>Ga0268262_10000490_pt1 | contig 52364 bp, 48 predicted proteins | sample TergutNc150P3_FD_190354 | JGI IMG/M metagenome (GOLD analysis project Ga0268262, IMG submission 190354) | Nasutitermes corniger P3 segment gut microbial community from laboratory colony in Florida, USA - Nc150 P3 (SPAdes) (version 2) | ecosystem: Host-associated > Arthropoda: Insects >... | reverse complement strand
ACGACCCATCGCTGAAATATTGTTATTGTACTTCAAGATATAAAAGAATTATTAATGAAATGGATTTTGTAGAAATCCCTGCCAAAAAAATGCAAAAATATTTTAATGACGCAAAAGAAACATATATTTATATATCTCATCAGCATATCATTGATATTCTCCTTATTACATTTAGAAGCCGCCTAAACTCTGAATATGAAATTAAAGAACCGATAGACAATGATATCTTTACTCAAATTTTAAGTAAAATACAAAATTCCGACAACCTTTCGGAACGCTTTAAGAATGAGTTTTTTGATTTTATTGGATAAAATACCTTTTTGTGCCACACTGTCGCACGAATTATGCTGAACTCATTCTGATTTATTGATGAAAACAGGCAATAACCCCTTCCAACTTCGCCCTGCACTCAAGCGGCAGCGCAACCGCTTTCAACCGCGATTTCTCGCCGGACAGAAGCCGCAAGTCTCGTTTGGGGCAGTCAAGCGTCTTTGATAAAAAATTCAACAGTTCTGCGTTGGCTTTGCCGTCTTCGGGAGCGGCGGCAAGGCGTATCCGTAAACGGTCGTCTTTAATTCCGGCTAATTCTGTTTTGCTTGCGCCGGGAACGGCTTTTATTTCCAGCCGGATTTCGCTGCCGTCTATGCGAAAACAATTATTCATTAGGCGCAAATTCACGCAGGGTGCAGGCTATTGTGGCTTTTGCGTTTACGGTAAATGCGTCCAGCGGTTGGTAACTTAAAAGCGCTTCGGTTCCGTATTTTTTGTAAAACATGTCACCCATTGTATCCTGATCGATTTTTTTATCATTCATATCCAAAATAAAATCTTTGCATTCGTTGACGACTTTCAAAGACCTGTCAAAAAAAACATTGGCGTCTTTTTCTTCGGTAATTCCTTTATGCGGCAGGGATAAATGTTTAAAAGGTATCTTGCGGCATTTTTCTATGGAATTGACTGCGTCAGTGTAACTTGTTAAATAAAGCGGATACACGTTATTATCGGGCAGTAAAATTCCCGTCGTTTCGCTTGTTATCAATAATTCAAGTTCGGGTATAAAAAAACTGAGTGCGTCCCTTGTGTGTCCGGGTGTCTCCAGTATTTTAACCGAAAGATCGCTAAGCGGAATAATATCGCCTTCTTTAACAATAACATCAGCATGAAAATCATCGTCGCTGTAGGAAGCGTCAAATTTTCCCTTATACTCATTTGCCGCCACGATTGAAAGTTCGCGGATAACTCTGCGAGGAGTGTCCTTCAGCAAAACAGCCGCCCCCGCTTGCGATGTTACGAGCTTAAGCGAGGACCATTCTTTTCTGAGACACGGAAGAGAGCCGATGTGGTCGTAATGGGTATGCGTAATAAACAGATAATCCAGCGGTCTGCCTTTCAGAGCGTCTTTAATTTTTTGTATTGTAATATCAGCGCAAAAAGACATACCGCAGTCAAATAACGCGGAATATTTTTCCCCAATAAGCAGATTCCCCTCGCTCGTCCTATGCGCGATACAATTTATATATCTTTCCATTTATACCGGCGATGAGACTTGAACTCATACATACTTGCGTACGGTAGATTTTGAGTCTACTGCGTCTGCCATTCCGCCACGCCGGCTACAAACCTATCTTACTATATCTAAAACTCGCTTTCAAATCAATATCAGCTTACGTTTATCAGTCTCCGATTATTTTGACCAGCACCCGCTTTCTGCGCTGTCCGTCGAACTCGCCGTAGAAAATCTGTTCCCAGGGACCGAAGTGCAGTTTGCCGCCGGTTACGGCTACGACTGCCTCGCGTCCCATGATTTGGCGCTTCATGTGGGCGTCGGCGTTTACTTCGCCTGTGTTGTGGCGGTAGCCGGAGACGGGCTCGTGGGGGGCGAGTTTTTCCAGCCAGACGTCAAAATCGTGATGTAAGCCGGATTCGTCGTCATTGATAAAAACGCTGGCGGTGATGTGCATGGCGTTTACCAAGCATAAGCCTTCCTGAATGCCCGATTCCCGCAAAAGGGCTTCAACTTCGCCTGTAATATTGATGAATTCGCGCGGTTTTTTGGTATTGAACCACAATTCTTTGGTTATTGACTTCATGGCTCATTATATGCCCTGGGACGCTTATTTTCCAGCCGTTTCCCGATTGTTTTTCTTGACAATACCGCCATGTCGGGGCAAAATAATATAGAAAGAAATTATTATAAAAGGAGTCCCATGTGAGCCATCCAACAGATAAAATCAGAAATATCGCTATTGCGGGTCATGGTCAGACCGGGAAAACCACGCTTTTTGAGCATTTGCTGTTTGCGGGCGGGGTTATTGCCAAGGCGGAAACGCTGGAATCGGGTAAAACTACCAGCGATTACAGCCCGGAAGAAATCGAAAGAAAAATATCGATATACGCGGCTTTGGGTCATGTCGAAAAGGACGGAACGAAAATTAACCTTTTGGATACGCCCGGTTCGTCCGACTTTACAGGGGCTGTTATTTTAAGTTTCCGCGCGGCGGAATTTACGCTGTTAACCGTAGACGGTAAATCCGGCGTTCAGATTGAAACTATTAAATTATGGAGAAACCTTAACGAAAGGGGAAAACCAAGAGGCGTTTTTATTACCAAGATGGATAATGATCAAGCCGACTTTAACAAAGCGTTAAGCGACATAAAAGAAAAATTTAAAGTTGAGCCTGTGGCGATTACGCTGCCCATGGGTAACGGCGGCGGTTTTAAGGGAGTTATCGATGTTCTGCACGAAAAAGCGTACATCATGCAGGGCGAAGCTTTGGAAAAAGAAGAGGCGATTCCCGCTGAGTTTAAAGACGTCGTTGCCGCGGCGCGCGAGAAATTGATTGAGGCGGCGGCTGAGGGCGACGATGGCTTAATGGAAAAATATATCGAGAATGGTTCTCTCTCCGCAGAAGAAATGAAAAAGGGTCTTATAGAAGCGCTTGCGGAAAATAAATATGTTCCCGCGTTTGCCGGCGCTCCGCTTAAGAACTCCGGTATTCTTCCTTTAATCGGCTTCTTTGTAGATGTCTCTCCTAATCCTCGCACCGCAAAGGACGCTGTTATTGACGCCGAAGGAAAAGAATCGTCCGTCGCTATCGATCCCGATAAACCGATGTCGGCGCTTGTTATTCGGACAAATTACGATCAATTCTCCGGCAAGCTTTCATGGATAAAAGTTATAACAGGAAAACTTGCGTCGGATATCGAAGTGCATAATGTTACCGAAAACAAAAAAGAACGCATCGGAAAATTATATACTTGTCAGGGTAAAAAACTTGAAGAAGTAAAAGAATTATCGGCGGGCGATATCGGTATTATTACAAAAGCGGCGACTTTAAAAACTAACGACACCTTGGCGGCGGGCGATAGCAAAAACTTTGTTCATCTGCGTCTGCCCGAACCTGTTCATTCTGTTGCGGTAAACGCCGTAGCGAAAAAAGACGAGGACAAACTCGGCGAATTCCTTGTCCGCGCGGCGGAAGAAGACAAAACTTTCCGCTACCACTACAACGGAGAGACAAAAGAATCCGTAATTTCCGGCATGGGCGAATTACAAATCAACATTATTCTTGATAAAATAAAACACAACCAAAAAATTGATGTTGAAACCCACGTTCCTAAAATTGCGTACCGTGAAACAATTACAAAAAAAGCGGGCGCGGAATATACGCACAAAAAGCAGACAGGCGGTCATGGTCAATACGGAAAAGTTGTGCTGGAGATTGCGCCTCTTGCGCGCGGTGAAAATTATCAGTTTGTTAACGCCATATTCGGCGGCGCGATTCCCAAAAACTTTATTCCGGGCGTAGAGAAGGGTATTGTGGAAGGAATGGCGCACGGCACTTTGGCAAGCTATCCTGTAGTTGACGTGGAAGTAAAACTTACGGACGGCAAACACCACCCCGTAGACTCCAACGAATTGTCGTTTAAGCTTGCGGCGCGTAACGCTTTCCGCGAAGCGATGAAGCAGGCAAACCCCACGCTTCTTGAACCGATTATGAATTTGACTGTCTTTATCGAAGAAAAATATTTAGGCGACGTAATGAGCGACCTTTCGGGAAAACGCGGCAAGATTCACGGTCAGGATTCCGCGGGCGGTATTGCGGAAGTAAAAGCGGAAGTCCCAATGTCGGAACTTTTGCGTTATTCAATAGACTTGCGTTCAATCACTTCGGGAACCGGTTCATTCAATGTGGACTTCAGCCACTACGCTCCGATCTCAGGACGCACCGCCGATGAAGTTATCAAGGCGCGCGAATCGTTCAAGGTACAGGAAGCGGACGAATAATCGTAAAGAGGAGCTTGGACGCTGTTGCGTCCCAGTATTGATGTTTTTATTGTTTAGATAAACATTTAGCGCCGTCAAGAAATTGACGGCGCTGCCTTTTTGGTTGAGTACGTTTGCTGCTTATTTTTTCTTTGTTGATTTGCTTGCTTGCGCGGGCTTTTTGGCTTCGGCACGATCAAGCGCACTTGCGTGGAATACACCCTCTTGATACGCATTGTCATCGGAAAACCAAGATGTAGTTATCAGTTTTGTGTCCTCATTGATAGCCTTAACTACCATTTGAGGGCTTTTGGAAAGGGCGGATACTATAACAATATCGCCGATAAGATTACCTGTTGCTCTTACACTCATATTTACTCCTTTAAATAAATTTTATCATATATTTATAAAAAAGAAAAGGGTCATAAGCACTTTTGTGTTATTTTTTTCGTCCATAGATAGCTATCTATCGTCTACGTCGGTGTACTTTAACCTAGGTTGCACGCACTTGTAAGCAGGACGTATAATTCTGCCGCCGGCGATAATTTCTTCCAGGCGGTGGGCGCACCAGCCGGCTATTCTGCTTATGGCGAAAATAGGGGTGTTTAACTCTTGCGGAATACCGAGCATTTTGTAAACAAAGCCGGAGAAAAAATCCACATTGGTGCAAATTACCTTGTCCGAGCCTTTTACCTTCTTAAAAACAATCGGAGTAAGTCTTTCTATCAGGCAGTGAAGGTTAAATTCTTTTATCATTCCTTTTTCTTCCGCCAACGCTTTTGCTTTATCCCGTAAAAGGGTCGCCCGCGGGTCTGTTATTGTGTAAACCGCGTGTCCTTGTCCGTATATCAGTTTTGACCCGTCGTAAGCCTGCCCTCTAAGTATTTTTTCAAGATATTCCGATACTTCTTTCTCGTTTTCCCAATTTTTAACGTTCTTCATGATGTCTTCCATCATGCCGATTACTTTCGCGTTTGCCCCGCCGTGTTTGAAACCTTTTAGCGAGCCGACAGCGGCGGCAATCGCGGAATAGGTGTCTGTCTCGGAAGATGAAACAACATGCACCGTAAACGTGGAATTGTTTCCGCCGCCGTGTTCGGCGTGAAGAACGAGGGCAAGGTCCAGTAACTGCGCTTCGTATTTGGTGTATTTCATGTCCTGCCTTATAAGCGAAAGAACCGTTTCCGCGCTTGATAATGACGGATCGGACGGATGAATAATTAAACTTTCATTTTCAAAATGATGTTTTTTTGACATATAAGAATACGCGGCAATTGCAGGAAGACGCGCGATAAGTTCTATGCACTGGCGCAGAACATTTTCGGGCGTTTGATTTTCCGGGTTTTCATCATAGGCGTACAGGGCAAGTATGGAAGACGCAAGTTTATTCATTATATTGCGCGAAGGGACTTTCATGATTACGTCTTCTACAAAGTTTTTCGGAAGGACGCGGTTTTCTCCCAGCAGCTTGTTAAAGTTTTCAAGTTGTTTTTGGTTTGGAAGTTTTCCAAATAGAAGAAGATATATCGTTTCTTCAAAACAAAAACGGTTGTTTTCTAACGCTTCGTTTGTTATCTCTTCTACGTCAATGCCTCTGTAGTAGAGCTTGCCGGGAATGGCGACTTTTTCCCCTTCATCGACAATGTAACCGTGTACATCGCCTACTCTTGTAAGACCGACAAGTACGCCGGTTCCGTCTTCGTTTCTTAAGCCGCGTTTTACGCTGTATTTTCTGAACAGATCGGCGTCGATATAATCACTGCCGGATATTTCGGATAAATGTTCTTTTAAATCGATCATAGTTTACTCCTTGAAGAGACAGGTGAATTTTTAAACGCGCAAGATGCTTAAAAAGTTTTTATCAGTTTCCTCTTCTTTCTACCGTTCCGTTTGAACGGGCAATGAATACGACAGGCGGCTTTCTGGTGAAAAAACCGTTTTCCACAACGCCCGGGATATTGTTTATTTCTGTTTCCATTAATTGCGGGTCTATCGGAGAATTAAAGCGAATGTCCAAAATCAGGTTTCCGTGTTCTGTGATTACAGGTCCCGCTTTTCGCACCGCTTCCCTAATAATAACACTAGCGCCTAATTTTTCAAGCGCCTTTGCTACTTGCGCTCTCGCTTCCGGGACAACTTCCACGGGAACGGGGAAACCGCATCCCAGGCGCTCCGTCAGTTTTGATTCGTCCACAGTAATTGCGTATTTCGCTGAAGCGTATGCGGCTATTTTCTCGATTAAATGAGCGCCGCCGCCGCCCTTAATAAGGCGGTTTTGCGGGTCTACTTCGTCAGCGCCGTCAATCGTTAAATCCAAACCGGAGGAAAGCTCGCGCGAATTCAGCGTAAAAAAAGGAACCTGCAGTTTTTCACATTCAATTTCCGCTTGGAAGCTCGTAGCAAACGCGTAAATGTCTCGTAACATTCCCTGCGATAAAAGCTCGCCTACCCTGCGAATCGCGTGAATGGCTGTAGAACCTGTTCCCAATCCGAGCTTCATGCCGCTTTTTACCATTTCGTCTACGGCGGCTTTACCCGCCGCTTCTTTCATTAACCCGATGCTATCCTGTCCCATTTATTTTCTCCTAATGAATTTATATGTAATAAATGTTTATTTGATATTTCCCTTCCAAAGAAATTGGCATATTGAAGACATGCTTGACGTATTACCATATCGTAGCCGTTGAGCGTTTTGCATCCCGCGGCGGCGGCTCTTTTTAAAAACGGAGTCTGCGGGGGAGTATAAATCAAATCCATTACCGCTTCTTTTCCCGTAAAAGTGTAAAGCTCTGAAGGATCTGATTCATCATGCCCTTCCATACCGGCGGAAGTGGTCTGAATTATTATATCGTTGTATTTTGACATAAGTTCTACGCCGTTATTGTCCAATCCGCCCCAGCGGAATTTATAAAGCGCCGCGATTTCTTTTGCCTTATGAACAGTACGATTTAAAATAAGGGCTTTTCCGCCCATGTTGTATACTTCCGCCGCTACGGCGCGCGATACGCCCCCCGCCCCCAGAATAGTAATCTTTTTCCGTTTTAAATTTTTCTTTCCCAGGAAATTTAACAGCGATGATGAAAACCCGGCGTAATCTGTATTATCGCCGACCCATAAATCGTCTTTGCGGTATAAAGTATTGCACGCTCCGATTGCCTGTACCATTGCCGATCTTTGCCCGAGATACGGAAGAATCGCTTCCTTAAAAGGGACAGTGACAGAGAGCCCCTGAATATCCATTTCTTTCGCGAGTTCCATAAAATCGCCGATATCTGTTACGGGAAAGGGGGCGTATACGGCATCCGCGTCTTCAAGATTTAAAATATTATTAAAAAACCACGGACTTACGCTGGATTTTAACGGGTTGCCGACAACCCCGTATACTTTTGTTTTTTTTGTTATTTTTCGGAAACGATACGATTCTGAAAGTTTTTTAACGTCTACCTGTCCGGGAGCGGCGGGAATAATGCTTTCATCTAATGCGCTTGAATAAGTTAAAAAAGACCCGAATTTTTCCGCAAGAATTCTTGAATATATTCCGTAGTGTCCCATACAGATAAGAATTTTATCCTGATTAGTAAAAGAACCGGTGGAGCGAAAAAGATTTAACACATCTCGGGTGGAACTTACGGCAACCGCTATTTTTATTATCTCGTCTCCCGCGTGTTTCATTGTTTTCATTTTTGCGGAAAAGTCGTTAACAGTTCCTTCTAAATCGTGGCATGAACGGATAATTCTGGTTCCGAATGTGCGCGCCGCTTCTTCAAGGCTTGGCACGTTAAAATCTTCTTCGATATCGATATATGCAAAATTAAATCTGCTGTCGGCGTTTGCGTAGGCAAGCCCGTTGGCGAGTAATTTTAATCTTGCGCCTTCGCCGCCCGTAAAATAACCGCCGTCAACATCGCGCCTGACTGTCAGGATAACGGGAATGCCCGCTAATTCGGGAAATCGGCGTATGTATAAACGCTCTCCCGCGTCAAGGCAGTCAACGCGTAACTCGGCTACATCGGCGTAGTTGCGGTATTTATTCAATAAATCAACATCTTGTTTGATGGTCTTACCTGTAAGGCATAAACAAATCTTTGACAAAAACTCCCCCTAAAAATCGGGACGGTAAATATAAATTGCCGTAACCTGCCCCGTATTGTTAAAATTCACCCGTAACATCAACGGCCAATTCCTGCCGTTTATCGCAAGAAGCGCGTGATCTTCTTTTTCTACAACGTTGTTTCCCAAAGCAAGTAATACGGCCGCTCTTTTGTCGCCGTTTGAAATCCCCTGCGTAGAAGCTAATTTTACCTGCCAAATTCGATCCCTGTAAACATAAAAATCAGCGCCGTTATATTGAAAAACAACGTCGTCCTGCCACAGTTCAGGACCTCTTTCGCAAATAACCGATCTTGGCGGACCGAATTTAGCCAGAAGATCAGCCATCATCATACCGACTAAAGAAAGCTGTTCGTCAGAATCAAGACCGGAGTAAATCGGCTGATTTTGCGCAAAAAGCGGGATAGAGAGTAAAATTAAAAAAAGCGTAAAAAACCGCCGCTTCATACTTTATTTTACAGGAAGACAGGCTTCCCTACAATACGGCGTTAATTCTTCAGTTTTGTTAATATCCATGTGCTGCCGTTGACCTGTAGTATCCCGCCTGATCCGACCCATACATTAACGCCGGGGCGTATCGGGAAAACGGCTTCATCGTTATTAAACGATAACGGCTCGGCAAATGGGGAAGTACCGTACCATGTACCCGAAGGGACGGGTATTTTCTTTGCCTCGGTTTTTTCGGGGACAAGACGGCGTCTGTCAAAGTTGCTGCTGATGGTTTTTTCCGCTGCGGAGCGCCAATTAACCAGCCAGGGGTCTTTGCGGACAGCTTCGCTTAAGGCTTCCGATTGGAAAAGCTCCCTGAACCGCGGCCAGTCGAAATTGGCGGGTATTTTTACGGGGTTTTTGTCGTCCGCAAGGGCAAGTTCTTGGTAAAAAACGACGTCATGCCCGGCTTCCCATCTTAGGCGGATAGCGTCCTTTTCCGCATCGAAGGGAAATAACGCGCCTGCGGGCATAAAAACCCCGGGACTAAGGTTATGACTAGGCCAATAAGGACGGGCGATAATCGGGTTTGTCCGGGTAGTCGGTATTTCTACCTCTAAATTTTCCCCCGATTTAAGCTCCGCCGTGCGGTTTTCACCGTTTGGGGCTGTCCATTCCACCTGCCAGCATGGTTCGCCGAGCAGGGAAACCCAGAATTGGGGCGTTTTTGGCAATTCCAGGGTATACTTGGAAGGACAAAGATCTCCGCAACAAACAAGTTGAAGAGCCGAAACAAAAACACATGTCAGGATAAAATATAAGTTTTTCATACCTATATATGGCGCGAATATGCTCTGGCGCTTGACCGAAAACAGAAAAAAAGAAAACTTTCTATATATTTGAGTTTTTTGGCTAAATACACGATAATTAATGTAGTATGCCGGAAAAAGGACAAGATAACTATATTGATACGCTACAGCAGACTCTTTTGGCAAGAAAAGACTGGCTGGAAAAATCTGAACTTATAAAACTTAAGGACGAATTAAGGATTTATCAGGTCTCATTTGCTTCTTTGTACAATATCTATCTAAAAAAGAAGACAATAGACGAAGATCCTTATAAACAAGATACCAAAATTAATGAAATTGAGGCTCCTGATTCGGGTGTTATTCCCGAAGCGAGGCGGATAGAACAGCTTTCTATCAGACTTTCAAATTTTGACAACCAGCTTGACTATTTGGTCAATTTTTACCAGTTAAGCGTGGATTATCTTAATCTTGACCGTATAAAACGTATTGTCGGGCTTATCCGCTATATAGACTGGGTTGGCTTAACGCCCGATTCCCAGTCCCCAATGACTAAAGCGGTCTCGGAAATAACCAATCACGCTAAAGTCGGCGTTGATCCGCTTACCCTCAGTATTATCGGGGAAAGTCTTACAAAATTGTCTAAAACAACCGCCTCTTCAATGAACATACTTAAAGAACTCAATATTTATTATAGAGAAATGTATAAGCTTAATGTCCGTCTGAATGTTACCAAGAATATGTCCGCAGGAGAAGCTAATGTGGATAATATCAGGAAAAAGGTACATTCCGACATGCCCGGGTCGCCTTTTTACAAGGAACTGGTAGAAGAAATAATCAAAGAAGATTATTCCGACAGCAGTATAGATCTTCGCGACACGGTATTAAACGCGTTAAGGGTTGTTGAAAATAAACAAACAAAGGTAAAGGCTGTTGTAAATTATAAAGCTATCCTTCTTGACGGAATTGTTGTTATTGGCGGCGCGTCCACTTCTTTTAACGAAATTATCTCTAAATTGCAGGAAAACCAGGCGGTAATGGACAGCCGTAAAAAATCATTCATTGAGGCGATAAAAGAGTTAATCAGGCAGATTACAAACGCCGAGCCGGAAGAAGTTATCTACAATGTGGAAAGTATGGACGTTACTAAGGGTATTCCGGTTAAAGAAAAGATAAATTTTCATCAATTTATGGACGAATTGGAGAAAAAGACCAAAATTTTAGCGAGTTTTGTACGCGGACCGGCTTACAACAAACTTGCCGCCATGACCGAAGAGCAGATTATCGGTTATCTGGAAAAAAACGTCAAAGATGTGCAAACCTACCACAGAATGTTAACTTCTCTTGACGACTTTTTTAAAGCGAATGTACAGCCTGAAGATCGCGGAAAAATTAAGGGAATTAAGCCCGAATTATCCGCTTTAAAAAATAACTTTATAAAAGCCAACCAACTGCGGTATGAATACAGCGCTCAAATGGAAGCTGACGAACAGATGAAAAAACTTGGAACTCCTCCGCCTGTGCCCTCCGACGGAGATGCCGCTTCCACATCGATTATTGCGCCGCCGACATCGACAAATTCCGACTAAAAACCCCAAAAAAATTAGTGTAAATATGTGTAATTTATCATTTTTTTGTTATAATTAAATACCGATATTATAGAATAAACAGGTAATAAGTTGTCAAATTTTATAAAACCGCTTGCGGCGCTGCTAATTTCGATTCTCTTGTTTGTCGGACTTAATTTTCTGGCAAATGGAAATTTGTTAGATATTGTAGAGACTCGTTTTTATAATCCTTCGGTTATCAATTCTTATGTTAAAGAAAACACGGAAGACGCGCGGATTGTTCAAAATCATATTAATAACCTTAAAAGCAAATTTTACCAAACCCTGACAGTGCCCGCCATTCGCAGCAGTTTTTTATATAACCAAAGCCCCAATGATATTTTTGAACGTTCAAAAATATACGGAATATTGATGGAATCGACAACGGGGCTTCAATCGGTGCAGTTTGTGGACAGTAACGGGATAAGGATTCATTACTCAACTTCCGCGCGCGATATAATGAGTCAGGATCAAAGATCGACAGCGTATCGCAATTACAGCGAAAACCCGATGTCGCTGCCTTATGAAATTGTAGGCGTAGAAGACGCTAACAGCGCCAGACTTACAATGGACGATAAAAACGACAGAATTATTTTTTCGTTTCCGTTTAGGGACTCAATGGACGTTTTCCGCGGAACGGCGCTTTTTTCCGTATCAACCGGAGCATTTGCCGAAAGGCTTGTTGAAGCGGGGCGGATAAAAAAGAGCGACAGTGTTTCCTTGATAGACGATCCGTCGGGAATTATTTTGGGAAGCCCCGAAACGTCAAAGAGCGCGATTTTCAGCAGGGTTGCGGAGGTTTGGAAGAAAGGTATTCAAGGTTATGTTACCCTTGACGCTGAAGATTCCGGCGCGGCTTTTTCTCTTGTCTCAATAAAAACAGAGCAAAATTTATTTTTTGGCCGTTTGGTCAGCACTTATTTATTTTCAATTTCAGAGCATATGAAGCTCATTTTAAATGTTTCGATTTTTCTTACATTCTTCCTTGCGTTCTTTTTCCTGTTAAATCTAAAGCCTAATCCCACGGCGGTTGTGCGCGCCCGCATAAGACGCTTAAGGGAAAGTTTTTTCGGGCAATTAAGCGATGATAAGCCTATTCAGGAAAAGGCAAAATTGGTGCTGGAACTGGAACAGCGTCAAGATGAAATTTACGCGCAGTTAAAACGCGGTATTAGGTTAAACCGCCGCATGGAAGCGAGTCTTAACAGTATTATTGATAAATCGTGGGAAGAAATGCTGGTCTATCTTAAAGTCAGCAGCGGACATGAATTATCGTCCATTCACCCCGTGAAAGGTATTGCAAAGAAAGCGGAAGCCAAGAAAGAAGAAGTCGATGTAATAGACGATGTGGAAGTTTTAGAAGCAGAAGAAGTTGATAAAATCACGGAAGCCGAACCGATAGAAGAAGTCGGCGAAGCGGAAGCTGTTGAGGAAATTGAAGAAGTAGAGACGATTGAAGAAGCGGAAGCCGTAGAAGAGATTGAAGAAGTTGAAGCGCTGGAAGAAATCGAAGAAATTGAAACGATAGAATCAGCGGAACCTGCCAAGAAAACAAGAAAAACAAAGAAAACCGAAAAATCAAATATTATTGATGTAGCCCTGCGCGCCGCTATGGAGCCTGATGAATCTGACCGCGGCGGACTTTTGGGGCGCGCAAGCAAAGCGGGAAAAAAGAAATCAACCGCTTCCGCCGACAAAGGGCTTCTTAGCAAGGCAAGTAAAACAACGGCAAAAAAGACATCTAAAAGCAAGGGGCTTTTGGCTCAAGCCGACGAGCTTGAAAAATCCGCTCCTAAAAAAAGCAAAGGGCTTCTTGCCCATGCCCATGAGCATAAAAAACCGGCTCATCATCACGGTAAAGGGCTTTTGGCTTATGCCGATGAAATAGGCGTGGAAAATCACGAAGATGATACTCCCGATGTTCATATTGATTTAGATGTAGTGTCGCCGTTCTCGTCTATGTTTTCGTCTTTATCAAAAAAGGAATAATGCAATTCGGCTTTGCCGAATTGCTGGAGTTTTGCCAAAAAGCAAATTACAGTTTTCATTCCCTTTTTTTGCTTTTATTAAGACTCTATGCTTTTTTATTAAATGGCTTGTGTTTGGCAAAACTCCACATTATCTGAGTAATAAACGCGGGTTAGTGGTGGCTCCGTTCTTGTAAATCGTAAAGTGCAGGTGAGCTCCGGTACTCTGACCGGTATTTCCTACGTCCCCGATGCGTTCGCCCTGGGCTACATAAGAACCTGTTTTTGTCCTGATTATGTGCATGTGTCCGTAAAGGGTGCGGTATCCAGAGTTGTGGCTGATTAATACATAATTGCCGAAAACATTGTCATACCCTACAGCGCTTACCCTTCCCGCCATAGCCGCTCTTACAGGCGTGCCGATACTGCCTTTGATATCAATGCCGTTGTGAAGCTGGCGTCTGCCTTTGTTAAAGGGGTCTCTTCTCCAGCCGTAGAATGACGTAATGGAGCCGCTGACAGGCCACATAAATAAATCGCCGTTAATTTCCTGAAGTTTTGACCAATCAAGTTTGGCTCCGGGAATAAAAAGGTCTGTTTCCGGCTTAATTTTATCGGAAAAAAGCTCGTTAACAGTCTTTATGGCTTCGATATTTGCTTTGTATTTTTCCGCTATAGAGCTTAGGTTTTCTCCGCTTTTAACAGTGTGAAAAACGCCGTCCTGATTGGGAATTTTAAGCGGTTTTCCCACCTGAAGAAGGCGGGTATTGTTTATTTTGTTTACAGAGATAATTGAATCCTGATTTAAGCCGTATTTAACCGCAAGATTACTGATATTATCGCCGCTTTGAATCTGATGGGAGTCGCAGAACAGGATACGGGATTTAGAGACGGTTTCGGGCTCCGAAACGGACTCAAGACTGGCATTTGTCAGCAAAACATCGGAATTTTCCTCGGAAATAAGCTCTTCCGCCAGATAACCGCCGCCAATACCGTGTCCGTCGGCAAAAAGCTTTTGAAGATGGATATATTTGCCCGGATTTACAAGAAAAACCAAGCATAAGGCTGATAAAAGCCAGAAAATACGTCTATATTGTTCGGTTTGTTTAAGAGATAGCATATATGAAGTTTAGTATAATTTTCTCCCTTGTGCAATATAAAACGCCTAAATAGAGGCGTCATTTTCCAACATTTTAAGCAAATCCCGTATTTCCGCCGCCTGCTCGTATTCTTCCTCGGCGACAGCTTGCTCCAACTGTTCTTTTAAAGACCTATATTTATCATCGGTATCTTCTTCAATGTCATTTATGAAAAAAGACAGAGGAACGCCGGTTTGTTCTATTATAGAAGAAGCCAGATAAATAGGGCATTTTTTTCGGGTGGCAATGGCAAAAGCGTCGGAAGGGCGGCTGTCCAGTATTAGGGGTTTTTCCTTGGTATATTCGCCGCCGGTTATAACAAGACGGGCATGAAAAACATCGTCTTTTAGCTCGTAAACCTCTACTTTTTTAACCGACAGATTTACATTTGCAAGCATATTTAAAAACAGGTCGTGGGTATGCGGACGGGACATGCTCACCCCTTCTTTCCCCAGTAAAATTGACTGCATTTCCAAAGTGCCTATAAAAATGGGGACGGCGATGTCTTTATCTTTCGGCTTTAACAGCAGGGCGTTTCCATGACTTGTTTTGAGGACAGACCATATTTCACTTAAATACATCGCTTTCAATTTACTTCTCTAACTGATTAATTTTATAAAGCCGTCAAGAAGGGCAAGCCCTTCTTTGTTTATGTTACAGCCGGAAAATTCATGAGACCCAAAAATTTCCCGAGTTTGTTTTAAGAGCGATTGCCCCTTTTCTTCCGCTTCCGCAATAATGCCGGACGAGGTAAGCATTTCTATAAATTCTTCCACTTCCGGGGCGTTTGTGCCGTTCATTTTTGCCGAATGAAAATAATAAAAAATCCGCTCCCGTTTTTCAGGGTATTTGTTAAGAAACAAAAGAACAGGAAGACTTTTTTTCCCTTCGACTACATCGTCCCCTCGTTTTTTCCCCGGTATTCCCGTTGTCAAATTTTTTACATCGTCCAATATTTGAAACCCCAGCCCAATCATTTCCGCCGCATCGCCAAAAACCTCAACCGCTTCTTTGGGAGCGTCCGCGGAATATGCGCCTAATTCCACAGCGAGACGAGCGAGGCTTCCTGTTTTCATTTTGCACATTGTATAGTATTCGTCCGTTTCAGGCACTATGGAAACATTTCGATGCCAGTATATATCCATCGCTTGTCCCAAATGCAGTCTTCTCATGCAATCAGCCCAAATTTTGTAAAGAAGCTCTTTGTTTTTTAAACCGCATGAATCGATACAACATGTCGATAAAAAGTAAAAAAAAGAGCCTGAGTTTATCGCAGTATCAACGCCGTATATCTGGTGAATGACCGGCTTGCCTCGCCGTTCATCGGACTCGTCTTCAATGTCGTCATGGATCAAACTTGCGTTATGACAAAATTCAAGCAAGGGAGAAAGCTGAATAGCGCTGTCGCCGCCGCCCAAAGTTTCGCAGATAAGAGTCATCAATAAAGGACGCCAGCGTTTGCCTCCTCGTGAAAGAATATCGCTAAGCGGCGCGGTTAGAAATTGAACAGGCTCCGCGTTGATTTTTCCCCCGATACCGGGAAATACTTTTTCCGCCCAGGCAGAATCCGCTGTTTCAGGCAACCAGCGCTTTAGTTCTTTTTCTATTTTTTCTATTCTTTGTGTATACTCTTGATCCATAAGAGTATTATAATGGATTTTAATGGCAGATTACAAGAAACCTGACTACTGGCAGCAGAAAGCCCGAAAGGAAGGGTATCCCGCCCGTTCCGTTTACAAACTTAAAGAGATCGACGAAAAGTTCGATATTTTTAAGGTTCGTAAATCGGGCGGCGCAAACGTGCGAATATTGGACATAGGAGCCGCTCCCGGAAGCTGGAGCATCTATGTCTTGCGTAAATTTGCAGGCAAGGGCTTTCTTGCCGCCGCAGATCTTTCTCCTCTTTCCCGCGAATTCGACAAGGGCTTATTTGACGCCGATAATTTTTTCTTTGTTCAAGGCGATGTTACAACTCCGCAAATACGGGAAACGCTTTTATCAAAAAGCCCCTATAATGTAATTATCAGCGATGCCGCTCCTGCCACGACAGGAAATCATATAGTAGACTCGGCTCGTTCTTTAGAGCTTGCGGAAACAGTTATTGAGTACGCGCAAAATGCGCTTGCCTCAGGCGGCAACCTTGTTGTAAAAGTTTTTCAGGGCGGCGGAGTAGACGCCGTTCTTAAACGCATGAAAACTCTTTTTACAACGGCAAAAAGTTATAAACCCGAAGCCTGCCGCAATGAGTCTGTGGAGACGTATTTTATCGGACTTGGGCGCGTTACGCAAAATTAAAAAATTGATTTATAATAATATAGAAGATAAAATGAGTTTATGAAGAAATTATTTGTAATATTACTGTTTTTCTCAGCCATTACGATAAAGAATATTTTGAATCAATATTTTGCGGGTCAGTTATTAATGCGTTGTTTTCTTTCTTGAGATTGCCGATGTTTTTTCTTAAGGACTCAAAATGCTGTCTGTCCATTATAGCTATGTGAGTCAAAATCCAGTCTCTTAGGAAATGGGTAAAAGCTGTAATATTTAACTTTTTTCCGTTTTCAACGTCTTTCATGTTGCCTATTAAAGTTAATATAAAAGATTCGTGAGCGCTTTTATGTTCGGCATACTCGGGAAATTTGGTTATCAGCAGGATTTTTTCTTCCGTTGCAAAATTTTCCCTTATATGTTCGACTGTTTGCTGAATAATTTTTTTAGAATAAGCCAGTTCCGACTCTTCATCGGCGGCAATATGATTGTACATTTCGTTAACCAAATTTAAAATTTTCTTATGCTGATCATCTATTACTTTCAGTCCTATTGAGTAGGTGGGAGACCATGTAATAAGTCTTGAACGAATATTCATGTCGATACCTCCCTCAATATAAATTTAATTGTTTAAACAATAATTGCCCATAAATTTTATCGCCGAAAGTAAAGGATATAAGAAACATTTTTATCATTGATACTAAATATTTAAAAATAGTATAATAATGTGGTATAATATTATTGGAACAAAAGAGGAAACAAGGTGATTTTTACTTATATATATTTTGTTATCTCCTTTATCGTGCTTTTTCTCGGTACGTCTCAAATCGCGGGCAAAAGCCGCCGCAGCGCTTTGAATTGGTATTTTTTTGCTATTTGTACAATAATTGCCGTTTCCACTTTTAACAACGGAGTTATGTTTTATAAAGCCTATTTGGAAGGCGTGGCATTCGGCGAATCAAGTTATGTTTTTACCAAAATGAATATGATTCTCTCAATAATAAAACTTATGATAGTTCCGTTTCTTTTCTCTTTTATACTTATTCTTTCAAAAATCAAATCCGGAGGAATTAAAACATTGCAGTATGTTTTGTTTTCCGTTAATACGGCGGTAGTTTTTGCGATATTTATTATTATTGCGGCATCTGTTAACGCACTCGGCATTTTATCTTCCCCTTTGTTTAATACATCGGTTCTTTTGATGGTTATTTCCTCTTTAGGCGGATTGGCTTTTCTTCAGTATAAATGGATAAAAAGCGCATCGTTAAAACGAGATCGTTCGCAGGCAAAAACAATATTAATAGGTTCTTTAATAGCGCTTGTTTTTCTTGTCGGTGATTTGGTTGTTTCTCATACAAATTATTTATATAATTGGATAGAACTTATCCCTTTTATTTGGTTATTGGTGCTTGCCTTTGTTTTAAACAATTACGCCAACCAATATAACAATTTTAGTTTTAATATTTCCAATCTTGCAGGTTATGTTTACACGGCGGTTAATTTACCTGTGCTTATTCTGAACGATACAGGCGATATTATGCTCTGCAACACGGCTTCGGAAAGTTTTTTTAAGAAAAACACCGAGCAGCTTACAAAACTTAAATTGTTTGACTTGTTTGATTTTGCGGAAAATTCGTTATCGGACGCTTCGCTGTCTTTGCACCGCCGCAAAAGAGACGCGTCAATTTTTAATTGCGACGCTGTTTGCCGCGTTGAAGGGCAGAAGTGCCAAATCTCGCTGAATTATGTTTATGACAAATATGATGAAATGATCTGTACAGTTATGATAGTAACGGACATTACGGAAAAAGAGGAATTAATCCGTCAGCTTAACGAATCTAACGCCAGAATTGAACAGTTTAACAAGGAACTGCAGTCCGAAGTTGACAGGCAAACTGAAAGTATCCGTAATCTTCAAAAAGCGATTGTATATTCAATGAGCGACTTGATAGAAAAAAAAGACGGCTACACGGGAGTGCATACAAGGCGCGTAAGCGAATATGTCGCCATTTTACTGCGCGAGTTGGTGCGGCGCGGACACAGATTGACGGAATCGGAGATTCAAAGAATAGCGGAATCTTCTTTGTTACACGATATGGGAAAAATTGCAATCCCCGACAGTATCCTTCTTAAAAACGGAAAATTGGACGACGAAGAATTCGGCGTAATGAAAAGCCACAGCGCAAAAGGAGCGGACTCTTTGGAGAAGTCAATGCAATTCGCCAAGGACAACGATTTTTTGAAAAATGCTTTTGTAATGGCAAAGCATCACCACGAAAAATGGAACGGCGGCGGCTATCCAGACGGCAAAAAAGGAGACGAAATTCCGCTCCTTGCCCGTGTAATCGCCATTGCCGATGTTTATGACGCTTTACGCTCCGAGCGTTCGTATAAAAAGCCGTTTACCCGAGAGAAAGCGAAAGAAATCATACTGGAAGAAAACGGACATCAATTCGATCCCGAACTGGTCGATGTTTTCCTGGCGGTAGAGCCGCAGTTTGACGAATTTTGTAAATCTACGCAAAAAAATTAACATGATGAAAAATATTCATACATATTGTTTTATAATTGCTATACTGTATATAAATTATTTTAAGGGGTGAAAAATGTATAAACATCATCAGGAATCAATCGAAAATATGAAAGCCCATTACAGTCAAAATCCTGAAGTTATTGCGTTGTTTCTGATAGGCTCGGTCGCTACAGGCACTGAACGCGAAGATTCGGACATTGACGGCGTTGCTGTAGTATCTCAAGCGTATTACGAAGAAAAGAAAAAAGACAGCAAAGAATGCGAATCAATCTTCGGCAAATGCACTTATGAAGGCGGATATTTTGACGTTCACTTTTTAACGCGGCAGCTTATGGAAGAATTGGCGGTGAGCGGTTCCGAGCCCATGCGGAATATGTTCACTAACGCGCATGTACTCTTTTGCAATGAACAGGGCTTGCCTGAGATTGCCGCAAAAATTCCAGTATTTCAAAAAGAAGAAGCGGCAAAAAAACAAATACGGTTTTACTGTACATTCAAACAGTTTTATTCATATTATTGGAAAATGTGCAAACCAAAAGGTTTTATGAAATATCATGTCGCAAATGGAATGGTGTACAACCTATACCGGCTTATATTAATTGAAAACGAAATGCTGTTTCCTTCCGTGCGAAAATTGGAAGCGTTTGTGATAAACGCTCCCAATAAACCGGCCGGTATAGTTGAAAAATGCCAAAAATTCATGACCGATTTAACAGATGATGACGCTATATCATTAATTGAAAGTTATGAAAATTGGACATCATATAAGTATCCCGATCCTAAAAATTTCCAATTTATAGCCAATAATTATTCAAACCCTTGGGAATGGAATTGATGTTAATTATTGCAATAGAAACACACTTGACGCCTATTCCAGAAAATACGCAAATATGGTATAATTTTTTTAATTAATTTTTTATAAAAAGGCGGAGAATATGATAATTTTAACACTGAACTGCGGGTCTTCATCGGCTAAATATCAGGTTTATGACTGGGAAAACAAAGATGTGCTGGCGGTCGGCATTGTGGAAAAAGTAACCATCGGCGGCTCTTTTATTTCCCACAAGGCAAAGGGCAAGGAAGAAGTCGTTATTAACCACGATTGCCCCACCCATACCGACGCTATCGACCTTATCATTAAAACCCTTACAAGCAAGGACATGGGCGTAATCAGCGACATGTCGGTAATCAAGGCTGTGGGACATCGTGTTCTGCACGGCGGAATGAAATTTACAAAGAGCGTTATTGTAAATGACGCGGCAATGGCGGCTTTTAACGAAGTTAAGGATTTAGGACCTCTTCACAATCCTGCGAATATCATGGGTATCGAGGCGGCGCAGAAAGTTCTGCCGAATGTGCCTCATTGCGCGGTTATGGATACCGCCTGGCATCAGACAATGCCGCCCGAGGCTTTCATGTACGCGGTGCCGAAAGAATGGTACGAAAAATATCAGGTGCGCCGTTACGGTTTTCACGGGACAAGTTTCCTGTATACCGCAAAACGCGCCGCCGTGTTATTGGGGCAGGATCCTTTTAAAACAAACGTGATAATCTGCCACATCGGAAACGGCGCTTCGGTGAACGCCGTAAAGAACGGCTGTTCTTTTGACACGTCAATGGGTATTACCCCGCTTGAAGGACTTGTTATGGGCACACGCTCTGGAGACATTGACGCCGCCCTTCCTTTCTACGTTATGCGCAAGACAGGAATGAGCGATACCGAAATTGAAACCGCTCTTAATAAAAAATCAGGTCTTTTGGGACTGACAGGCAAATATGCCGACAGGCGCGATGTTCAGAAAGCGGCTGTCGAGGGAGACAAGCAAGCGTTGCTCACGCAATTTATTGAAGCCCACCGTGTGAAAAAATACATCGGAGCGTATCAAGCTGTATTGGGCAGAGTAGACGCGCTTGTTTTGACAGCGGGCGTCGGAGAGTTTGCGTGGTTTATGAGAGAGAAATATCTTGACGGGCTTGAAGGCATCGGTATGAGTTTTGATCCTCGCAAGAATAAACTTTCATGCACAAGAAATACCGAAACAATTATCAGCAAGCCGGATTCTAAAATACCTATTTTTGTTATTCCGACAGATGAAGAATTGGTAATGACCGAGGACGCATTTGCGCTTATGCAGGGAACCTACGACACCCACACGCATTTTACTTATTCTTTCCAGAGCAAAGACTATGTAAACAAGGGGCGCGCCGAGGGATTAAAACATGATCTTGAGAAAAATCCCGATATTGCCGAGATAATTGCAAAGCCGAGATAATTTTTGATACGAGATAAAGGTGAAACTTGAGTTTTAAAACTGAATTGTTGTGTATCGGCAATCCGATTGTCGATGTATTTGTAAACATTGATAGCAGTCTTGCGCTAAAGTATGGCATTCTCGATCCTGTTCAGCATATCGACTCCGATAAAGCTGAAAAGCTGCTGAAGGAACCGGCTGTTAAATTTGCCGACGCTGTAAAAAGCTCCGGCGGCGGCGCGGCGAATGTAGCGAAAATTGCCGCCATGCTTGAAATGGACGCCTCATTTTGCGGCTGCTTAGGACAGGACGATCTTGCGTCGATTTTTGAGGAAGAAATAAAAGACTCAGGCGTTTCTTCCATGCTTGTAAAATCAAATGAAAAGACAGGCTTAGGCTTTGCGTGTAATGTCGACGGCGAATTGCGTTTTGCCGCAAGCCCGCGAGCGGCGCTTGAACTGAACGAGACTCATATCAGCGAAGAATTAATTGCCGGCGCGGAAGCCATTGTTTTGGACGGCTTTATACTCGACCGCCGCCCGTTAGTTCAATACATTTTAATGAAGGCAAGCCACCGCGGAATACCGGTTGCTCTTGATGTCGCTTCAATCATGCAGGTAAAAAGCAAAGCGGAAGAAATATTAACATACAGCCGCACTTTTCCGCTGTTTGTTTTTATGAATGCCGATGAAACAATTACTTTTTTTAACACAGTAGGCAGAAAAATCGAAGAAGGAACCGGCATGACGGAGAGGGACAAGGAAGCGCTGATAATGCGCGAAATTTGCCCCATGCTGAAGATGATGACCGACGGCGAAATATATCCAATCATTGTTGTAAAACTTGGCGGCAGAGGCGCGCTGGTAGTAGCCGGCGGAAACGTATACCGCGAAGAAACCTTCACAGTCGCCGCGCCGAAAAACACCGTAGGAGCCGGAGACGCTTTTTGCGCCGCATTTATTTCCGCGTGGATAAGGGAAAAATCCCTCTCCGAATGCGCCGCTCTTGGAAACAAAGTAGCGCGCGAAATCCTTGAAGTCCCCGGGACGCATATTAAAAGCGGAAAGTTAAAATCGTTTGCGAAGATTCTGCAGAAGTAATTTAAAGTAAAACAGTTTCCGCCAGTTTCTGCGCGGCGGCTTTATCCAGTAACTTTTCAATTATCGCAGCCGCAAATTCGCCCGCTGTTCCCGCTCCTCGGCTGGTGATTACATTGCCGTCCGTTACAACTCGGTCGTCTGACCATTTGCCGTCTGCGCAACAAGTTGCGCGCATTTTTTCTTCCATGCCCGGATAGCAGGTAAAACTTTTTCCTTTAAGCAAGCCTAGGGGGGCGAGTACAAGAGCGGGGGCGGCGCAAATGGCGCAGACTAATTTTCCGTTTGCCGCCATTTCTTTGACGAGCGCGCCTGTCTCTTTGGAAGCCGCCAAGTTTGATGTGCCGGGCATTCCGCCGGGAAGAATTATAGCGTCATAGTTGTTTGTTCCCTGTTTGGTAACTTCGGCAAGCGTAACAGCCGCGGTTACTTTAATGCCGCCCCATTTGCTGGTTACGGTCAGACTGTCGGAAATGGATACGGCGGTAACTTCTATTCCGGCGCGCTGCAGATAGTCAATGGGCGTTACAGCCTCGACATCTTCAAAACCGTCCGCCAGTAAAACAATTGCTTTTTTTGCCATGGTATTTCAGCGGTTGCGCCGCTCTTCTTCGGATTTACATTCAATGCACATTAGGGCGTAGGGAATTGCGATAAGACGATCTTGCGGGATGCGCTTGCCGCATTTTATGCAGTGACCGTACTTGCCTTGTTTTATGCGAGTGATGGCGGATTCAATCAATTTAAGACGTTTTAATTCCTGCGTGCCTATGGCTTCGATCATTTTTCTGTCTATGTCGTCGGATGCGATGTCGGCAAGGTCTTTGGGCTCCTCGCCTTCCATTATTTCTTTGAACTCTTCGCTGCTGGCGACCAGAGCGTCGACAATCTCGGCTTTTAAGGCTAAAAGAGACGTTTCCATTTTATCAAGGAATTCCTGATCAATCGGCGGAATTTTTTTCTTCTTTTTACCTGTCGCAGCCATTGTTACCTTTCTCCATTTTGTAGATATTAGCTACATAAATATCTATATGTCAATAGTTATTATTTTTCGTTTCCCAATTTTATTAACGGGATTACCGGAGCTGTAAGCTGCATTATCGCGGGGAAATCGTCCGGCTGCAGTAAAACCGTTTCGCCGTCCATTTGCGCAAGTATGGGTTGATTGAATTTTACTTCAAGGCGGTGCGCATTAAATAAAAGAGCGTCGCGGTTTTTAACATGTTTGCCCTTTGTAATCTGATTTTTAATCTTTATTTTACGGAAAAACGGCATTTTTTTTACTCCGCATACGTTGCGGTAATCCGGCAGAATATTCTGTTGGGAACCGTAAGTTCGGTTGCCTGTTACGCCCATCGCCAATAATAAAAGTTTTTCCCTAAAAGACAGGAGTTCTTTATTGTTAACGTCAAACGCGCGCACGTCAAAATAATCTACTTTATATTTGCTTTCATAGGACAATGCCGCCATGTCTATCCAAAGCTGGTATCCGTTGCCCATTTTACCTTTCTTTATGTTGGTCATGTGAGTAACATAGGCGTCGAGTCCCATAGAAAGAATATTATAAGCAAATAAATCTTTCTTTTTCCATTCCGATGATCCGTTTTGCGCGGTTGTTAATTGTACGGCGGGAGCGAATTCTATGTGGACGGGATTAAGGAGTAAATCCAAAGCGCCTGCCAGCGTGGGGCTGTCCGCTCCGTCGTTGCCTGTTCCCATGGGAAGACGCAATACCGTTATGCTTCTGCGGACAGGGGCGGACGCAGTAAACAGAACGTTCATAACTTCTCTGTGGGTTCCGTCTCCGCCGGCGCTGATTATCAAATAAAACGGGATAGGGTCTTTTTCGGCTCTTTCTATAAAGCCTTTTGTAATTTCCGCCGCGGAGCCCTTTCCTTCCGTAAGGTTTAATATTACATTTTTGTATATTTGTCTTTTTGGATTTGCCTGAGCTTTCTGTTGGTATTTTCTTAATGTTTTTACATGGGATTCCCATTTTTTCTTGTCAATGAAACCGCCCGCTACAGGATTAAGAATAATCATACAGCGCAGAGGACTTTCCTTTGCAATAAGAGAATGTTCACAAATATCGGAGATAGCATTAATAAAATAATAATCCATACTGCCAATTTAACATATAATTATTTTAATGTCAACGTCATTTTATCGGAATTTTGCCATATTATAGAAGGATAACGATAGATAGATATTCTCATTCTTCGTAAAATTCCATATAATTCCTTATTATGGCAAAATATCCTTTTGAAACAATTGAGCCAAAATGGCAAAAGTATTGGGATAAAAACAAAACTTTTAAAACTTCGGAAAACCCCGATTTCCCCAAAGATAAGCGTCGTTATGTGCTTGATATGTTCCCCTATCCTTCTGGGCAGGGGCTTCATGTCGGTCACCCTGAGGGGTATACGGCGACAGATATTTATTGCCGTTACCTTCGCATGAACGGGTACAATGTCCTGCACCCGATGGGCTTTGACGCTTACGGTCTGCCCGCCGAAAACTACGCCATTAAGACCGGAACTCACCCCGCCGTTACAACCGCCGCAAATGTCAAAAGGTTCCGCGAGCAAATTAAGGCGCTTGGTTTTTCCTACGACTGGGACCGAGAGGTCGATACTTCCGCCGAAGATTATTACCGTTGGACGCAATGGATTTTCTTGAAACTTTTCGAGAAAGGGCTGGCTTATGAGGCGGAAAGCCCGATAAACTGGTGTCCGTCCTGCAAAACGGGTCTTGCCAATGAAGAAGTAAAAGACGGTCTTTGCGAGCGCTGCGGCGAAAAAGTAACCCGCAAGCGGATACGTCAGTGGATTCTGAAAATAACCGCCTACGCCGAACGCCTGCTCGCCGACCTGGATTTGCTGGATTGGCCTGAACCCGTAAAACTTATGCAGCGCAACTGGATTGGCCGCAGCGAGGGCGCGAATGTTGTTTTTAAAGTTGATAAATCAACATTGAAAGATAATGAAGACCTGTCCTTTGAGATTTATACCACGCGCCCCGATACTCTTTTCGGCGTAACCTACATGGTTCTCTCTCCCGAGCATCCGCTGGTGGACAAGCTTACAACGCCGCAGCAAAAACAGGCGGTCGCTTCGTATATCGAAGCCGCGGCAAGAAAAAGCGATCTTGAACGCACCGATCTCGCTAAAGAAAAGACGGGTGTGTTCAGCGGCGCGTATGCGATTAATCCCGTTAACGATCAAAAAATTCCGATATGGATAGCGGACTATGTTTTAATTTCTTACGGAACAGGCGCAATCATGGCGGTTCCGGCTCATGACGAACGCGACTGGGAGTTCGCCAAAGAATTTAAATTACCGATAATTTTGGTTGTTTCCGCCGATAAGCCGCAAGCCGGAAAAGACTATTCAGGCGAGCCTGCGGAATGTACGTCTGCGGACGGCTATTCTGTAAACTCAGGTAACTTTACGGGGCTTCCAACCGAAGAAGCAAAAAAACGTATTACAAGTTGGCTTGAAGAAAAAGGCATAGGCAAACGCGCGGTAAATTACAAATTGAGAGACTGGATTTTTTCCCGTCAGCGTTACTGGGGAGAGCCTATTCCCGTTGTGCATTGCGAAAAGTGCGGCATTGTTCCGTTGTCGGAAAAAGATCTGCCGTTGAAACTTCCGCAGGTTAAGTCTTACGCGCCGACAGGCACGGGCGAATCGCCGCTTGCCGGAATTACCGATTGGGTAAACACTGCCTGCCCTAAGTGCGGCGGAAAAGCAAAGAGGGAAACAAACACCATGCCGCAATGGGCTGGTTCATGCTGGTATTACATTCGCTATCTGGATCCGAAAAACGACAAAGCTTTTGCCGCGAAAGATAAAATTGATTACTGGCTGCCCGTCGATCTGTACATCGGCGGAGTTGAACACGCGGTGCTTCACTTGCTGTACAGCCGCTTTTGGCACAAAGTTTTGTACGACCTTGGTCTTGTAAACTCCGTAGAACCTTTTCAGCGGTTGGTGAATCAGGGGATGATTCTGGGGGAAGACAATCAGAAGATGAGCAAGAGCAGAGGGAATGTAATAAACCCCGATGATATTATCAAAGAGTACGGGGCGGACTCTTTGCGCGTCTACGAAATGTTTATGGGTCCTTTGGAGGTTAGTAAGCCGTGGAACATGGCGGGAGTTACCGGCGTGTCCCGTTTCCTTGAGCGTCTTTGGGCAATAAGCGAAAAACCCGTAAGCGACGCGGCTGCGGGCAGCGATAAAGCCGGCAGCGCTGAACTGCAAAAGCTTCTGCACAGAACGATAGAAAAAGTAACAAAAGACACCGCAACCCTTAACTTTAACACCGCAATCAGCGCAATGATGATTTATTCAAGCGAGCTTGTGAAGTTGAATGAAATACCGCGAGCCATGTGGGAGCCGTTCGTGATAATGGCGGGGGCTTACGCTCCGCACCTTGGCGAAGAACTCTGGGAAAAACTCGGAAACAAAAAATCTGTCTCCATGAGCCAATGGCCGGCTTTTGATCCGGCATTGACTGTTTTTGACGAAGTGACTGTCGTAGTCCAAGTGGGGGGGAAAATTCGCGAGAAATTTACCGCCGCCGCCGGAACGGCGAAAGAGGAGCTTGAAAAAACAGCCCTTGCCATGCCCGGCGTTCAAAAATGGCTTGAGGGGCAGACAATAGCGAAAATTATTACAGTACCGGATAAATTAGTGAATATTGTTGTACAAAAAGAAAATTAATATTTGGCAAATTTGGTGATTATTGTGATATTATATGTATATAATTTATGATTTCAAAAGAAAGTAACAATGATCCCTACTTTCGCAACGATCCGGGCGTGGGCTTTCAGCGTATTCCTGTTTACAAATTTGATATAGATCAAAATTTTTCTGTTTGGAAATTATGGCGCACCAATGACGGACGCGTCCTTCCCAACCCAAACAGCCATTTTGAACTTGTAAATGATCCGTTTGAAACCGGCAGTCTTATAAAGCTTACCACTTATTTTGATCCTTCCTTAGCGGGAAAAGCTTTCGGCGGATTCGGCATGAGGGCTCCTATAGATCCGCCCGTAAAAATAGATAATCAAACATATATAGAGTTTGATCTTTATTACCCGAAAAGCGCCGCCGGAAAGTATATGCGGTTTGAAATCTGGTCTACTTCCACAAGCGGCGAGGGCGTCCAAAGCATTGCCGGAAAACCGGGTACTGTTAAATCTCAGGTTTATATAAGAACTTCGGACTTAACCGGTCTTGGAACTCTTTTACCGGACTGGATTGGTTTTTATAACGGAGAAACCTGGTATAAGAAAGCGATTTATGTTGTAACGCCGATAACGTCGGGAACATGGGAATATTTAAATATCGATCTTCATACGGAAAACGGCACAAAACTTGACGGCGATCAACTTATGATCGGTAACATCAGAATAACACAGATGGATTCAAGCGGAGAGAAAATCCCCGATGTTGTAAATACAAAAAGTTATTTGGAAGTTGAACCGCTTAAAAGTAAGTACAATTTGAATAACGGCAGTTTTCTTATCGGCGTTACCGGAATAGGACACATCGAGCCTGATTCGATAAGAGGGTATCATTACGAAATTTTTGTATGCGAAGACGAATTAAAACCCGAGTGCCATATTAATCCTCCAAAGTGGCTTAAAGATGAATTTGCTTATTTTAAATTTAAAGTAGACAGCTCTTTGACCGAAGGAGACGAATCGGAATGGAAACTTCCTACCAAGGAACTTTTAAGCATAAGAGACTCGGGAAAACCTGGCGAATATAAATTACACGGACACTGTCTTGCGTGGATTAATCAATCTCCTCCGTGGATGAGGCAGTTTCTGCCGGAAAATATCGCTTCCCGCGAATGGAATAGCGGCGGTTTGTTTTTCTCCGGCAGTACAAATTCTACGGGACCGTATTTAAAAGTAAACAAGTTAATCGCCAGAAGACTTTATTTTAATCACATCATGTATATTATGCGGCATTTTATGTCGGTGAATCCCAGATATGATTCTTCCGCGGAGCGCGGTGTTATACCGTTCCATTCGTTTGATGTTCTTAATGTGGAGATTCATGAAAGCAGGTACAGCGCGATAATAAAAGAAAACCCCAACGAATGGAAAACTGCGTTGAAAAACGTTTCATGGCTTATGGCAATGACGGATAATGATTATTCCGATATCAGCAGTCATTATGTTTATCTGCTTTATAAATATGCGCATATAGCGATTCCTAACGCGCTTATGGCGGAAAAATACAAAGCGCATTACAACGACGATAATATTGTTCCCGCATACATGAAAATAGATAACCACGATGACAACGGCAGTATCGATGCGTACATTACGGAAAATCCGCCCATTCTTGCTTACAATGAGTATGAAATAAATCTTTTTTCAAAAGCGACAGTAGCCTACAACATGATTAAAAATTTAAATACAGTATGGAAAAATGATCCTCTTTATGACGGCAGAAACTTAATCGAATGTATGGGAATCCAGGGGCATGATTTAGTTGCTTCCGAAACTCTTACCAAGAATCAACAATCTTTACTTATGTTTACGGGATTAATCGATGAAGGGCTTTTAAATTGTGTCGCTTATTCGGAAATTGATATCAGACAGCCTAATTACGCTCCCGGCGGCGAAGCTCTTGCGCCCGCGGTTCTTAATCAAAAACAGGCCGACGCTATCGGCTATCAATACGCTCTTCTTTTTAAATTGTTCAATAAATATAAAAAATATATTGATCATGTTATTTTATGGAGTCAATACGGCTCCAGTTTTTTGAATAGTTATGTGCTTTTTGATCACGAAAAAAAGGCGAGTCAGGCATATTATGCCGTAATTGATCCCGATAAATTTATAACAGGTCATTCATATCTTGATGAATATTTTAAAGGCGAATATCAAAAGCTAAAAGAATAATATAAATAATTTGTAATTTATCTGTTAATTTAAGAATATTTTAAAATATTTGCTTAAATTTAAGCTTGTTTATTTGTTTATTATGTTATAGAATAACCTTTATAACTCGTTGAGTTATAAAAATGAGAAAAATGTAAAGCATTTTTTCATCAACATTAATTTTTTAGAGAGGGGTTATTATGAAAGACGGATTAGGAATTTTTCTTTGGAAGGTTTCGGTTGCTTTGTATCTTATCGCAAACGGAGTTCTGGGTTTGAGTAAATCAATTTGGAACAAAGGCGATTTTTGGATCATTTTTAACAGAATGGGTTTTAAAGGCGACACATTGAGTGTTTTTGTGGCTGTTGCCAGCGTTGTAGCGTTGGTAGCGGGTATCGCGATTGTATTGGAAATGTTAAGTGTTCAAGTTTCATTTCTGGATGCTTTGATACTTATTATTGCCGTTATCTGGGCAGTATATGTAATTATAGAAATTATTGCATGGATAAAAGACGGCTTTGGTGATGCATGGACTTCATTGCAGAGATTGGCTGTTCATCTTATGGTTCTGGCTAATCTTCTTATTGCGAGTAAAAAAGCTTAAGAGTATTTAAATCATTTCATAAAGCCGCATACTTAGGTGTGCGGCTTTTTTTTGTTCCCTTCGACAGGCTCAGGGAGCGAATAGCGCGCGGCCGCACTGCCCGTTTTCCCTAATTACTGGTATTTATTTCTTCCCTGTGATACACTGTCCCTGTGAGCGCGGAATTGACAACAGCTAAACTTGACTCTTTTTTTAAAGGCATTCTTGATATAGAAGGTTTTGCTTCAATCGACGATTCCCTGAACGGGATACAGGTTGATAATGACGGCGGCGTTGTGCGTAAAATCGCTTTCGGCGTTGACGCGTCCATGGAGACTTTTGAACAAGCCGCCGCCGTCGGAGCGGGTATGCTTTTTGTCCACCACGGACTTTTTTGGGGACACCCTGCCGCCGTAACCGGAAATTTAAGACGGCGGATAAAATTTCTTTTGGATCGTAATATTTCCCTGTATGCGGTGCATCTGCCTTTGGATCATCAGCCTAAACTGGGAAACAACGCCGTTCTTGCCCAACTTTTGGGATTGGAAAATATCGAACCTTTTGGACTGTACCACGGGCGAAAAATAGGTTATAAAGGAACATTCCCCAAACCTGTTACGGTTGACGAAGCTGTAAAAAAAATTAATTTTATGGGGAGACCGCCGCTGGGCGTTTACCCCTTCGGCAAAAAAGAAAATTTATGCGCGGCGGTTGTATCGGGCGGCGCGGCTGTAAATGCGTGGGAAGCGATTAAAGAGGGTGTGGATTTATTTGTAACGGGAGACAATTCCCACAATGTTTACCATGACTGTCTGGAAGCAAAGCTCAATATGATAGCCGGCGGTCATTACAGCACCGAAGTCTGGGGAGTGCAGGCTGTTATGCGTCATACTACGGCGGAGCTTGCAATTGACGTTGAATTTTTGGATATACCGACAGGGTTATAAGGAGTATAAAATGATAAAGTTTGAAAAAGAGAAAATCCTGCCGTTTTCGCTTACGGCGTTTGTTATTCTTGCGGATCAAATTGTAAAAGCGGTTATTGTAAAGATCAAACCGGAAACCGGACTGATTAAAGATGTTTTTAATAATGGTTTTTTATGGATATGGCATGTCCGCAACAAGGCGATAGCGTTCAGTCTGGGAGAAAATATGCCCGAGGCGCTTAGACCCGTAATGTTTGTCATAATTCCTATTTTGGTTTTAGGTTTTTTAATATGGTATTATTTTAAATCCGATGAATTCACTTTTATTCAGCGCTGGGCGGCGGCGGGAATAATTGGCGGCGGACTTGGAAACATAATAGACCGTATTTTCCGTCCCGACGGAGTAGTTGATTTTATCAGTATAAATATTTACGGTATTTTAGGAATGCAGCGCTGGCCTACGTTTAATATTGCCGATTCATCGGTTGTAGTATGCTGTATATTACTGCTTGTTACTATGTTTATTACACCGCAAAAAAAGGAAGTAAAATGAATAAAAAATTTAATACCATTTTATTTATTCTGGGCGCGACATTATTCAATGTTATTATCGCCGTAATTAGTTTTTTTCTGTTAGTTATTCTGTGCGGAAGATTCATATTTCCCAGAATACCGGATACAAGTTACAGCTGGGCGGTTTCGTTAATACTGCTTGCGTCAATAGCGATTTCAATTTTTGTTTACCGCGCCGTGTTAAAGTTTTTTCTTAACAGGATAGATGTGGAACAATACTTTGATCCGCTTTTTGTGAAGCATAATATTAGGAGACAATAGCCCCTTATTCCTCTCTGAATAATTTTACAAACTCCTCCGGCGTTATATCCACAGCGCCCAAGTCGCTCTTGTACTTTAGCGGCATACCCAAATCAAAAAATGAAAACCCGTGTTCCTGCAAATAACGGGCGGCGAGAATTAACTGTACGGTTCCCGCGTTGTCCTCGTCAAAAAAACCAGAATAGCTGGTGTAGACTTTGCCGCAAACTACGCCGAATTCCCCGGCGGCAAATTTCCCGTCTCGGTACAATGCGAACGAGGTAGGGTAGGCGTATGGGACAGGTAAAAGGGTCTCTTGGGCGGAGTGGTTTGCAAGAGCGTTTTGCCGTATTTTTTTGATGCTGTCTACAAGCGGTTCGGTAAGCCAGTCGTCGCCGTGCTTTTCCACACAGCGGTCGATTATATAGTCAAAGTCCGCGTCCGCTTTTAATTCATAGCGGCTTAATAACTTGCTGATGGATTTTTTTATGTGCAGGTTTTCGTAAAATAAGGCGGAGCGGACGAGGTGCAATTTCGGCAGTAAAAGGAAAAAAGGGTCTTCTTTTGACAGATTCATGGACATTACCAAAAAGCCCGCTTCCATCAATTTTGCTATAAAATCAGGGTCAAAAGCCTCCGCAAGGCAGTATTCCTCGCTGTAATTTGTTTCCAGCATGGCGTTTACTACCTCATGGCAGTCGTCCGAGGGGGCGATATATATGTACCCGGATAGGGTATATTTTAGTTCCATAGGCTTGACCAATTCCTCTCAATATTCTAAACTAAAATCCTAATTTAGTTTTTAAGAACCTTTAATATATAGGAGAAGATACCATGAAGCGTACTTATCAACCCAGTAAGGTGAAGAGGAACCGTAAATTCGGGTTCCGCGCGCGTATGAAAACGAGGGGGGGGCAACTTGTTTTAAAACGCCGCAGGGCAAAGGGCAGGATAAAACTTTCTGTTTCTGACGAGAAAAAGCCTTATTAGCGACGAAAAAATCCCCTTAAGGAGAAAAAAAGCCCTCTTCCGCTTTAAGCGTGAAGAGCATTTAAAGGGAAGGAAAGAGATAAAAGAAGTTTTTGGCAGGGGAAAACGATACAGCTGCAAAGGCGTAAAACTTTTTGTACTAAAAAACGATTTGCCTTATAACCGTATTTGTTTTTCACTATTCAAAGGTTTTGGAAACGCGGTTTCCAGAAACCGAGCCAAACGCCTTGGACGTGAAGCTTACAGATTGATGAAATACCGTCTTTTGGGCGGTTATGATTTAATTCTGCTGGTTTCCCCGGAAACGGAAAACAATTCCGCTCTTTCTTACAGGAATTTGCAGCTTGAATCCCTTTTTTTAAAAGCCGGTTTATTGGAATGAAGAATATATTACTTGTGCTTATTAAATTTTATCAATCCGCGATATCTGTGCATCTTCCGCGATCATGCAGATATTACCCTACTTGTTCCGCCTATGCTTACGAGGCTGTAACACGATACGGTATTCTGCGAGGCGGCTGGCTGGCGGTAAAAAGAATTTTACGCTGTCATCCGTTTTGTCGAGGCGGTTATGATCCTGTGCCGGAATTACCCGGCGCTGTTTCCGGTTTGGCGCGGAGCAGTTTTTAAAATAAATAAAAAGGAAGTTAAATGGAAAAAAATACAATTTTAGCCGTAGTCCTCTCTACCGTTGTGTTGATAGGGTCTTTTGTTGTTCAGAGTTACTTTGCGACAAAGAAACAATCTGCCGCCGTTCAATCGCAGCAGCCGCAGGTAACGGCGGTTGACGAATCAGCGCAGATATTGAGTCAAGCGCCGGCGCTAAATGATCAATCGGTAATAACTGCGCCGCCCGTTGTCGGTGAAGCAAAGCCCGCTGAAAAGTCCGCTATCGATCAGAAAGAAGCGGTATCTATGGAATTGCAAATTCCTTTGGAGACGGTAACAGTTGATACCGAGTTATTTACAGCCGTCCTTACCAATTCAGGCGGCGATATGATTTCCTTTCAATGGAAGGACGCAAAAAATAAAACCAAAGTAGATTTAATTCTTAACGGAGACAAAACAGCGCATGCTTTTTCATTGGCATTCGGCGATCTTGACGCTCCCGCTATTGCGTCAGCTTTTCATGTAAACCGTATATCAAATTATTCCGTGGAATTTTACCGTGATTTTTCAGCGCCAACGGCTTCGGGCGAATACGGAAAATTCCGTCTTACAAAGCGTTACGATTTTAAACCCGATGAATATTTGTTCGAGTTAAAAATTACATTGGACGGAGGCTATTCCGTACAGAATTTTAATTTTTCAGGTAACGCGTATACTTTGTCCTTCGGACCGCAGATGGGTCCCCCGTTTGAAAAACTCGATCGTTATTACGACTTTAGGCAATATTTTACATTCGTTAACGGCAAACGCAAAAACGCTAAAATTAACGATCTTATCGATACCCGTCCCGCGTGGGCTTCGATTTCCGGCAAATATTTTACTTTCATAGCAATTCCGTACCTCGCGCAGTATACGCTCAATTTCTCGGAGAAAGCGGAACCCGGGCTTGTGTCGGCTTCCCGTTTGAATATTATCCGACCAGCCGCGAGTGTTTCTAAAGTTGAGGATAATTACCGTTTTTATTTGGGACCAAAAACACATGAGGCGCTTTCAATTTACAATACGGGAAAAAATACTTACGGCATAAAAGACGCCAACATTATGGACGTGGCAAATTCGGGCGGAATTTTAGCGCCGCTTGAAAAATTGTTAAAATGGCTGCTTCTTATTTTTTATAAAATAATTCCCAATTACGGAGCCGCGATTATTCTGCTTACATTGTTCATAAAAATTCTTTTCTTCCCGTTAACCAAAAAAGGTTCAATAGCAACGTTGAAAATGCAGGCTTTTGCGCCAAGAATAAAGGAAATACAGGAAAAATATAAAAACAATCCGCAAAAATTAAACACGGAGCTTGGTAATCTTTACAAACAGGAAGGATACAATCCGCTTTCAGGCTGTCTCCCCATGCTGTTGCAGCTTCCGATATTTATCGCCATGTATCAGTTGTTTAACAATCATTTTGATCTTCGCGGAGCCGGATTTATTCCCGGCTGGATTCCCGATCTTTCGCTTCCCGAGCATGTTATAAAATTCCCCGAAGGTTTTAGACTGCCTATTTTAGGCTGGACAGCGTTACGCGCATTACCGTTTATCTATGTCGGCTCCCAGTTAATCTACGGAAAAGTTACGCAGATGCCGGGGCAGCAGTCTAACAGTCAGGCAAAGATGATGATGTACGTTATGCCGATAGTATTTTTCTTTGTGCTTTACAATGTGCCGTCGGGATTGTTGATATATTGGATATTCTCTAACTTACTTACGCTTGTTCAACAGTTGATAATTAACAGATATATTATCGCGCAAAGAGCCGAGCGGGCGCAGGCTGAACCTGAGCCGAAAATCGCTCCCGGCAAAAAGAAAAAGAAGAACTTTTAATTTTAAGGAGATAGAAATGGAGTTTGAATTTGAAGGCCGCACCGAAAAAGAAGCAATTGACAGGGCGGCGGGAGAACTTGGTCTTGAAAAAGACGATTTTGACGTAGAGATTCTTGAGACCCAAAAAAGCGGTTTATTCAAGAAAGGGTTGGTGCGTATCAAAGTGCATGTTGGAAATTTCGGGGTTAATACCAAACCAAAAACACCGCGTCCTTCTTCGGAAAACAACGATATGGAGAGAGACAGAATCGGCAACTCCGTAAGCAAGGCGGTTTTTGGAGAACCCGCGCCGCAGAATGAATTTGAAACAAAAATGGTTGAATTTACAAGCGGACTTATCGAGCGCATGGGCTATGCGGGAACAGTTTCCATTCTTTTCCGTGAAAAAAACAAACTTGGAGTAAAAATCGATTCATCGCATTCATCGATATTGATCGGCAAAAAAGGCAAGAATCTGGACGCGCTCCAACTGCTCTTGAACATCTACGCCGGCCGCCTTGGAAAAGAAGATGTCCGCGTAATTTTAGACACGGAAAATTACCGTATCCGCAGGGAAGAATCCCTTGTGCGCCTTGCCTACAATGTCGCGGAAAAAGTCCGCGAAAGCAAAGGCTCAATCTTGCTTGAACCGATGAATCCTTTTGACAGGTGGCTTATTCATACCACATTGAATGACATCGGCGACGTTGAAACCAAAAGCGAAGGAGATGGTTTATATAAGCAGGTGCGCGTGTTTTACCGCGGGCTTAAATAAACTATGAAGTACATTTTGGCGTCAATTTATATGCTCTCTTTGGCGGTATGCGCTTTTCCCGTACCGCTTGAAAACCTTGTTTCCGCTAACTATGCGGCGACGCTGCGTAATGAGCGAGGAGGGTTAATTAACGCGCAATTAAAAGATCCGGTTCCGGGATTAGTGCCCAATCACAGCAGTATACGTCAAAGCGTTATGGGGCTCATGAATACGCTCAATCCCAATATACTTGTGGAAGTTCTATACCTGTACGACAAACCGGCGCGCTCAAAAACAGAGTCCGCCGTATGGAATGAAAAACAGAAATTAATTGTTTTTAATCAACTTACCGCAATCAGCACCCTGACGGGGATTAAGTATTATTCTGCAAGCCGTGGAGAAATGCGTATTTTTTATGAATATTCAAGCGTTATAGACCCAAAAACCAAACAATTGCTTTCCGATCCTGTTTTTACACAGCCGCCCGCTACGCTGACTATTTATGCCAGGCAAAAAGACCTGACTTTCGGCGATAATATTTACCGCTACGATTATGTTAATACCGCGGATTCTGTCTTGTTTGTTCAGGAGAATGTAACGGCTCTTAACTACGGAATTGTTCCCGTAATCGGAAAGGGCAACTTGCGCTCCGTTATGGCGGTTATTGACTGCGGCGATAAAATATTGATATATGCAGCTTCCATGGCAAAAGCCGCGTCCGTACCGGGTTTATCCGATAAAATCAGCGCGTCCTTCAGCAACAGGGCAAAGGCTGTTTTACAATGGTTTTCAGAAAAAATAAACAATAATTTATAATATTTTTGATTATTAGGGTATATTGTGCTATTTTTACCTGTTTTTTTAGTTTACTTTTCTATATATTTAGTGTATAAAATAGTTATAATTGCCGAAATTAAATGTAATGCATGGTATTAATTTTGGGGGCGGTTTTATATGAGATTATTTACTAGGTCAGACTTTGACGGCTTGGCTTGCGGCGCTCTTTTGTCTTATTTAGGGCTTATTGATGAGTGGAAATTTGTCCACCCAAAGGATATTCAAGACGGACTTGTCGAAGCTACGGATAACGATATTTTAGCAAATATTCCCTACATAAAGGGCTGTAAATTGTGGTTTGACCACCACTCCAGCGAATCAGAGCGCTTGGGCAGAAACGCTTATTTTGAGGGCGTATCAAAGCACGCTCCAAGCTGCGCCAGGGTAGTTTACGAATATTACGGCGGCGACGCAAAATTAGGCAAATTTGCCGAAATGATACACTTTGTTGACAAAGTAGACTCAGGCAACCTTACCAAGGACGAGATTCAAGACCCGAAAGGCTGGATATTATTAGGCTTTATTATGGATCCTAGGACAGGACTGGGACGCTTCAGAAACTTCACTATCAGCAATTACGATTTAATGACAAGCCTTGCGAAAGCCTGCTCTGAAAAATCAATTTACGATATATTGGAACTGCCCGACGTAAAAGAACGCCTTGATTTTTACTATCAGCAAAAAGAACTTTTTATTGATATGGTAAAAAAACACGCCAAAGTAATGGGTAATATCATAAAGGTTGATTTAAGAGACGTAGAAACAATCTATGCCGGCAATCGGTTTATTATCTATACGCTTTATCCCGAGCAAAATATTTCCGTTTGGATTGTAGACGGCCGCAATAAATCCAATGTCGCCATTACAGTCGGTCATAGTATCATAAACCGCACGTCAACCACGGATGTAGGCTCTATGCTGCTTTATTACGGCGGCGGCGGTCATAAACAGGTTGGTACTTGCCAGATTCCTTACGATGACGCCGATAAAATTATTGACGAAATATTGAACAAAGTTAAACAAAACTAATAAATCTGTGATTTATTAGTTTTTACTCTAACTCCTCAAAAACCCCGAATTTACAACTTGTTTATTTTATGAATAGTTAGTATATTATTAACTATGGCGGCAAAAGGAATTCCTGTGCCTTTATCTAAGGTTTTGTTATCTTTAGACGGCAAGGAAGTTAATAAGAAATATATTGATATTATAGCGGAAGAAGGAATCCCCATCTTGTGTATTAATAATAATACGCAGAAAACCCGTCTTATGCCGTTTAAAACTTTATATGATAATAAAGAAAATTTTTGGCAGATTCCCGACGGTACATGGGCGTATTTCTTGTCTCAGGAAGATTATGAAAAACTAAAAGAAAAAGCCGTTTCAAAACAGAATGTATGGGAAAAAGAAAAACCGGCGATAACGGTTTCTCCCGCGGCAAAAACTCCTCCTCACAAAGAAGAACCGCTGGAAGAATTAGTCGAGGCAACCACCGAAGAAATTGAATTAGGTTTTGGCAAAGAATACAAAGATATTCTGAAAATGACAGACGAGCAAAAGGTTGAGCGTCTTAATGAAAACAAAGCCCGCCTAGACGAACTTCTTAATCAGAAAGACGTTAAAAAAGAAGTTGTTACCGAAGCCCTTGTAGACACAACCAAGTCCGCCGCGTTAATTAATCATTCGGCTTTGGAAAACGCCATTTATCACGCCGACGATGTCGCGAAAGAACTTACGCAAGACCTTGTTGATTCAACTTACGAAATGGTAAAGTCGTCCGCGCAGTTAATCTCGGAAGATATTTTTAAAAACGAATTGATGAATACCATGGTGGAAAAATCCAACGGTACTGTTATCCAGCACATGACACGCGTATACCTTAACGGAATAGCTTTTCTTTCTTATTACAATAAACTTGTTTCCGGTTCCAGCTACATACAAAAACTGCGGATAAATTTTGCCCATGATTACCGCAAGTATTATCATGCTCTGCTTCCGCATGTAAATATTGAAGATATTAACCTGGAACGTGTTTTTTTCGGAGGCATGAGAGCCATTCCGCCCGATGATTATATGAAATGGGCGGTAGGTTTTCTTATTCATGATATCGGTAAAGCAAACTCCGTTGAATACCACGAAGGCGAAGCCTCCTACGACCGCAACATAGTAATTGATCACGTTAAACAGGGATTTAAATACACCACTACCAAAACCAATTACCCAAAAGAAGCGAGCCTGATTATTGGGTATCATCATGAGTATTACGGCGACCCTGACGGATACGGATTTTTCCGCGCGTATCTTGCGAATTACAAAAAAGATAATCCCAACATAAGCCCCGATTATTGCATTTCTTACGAGTTAGAGCCGATTTTGGATTATCATACTCTCGCTTATTTCCCCGCAAAAGTGCTGGAGATAATAGACGTGTTTGACAGCGTTACAGACCCTCACCGCGCTTATCGTAAACCATTAACGAACAAAGAAGCCATTGATATGATGCGCGAAGAATTTATCAACAAACATTTAAAGATAGACCCGATTCTTTTTGGTATTTTTGATATGTTTATACAAGAAAAACAAAAACACTGAAAAATCGGCATACTTCGGCGTTTTTCTGTAGATGTGAAATTTCGGTTAATGCCTATTATCTTTGCCAATATCTGTAAATTGGTGTATGATATATGAATGTCTAAAGAGTACAGTTATAACACTCCAATTACCGATATTTTAATTCCTGACGGAAAGAATGTTAATCAAACTAATTTAGATATAATACTTAAAGAAGAAATACTCGTTTTTTGCAAAAACAAGAACGCCCAGCGATTCAGAATAATGCCTTTTAAAACTCTGCATGAAATAAATCCCAATTTTTGGCGGAAGGATCAAAATTGGGAATTTTACTTTACAAAAGAAATGGTGGATAAACTAAAAGAAAAAAATATAGTTGAACCGACTGTTTCAAAACCCGAAGATACAAAAGAAGAGGAAACCTCGCCCGACTCGGATTTTCTTAAAGGGTTTGGAGATGATTACAACGTTATCGCCGTTATGACGAACGCGGAAAAAGTAAAATACCTTAACGATATAAAACATAAAATGGACGATCTTATTTCCAAAAAAACAAGGGATAAATCGACCGTAACAAATGTAATTGTAAACACCACAAGAGACGCCGTAATGATAAATCATTCGGCGTTAAAAAACGCTTTTGATCTTGGAGACGCGGAAGCCAAAAAATCGACGCAGACGCTCGTATTTACAACTCAGGAAATGGTAAAGTCGTATATTCAGCTTGTCTCCCACGATATTCTGGACGATGATTTAATGGCGCGTCTTGTAAAAAGTTCCAACGGTACGATAGTCCAGCACATGACGCGCGTATATCTTAACGGAATCGCTTTTCTTGCCTATTACAATAATTTTGTTTCAAACAGAACGGCGATTCTTAATATGCGGAAAACCTTAAACGCGAAATACCGCCAGTATTATCAAAACCTGCTTCCGTATATTTCCATTGACGACATAGTTTTGGAACGTGTTTTCCAAAAAGGAATGTTGGCTGTTCCTCCCGATCTTTTTGTTAAATGGGCTGTAGGGTTTTTAATTCACGATGTCGGCAAAGCGGACAGTGTGCAGTATCACGAGGGCGAAGCGTCCTATGAGCGCAGTATTGTAATTGAACACGTCAAGGTTGGTTACAATTTCGTTATCAATAAAACAAATTATCCAAGAGAGGCGAGTCTTATTACAGGCTATCATCATGAATATTACGGCAACCCTGAAGGTTACGGATATTTCCGAGAGCATCTTGAGCATTATCAAAAAATAAATCCGCAGGTTCGCCCCGAATACTGCATAACCTTTGATCTTGATTCGATATTGGATTGCCACGCACTTGCTTACTTCCCCGCGAAAATTTTAGAGATAGTCGATGTTTACGACAGCCTTACGGATCCGAATCGTATTTACCGCAAAGCGTTAAACACGGAAGAAGCAATTTATATGATGCGCGAAGAATTTATTACAAAGAGCCTGAAAATAGACCCGCTCCTTTTTGAATTATTTATAAGTTTTATAAAAAGAAATAAAGCCGTAATCCATCACGGTCAAAAAATCGATTAACCGTTTTTATTGAACAAAATATTTCTTTAACAGATCAAGTTTAAGCTGCGGATACACAGGGAAGCGCTCCAACAACGAGTTTACCCGCTTATGAACTTCGCTTTTTACAGCCTCATCTACAGCGTACTTAGCCTTGCTCTTTTTCGACGGGTCTTTCGCGTCCGGCGACTGCGTTGTCCCTTTGACAACCTTCGCTATTAATTCGCCAAGCTCCGTCATTTCCGCCTCTCCCATGCCAAGCAACGTAGTGGCGGCGGTTCCAATCCTGATTCCCGACGTATACCACGGACCGTTGGGATCGCGCGGAAGACTGTTACGGTTAAGCGTTATGAGGCATTCATGCAGAGCGCTCTCCGCCTGTCTGCCCGTGATACCCGCGTTGTTTACATTTACCAGCAACAGGTGGTTATCCGTGCCGCCCGTTAAAACATCAAGCCCGTTCTTCATGCAACTTGCCGCAAGCGCTTTGCAGTTATCTACAATCTTTTGCGCATACTGCCTGAACTCAGGAGCCGCGGCTTCGCGGAAAGCGACAGCCTTTGCGGCGATAACGTGGGGGAGAGGTCCGCCCATCGTAAGCGGACAGCCCTTATCCAAAGCTTCCGCAAACTCGCTTGTGGAGAGTACGACTCCGGAGCGGGGACCGCGCAGGGTTTTATGCGTAGTGCTTGTTACAACATGCGCCCAAGGAACAGGATCATATTCGCCCGTAAAAACCTTGCCCGCGACAAGACCGGCAAAGTGAGCCATGTCTACCATGAACACAGCGCCCACTTTATCAGCGATTTCCCTCATACGCTTAAAATTAATTTTGCGCGGGTAGGCGGAATAGCCTGCCAATAAAATTAACGGACGCACTTCCATCGCCTGTTTTTCGATATCATCGTAATCCAGCATTCCGTTTTCGGCGGATACGGAATACCCGTGAATATCAAACATTCGCCCTGAAAGGTTGTTTCTGTAACCATGAGTTAAATGTCCGCCGGAATAGTAATCCAAACCCAAAAGGCGCTGGTTGCCCAGAGCGGTTCTTAGCTCGTTCCATTGGGCGTCGGTTAATTTGTAAAGATTAGTCTCGCCCAATTTTTCCAGCGCCGGATTCTCAATCCGTGTGCTGAGAATCGCCCAATACGCCAGCAAGTTAGCGTCCGCGCCGCAGTGAGCCTGCACATTTGCGTACTGCGCGCCGAAAAGCTTGCAAGCCTCTTGCGCCGCCAAAGATTCGATAGCGTCCACGTTTTCGTTCCCCGCGTAAAAGCGGTGGAAGGGCACGCCCTCGGCGTATTTGTCGGTTAAGAGGTTACCCATAGCAAGCTGAACCGCCATGGAGCAGTAATTTTCGCTTGCGATCAATTTTACGCGTTTCCTCTGGTTTTCAATTTCCAGAACGATAGAGGACGCAATCTCAGGCGTAACTTTGGCGACTTCCGTTAAATTGCAAATATAAGCCAGCATGCTTGGGTCGATTTTTTCAGGTGAAACAGCGGCAATATAGTCCGCGATAGGATTTGTTTTCATGGTGGCAGTATAGCATTTTTTGGGGGGTATTTAAAGTGGGGAAAATAGCCATTAATTTATGCTATTGGAAACTACAGAACGCGCAACTTGCTGTGCGTCCTGTTTCATTTATTTATTTGGCTCTTCTAAAGAAATCGTGATTGATCCTATTCTATGGTTTACGGCAACGGGGGAAGCATCAATGCCGCCGGTTACGCTGTCCGCTCCGACGGGAACTGCGGGCTTAAGATTGCTGTTTGCTACTTCCATCGGGTTGGCGGCTCTGCCTTCCGCTCCTATCTGAGAGGACGCTCCGCCGTTTACCAGCATTCCGGCTCCTCTGTTGCCCTTGAAGCTTACAGTCCCATTATTTACAAACAGGTTGCGAGTGTCGAATTCAAAACTTGTGCCTCGTACGGAAGCGGTGGCGTTTGGACTTGTTACCGTTGTGGACGCTTTGGTTCCGGCGGGAGGTTTTACATCCACACGAACCCTTCCCGTCTGAAGATTTATGTTAACTGTTTCAGCCTCGGACGCGGCGGCTATTTCAGTCAATGTAAGACGGGTAAGAGGGCGTACTGTTAATTGCGTGCTTCCCACCTGAATAAGAGCGGTGCTTTTAAAGCCCGTGGAAATCAATGTGCTTTGACTTAATGAGTCCCCCGCTTTAGCTGGCACATAAACCTCGCTTCCTGGTTTTTTTAATTCCACCGTTCCGCTTAATTCCTTTATAACGCCGTTCTGGGCAAAAACCGCGGCGCCGATTACCAAAAAACAAAACGCCAAAATTGTCCTTTTCATATCCTTCTCCTTAATCAGTATAACGTAATAATAAGATTTAATTCCGCGCGCATTAAAGCGGCGGCTTTTGTATCCATGTTTCCAAGCCTAGGCAGAAACACGCCGGCTCCGAGATTTAAGTTTACATCTGAAACAGGGTTCCAGTATAAACGCCCGAAAAATTCCGTTCCTACAATATAACCGCCGCTATTTTTGTCCGAGTACGGATACGAATAGGTTCCCAGATCTGTGCGTATAAAAGAGGAAGCGTTAAGACCGAGGGAGAAAGTTTTGTGCAAACGCCCCAGATAATCCAGCGAAATATAAGAAAGCCCTGAAAGATAGGCGTTAAGAGCGTTGCCCTGATACACTATTGTAAGCGGAACAAAAGCCGTATAGGAGCCGTTATCTGACACTCCGCTGGAATAAACGCCGGACAGTGAAAGGCGGGAATGAGAAAACATATATGAAGCGCCTAAAAGACCCGCCATAGCCGGTTTTATTTCGTTCTGCGTTTCAACCATTTCCGCCGCCAAGCCGATATCATAGACAAAGGAATTGACGGGTAAGGAAATTTTTGCCGCGGCATACTGGCTGTTAATTTTTGTTTCCTCGTTCGAAATATCAAACTGACCTATAAGAGCGGCTCTTAACTGCGCCTTCTCGAACAGCCCCTGATTTTCATATTCAATAGCGGCAACAACACGGGGGGGCGCAAAATAAGTATCCTTAAAATTAGAATAATCTAAAGCGTTATAATGTATATCGCCGTCTTTGGAAGTCGTTAAAATGTTCGCTCTTTCTTTGTAAAGAAAACCCGTATACCATAGTCCAACGCCGATACTTCCATTGCCTGCGTCGAAGGAAACATTTACACCGTCAAAAAGACCGACGGCGATAAAGCCCAATGGGTCTTGGTAACCCATGCGCCCGATTCTGAATTCTCCGTTACTAAAACTATATAAAAAATCCGTCCGCAGAATTTCGGGGATAATAATAGTTTTTTCATTCTCAATCTTCGCTTTGACGCCGGCTGAAATAAAAAGATGACCGTTTTCTCCGATAGACGAAGAAAGCCTTGGAATTAGAGCGGCGTAATATTCAGAAGAGCCTTCAGTGTCTTTGTTAACTGTAATTTGTTCGCCGCCCAAGGGTTTGCTCATACCGCCGTTTTGATCCAGCAATAATCCGAAATCCAGAGCGTACAGGGACAGGCACGGGAAAAATGCAAGAATACATACAAACAGTTTTTTGTTTTTCATTGCCGATCTCCCGGTATGGCAAATTCACCCTGCTTGTTAAGCGCCGTATCTTCATCTGGGGGAAGGGTGTCTTCATAAAGGGCGAGGAGCCTGTTTATCATAAACAAAAGCTGTTCTCCCGAGACTGTCATTGACGGATCGGATGTTCCCTGAATAACATTCTTATATATCAATTCGTTGTAGGCAAAGTGCGGGTTTTTTGTTATAGAATACAATAAACCGCCTTTGGCGTTGAAAGAGCGCATTAAAAGCAAAGATATTCCGTCAAGGCGGGCAGTGTCCTGCGCTTGAACTTTTTTCGGCAGCCACGAGCGTTCGGCGGCGAAAGAAAATGCCGTATGATCTTTGAGTTTTGCAGCGTTAGCCGCTTCCAGAACGAAACGGGCCGCCTGCCCGTAATTGACCGCCTTAAGTTTTAGCAGTTCTTCCAATTCCGCCGCTGTTTGAGCAAACAGCGGAAAGCACAGCATGCCGAAAAATAATACGGCGAAAAATTTTTTCATATGTTAAAAATGCTTACCTTTTTCGAGAACTACTGTTTCATTAATAATAGGAGCAGTATAACCTTTTGAGTGTTTAGTATATAACATTTCTATTTCAATATCCTCGTTTTTTCCCGATTTAATTTCCACGGGATAAACAACACCCTGGGCTCGTATTCCGTTTTCTTTGGTTACATATCCGTTTATTATTAATATCCATGTTCCGGGAACCAAACAACAAACAACTTTATTGCCGTATTTAACGTTTTCCCTTCCGCCTCCAATATTGTCTTTAGGTATTTTATCATTATTTATTGGGTTTCCTTTATCAGGATCTATAATAATAGATGGATATACCTTTTTTACAAAATATATGTCATAGGTAAAATCTGATAATTGATAGATACTATAATTATCTATATCTTTGCCATAAGCAGGATTCTCATCACCTTGTACAGGATCAGGATAAGGATTCACAATCGTCCTGCTTCCCCCGGAGCTTCCGTTTTCTCCAACTATGCGTATATTTACAGCGCCTTCGTCTCCTTCCCATGTACTGCAGGTTCCAAAAACAAAAGCGCATATTATCAGTATTAATAAACCGGATTTTATTTTCATTAAATCTCTCCTTATTTATCTAAAAAAATATAACACAGTCGAATGTAAAAAACAACAGTAAAAGACCGCAAAAGCGTTAAAAAGCATAAAAAACATTAAAAGAAATGTTAGTTTTTTTTAAAAATTTAAGACAAATAAAAATTTTTAATATATATTAAAATAATTAAGGTGTTGATTATCAATGTTAAATATTAATAGCTCTGTTGCGTTATACATAAAACAGACCATGAAAAATTGGAAAAACGCCCTTGTGGGTTTTACCGCCGCCGCGGTATTATCAATACTGTATTTGGTCGGCGCGTTAAATTCGCTGGAAGATCGTCTCTATGATTTCTTTCTTCACTTTAGAGCTAACCGCGAAAATACAGACAGAGTTGTCTTTCTTGATGTAGACGATGAATCTATCGCCTATTACGGTTTTTTCCCCTGGCCCCGCTCCATAACGGCGGACGGTCTTTTGCGATTAAAAGAATACGGTGCAAAGGCTGTCATTTTCGATATCGAGTATATCGACAGAGGTCCCCAGGGAGTAGACAGTCTCTACCTTGAACGGGGACTTGCCAACGATTTTGAACGCAGTTTTTCGGAAGTCAATTCGTCCGCCCAAGACATTTTTTCCGCTTTTAGTTCGGGGCGGATGGGGCGGGGTGAAATTTCAAAATATGCCAATTCTCTTTCCAATATAATTGACAACGAAAAAACAGGGCTTTATTCCAAAGCCAAAACCGTCGCCCGCGATAACGATATTTATTTGGCGCAGGCTATTGCCTTAAACGGCAGCAGTTGGTCTACGATAAATCTTTGGCCTTCTCAGTTGAGCGGCGAACAAGCGGAACGCCGCCCCCTTGCCGAAGAACGTTTTTCGTATCCTGTAAACGCTTCACCTAACGCTTCAAGGGGAGCGGGGGCGCTGGATATTCTGCCCGCCCTTCCCGTTTTTTCCGCCGCCGCGAAAGGAGCCGGTTACACCAACGTAGAACTTGACAAGGACGGAGTAAGAAGGCGTATTTATTTAACGCAGAATGTGTACGACCATTGGTACTTGCAGTTAGCCTTTGCGCCGTTAATCGATTATCTGGGCAAACCTGAAATATTTTTGGAAAAACGCAAGCTGACAATCAAGCAGGCGAAATTTCCAAACGGCAAGGTTGATGATATCGTTATCCCGTTGGATTACAAAGGCAGAATTATGCTCGACTGGCCCAAAAAAGATTACAACGACAGTTATACACATGTTTCTTTTGCGGATTTCAGTTTGTTAGACGAAATTGAAGCGGAAATAGAAAAATACAGCCGCGCTCTTTCCGACGCCAACATAATGCTTTTTGTCCGGGAAGACGACTCTTTGTCTTTTATTCCCGTAGCGCTGGGCAATATGAGCGAGTATCTTGACGCGGCGCGAGAATCAAGAAATCACGCCATGGAAAATACTTCTCACGGCTCTTTTGACGCCTTCCTTGAGTATCGAGATTCCGCTTATTATTTGTTACAGGAGATATTACAAGAGGAGCCCGCTGTAAAAATACAAACAATTAGCGAACAGTTAAGCGAAAAAAATCCCGATTTAGCCGATGAAATACAAGATGAAGCCGATTACATAGTTTCGCTTTTAAACGTCTTGGAAGCGGATTTGTCGCGTCATCGGGAACTAACAAAAGCTAACAAAAAAACTTTTAATGATAATTTTATAATTATAGGACGGGTTGATACGGGAACAACCGACTACGGAGCGAACCCGTTTTACGGCAAGTATATCAATGTAGGCACTCACGGCGTTGTGCTGGATATGATACTTTCCAAATCTTTTTTAATTTGCCTTGATAATATTTGGAAAGTGTTGTTTATGCTGATTTTTGTTCCGCTCTTTTTTATGTTTACGGATAAATTTACCCCTGTTTTACGCGCGTCATTGGGGTTTGGAACGGCGTTATTTATTTTTGTCGTTTCTGTTTTGCTCTTCCGCATTGCCGGATTTTTCGCAGGACCGTTTGGAGTAATAACCGCTATGGTTATCGCCATTATTATCCGCGAAATTATTTCTTACGCCAACTCGGAAAAAGAAAAACAATTTATAAGAACGGCGTTCTCCACTTATGTTTCGGGCGATGTAGTAAAAGAAATAATTTCCGATCCTTCCCGTCTGCATTTAGGCGGAACCAAACGCCACATGACGGCTATTTTTACGGATATAAAAGGTTTCTCCACTATTTCCGAACAGCTTGCTCCTGAAGAACTTGTAAACCTGTTAAATAAATATTTAAGCGCTATGAGCGATGTAATTCTTGCGGAGAAAGGCACGATAGACAAATACGAAGGCGACGCGATTATCGCGTTCTTCGGCGCGCCTATCGATCTTGCGGATCATGCTTTGCGGGCGTGTGTTTCAGCCGTCAGAATGAAAAAGATTGAGGCGGAGTTGAACAAAACAATCATGGAGCAAAAATTATCGCCGTCGCCGCTTTTAACGCGCATAGGCGTAAATACAGGAGACATGGTAGCTGGTAACATGGGAACCTCAAACAAGATGAACTATACAATTATGGGAAACGCCGTAAATCTTGCCGCTCGTCTTGAAGGCGTAAACAAACAATACGGAACATGGATACTTGCTTCGGAAGATACGGTGCGCGAGGCTGGAGATTCTATACTTTACAGAAAACTTGACAGGGTGCGCGTCGTCGGCATACACGAGCCTGTGCGTCTATGCGAACTTGTAGACCTTGCGGATCAGGCGGGCGAACAGCAAAAGAAACTTGTAAAAGTTTACAGCGAAGCTTTGGAATATTTTGAAAAGCGCGATTGGAAACAGGCTGATAAAGGTTTTCAGGAAGCGCTTGCGATAGTACCCGGCGACAGTCCGTCAGCCATTTATCTTGAGCGATGCGAAGAATTTATTAAAAATCCGCCGGATGATAAATGGGACGGCGTTTACAATCTTACGTCAAAATAGCATTATTGAACAACATTTTATTTTTTGTTATCATAACGGTATAAGGAGCAAGTTATGGCAAAGATTCCGGTAGGCATTTTGGGCGCGACCGGCATGGTCGGTCAGCAGTATATCGCCCTTCTCAACGATCACCCCTGGTTTGAGGTGCTTTATGTAGCCGCCTCGCCAAGGAGCGCGGGAAAAAAATATTCTGAAGCGGTCGCGGGAAGATGGCAGTTGACAAAAACTTACGCTCCTCATGTCGGCGCAATAATGGTAGAGGACGCCAACGACGTGAGCCGAGCCGTTGCGGCTTTCAAAAAAGGCGAATGTTCATTTGTGTTTTCCGCTCTCGAAATGGGCAAGGATGAAACCCGCGCTTTGGAAGAGGCATACGCCTCGGCAGGTATTCCGGTAATCTCAAACGCGTCGGCGCACCGCTGGACAAGCGATGTGCCCGTCTTAATCGCCGAAATAAATCCCGAGCACGCCGACATTATTCCCCTGCAAAAGGAAGCGCGCGGCTGGGATAGAGGTTTTATCGCCGTAAAACCCAACTGTTCGATACAAAGTTATATGAAACCCATTCACGCTCTTATGCGCGCGGGCTACTCGCCGCAGAGAATCATCGTGTCTACAATGCAGGCGGTTTCAGGCGCGGGTTATCCCGGCGTGCCGTCGCTCGACATAGTTGATAACATCGTTCCATATATAGGCGGCGAAGAGGAGAAGTCCGAAAAAGAACCGTTGAAGATTTTCGGTACTATAGAAAACGGCGCGTTTAAGAACGCCGAGTTCCCCAAAATTTCCGCTCATTGTAACAGAGTGCCGGTAAGGGACGGACATACGGCTTGCGTTTCGCTGGAGTTCGCCGCCAAGAAGCCGTCTTTGGAAGAAATAAAATCGATTTGGGCGGCTTACAAGGGACTGCCGCAAGAGGCGGATTTGCCCTTTGCGCCCAAGCAGCCGATTATTTACCGCGAGGAAGAAAATCGTCCGCAACCCAGCAAAGACCGCGACGCCGACAAGGCGATGGCGGTTGTTGTCGGTCGGCTGAGACCCTGCAATGTGTTTGATATCCGCTTTGCGGCGGTTTCACATAACACGGTGCGGGGAGCGGCGGGCGGCGGTATTCTGAATGCGGAGCTTTTAAAGCACAAGGGATATATAAGCTAAAATGACCCAAAAGAATTTTCCGTTGGATAAGACTGCGCTGGAAAAGATTGCGCGTCAGTACCCGACGCCGTTTTATGTTTACGATGAAAAGGCGATAATCGAAAATGTCCGCCGAATCAAGGCGGCGTTTTCGGTTTTCCCTTCTTACAAAAACCATTTTGCGGTGAAAGCTCTGCCCAACCCCTACATACTCAAGATACTCGCCGCAGAAGGCTTCGGCGCTGATTGCTCCAGTTACCCCGAACTGTTGTTAGCCGACATGGCAGGCATGAAGGGCGAGGACATCATGCTCACTTCCAACGAAACGCCTGCAAGCGAATATGAAGCCGCCAAAAAACTCGGCGCTGTTATCAATTTGGACGATTACACCCACATTGAGTTTTTGGAAAAGACATCGGGTTTGCCCGAATTGATTTCTTTCCGCTACAATCCCGGTCCCCTCAAGGAAGGCAACGCCATAATCGGCAAGCCCGAAGAGGCAAAGTACGGCTTTACACGGGATCGGTTAATTAAAGGATATTCGGTTTGCAAGGAAAAAGGAGTAAAACGTTTTGCCCTGCATACAATGGTCGCTTCAAACGAACTTTCCGTTCCGTATCACATTGAGACTGCGAGAATGCTTTTTGAGCTTGCAGTTGAAATAAAGGAAAAAGCCGGAGTGCGTCTTGAGTTTATCAATTTAGGCGGCGGCGTAGGCATTCCCTACAAGCCGGATCAGGAAGCGGTAGATTATCAAGTTTTGGTTGCCGGAATTCAAAAAGCATATAACGAGATTATCAAGCCTGCAGGACTTGACCCGATGAACATCCGCACCGAGTGGGGCAGGGTGATAACCGGTCCCTACGGCTGGCTTGTGTCTCGCGCTGTTCACAAAAAAGAAATCTACCGCAACTATATCGCGCTGGACGCCTGCATGGCTGACTTAATGCGCCCCGCTCTATACGGCGCGTATCATCACATAACAATCCCCGGCAAGGAAAACGCTCCGTTGTCCGAGACTTACGACGTGGTGGGCAGTCTGTGTGAAAACAACGACAAGTTCGCCATTCAAAGAAAATTGCCCAAGATAGACGTTGCCGCCGACGGCGGAGCGGGAGACTTTGTAGTTATTCACGACGCAGGCGCTCACGGAAGAGCGATGGGCTTCAACTACAACGGCAAACTCCGATGCGGCGAGTTACTTCTGCGTCAGGACGGCTCTGTAACGCAGATCCGCCGCGCCGAGACAGTAGACGATTATTTCGCTACACTGGATACTTCCGGTGTGAAAAATTTTAATTAATGAGGAAATAAATGATAACAAGAAATCAGAATATAGCTAACTTAAAAGCAGGATACCTTTTCCCTGAAATCGCAAAGAGACGGCGCGAATTTGCCGCGGCTCATCCCGAGGCGAAAATTATCAGTTTGGGAGTCGGCAACACTACAGAGCCTATTTTGCCGCACATAAACAAGGGACTTGTTGACGGAGCGAAGAAACTTGGAACGGTAAAGGGTTACTCAGGCTATCAGGACGAAGGTATGGCGCAGTTGAGGGAAAAGATTTCTTCGGTTTTTTACAAGGGAAAATTCTCGATAGATGAAGTGTTTATCTCCGACGGGGCAAAGTGCGACATCGGCAGATTGCAAACGCTTTTTGGAGCGGGAACAAAAATCGCGGTTCAAGACCCCTCGTACCCCGTCTACGTTGACGGTTCCGTTCTTGCAGGAGCCGCGGGCGGATGGGAAGGCAGCGGTTATGCAGGCATCACTTATCTTCCCTGTACGCCGGAAAACAACTATTTTCCAAACCTCGATCTTGTTCCGCAGAACAGCCTAATTTATTTTTGTTCACCTAACAACCCCACAGGCGCGGTTTCCACCCGCGAACAGCTTACCGCGCTGGTAAAAGCCGCTGTCGAAAAGGGCTGTATCATTGTCTTTGACGCCGCCTACAGCGAATTTATCCGTGACCCATCGCTTCCAAAAACCATCTACGAAATAGACGGGGCGGACAAGTGCGCCATCGAAGTAAACTCATTTTCAAAGCCGGCAGGATTTACCGGAGTGCGTCTCGGCTGGTCGGTAGTTCCAAAGGCGATTAAATATTCAGGCGGTGAAAGCGTCAACGCGGACTGGAACCGCATAGCGGGAACAATTTTTAACGGCGCGTCCAATATCGCTCAAGCCGGAGGACTTGCCGCGTTAGACGACAAGGGACTGAAGGAAGTCCGCAAACTGACGGATTTTTATCTTGGAAACGCAAAGTTAATAAGAGCCGCTCTTCAAACGCTGAGAATAAATTGCATAGGCGGCGATAATTCCCCGTACATCTGGGCGCACTTCCCCGGCAGGGACAGTTGGGAAGTATTTTCTCAAATACTGGAAATGTGTCACGTTGTAACCACACCGGGAGCCGGCTTCGGTCCTGCCGGACAAAGCTTCATACGCTTTTCGGCTTTCGGTCACAGAGCTGACGTAGAAGAAGCGTGCAGACGGCTTGAGTCTTTGATTTAGAACCCTTTTTCGCATAACCCCTTTACAATATTTTTGTATATATCAAGTATATTTATCCCCGATAATTTTCTCATGTTGTAATCAAGTATTTCCGCGTGGGATATTCCGCCTTCTATTTTCGTAATGTTATCGCCCCATTTTGCGGAGGACTCGCTTACAAAGCCGTCGTTATCGCCGCCGGTTTTTTTTATATACCGATAGGTGTGAAAAAACAATAAATCATCAAAAGCGTTTTTCATAGAGGAGT
>Ga0268262_10000489_pt1 | contig 52445 bp, 52 predicted proteins | sample TergutNc150P3_FD_190354 | JGI IMG/M metagenome (GOLD analysis project Ga0268262, IMG submission 190354) | Nasutitermes corniger P3 segment gut microbial community from laboratory colony in Florida, USA - Nc150 P3 (SPAdes) (version 2) | ecosystem: Host-associated > Arthropoda: Insects >... | reverse complement strand
TTCCTATTTTCCCTAGAAAGAAATACATGGATTTTGCGGAAAATTCGGGATTCTTTGTTGCCTCTGCGCCCGTAAGATGTTCTCCTCGCCGATTCGCAAACCTGCTCCTTTCCGATTCGGGAAATCCGAATCCCGAGTCTAGTCGCTAAGCACTAAAGCATTATGAATCGGCGCTGATGGTTTCGTAATTATCCTTGCGCATTCTAGACAGCAGGCCTTTCACTTCCGATTCCGCAAATCCCATTTGCCCCAGCACGTTCTGCCCCAGCAGAAATGACGACTCTATCGTTTCCGGCAATGCTATCAGCGCGCCCTCTTCCTTCAATATATTCGTTTCCTGCAAGTTCCTTGCCCGCGCGAATATCTTCACCCTCGGCGCCGCCCGTTTCGCCGCCCTTACGGTTTTCTTCGCCACCGCCGCATTGTCCAGCGCGATTATAACCGCTTTCGTCGTTCTCGGCGCCAGGCCGAACCCCGTCAATATTTCGCTCTGCGTCGTGTCGCCGTAGAACACGTTGTGCCCGCCCTCTCTTCCGGCCACCACGCGATCGGTATTCATATCTATCGCGGCGTACGGAATGTTTTCCAGCGACAGCATTTTCGCGAGCGTTCTTCCCACTCGCCCGAATCCGCAGATTATCACCGCAGGCGGCGTCGCCGGTCTTTCCATATCGTTATATTTCTGCGCCGTCTTGATAGAGTACAGCACTCCGTTATCGTTCAATTTGTCATACAACCGCAGCAGCAAGGGCGTCAACATCATCGAGATTATTATTATCGCGGTCAGTATCTCGCCATGTTCCGGCGGTATGGCCTCTATCCCGGCGACCCGTAGCGTTTGAAGAATCAACAGCCCGAACTCTCCGCCCTGCGCCAAAATCAGCGCCATCACGAACGCGCTTTTCGATGTGATCTTCCTTAGCCGCGCGGTTATATATATCGCACAGAATTTCGCCAGCATCATCAGAACCACTCCGCTCGCGACCACCGCCAGATTGCCGCCCAATCGCGGCAAATCCAATCCCATTCCCAATGTTATGAAAAACAGCGACACGAACAGCATTTGAAACGGCGCTATGTCCGCGCGGACCTGATGATTGTACAGCGACTCGGAAAACAGCATTCCCGTCAAAAACGCCCCTATGCCCGCAGGCAGTCCCAAAAATCCCAATCCCGCCGTCATTACCGCAAGCACCAATAAAATCGCCAACAGAAACGCTTCGCGCGAAGCGGCGGCGGATACCAGCCGCATCAGCGGGTTCAATACCAATCGCGACAGCGCCATTACTCCGATAACCAGCAGCACCGTCATTATGAAAACGTCAATAACCTCGGCGCCGAGGTTCAGCGATTTCCCCGCGAATATCGGCAGCATAGCCAGCAGCGGCACCGCCAGCAGATCTTGAAACAGCAATATCGCGAACGTGCGGCGTCCCAATTTAGTCTGCAATTCGTTCCTGTCCGCCAGCGTCTGCAATCCCGCGCCAGTGTTCGACATGGCCAACAGCAAACACGCCATGGCCGTACCCATAACCGTCCAATCGACGAATCCGCGTATCAGCGGAAACATGATCGCCGCGACAGCCAGCACCTGCGCCGCCCCCAGCCCAAAGATGTTCCTGCGCATAGACCACAGGCGGCGGATGTTCAGTTCCAATCCCAGCGCGAACCACATGAAAATCATTCCCGTTTCGCCCAGGTAGTTCCACGCGCCGCCGGAATCGAAAAAGCCGAAGCCGTACGGGCCTACGATTATTCCGCCGATAAGAAACGCGATGACCGCGCCTATGCGCATGCGCCGCAGCAACACGACCAAGCCCAGCGTAATTCCCAAAAAAATCAAAATTGAAATGTCCATGGCGCTCTTTCCGCAGGCTTCGAATAACGCTATTTATATTCGTCTTCGGGCGGATTATGGCAATAGCCGCCGTGATGCAGTCTTTTCCAAACATCTTTCCCATCCCGATCTTTAATAATGATCCCGGTTTTTGGGTCTTTCGCGTTCGAGCATACGTAGACGGATATGTCGTCCGAGAAGTCTTCCTCAATTTCCAGCACCGACGCGCAGGTTCTAATGTGGGCGTAGCATGCGCTGGTCGTCGTGGTCAGATCCATCGACGGCCTCGCGCTGGTGGCGCCGTTCCGCGCAAAGCACGAGATTATGTCCTGGCGGCAATGCTCGCCATAGTCGGCCAGCAGGTCGCACTGCTTGCCGCGTATCCTCGACATCGTGCGGTCAAGGTATTGCTTGACCACGGCGTTGTCCTTGTTATATTGCCCGTTCGTCAGCGTTTGGTGCTGGCACTGGTTCAGGATGTACGCGCACATACCCGTAGTGCGCCCGGTCTCGGTGTCTATCTTGCCTATCTTTTCCCTGAAGAATGTTTTGAACGACTCCTCCTCGTTCTTGACGGAGATATTGCGGTTATCGATGCGGATAGTGATGTCCTCGCTCAGGTTCGCGTTCGACGCGTTGCTACCGATCAGGATCTCTCCGTTAAGGATGAACTGCCCGCTCGTGTCCAAACAATGCTTGTAATCCTGTCCGCATATGAAGTCGTCCGTCATGCATTCGTCCAGCGCCATCACGCAGCCCTTAAGGTCGTATTTGTTCTTGTTCTGCGCGACCATCAAACGCGCCTGTTGCAGCACCAGGTTCGCGTTCCGTATCGTCATGCGCATCTGCGTATTTTCGTCGTCCAGCATGCGCTCGTAGCTGATGCACTGTTTGTCCACCTCCAGGTCGTAGTGCCCGGTGATCAGGTTCACATCCACGTCCTGTTTGCGGCATTCGGTTATTATGCTCGCGCAACGCGATCTAGCCGTGTCGAACAGCACCGCCCCGCGCTGGCGTGCCGTGGTTTCGCCGCCGAGGAAACTGTTCAGATCGAAGCCGTTCCCGAAATCGAAAAAGCTCATGTCTATCAAAAACGCGCCGCCCGCAAGGTCCGCCGAGCTGGTCGGGTCCACGATCAGCTTCTGAATCTTGTCCAGCGACGATTTGATGTCGCTGTTGTCCTTGCTGCCCTGCATGGCGACCTCGGCCTCGGTCTGCGTGAACAGCGATATTATTTCGTCCTTCGTCAGGCCGATGTAGCGAATCTTCGCCGCCACGTCCTGCAATTCCTCGGTCGCCTTTTTCAGCGCGTCTTCGGTTTTGTCGTATTTGTTGACGTTCGACGAGCATGAACAGCGTCCCTGGTTGTCGTCCAAAACGTCGCAGAACTGATCCATGCAGGACGCGTATTGGGTCTTGCAGTAATCCATTTTTTCCGCCGCCGTTTGGGACGCCGCCGCAAAGTCTATGTTCGCATTGGCGGACGGAGTCGCGTTGTACAGTTTGCCGCTCGGCCCTAGGGTGGACGACCTGGACACCACGCCCGGCGTCGCCGCCGTCAACGGCGTTCCGACCAGCCCGACCCGCGCCGCGTTCGCATTATACAGGCTTCCGGCCCGCGCCTGAACCGCCTTGGCGCCAGCGCCCGACGCGCGGGACGCCCCGCTTGGCGTCGCGGCCGTCCTGGCTGGCGCCGCCCGGCTGGCGCCCGCGTTGCGGCTTGGCGTAGCCGCGTCCTGATTGTCTTTGGCCGCCGCTATGGCCTGAGTCGCCGCGGTGCGCGCGGAAACCGGCCTTGCGGCTGTTGTTGTTCTCGTAGGGGTTGCGGCGGTCGGGCGCGCGCCCACGGCGCGGGACGTCGCCTGAATCTGCGGCTGGCGGACCGTTTGGCGCGAATTCGCGGCGGCGCTGGTCGCCCGCTGGGCGGCGACTCCGGCCGGAGGCTGGATCGCGACTATCTTCGGCAATGGTTGAACCGGGACCGCGGCCGTATTCGGCGCGCCCTGCGCGGTTTGGGCCGTTTCCTGTTCCCCCGCGACGGTTTCCTCAACGACTTCATCCTCGAAATAATAGACCGGAGCAACCTCGGCAAGCAAAGGCAAGGCCAACGACGCCAGTATGATAGCTAGAATCTTTTTCATACAAATTTTCTCTATTCTCAACGTATTTTATCACATAATCCCGAAATCGTAAAGCATAAAAGCTGGGCCGGACCGGACGGATTGACAATTTTGCCTTAATTTGCTATTTTACAGCTTATGAGATGCCCTTATTGCAATAGTTTGGATACTCAGGTCAAGGATTCGCGCCCAGATTTGGAGGACGGCACCATTCGCCGCCGTAGAATCTGCGAAAAATGCGGAGCCAAGTTCACCACCGTCGAACGCGTTCAATTACGCGATCTGCTGGTCAAGAAACACGACGGCTCGATCCAGCCGTTCGATAGGAATAAATTGAAAAGATCCATACAAATCGCCTGCCGCCACCGCAATGTTCCCGACGAGGAGATCGAAACCATAACGACCTCGATCCACAGGCAGGTCGAGGCCAACGTCGCCGACGACACCGTCCCCAGCGACGCCATCGGAAACATCGTTTCGGATTCGCTGCTCGAGCTGGATCCGGTCGCGTTCATCCGCTTCGTCAGCGTGTACCGCAAGTTCAGCAAGGTTTCGGAATTCAAAAACATTATCGCCGAGGTCTATAGGCGCGACGACGACAAGCTGAAGGAAAAGCCCGCCGCGGCGGATCAAAAGTTCGAGAATGGGAAGTTGTTTTAGAGGAAAAGAACCGATATGAAAAAATTATTGTCCGTATTAACATTGGCGTCGATATTGGCGCCCTCGCTGGCGGCGGGCGCCCTTTGGTCCGGGTCGCGGCCAAAGCTGCCGGACGTCCTGTCGGCCTCGGACGCGGAGATCTACGCCATACTGTTCGATCTGCAGGACAAGGGAAATTTCGCGGCGGCGAAGAAACTGGAACTCCAAATAGAAGACAATATTCTGATGGGCGACGTTCTGTATCAGCGCTATATGTCCAAGACCTACGCGACCAGCGGCGCCGAGCTGACCGCTTGGATGAAAGAATACTACGATCAGCCCGGCGCCGACAAGATATTCGGCCTGGCCAAGAAAAGACACGCCTTAACCAGGGCTCCGGCGCTACCCGCCGCGTCGAACGCGAATTCGGAATACGGCGCCTACAACGAATCCCTGACGGCCAAGGAATATTACGGCCAAATCAAAAGCCAAATGAACAGGTTCCATTCCATGGTCAAAAAGCGCAAGACGCTGGTCGCGAAAAATATCCTGCTCGACCCCTCGTTCAAAAAGCACATCACGGACGAAGACTACGGGCGCCTGGCGGGCCGCCTGGCCTTCGCGTACTATATCGACGGCGCTTTCGATCACGCGACCGTTTGGGGCATGGCCGCGGCGGAGCTGAACAGCGAATACGGCCTGTGGACCATGGGGCTGATGGCGTATAAAAACAAAGACTTCGCCGCTGCGGAGAAATACTTCGAGAAAATGCTGGAGCTGGAGCACGTAAGCACAAACCGCAAGGTGGAAGCCGCTTTTTGGGCGGGCCGCGCCGCCGAGGCGGAGGATGATTCCCGCGCCGCCAAAAAGCACTGGAAGTTCGCGACCACCCGCCCGGCCAGCTTTTACGGCGCCATGGCCGCCGCCAAACTGGGCCGCGAGCCGCGGTATAAGTTCTACGAATCCGTGTTGTCCCGCGACGATATCGCCGAGTTGGTGAAGACCGATTACGGCCGCCGTGCGCTGGCGCTGATCAAAATCGATAGGAAAAATCTAGCCGAGAATCATTTGAAATATCTGATTACAAACGCCGCCTCCGACGGATTGCTGCACGCGGTGCACGCCTTGGCGACCAGCGAGGAGTTGCCGCGCACCGCCCTGTCGGTCGCGCCGGTTATCAAAGAGCGCGGCATTTTGGAAATCGACAGCGACGTCATTTTGTCGGCTCAGTACCCTTTGCCTAGTTGGCAGCCGCGCGGCGGTTGGAATATCGACAGGGCCCTGCTGTTCGCTATCGCCAGGCAGGAATCCAGCTTCAAGTCCAACGCCAAATCGCACGCCGGGGCCACGGGCCTGTTGCAACTGATGCCGAGAACGGCGAAAATAACCGCCGTAAAATCGGGAGTAAAAATAAATTCGCTGGATTTGACGGATCCCGAGGATTCGATGTTCCTTGGACAACAGCACGTGCTGGACCTGTTCGCGCTGGAAAACGTCGGCAACAACATCATAAAGATGCTGGTGTCGTATAACGCGGGCAACGGGCACCTTCGAAAGTTCGAACGCAGATTCGAGACCGACGACCCTTTGCTTTATATCGAAAGCTTCCCGGCGACGGAAACGCGGGATTATGTGAAGAAAGTCATGTCGAATCTGTGGCTGTACCGCGCGCGGCTACGCCAGCCGATGGGGAATCTGACGGACCTGGCATTCGGCAGATGGCCGACCTATACGGCGCAGGACGATTTCGCAAAACGTGATAAAAACGATTCCGAACTTTAATATCGAAAACGAGGTCTTAGGAGAGATGCCGCATTGCCTGGTCGCCGGATGCGACGAAGCGGGGCGCGGACCGCTATGCGGGCCGGTCGTGGCGGCCGCCGTTATGTTCGCCCGGCCGCCGGGTCCTGACGCGCCGCCTATCGGCGATTCCAAGCAGATGACGCGGGCGCAGCGCGAAAAGGCCTATGATTGGATCGCGGCAAACTCCGTTTGGGCCGTGGGGCAATGCAGTCCGCGCGAAATCGACGAGATAAACATATTGCAGGCGTCCATGCTGGCGATGAAGCGCGCCGTAGAGGCCTTGGCCGAGACGCCCGACTTCGTGCTTGTCGACGGCAACAGAATGCCGGACGGCCTTAAGGGCCGCGCGGTCGTAAAAGGCGACGGCAAGTCCGTTTCGATCGCGGCCGCTTCGATAGTCGCAAAGGTTTCGCGCGATAAAATCATGCGGGATTTGGCGCGGGAATTTCCGCAATACGGCTGGGATAAGAACGCGGGCTATCCGACCAAGGCGCACTTGGAAGCAATGAAAAAGCACGGCATAAACCGGCATTACAGAATGACCTACGGCCCCGTAAGAGAAATTGCGGATAAGTAGCGCGGCGGCAGGGCCTATCTTTGACGAATTTTGATTTTATTTCCGGCTTTCGTAATAGTATCGGCGTTGATGCTTTCGACGTCTATATTGTTTTCCGCCGTAAGCTTCGAGGTCAATACCGCCGCGGCATGTATATTGTTTCCGGCTTCCAAAACGCAATTTGATATATTCGCATTCGTTTTTATATTGTTTACGGCATTGATGGTCGAGGACGCGATGCCGTTGCCGTACAATTCTTGGCGAAAGTTATTCCCGGCGTGAATTATGGCATTCATAATTTTGCCCGAAACTTTGACGTTGTTTCCCGCGTCCGCCGTTCCGCCCGCCATGTTTTCTATTTCCAAGTTGTTTCCGGCGCTAATCTCGGCTTCCGGCGAAATATTTTTGATCCTTATATTGCCCGTTCCTTTCACCGACGCCCCGGGGCCAAGTATTCCGTCAATTTGGACAGAGTATTCCAATTCCGATTTGCGGGCGCCGCCGTTATCGCCGGCCTTTTTGCCGTCAATCCAAACTTCCCCGTTGACGATATTCACCGACTGCCCGGATCCGCAGATGTTTATATTATTGTTTCCGCCGATGGAAAAATTGCCGCCTTTTTGGATGATTTTCGCGTTTTCGCCGACGCTGCCTTTTATCAGGACGCCGCCGTCGTCAACCTCTAAAATCACGCCATTGCCGACGCGCCCGATAGTGATGTCGCCGGTGAATTTAAAATTCTCGTTCAGAAAGTCAATCATTTTCATAATATGGATTATAGTTATAAATCGCTGTTTGTCAAGATAAAAGTCCTAATGGGGCGGCCGGGAAATTCCGAACCTATTTTTGGACCTGGCGGATTTGCGCGGGCCGTCGTCTGTTTATTTTCGGTTTGATTTTCGGCAGGCAATGCCTTAGAATGCGTGAGGATGGCCTTGTGGCGGAATGGTAGACGCTGAGGACTTAAAATCCTTTGGTTATTGCAACCGTGCCGGTTCGAGTCCGGCCAAGGCCACCATAATAAACGATTATCTGTTTTTAGCAGTGAATTATAGAGGTTTCGCGCAGAAGTCTCTATTTTTTTGCCCATAAGCTTGCAGTCAGAAAGTAGCAGGCCCAATAATTGACGTTTTAGATAGGCTTCCTTATGACGAGATACCGGTGTTTGGGATTGTGACAAGCAACGGGGTCGTGTATGCCAAGCCGGTTGAAAAAGCCAGCAAAGCCTGCGTATTCCCCATAATATTGGATTGTTTGCTACCTGGCGCGACAGTATTTACGGATACCAGCGCGTTGTATAAGGGACTATCGATAATAGGGTTTAATCATCGGTCTGTGAACCATAGCCGGATGGAGTTTGCGAGGATTGAGCATGGTCTGAGAGTGACGACGAACCGGATAGAGGGTTTTTGGGGTTGGACGCGGACGAGGCTGGCTAAGTTCAGGGGCGTAAAGTGGGAAAACATAGAGCAGCATATAGCCGAGTCCGTTTGGCGGTTTAACCATAGACAAGACGATATTTATGAACTACTATTGAAAGAACTAAGGGTAGCCCCATTAACTTAAACTAGGCATGACCCACGAATTTTCTTGCAATTGGTTGCCATGGCATTATAATGATGCCGCCTTGGGGCAATGGCAGAACAACGGACTCTGACTCCGTATATCTTGGTTCGAATCCAGGTGCCCCAACCATTTCGTGCAAAAGCTCTAATTTTCGCGCGCAGGTCAAGGCAACCTTGCCTTCCGCCAGTTCGAAAGTTCAATTTCCGAAAATGGCTCGTTTTTAATAGTTATCGAACTATTTATTGGAAATCTAACCTTTTTCGGATTTTCTAATCGGCTCGAATCCAGCTACCCTTTGATTTTTAAGAATGCCTTTGTCGATTCGGAGAAAATTTGTTACAATTGACTTGAAAATCGTGGAATTATTCGCTATATTCCATATAGAAAATGAGGTAAAATTATGGCAAAAGTAGAAGTTCCTGTGTTTAGGAATGGTAAAATGGAAAAAGAAACAGGTGAATTAGTCAACATCGTTAAACAAGAAGAACCCTGGTCTGAATATTACCTTGAAGATGGAACTATTATCAGAACCAAACAGACATTATTGCAACTTGCTAAAATGGATTTACCCGGGCCGGATGGTAAACCTATATATACTATGCAAAGTCAACCAAACATAGTTGTTATACCAAAAAATGACTAATACTTTATCTTTGACCACAGCTTTTGCAACTGTATTATGCATTGTTACTAGCAATGGCGAAGTTGGATACGTGAACTCATATGTATATAATAGTGGCCGTCCTGCTTTCACGTATGGTATTAGTCAAAATTCTGATATTTTGACAACAAGCGAAATAATCGCAAACGAAATTGAATCAGAAATTGACGGTCTGCACATGGATACTTATGATAAGTTGGTTCAAGATTCTTTCGTTAATTCTGCGGGACAATTAAAAAATCTATTAACAAACGAATCCATTAAAAAGATGCCCGATGTTTTAATGTTTCACAAAGGCTATGTCGGACTTGTCTGGGAAGGCAAAGAAGATGAGAGCATTTTTGTATATTCTATACCGGACGGAACTTTGTTTTTCAACCGAATCGGAATCAATTTTAGCGAAACACGAAAAATAATTGCGAGCAAAGGGTTGTTTTCCGGTTTGATTAAAGAAATAAATGCAATGGTGTGATTATGCCAAGTGTGGTTACTCATTTCACAAATAGTCTCAAAAAATGCACCGACAGAATAAATAACCGATTAAAACCCAAGGCTTTTATTCATCAGAACACTAAGGAAATCTCCGTTGTTGATATAGACTTTGAATTGTCACAGGTCAATGCTGATGAACTTGTTTTTGACATAGGCAATTTAATTTATACCGAAGAGCCAAAAGTGAAGGCTCGCGGAGATATGAACGTTTGCGATATAGAAACAATTACTTATGGGATTGAAAAGAACAGGATTTTTCTGGAACACGTGCCAACCGCAGATATACCAAAGCATTATAATATAAGGCCTGATTTAGAAGATTTGGAATTTGCAAATATATGCTCGCATAATTTATCTAGGATTTCTAGGCTTGTGATAAAATAATGGTCTTGAAAGTTAAGTATCGTCGAAAATTCATTGATTTAGCCGTCCCGATTTACTTTGGCTTAGCATATTAGGTCAAATGCGATTTAGTTGTCTGAGCGCGAATTTGGAACAATATGGAATGTCTGCCTAACCCCACCAACTAGATTTCTTTTGACTTAATAATTCTTTCAATCCGTCCAAATCATCAGGATTCGACAATCTGTGGATTAGTCTATGACAAGTCGGACAAAGTATAATAAAATCGTCTGGCTCTGCTGTGCGTACTTCGCCTTCCGCCATTTCTGAATAGGGATTCTTATGGTGCGCTTCTATGATTCCCGCCATATTATTCCCATATTGTTCAGCAGGGTCTAGGCCGCACCCCATACAGACATATCCATGGTGCGTTTTTATGGCCTTAATGTCGCTATTGCTTAATCTACCTTCATATTTGGTATGAGCGTCAATTTTTCGCTTTTGTTCTTGAAATGACTTTATCTGTTTGGCGATTTTCTGAAATTGTTCATTGGACATGGTGCCTTCACAAGATTTGACCCCATCAAGCAAATTTTCTTTTATGCTATCGTCTTCATATTCACATTTATTTATTAAATCATTTAATGTCCGTTTTCTAGCAGGAGATGCCTGTTCTTGCTCGAATTTATCGTTTGCAAACTTGCCTTTTTCTTCACTACCAAAATGTTTGGAAAAAATTTGTATTCGTTCTTCCGCTGTCTTGTCATTCACAAGTGTTCCCCAACCCACCCCTTTTGCTTCTAATGTTTTTAATGCATTATACATTTCGGCATGTGAAACGAGCGGCAGTGTATATGACGGTGAACCAGTTCCGCTAGAATAACTGGCTCTGCGGCCACTAGGACTACCTCCACCGGAATACGCCCCACCAGTTGTAGATGAAGATGATGCAGGCAAGTTAAAAAGCCATGCCAACAATCCAAAAAATATAAAAAAAGACACCCACCCAATTCCCAAACCAATACTTTCTGAACCAGATAGTCCTGCAAACCATTTATTCATCAAAACTCCACCTAGCGCAGCAAAAACAAAAGCAAAAAAGCTTGCCATTCCCTCGTCGCTATTGTTTTGTGAGTATCGTCTTCTTCCCATATTTTTTTATCCTTTATTTAATTAACAAGATTTTAATCATACGGGAAATAAAATGCTAGTGTAAAGTTGTCTGAATTGTTCACCCTTCATGTATTATAGAACCTGGGCAATCAGCATTTTTGGTGTTGAAGGAATTAGAACTATCCCCCATCTCACCTTTTTCTATCTCTCTTGCATTTAGTACCAAGCTATTTATAACCAGTCTCCCACCCAAATTTTACATCTGTTATTGATACTGAAATTTATATATGGATTAAATCAAAGTAAAAAATCATAATTTAATTGTTTTTTTATTTAGGTACATTTTACTTATATATTATTTATTGAACTAAAATCTAAAAAATAAAAAAGTGAAAAATATCTGATTTGTAAGGGGTTGAGCGTTTTTTACTTTGGGGTTTTCTGCATACATCACAAATTTACCCTGATTAATAACGATAAAAACCTAGTGGGTGAATGATGTCCTATAGAGATTGGGTTGGTGTGTCTAGGATTGGTTTATAGTGGCTAGAACGATAAAATAAAGGGCCGCTAAAAAGGATTCGAATAAGCAGCCCAATATATTAGAACTATGATTTGACTGATTCTGATACGACTCTTTCATGATTCTAGCAGGGTCAACAGTTCTGGCGCATCTTCTCTGAGCTTAGACTTGAAAAGCTGGATTTGGGTTGATAAACTTATAAAAGCGGTTAGGTCAGCGGTGATAAAGTCGTTGATTCTGGACCACCATAATAAACGATTATCTGTTTAAGCAGGCTTTCGGACTTTCTATCGTGGAAAATATGCCTGTTTCGCGATTTTGTTTAACTTGAAAAATATGGTATAATTCCGTATTATGAGGGCGACTTACGGTAGCCATGGAAATTTGGCGTTTCTGTTTTTCACCGGAGAATCGATCGCGGCAAAAGACCGGGTCGCGCGCCTGTTGAAGAAGACGGGCCAGTTTTTTCGAATATTCGACCATACCACCAGCCCCGAAATGAAATACGAAAGCCCGTACTCGACGAAAGACGACCATTACTTCGCGCGCGCAAATTTCATCACGAAGCATAAGACGCAGGACGGATATCAGTACGGTCTTCCGGTTCTAGAGTTGGAACGGAGTTATCCGAACAACGTGATTTATTATGTGAGACATCCGTCCGATATTGCGGAGATAAAGGCATGGCTTTCGGCACACAATGTCAATGGATACCAGTTCAAGACGGTTTATTTCGAGCATTATGCGATGCCGATCCGCATTTCGAATATTTGGGACAAAGTACCGCGGGACATGACGATTATGATGAACGCGGTTATCGACCCGCACGACTTTCTGCCGAAGACTATCGTTCCGAGCATCAACGCGTGGACGCAGAGGGCCGTTCCGCATCACAAGCCGACAGAATTGCCGCCTACGCACCCGATATACGCGGAATTTTTGGAATATCTCAAACAGCCGCAGTATGCGTCGTGATGTTTTTTCTTAAGAGATAATAAAAAAAATTCTTGTTTTTCAATATCGTGAATGCGGGCGCGGTCATGCAATTTGATAAAAGCCCCGATTTCGGGGCTTGAATATTGGTGGCTAGAGATGGAATCGAACCAACGACACAAGGATTTTCAGTCCTTTGCTCTACCAACTGAGCTATCTAGCCAATGCGTCTTCCTATCTAGACCCGAAGGGCCAGGGACGAACGCACGGTATTATAATCGGTATTTTTGTAAAATTCAAGTTGCTTTTCATGTCTAGCAAAAAATCGCCAAGCGAACTTGGCGATTATAAATTGTGGTAATCCTTATTAACGGCTGGACATCTAATTCCAATATGCTATTGAAAGATTTAGAAAGCCTTCAGACAATCCACATCCGCATTATTATTCGGAATTACCTGAAAGTCAAATAAAAAATAACGGAAAAAAATCTAGCATCTCTTCTTTTTTGGTGTATCATTCTAAAAACGAGGCAAGTCAATGAGATATAAACTTGGATTGGATCTAGGCAGTACGTCGCTTGGTTGGGCGGTCGCGGCATTGAATGAAAAGGACGAAATCGTCGACCTTGTCGATCTTGGCGTACGAATATTTCCGGACGGGCGCGACGCCAAAACCCATACGCCTATCAATGTGAACAGGCGCGATGCCCGCACCGCGCGCCGCCGCGGCGACCGCGTTAAGCTTCGCAAAGATATGACGATGAAATTGATAGAAAAATACGGTTTGGGTTTTCAAATAAATGAAAAACTTGAAAATCCATATAAATTGCGGGCCGCCGCTTTGGGAAGAAAATTATCACCGGATGAACTTGGCCGCGTCTTATTCCACCTGGCCTTGCGGCGCGGGTTCAAGAGTAATCGTAAGGAAACGCGCGGGGAAGACGGCGGTAAACTAAAGCAGGCGACGCTGGCTTTGCAAACAAGTATCGGCGATAAAACATTGGGACAGTGGCAAAACGAAACCGGGAAATACAGATTCTCCAATCAATTCGACGGCGATAAAATAAAAGACGGCGCGTTTTACCCGACCAGGAAAATGTATGAAGACGAGTTCAAAGCGATTTTCAAGGCGCAAGAAATCGACGATAAAACGCGCGAGGAATTTTACGATGCGATTTTCTTCCAACGGCCGCTAAAACCGCAAGATGTCGGAAACTGCATGTTCGAAGAAGGAGAGCCGCGCGCGTATAAATTTTATCCGGCCTTTCAAAAATGGCGGGCGTTGCAACAACTGAACCAATTGGCGATACTGGAAAATGGGAAAAACATACCTTTAACCGACGAACAGCAAAACGCGATAAGAAATACTTTACTCGATACTTTCAACTATGTGAACAAAAAGGGAAAACTTACATTCGCCAAAATACGCAGTCAGTTAAAGATCAAATCAAAGTTTAATTTAGAAAGTGAAAAACGGGACTCGTTGGACGCCGATAAAACGGGATTCGCCATGTCGCAAATCGGCGCCGACGATTTTTGGCGCGGATTGAAGGAATCCGAACAAAACGCCTTGCTGGATAAAATAAATAATGACCAAATCGAGGACGAAGAAATAGTCGCCGAACTGACGCGCGCGAACATCGATCAGGATTTGGCGGAACAGATTGCAAATATTTCATTGGAAGACGGAACCGCCAGCGTGTCGTTGAAAGCCATCGATAAAATGCTGCCATTTTTAGAAGCTGGGCAAATGTACGACAAAGCGGCGGAATCGGCAGGGTATCATCACTCTAACAAGAACGTTCCGCAATATGACAATCTGCCTTATTATGGAGATTTGGCATTGTTGCGTCCATCATTGGTTGCCGACAAATACGGGCGATTCCGCGTGATGAACGCGACGGTTCATATCGCGTTGAACCAAATTCGCGCGGTCGTAAACGAATTGATTGGAAAATACGGCAAACCCGCGGCCGTCAATATAGAGATGGGGCGCGATGTCCGCGAGGGCGCCCAAGGCCGCAAGGAAATAGATATCGAACAGGCTAAGAATAAAAGATATAATGATGAAATTCGCAAAGAACTAGCGGCGATCGGGATCGCAAATCCTTCGCGCGAGGACTTCCAAAAATATAAACTTTGGGAAATGCTGGCGAAAAACCCGGTGGATCGCAGATGCGTTTATACCGGACAACAGATAAGTTTGACCGACCTTTACACAAACAAGTTCGAGATAGAGCATATTCTGCCTTTTGCGCAAACTTTGGACGATTCTATTGCGAATAAAACCGTATCGGCAGTCGAAGCAAACAGGTTCAAAGGGAATCGCACGCCGTTCGATGCATTCAACGATCCCAAATGCCCCGATGATTGGAAATATGAAAAAGTATGGGAACGCGCGCAAAATTTGCCCGATAATGCCAAATGGCGTTTCAAAGAAACCGCTTTGGCGGATTACCTGCGCGATAACGACTGCATCGCAAGGGCCCTGAACGACACCCGGCACATGTCGCGGCTGGCGGTTTGGTACCTGCAGCATATTTGCAAGGATAAAAACAATGTTGCGGGATTGCCGGGGCGCATGACCGCGCTATTTCGCGACATGTGGAGCTTGGATTGGTGGAAAAATAAGGAAGAATTGGAAAAAGAACGCTATCGCGCGCACCACATACATCATGCGATCGACGCGTTTGTCATTGCCTGCATGGGACGCGGACAACTGCAAAAACTGGCGACCAACGCCGATTCTCTTGAAAGATTCGGGAAAAATCTGAAGGAAAAACGTAAAAACTTGTTCGCAAATATCGATGTACCGTTCGATGGGTTCAATCATTTTGATTTTTTCACGACATGCGAGAATACTATCATATCGTACCGGCAATCGCATAAAAATCCGCGCGCGGACGGGACTATCGGAAGATTGCACGAAGATACGGCTTATTCGCTTGTCGAATTTACAAACGGAACCAAAGCGACATTTTGCGTATCGGAATCCGTGCCGGATGGAAAAGATGAAAAGACAGCTAGAAAGTTTTTCAGCAATATAAACAAAACAACGCTTGATATGTTTATGGTCGATACGGGCGTATTGAACGACGATGCGAATATGGCGCAAAAGTTTATCGAATGGTGCAATGAAAAGGGCCATAAAAAAATCAGAATGCATTATAAGGATATTGACGCGACAACATATATTCCGATTTTTAGGAATAAGCCGGACCGCGAAAATTATTATAAGGCGTACGAGGAATTGTTTGCGGAAGATGGAGTGGCCGCAGGCATGACTGACAAAAAAGCGAAAGCGGCGCAAAAGGCGAAAGAGCACGGGTTATTGGAAAAATATCGTACGGCGGCAATGCGGGCATATAAATGGTTTGTAGGCGGAAACAACTTCTGCGCCGAGATCTACGAAATCCGCAAAGATGATAAAAAATATCCGAAACTGCGCGGAACATGGCAGATTGAAGTCATGTCCAATTTTGACGCGATGCGCGCGCGCGGCGAACCTTTGTGGCGTAAAAAATATCCGACCGCAAAACGAATCATGACGCTACGCCGCGACGATATGGTAATCGCGGAATTCGACAGGACCGACGAAAAGTTGCCGAAAGGGATAATAGATGCCGTAAATGCAAAAGCGGACTGGGAAAAACGAGATAAAGTCGAAATTATTTTCCGCGTGAAGAAGTTAAACAGTAGCGGAATTGTTTATTTGCGTCCGCACTTCATCGCGAAAGAAGATGCCGATACAAAATCTTGGGGAGCTAGCGCAAGTTCATTGCAAGAGCACAACGCACGAAAAATCAATATCAGCCCAACCGGTAAAATCTTAAAATAGTTGTAGCTGACGTGGCATTTCGGCCAGGCGCGCAGGCATGGCGGTTTTATCCAAATGGATTATATCTCCGAACTGCGTATCCGTGAAAAACAGTATATTCACATCGCCGGTCGTAGGATTGTTGTTTTTAACCATGCGCACGTACTTTTGAGAATTTTCGCGCGTGCCCGTGAAACGCATATAAACGGAATACTGCGCCATCGAGAATCCCGAATCCAATAAAAAATTTCGAAAACTTGTCGCCTCGTGCCGTTCTTTCTTTGTTTCGGTCGGCAGATCGAACATGACCATCATCCACATATATTTCAATCCTTGTATCTTGTTATTCATATTGCGACACCATATCCGGCTCGTAATTCAACAGATTCTTTTTTTCTTTTATGCTATGGATAAGATTCCAAACGTCGCGCTGCATTACCGCATGCAATGGGGACGAGCCTTCGCGCGATTTGATTTCCCACTCCGCGCATCCGGCCAAAATTTGCTTGTATTCCGGAGTCAATTCTTTCGACGCGTCTTCTTCTCCGCCAAAAATCTTCCAAACGAGCTTGTCGATTATCGGACGATACGGCTCTATCAGGTCGTCGACCAAACAGAATGGATTCAACATATTGCAATGCTTCAATCCAAACGAAGGATTCAATCCGGCGGCCACGACCAGCCGCGCCAAGGTCCCGCGCAAAACGGCGTATCCGTAATTTAAGAAACTATTGATTCCCGGCGCGATGTGATTGCGTAAGAAATCGGGGCCGAACAGCGCCGGGAAATAGGCGCGCGCCGCGGTCGCCTCGACATTCGTGCCGTCCCCCGACATAACTTCGTTCGGCAGGGCGCCGATAGGATTTCTTAGTTGCAAGTCGTTCAGCGCGCGCGATTGGTTTGTTATCTTTTCGCGGACTATGGTCGCCCATAATTGCTTTTGCAACGGCTTTGAAATATTTATTTGCGCGCGTTGAATTTCCGTCTGCCTGTATTGGCCGACCAAGGACAACAGAATTCCGTTGGGATGATAATTGTCGCCGACGACAATCAGCGGAATGCCCTCTTCGCACAAACGCGATAAAGCGTTTCCGGTCCAAACGATGGCCCTTCCGGTCGTCATAACCGCCCCGATCGAATCTAGGGGGATGTCGGATAAGACGTTGCCTGCCGACTTTATCCGCAGGAAGCCGCGATAGATTGATAATTCACGATTATCCGATGAAATCTCGACAATGTTAAACATGAAAGCACTATAGCACAAATAATCGATATGTCAATACTGAATATTATCGGCGACATTATTAGGTAAAATGGAAAATAAAAAATGCCGCAAACGAATCGATCAATGGATATTTTGCGGCATTTTATTTTTGGAAAATATAAGAGAAAACCTTGGAAATCCAAGGTTTTTTCTGTTTCCATTATAGCATATTGGAATTAGATGTCCAGCCGCAACGAGATAAGTATCTTCAAAATTGGAGTTTTAATTATAGCATATTGGAATTAGATGTCCAGCCGCAACGACAATCGGGTCAAACGAATGCTATACATTATTATAGCATATTGGAATTAGATGTCCAGCCGCAACCCATCGCGTTGAATGATGTCAATATGTCAAATTATAGCATATTGGAATTAGATGTCCAGCCGCAACTGTATATGCGCCGATCGTCGAGGACGCGGCATTATAGCATATTGGAATTAGATGTCCAGCCGCAACTCGGCCAATCCAATCTTACCAGTACGTCTCATTATAGCATATTGGAATTAGATGTCCAGCCGCAACTTGGCCAATCGAATCTTACCAGTACGTCTCATTATAGCATATTGGAATTAGATGTCCAGCCGCAACGATAATCCGCTTGGGACCAATATAAATAATATTATAGCATATTGGAATTAGATGTCCAGCCGCAACTCGGGCAATCGAATCTTACCAGTACGTCTCATTATAGCATATTGGAATTAGATGTCCAGCCGCAACTTTATAGACCCTTGAAACATAGCCGACGGCATTATAGCATATTGGAATTAGATGTCCAGCCGCAACGTCCCGGCACTCTCAGGCTCCAACTTATACATTATAGCATATTGGAATTAGATGTCCAGCCGCAACACAAGCTGATTTAATTATGCTATAATCGGAATTATAGCATATTGGAATTAGATGTCCAGCCGCAACCGATTCTATACGATTCGGCTGGATTATGTATTATAGCATATTGGAATTAGATGTCCAGCCGCAACTTGGGTGCTCACCTTGTTCACCTTGATTTTATTATAGCATATTGGAATTAGATGTCCAGCCGCAACGGAAATAATCCGACCTCTCGAATCGCAATTATTATAGCATATTGGAATTAGATGTCCAGCCGCAACCGGCTTGTCAATTCGTAAAAGCCATTATCTATTATAGCATATTGGAATTAGATGTCCAGCCGCAACCTGGCATTAGCATCTTGCCTCAACCTGCTAATTATAGCATATTGGAATTAGATGTCCAGCCGCAACTTCGATCCGGCTCGATTGTCCAAGCACGATATTATAGCATATTGGAATTAGATGTCCAGCCGCAACACGGGACACGGCGGTATTCCGGGCGGCATAATTATAGCATATTGGAATTAGATGTCCAGCCGCAACCGCTTGCGCGGGGGTAAATTGCTCCATTATATTATAGCATATTGGAATTAGATGTCCAGCCGCAACTGCCAAATAGCGACCTTGAGAAATTAGCCCATTATAGCATATTGGAATTAGATGTCCAGCCGCAACAAAATCATCGCGGTGAAAAAAGCCGCCGCGATTATAGCATATTGGAATTAGATGTCCAGCCGCAACTTGCCGTCCGAAACGCCCAGCATTGTCGCCATTATAGCATATTGGAATTAGATGTCCAGCCGCAACGAATCCGGCCAAGAAATCCCGGTTGACGACATTATAGCATATTGGAATTAGATGTCCAGCCGCAACATCCCATTTTCAAAAACCAATGCCCCCGGTATTATAGCATATTGGAATTAGATGTCCAGCCGCAACAGTTTCCGGGTGGACCATTCCAGCCCGGCGATTATAGCATATTGGAATTAGATGTCCAGCCGCAACAGCTGGCTTAAATCGCGGGCAACACTAGCCATTATAGCATATTGGAATTAGATGTCCAGCCGCAACCTATCGGCGCATATATACCGGCCGCTGCAAATTATAGCATATTGGAATTAGATGTCCAGCCGCAACGAAAGATATTTCTTTATATTTGCGATAGACATTATAGCATATTGGAATTAGATGTCCAGCCGCAACCATTATGATATAATTAAGGCAGGTTGAAGCATTATAGCATATTGGAATTAGATGTCCAGCCGCAACCGCCTTGTCAAGTTTATTTTTTCCCTTGAATTATAGCATATTGGAATTAGATGTCCAGCCGCAACCATCACCGACTTTAACATCCTTATCCAAAAATTATAGCATATTGGAATTAGATGTCCAGCCGCAACTATTCGCGGCGGACTTCGTCGGGGGTGGAAATTATAGCATATTGGAATTAGATGTCCAGCCGCAACCATAACAATGGGCTGCGCCGGATACGACAATTATAGCATATTGGAATTAGATGTCCAGCCGCAACAAGCGACTTATACGGCGTCCACGCAATATAATTATAGCATATTGGAATTAGATGTCCAGCCGCAACACAGCATTCATCGCTGTAATTTTGTCTTCCATTATAGCATATTGGAATTAGATGTCCAGCCGCAACGGCACCGATTGATATAATTAGTGATCCACTATTATAGCATATTGGAATTAGATGTCCAGCCGCAACCAACTATATGCGAAATCGCCATGTCGCTGTATTATAGCATATTGGAATTAGATGTCCAGCCGCAACAAGCTTTTTCAGCAACAGCCTTATCAGCCGATTATAGCATATTGGAATTAGATGTCCAGCCGCAACACAAGTCCTAATTAAAAGTATATAGTTGAAATTATAGCATATTGGAATTAGATGTCCAGCCGCAACTTGCATAACTACCGCGCCGTCCCCGTCAAGATTATAGCATATTGGAATTAGATGTCCAGCCGCAACAAAAACGCGTCCCGAGCCCGAGCCGCCTGCATTATAGCATATTGGAATTAGATGTCCAGCCGCAACTCATGCTATATCCTTTCGGTTTTCCGGCTGATTATAGCATATTGGAATTAGATGTCCAGCCGCAACTCCAGTACCGGCTCCCCGTCCCCGTCCAGTATTATAGCATATTGGAATTAGATGTCCAGCCGCAACAGCCAGTTAAAGTCCAAGGGGCTCGCCCCGATTATAGCATATTGGAATTAGATGTCCAGCCGCAACTATATTGCACGGACGGCCAGACACTGAAGAATTATAGCATATTGGAATTAGATGTCCAGCCGCAACAATAATTGGGTTATTTGGGTTTTGTATTTTATTATAGCATATTGGAATTAGATGTCCAGCCGCAACTTTCAACTGCTCTTTTCGCTCTAAAAACTCATTATAGCATATTGGAATTAGATGTCCAGCCGCAACCGCCGAAAAAACAACTGGTAATCCGCAAAGTTATTTTATAATATGCGGCGAAAGGAATTTGATGAAAAACGAAGCGGCGAAGATTGTCGATTTCATGGCGGTGGTCGAAAGGCTATGCTATGTCGAGCGTTTCACCGTCATGCAAAACGGCGTAAAGGAAAAAGACAGCGACCATATTATGAAGCTGTGCTTTTGGGCCTTTATGGTCGCGCGATATATCAAGCGGCCCGTCAATATTCAGAGAATGCTGGAACTTGCGCTGGTTCACGATTTGGCCGAGACCGACGTAGGCGACGTTCCTTACTTCGAGCAACGGATCAATCCGGAATCCATAAAGGCCAAAGAGCGCGGCGAATCAACGGCGTTTGAAAAATATCGCGCGGTCTTGGGCGCACCGCTCGGCGACGATATCTACGCGCTGTTTCAGGAATTCGAGGCGGGCGAAACTTTGGAGGCGAAAATCGTACGCGCCCTCGACATATTCGACGGCAACCTGCAATGCAACAAAGAGGATTTCGGCCGACGCTATTGGAAAATCGGCGTGGGCGAACGGGTGGCCGCAATGCGCGGACATGTTTACGGAAACGACATAGGCGAGGATATCATCAAGGCCATCGAGGCCGCCCTTGTCGAACTGTCCGACAGCAACAAGGCGAAATGCCTGGAAGAGGACGGCGTCGTTTAAGTTTCGTTTGCAAAATTTCCCGTCGATCCGCAAGACGATGAAGCCGGATTGTTTTTTACTCAATCGTCAGGATTGCGTTTTGTCCCCTTCATATTTTATCCTTGAGGCCGCGCTATTTCTTATAGCCGATGGTTTGGGATATTATCGCGAATTCTTCTTTCGCCAAATTCAGCGCGCGCTCTACACCGGGCGCGTCGAAGTATCCGCGCACAACATTTCCGATTCCGCGTTCGACGCAGTAAAGCGCCACATTCTGATACGCCGAACCCGCGTGCAGCGGCGCCCACCGCTTATCCGTGCCCGCGAACACCAATGTCAGCGGCGCGTCCAATACATACGGCTGGGCTGCCGCGAACAGCGGGCGCAGATCCTGGTCCGACACCTTGTTCAATTTTTCCCCGTCGTAAAAGAACGCCCCGTCCGCGCGTATCGCGAAGACTTTCAGATCCTGAAGGTTCCGCGCGGTCGGGATCGTGCGCGTCCCGCGTTCGTTTTTTCCGAACGCCGCCCAAAGGATTTCCATCGTCGTCTTGTCGTCCAGCGGCTTTGTCGAAAACGAGCGCGTGCTTTCGCGCGCCTCGATCGTCTTCAGTATGCCGCTTCCCGTTCCGTGCGGGCACATCAGCCCGACCGCGACGCCGACAATCAAAGCCAGCGAAAAGATCATCAGATTCTTTTTCATTCTTATTCCTTTTATATTCCGCGATTATAACAAATCGGAATCGAATGTCCAGCCGCGAAAATCATTTGACTTTCCACGCCCCGTATGCGACCATTAGGCCAAAGATAAAGAGCCGATCATGTTCAACACCGCGCGAATCAGTACGAACTTTAATCGGGGTGCTGCCCGTAGGTTTCCGGGCGCGCAAGATGTCATCAAACCGATCGCAGGTTCTTACGGCGTCAAGAAGATAGAAAAGAAAGTCGTTTGGGACTTTTACTGCGAGACTGCGGATATGAAGACAAACATGGGGCCGGTCGGCTGGTTCGATGTGCTTCAAAATATAGGGCTGACGAAAATGCATCAACGCGTGATTGGAACGGACGCGGAGGGCAAAGTCAGGCTGAATATACATTTTTCGTTCATTCCTATCGACGGATTGGAAAACGTAAGGCTATATCTGTATTCTCCGGACCGCGTGGAGGCGACGCTGTGGGCGAGGGGCGACAGGGTTGGCGGACCCAGTCGCAAAAAATTGGCGGAATATCTGTATTCCGAATTGTTCGCATTTTTACGCGGAAACGTCGACGACGCGTTCGAACATTTTATCCGCCGTCCGATAGCCGGTCATATCGACGCGATCCATAGGTTGGATTTGGAAACCAATCGGCCGGGCAGGGACCCGGAAACAAACGCGCATTACAGGTTCTCGCTGGCTTACGAGGGTTCGCTCGGCGAACCGAAGTTCGAGTATGATATGAACGTAGAAAGGGACGAGCCGATTTTATGCGGTGGCGAATCTTTGGACGATATCAAGGTGTTCGACGTCGGATACAGGCGCAAAATAGAACTGCCCGCGCTTGAGAAAAAACTGGGCGAAATGGCCGACGCGGAAGACCCGGACGCGACGGAAAGATTTCTGTTCGCCGTGGACGAATATCTTGCCAAATACATGCGGCAGACGCAAAATTGCATGTAAAAAAATTACTGGCGATGCGCGGAATTATTTTATAATATGCACCCGGAGAAACAAAGATATGAGCGATTCAATTTCGATTCTTAACGAACTCGTTTCATTCGATTCCAGCAATCGCGCCGAGCTCTACGCCTGCGCCGATTGGATTATCGATTTCGCCGCCAAGCACGGCATCAAGTGCGAACGCGTCGGCGACGGGCTGGTTCTATCCAACGGAAAATCCGGCGGGCGCGGCCTGATTCTATCCGGCCATATCGACGTAGTTCCCGCGGCGGATCAGACTTGGAGCACGGATCCGTTCGCTGCCGCGCAAAAGGACGGCAGGATTTTCGGACGCGGCACAACCGACATGAAAGGCGGCGTGGCCTGCATGCTGAACGCCTTGGCCGCATCGCGCTACGACTTTCCCCTATACTTGGTTCTTACCGGCGACGAAGAGGGCGGCGGAAGAAACGTCGGTCTGATTCTAGATCACATTAAGCCGGAGGGTAAAAATCTATCCTGTATCGTCGGCGAGCCCACGGAACTGAAAATCTGCGACAGGCACAAGGGCAACCAGTGCTTCGATATAATCTTCACAGGCATTCCGTGCCACGCGGCAAAGCCGCAAAACGGCGTAAGCGCGATTTATATGTTCTCGGATTTCGTGCCAATGTACCGCAACCTGGTCGCGGGTATGCCGGACATAACGATAAACGTCGGCAAGGTTTCGGGCGGCACCGCCAGCAATATCATTCCCGAGAAATGCGAGTGCGTCATCGGTCATAGGTTCTTCAATGAAAAAGACGCGGATATCATCAACGACGGCGTTCGAAAAATCATCGAGAAAATCCTGGCCGATTATCCGGGCGGCAGAATCGCCGCAAGCATGGTTTGCAATTATTACCCTTTGGCGCGCGCCGAGAAATCCCGTATGCGCGATTTGCTTACGTCCGCAGGCGCGGGCCCGGTCGAAACTTTCGGCGCGGTTTCCGAGGCGTCGGCTTTTCAGCGCGCCGGAATCGATACCGTCATTTGCGGGCCGGGATATCTGGATATGGCGCACAGGCCCGACGAATTTACGACCGTCGACATGATGGATAAGTACGACGCGCTGCTGGCGGACGTCCTGAGCGATTGGCGCTAGTTTTCAGAAAATATCAGAGCAGTACAGCCGATATCCGCGCGATTCCCCAAGAAACACTTGCAAACCCGCGTTTTTTGTTTTACCATTCGTTCCACACGCTGGATGCAATATCCGAATTGCCACGCAAAACAAAGGAGGACGCAGATGCCAATCATAAATCCTAATTTCGAAAAACTGGTTCAAAACTATCTTTTCAGCGAAGTAGGCGCCCGCCGCGTCAAGTTTGAAAAGGGAAATCCGGGCGTCAAGGTTTATAATCTCGGCATCGGCGATGTGACGCTGCCTTTGCCGCCGTCGATTGTCGAGGCCGGCAAGTCGGCCATGGACGAGCAATTGAAGAAGGAAACTTTTCGCGGATATCCGGACGCCGCGGGATACCCGTTCCTGCGCGAGGCGATCGCGGCTTGGTACCGGGGCCTTTTCGACGACTCTCTTTGTCCGGCTACGGACGAGGTGTTTGTCGGATCCGGCGCCAAGGATGATTTGTACGCGATTCAGCAGGGGCTGTTCGCGCAGGAAAATTCGGTCGCGATAGTCGAGCCCGCGTATCCGGCCTATATCGACGCGAACGTGCTCGCGGGGCGCAAAGACCATATAAGGTTTTTGCCGACGACCGAAGCGACCGGATTCGTTCCCGAGATTCCAAAGGAAAAAGTCGACCTGATTTACCTTTGCTATCCGAACAATCCGACGGGCGCGATGATCTCGAAATCGGAATTGCAGAAATGGGTCGATTATGCGAATAAAAACAATTCGATTATTTTATACGACGCGGTTTATTCCGAGTTTATTTCCGATCCGGATTTGCCCCGCAGCATCTACGCGTGCGACGGCGCGAAAAAGTGCGCGATAGAAATGCAGTCGTTTTCCAAACGCGCGGGCTTTACCGGAATGCGCTGCGGCTGGACGATCGTGCCGCAGGATACGGGACTGCGCGACAAATGGAAAAGATATCGCGACGCGACCTATAACGGGACTTCGTATCCTATACAGCGCATGGCCGAGGCGGCCCTTTCCGAGCGCGGAAAACGGGAAATCGCCGAGAATCTAGCCTATTACGCGGAAAACGCAAGCATAATACGCCGCGGACTGACCGGCGCCGGACTTCGCGTTTTCGGCGGCGTCAATTCGCCGTATTGCTGGGTGAAAATCCCGGGCAAAATGACATCGTGGGATTTCTTCGACCTTATGCTGGAACGCGCGAACGTCGTGGGAACGCCAGGGAGCGGCTTTGGCAAGTCCGGCGAGGGATATTTCAGATTGACCTCGTTCAATACTCATGAAAATACGGCTCAGGCGGTCGCCAATATGAAAAAGGTATTGTCGTAAGGCCGACGGGCGCGGCCCGCGGAATAGTCGGCGGTTATCATATTATTGCGGAGTTTTGCCCATAGGCCGCCTTTACGGGGGGTTGATTTTTGACTTTATTCATGCTAACCTAGCAACTCGGGTGGAATATACGTGGAGAAGAAACCAATCGTTTTAGTCGGGTTGATGGGCGCTGGCAAAACCTCGATCGGGCGCGCTTTGGCACGAAAGCTGAAGATTCCGTTCGTCGATTTGGATCAGGAAATCGAGGTCATTTCGGGTTGCAGCATTTCCGACATTTTCGCGTCGTACGGCGAGAAGGATTTCCGCCGCATCGAGGAACGCGTGTTCGAGCGCGTCATGGGCGAAGAACCCAAATACAAGATTATATCGACCGGCGAAGGAGCCTTTATAACGCCGAAGGTCCGCCATTTGGCGCTGGCGAACTCAACAACCGTTTGGCTGAAGGCGGATCTGCCGCTCTTAAAGAAGAGAACCAGCTTCCGTTCGACGCGCCCGCAACTGATGGCGGGCGAGCCGGGCGAAATCCTGTCGAAACTGATGGCCGAGCAGTATCCAGTCTACGCGAATGCAGAGATAGTCATCGATACCGCGGACGAGCCGCTGGCCAAAACACTGGCCAAAGTTGTAAAGGCGCTGGATAAAGCAAAAAGCTAGAGCTGTTGACAATATAAGCAAAAAGTTGTAAGGTCAAGGGGATGTTTTTATTCGCTAGATTTTCGTCGATGATGTCGATGTTGACGGCTCCGTTCAGGTGGGTTTGGCGGCAGGTCAGCAAGGTTTTTCCAGAACAAGACTTTACCATCATGACGACGCCGAGCGGTTATGTAAGGTCGTTCCATCAGACCTCGTTTTGGCGCTTTTCCAAGGCTTGTTTTTGGATGGGCCTGGTCATTTGGGCGTTTTGGAGCACCTACATCTACGTATACCACAGGCCCATGCTGCAACAGCGGACCGCCGAGCTGGCAAACGTGCGCGCGCAGCACGCCGCGCAGATGACGGACCTCTTGACCTATCACAAAAGATTCGTGGAGCTGCACCGCGAAATGACCGCAATCGACAACCAAGTTCTAGAGGCGAAAAAGGTCAGCGAAACCGTCGCCGCGGATTTATTGAAGCGCCGCCTGAACACTTGGGTTCAGATAGACTTTTTGCAACAGCAGTTGGACGAGATTTACAAGAACGGCAGTTATGCGCCGGAATTCAGAAAGCTGTCGGATTTGCAGCTGGAGTACGAGCTGGTTCGCGAGGAAAACCGCCAGGTGCGCAAATGGAACAAGGAATTGGAAGATTCCATGACCAGCATAGGATCGGCCGATTCGCAAATCGTCGAGCGCGTGAGCGAACTGTCGTCCAGCGGCGTAGACGCGCTGAACCGCGACCTGCGCAGGATCAACACGACCCTGGCGTCGCTCGGCCTCAGCACCGAACAGCTGGCGGAAAAGGCCAACAAGGCCGACAGCCAGGCCGTGGGCGCGGCGCCCAAGGATTTAAAGCTGGCCAAAAACATCGATCCGAAATATCAAAAGCTGGCCGAGCAGGTTCTGCTGTGGCAGGGTTTGGAACGCACCAAGACCATGCTGCCGCTGGGGCATCCCATACAGGGCAAAGTGCGCGTGACTTCTCCGTACGGAATGCGCCCGGATCCCATCGACGGGACCATGACCATGCATAAGGGCATAGACTTCGCCGGGGAAATCGGAATGCCGCTCTACGCCGTCGCGCCGGGCAAGGTCATTCAGGCGGGCGACAGGTTCGGATACGGCAAGTCGGTCGAAATAAACAACGGGCTCGGGTTCACCACTCTGTACGCGCACCTTTCGGAAATAAGCGTAAAGCGCGGACAGGACGTCAAGGTCAACGACATCGTAGGTTTGGGCGGGTCGAGCGGCCGTAGCACGGGACCGCACCTGCATTATGAAATTCGTTATAACGGACAGCCTTTCAACCCTTATACGTTCATAAAGGCGTTTGATAGCGATAAAGATTGAAATAACAAATAAAAGGAAAAGAAATGTTCGCATTCACAAACTCGGCCAATAAGCAAAGCCCGACGATCATCGGCGCCAGCTGCAGACTGAACGGAGACATCAAGACTGATCACACCGTTCAGATTCACGGCGACGTCCTGGGCAAAATCCAGGCCGACGTCGTCATCATCGGCAAGGGCGGCAGCGTCAACGGGCGCGTCGTCGCAAACATCGTCTTCCTGCACGGAAACATGGAAGGCCCGATAGAATGCGACATCGCCAACATTTTCAGCAACGCGACCATGGTCGGGAATTTGTACTACTCGCGCCTGAACATCGTCAGCAACGATCGCTTGGAATGCAAGCTGATACACAAAGACTAGCCGGATGAAAGTATACATATCGAACGATCATCGCGGCGTGGGATTGAAATTGTATCTGCTGGAAATGCTGACGGCGGACGGCTGCGATATCGAGGACCTGGGCGCGCTTGATCCGAATGTATCCGTGGATTATCCGGATGTCGCCCGCCAGGTTGCGGACAAGCTGTTGGCCGATCCCGAGGCGCGCGGAATTCTTATCTGCGGCACGGGCGCGGGCGTCGCCATCGCGGCGAACCGCTTCCGCCACATACGCGCTTCGCGCTGCGACCGTCCGGGGCAGGCGGCCGACGACAGATTTCACGACGACATCAACGTACTTGCGCTGGCGGCCGACGATTGCGATCCGGAGATGGCGTTCGCCACAGCCCAAAGCTTTCTAGGCGCGCCGTTCGACGCCGCCGAGCGCCGCATCCGCCGCATCAAGGCGATTTCTTGACCGGGAAATTTTGTTTGGATTTTCGCATGATTTTTGTGATATAATTCCTAGAAAGAAAACAAACAAAAGGATGCGGAATGGCAGAATCTCGAAATGTCCACAAAATAAGGCAAACGATCAGGGATACTTTTAACGATACCGAATTGAACAAGTCCATACTTTTGGCGGTGGGAAACCTGCTTGTCAACAATAGGATCCGGCATTATTACGATGAAACGATCAAGGCGGACGTGTATGCCGTCGGCAATGTGTTGAAAGTTTGGAGAACGGCGGATAAAGTCAAAAAACCCATCTTCAAGACAAAAAGCGGCGTGGCGGCGTTCAAGGATGATGTGGATACGAGCGTTTTTTACGGGGGCGAAATCGAGAGTGATCGGCAAGGCTTGGGAAATATGGGATGCGCAAGGCTCTTGTGGAGGATTTTGGAAGAGAAACATCGGCAGCAATCGGAAAAAGAAAAAGTGTCGGATCTTCCCCAAAGAGAAGCGTCGGTAAAAGACTTCCTTAACCGCTTGAATGCGCTGAGCGCGGGAAAATAAAAGTCATAAAGCCCTTTTTTAGGGCTTTATTTTTCCAGCAAACAAATATTTTGGAATTGTTCCGTTCTTGACTTTTATACCAAAGTGTATTATTATGTAATATAGCATAGAGGTGATAAAATGTTGGCGCAAAACAAAAACACAAGCATTACGCTTGGGAACAGATTCGAAGCCTTTGCGGATTTGCAAGTAAAATCCGGGCGCTATAATTCCGTCAGCGAAGTAATCCGCGAGGGGTTGCGGCTGCTCGAAGAACGGGAATTGAAACTCTCCGCCATTCGTTCCGCTTTGGTTGTAGGCGAAAAATCAGGCCGCTCGAAAAACGATTACAAGTCCGTATTCGCCAAACTTATAAAGGCGTGATCATGTTGTTCCTGACCGTCCAGGCGGAATCGGATTTGTCCGATATTTCCGATTATACATTGAAAGCGTGGGGCGAAAAACAGCGGGTCGCTTACTTGCAAATGCTGGAAATAATGTTCGGCAAATTGTCCGAAAACATATTCATAGGCGAAGAAGTCGATTACATTTTGACAGGATATAGAAAATACCCGGCGGGAAAGCATTTGATATTTTACAAAATTATAAATGATATGGATGTCGAAGTGGTTCGGGTATTGCATCAAAGCATGGATTTAGAGGAATATTTGGATTTGTAGTGATTATTGTGCGGCGCAGCCGGTGAATACCTGCGCCGAGGCGGATTGTTCCTGGCTGGTCAACGGCCTTACCGGCACTATAAAGCACCTCGCGCTGTCTTTCAGCACGAATATCTTCGTCCCGTATTTGTAATTGTCCTGCATCGCCGACATCTGCGCGGAGGTCAAAAACGCGTTCTGCGTCAGCGGGCTGTTGGTAAGCCCCGCGTTCACCACCTGTTTCGCCGTCGCGAAATCGTAGACCTCGGACATCGAATATACCTGCGTCCAAATGCTTTCTATCGGCGCGTTCGCCCGCGCTTCGCTTTGCATTTCCTCTAACTGCCGCGCGCTATAAGTATCAAGCGCGATATTCGCCAATGTGGTCAAAGTCGGATAAGGATTGCCTTCCGCGGCGCCGCTTTGCGACCTGGCGGGCAGGTTCAGCTGCATGTTCTCACCGCAAGCCAAGTTCATACGGTTCGCGTAATACAGCAGCACCCGATCCGTCGCGGTTTGCCATTCGGTTCCTTTGCGGGACAGATCACCCGACACTATCTTTTCAGCCCAGCCCATGATGTTCGCGCCCAAATTCCCCGCGTTCGCAAAGCGCTGGACCATCGCGGTCGATCCGCCCGGCAGAGTGTCTCCGCACGCCATAGTCAATTCCGATACCAATCTGTTCTGCGTAGACTGGCCGTATGCCAGTGCCACCTGGTGGCACGCCATCGCTATCGACAGCTCGGCGCGGCGGGCGATGCAGTCCTCGGATCGCTGCTGAACCAATTTATCCGCCAAATTCATCGACGACAGAAACGCCATCAGTTCGGACTGGACATAGGACGGGCATAGGCGCGCCGCCGAGTTCAGTCCGTTTTTCCCGGCCGCGGTGTTCGCGTTGTATTGCGGCAACAGCGGGGTGAAATCGCGTTGCAGGCACAGCAGAGCCCAATTATAAAGTTCTCCGTCCGTCACGTAATCGCACCGCAGGCCCGTCGTCCCCAAACTGCCGCAATAGTCGGATAGGCATTTGTGGATTCGGCCGCGGCATTCGGAGTCTATGTCCGGCTGCGTAATCAGATAATAGTTATTGCGCTGGTTTTGGCGGTATGCGTTCGCCGACGCCTGCAGACCGCGCGTATCCGCAGCAATGGCGGGCAGGGCGGAAAATGCCAGCAAAACAGCAAGAATTTTCTTCATTCTCTCCGGTTAATTCTATCAGAAAGCCCCCTTCGGCGCAAGGTTTTTAATTTGCGTTATTAAGTCTTGATCCCGGGTTCGGAAGTTAAAATGAATGAAAAATCCGTAGTTTTTACCGCGGCCGATTATTATCCACGACGATTTTGCCGTCTTCTATGATTGCATTCATCGGACCTATAATGTTTAATATCTCGTAATGAAGCGCGCTGATTTTGTTTATCTGTTCCGTAATCCGATCTTCACTGTTGCCGTTCAAGGCCTTGTGAAAATCTGTTTTGATTTGGTCGAATCGTTTTTGAAAGGCGGCTTTTTGTTCGCCCTCAAAATAATAATCTATGGCCGCCGTTATCGCGCGGCTGTGAAATTGAAATTGTTCAAGTTGAATGGATAGATGGCGCGAGGAATACGAAGATTGCCCGGGCGAAGCCGGGCTGCTAGCGCAACTGGAGCAGACCAAAAATGCAAGCATGAAAGCCAGTCCAAGCCCCAGCGGCCTGGCCCATACCGGGTTAAACTTATTTTTATTCTTTTTATCGGGCATTGTTATATCCTACATGTTATTTTACATGATAGCACAGAATCTATAATTTGTCAAGGTTGGTTTTATATTTTTTTTGGACATCAAGCACCAACTGCGGAGAACAATGCGGTGCGGAAGCCAGAGGTGTACCGAGCGTTGTAAGCGCAATGGTACGCACAATAATAAGCACAACCGGAAGCATCGCCGGCGTTGGCGGAGTTGTAGCCGAACACAAACCGCGAAGACGACACAACAGCAGTGCCATTTATAGAATGTATTTTACAATAGCAGTAACTCTTGGCCCCGGCGTCGCCGTATGTGGCTTCTGCGGATGGTGCAGGATAGCAATTACTGTCGCCAGCGCCGCCGCCGCCGCCAGTGCCGCAAGTTTGAACCTGTGGGTTGTTATAATCGCCTTGCCCGGCAGTCGAGCTGCAATATGCGCCCACATTAAAGTAGGAAACCGCCGCGCCGTTCACACTGCCGCCGCTACAGCCGCGGACGCCGCCCTCGCTTGCGAAATTAGCATAGCTGTACGCCGAACAAGACGATGGGCTGGTGGCGCTGGTTACACCGTTGCTACTCGGTATAGTCGGCTTGTTGGTTAAGTTATTGTATGAAATCGCCGGAATCTGCGCCGTTGGGACTTTGCCGCCTGCGTCCAGCGTCGCCACGCCGTTCACCGCGCCTTTTTCACTGGCAGAAATGGACGAACCGACCGCCGCCGCAATCGCCGCCGCCACGTCCGCCGCGCTTGGTTTTGTCGCCAAGCCGGACCGGACGAATCCTTCCGTCGCAAACACACGCGCGGGCGTCGGTTCGGCGGCACCTGCATTCAAGGCTATGCCGATGACTATAATTGCGAAAATTGTTTTGAGCATTCTCTTTCCCTTTATGCAAGAAACCGCCGGAATAGGCGGCCAGGGAGTTGAAAAAATCATTATTGAGAATGACCCCGTCGGCTTTTGGGCAAGCCCTATTGTATAGCCAACGGCTCCCCGACCAAACGGGGCATTACGGCATAAAAAAGGGGCTTCCGCCCGTACGATTTTTTATGCGGATTTACAATGCTCCAACTATTATTTTGAATGCACTGCTCAATAATGGACTTTTTCAAGGTCCTGAACGCACTATCCTTGTGAGTTCACCGGCATTATATAAAATGCGCTGAGGAAAAGCAAGAAAATTGTGATATGTGATAAGTGATATGTGATATGAAGCAAAGTCGCGGCTACGCCGCGTTAGTTTTAATTTGTGCGCCGTTGGTCAAACAAACGCCGAACCTCATATCACTTATCACATATCACATATCACAGAATATCACCAATAATCATGCTTTCGGGTGGGCGGCGTTGTAGGCGCTCATAACATCCGCCGCCGACACCTTGGTATATATCTGCGTTGTCGACAGCGACGAATGCCCCAGCAGTTCTTGGATACTGCGCAGGTCCACTCCGTTCGACAACAGCGCCGTCGCGAACGAATGGCGCAATGCGTGAGGCGTTATATAGTCCGGCAGTCGTAAAGCCAGCCTTAGGCGCTCTATCACTTTTTCGGCCATGCGCGCGCTCATCGGCAGGCCGCGAATGCTCAGAAACAATCGTCCCGTCGCGAACGGCCTCAGTCTTTGGTACTTTTCGATCGCCTGCCATATCGCCGGAAGTATCGGAACCAGGCGCTCTTTTTTTCCCTTTCCGTAGACCGCGATCGCGTCGCGCTTATCCGCGACCCGGCTATCCGTCAAGGACAGCGCTTCGCTTATCCGCAGGCCGGAGCCGAATATCAGCAACAACAGAGCGCGATCCCTTGCGGCCAGCCACGGCTCCGGTTCTACCCCGCCAATCGCGTCGTCCATGGACATAATCTCGTCCGTTTCCAACGCGTGAGGAATGCTTTTCGGAATCTTCGGAGATCCTATTATCGCTATGGCGTCGTTTTTTATTCCGCGCTCTTTCGCCGTCCAGCCCAAAAAACTGCGCAGAGCGGACAGCGCCCGCGCCGTAGACCGGGACGCCAAATTGCGCCGCTTGCGATCCGCCAGCCATGCGCGAAACCCCGACGCGTCTATTCCCGCCAAATCGCCCGGCGCCATATCGGAATTCGTATATTCTTTATGGAAAGAAATCCAATCGCGCAAGTCCGCTTCGTACGAAACCGCCGTATGATCCGAGAATTTCTTCGTATGCAGCAGGTATTCTATGAAAGATGAAACTAATTCGTCCATGCCGTATTATAAGGCTGATTTTAGTAGCTTTTCGATTCTTGCGCTGGTTTCGATCGTGTCGTCGTATATGAACTTCAGCTCCGGCACGTATTTCTGATTCATTTTCCGCGCCAGTTCGTATCTTATTCCGTTTGCGACTTTTTCCATGTCCTGCTGGCGCCCCTGGTAAAATATCCTGACGTGCGACAAATTCCCCCGCGCCTCGGCGTCCACTATCGTTATCCCAAGGCCGCTATAATTGTCGCGCACTATTTCGGCCACGAAGCGCCGTACCGTAGCCGCTATTTTGGATTCCCTTGGAAAAGATCTTTGCCGTCCGAACATGTCTTGCCCCCTTATTCTACCATATAAAAAAACAACTTGCAAAAAGTTAAATACATAGTTATCATTGCCGCATGGCGGGACGCCGCAAGCGGCGCCAAACCGCCAATCGCAACTATGGATAAAATCAGGAACTTTTCGATAATCGCGCATATAGACCATGGCAAATCCACTCTGTCGGACCGCATTATAGAATGCTGCGGCGGCCTGGCCGAGCGCGAGATGAAAGACCAGGTGCTCGACTCCATGGACATCGAGCGCGAGCGCGGCATCACCATCAAAGCCCAAACCGTTCGCCTGAAATACAAAGACTATATATTCAACCTTATGGATACGCCGGGGCACGTCGACTTTACCTACGAAGTGTCGCGGTCACTCGCGGCCTGCGAGGGCGCGATTCTTCTTGTCGACGCCAGCCAAGGCGTTCAGGCCCAAACTCTGGCCAACGCGTACCTGGCAATCGAAAACAATTTGGAAATTCTGCCCGTGCTTAATAAAATCGACTTGCCGTCGTCCAATGTCGAAGAGGCCAAACGCCAAATCGCGGACGTAATCGGCCTGTCCGCGGACGGCGCGTTGGCCGTTTCCGGCAAGACCGGCGCGGGCGTGCCGGAACTATTGGACGCTGTCATAGCCAAGCTGCCGCCGCCAGTCGGCGATCCAAACGCCGCGCCCCGCGCATTGCTGGTCGATTCCTGGTACGACGCGTATCTCGGCGTAGTGGTCTTGGTGCGCGTAGTGGACGGCGCCCTTAAACGCGGCCAAAAGATAAAATTCATCGCGACCGGCGCCGAATATGTCGTCGATAAAATCGGATACTTCACCCCGAAAATGGAATTCGCGAACGGTCTTTTGGCGGGCGAAGTCGGCTTTATCATTACCGGCATGAAGACCATACGCGACTGCAAGGTCGGCGACACGATAACCGACGCGGGCGGCGCCGCCAAGCCGCTGCCCGGATTCAAGCCGTCCATTCCGGTCGTGTTCTCGTCGTTCTTCCCGGTAGAGGCGCAGGATTATCCGGTGCTGCGCGACAGCGCCGAAAAGCTGGCGCTGAACGACGCCTCGTTCGTCTTCACGGCGGAGAAGTCCAGCGCCCTCGGGTTCGGGTTGCGTTGCGGATTCCTCGGCCTGCTGCACATGGAAATCATTATCGAACGGCTGTCGCGCGAATTCGGGCTGAACCTGATTTCAACAGTTCCAAGCGTCTTATATAAGTTGCACCTTAGGAACGGCGCCGCCGTCGATTTGGAAAATCCGTCCGATATGCCGGACCCGACTTCCATAGACCATATCGAGGAGCCTTGGGTGCGCGCTACGATCATGATGCCGGACAGATATATGGGCAACATCATGGGCCTCTGTTCCGAGCGGCGCGGCGTTCAGGAAAACATCACATACGTAGGCGATCGCGCGGTCGCGGTCTACAAATTGCCGCTGGCCGAAATAGTCTTCGATTTCTACGACCGCGTCAAAAGTTTGTCCCAAGGCTACGCCAGTTTCAACTACGAACTATGCGGATACGAAACCTCCGACTTGGTCAAGGTGTCCATTCTAGTCAACGAGGAAGGCGTAGATCCTTTGGCGTTCCTGTGCCACCGCTCGGCGGCCGAAGCGCGAGGCCGCAAGATCGTCGAGAAGCTGAAAGACCTGATTCCGCGCCACCAATTCAAAATTCCAATTCAGGCCGCTATCGGCGGAAAGATAATCGCCCGCGAAACAATCCAGGCGTTCAGAAAGGACGTAACGGCAAAATGCTATGGCGGCGACATTACCAGGAAAAGAAAATTATTGGAAAAACAAAAGGAAGGCAAAAAGCGCATGCGGTCTTTCGGCAATGTCGAAATTCCGCAGATGGCGTTCATCAACGCGTTAAAGGTATAAAAATAGGACGGCGAAATGACACAGCAATTTTTCTTTTATCCGCATATACTCGACAATCTGCCCATACCGGAAAGCGGGTTCGACGTGTGCCAGGACATGGCCGACAAGCGGCTTCGCCTGTACGTCACGGCGCGCGGCATAAAGACATTCTTCGTTCGTCTGCGCGTCCGCGGCAAGGACCAACGTATAATCCTGGGGAACTATCCGAAGATATCGATCGACGAGGCGCGCGCCATGGCCGGGCCGGTCATAGCAAAGGCCGTTCTGCCGCTGCCCGCCAAAAAACAGCGCGTGCCGTTCTCGCGCGCGGTCAAGGTTTTCGTAGCCGAAAAAATCCACAGGACGCCGCAATCCATGCAGAAGCTGAACCGCACGATCAACAACCTGTGGGCGCCGCTGATGAATAAATACATGAACGATATAACCACCGGCGAGCTGGTCGCCCTGAACGCCGATATCGCGGAAAATCACGGCGCCGCCACCGCGAACAGAATGCGCGAAATCCTGCGGTCGCTGTTCAACTTCGCAATGGCCAAGAACTGGCTGGCGGACAATCCGGTTCTGGCGGTCAAGCCCGTGCCGGAGCATCGCCACAAAAGCAAGCTGACTTTGCCGAAGCTCGGCGCAATCGTGAACAAGGTCAAGCGCGAGAAGAATTGGGTCCTGCGCTGCGCGTTTCTGATGCTGATATTCAGCTTTATGAAAAAATCCCACGTCTTTTCGATGAACTGGGACGACATGGACCTGAAGACCTATTACTATAAAAACCAGCCGCTGACGGACAGCGCGGCGGTATTGCTCGAAAGTATTCCGCAGACCGGCAAATGGATTTTTCCGAACGGGCGGGGCGGCCACATAACCGATCCGCGCGTCAGCTGGAACAAAATCGTAAAGGACGCCGGGGCGCCCGGCGTGCAGATGAACGATTGCCTGAAGCTGCTTCACGCCGAACTAAAATGGTCAAACGCGCCTGAAACCCTGAGGGCGAACATGAATAAGGTTTTGGAAAAACTGGCCTAGTCTTCGGCCGTCGTCCTAGCGGCCGCTTCTTCCGCCGCTTTTGCCGCCGTTTCAGCCTTGATTTTTGCCACCGTGGCCTCGAACGCATCGGTCTCGGCTTTGATTTTTGCCGCCGTTTCTTCGGCGGTCTTTCTTTCCGCTTCCGCCTCCGCGGCCTTTGATTTTGCAATCGCGGCGTTCGCTTCGGCGATTTTTTTCTTCGCTTCATACGGCGCGGCCTCTTTCTCGGCGGCTACCGCGGCTTTTTGGTTTTCAATCTGCGCTTCCGCCCGTTTCCTGTCGGCTATACGTTCTTCCATGGTTTGGTCGGATTCAATATTCAATTGCTGGAATGACGCGACCCGTCCGACGGCGCCGTCCTGCCAGCCTTCGCGCATCAATTCCATCCTTTCGGAAAAACCAAGGTCGTTAAACGTCGCGGGCGCCTTGGTCGCCGTTACGCGCGGCTGGGATCCCGTTTGCTGTTGCATCGCCCGCAGTTGATTTTCGCGGGCGTTCTGCTGTTGCTCGTAATAAGGCGCCATGGTTTCGTAAGAGAACGGGTTCTGCGGCTCTGCCGCCGCCGCGCCGTAAACGGCGGGCGCCCGCGCGGTCGGGAAGCCGGTCGGCGTCACGGCGGCCGTCGCCTGCCGCTTATAATCGTAAAATATGCCGTCGATATAGCCGCTGCACGACATATAGTTCGCGTCCGTCCTGTTCGACAGTTCAAGCATCACTCCCGGCCTGACGTCCGCTATGCCCGCGTTCGCGCAGTTGCCGCGAAATCCGCATTGCCGCCACAGGGCCGCCATGACCGCATCCATGCACTCGGCCGCGGTAAGGTCGGGGCCGCGCACATACGCGGGCGCCGGAAACCGCTGGTTGTACGGGCCGCCCGACGAATAAAAAGGGCTGGACGAATAATTTTGAACGTTGTAGATGTCGGCGCCGTTATAGGCCGCGCCGTCGGCGCACAGCGCGAACACTGCGCCGCAAAGCGCGAAGATAAAACCCAATTTTAACATTCTTCCCTTAATTATAGCACAAGGTCATGCGAAAACCAAGACCCGGACGCGGCCGGACAGGTCTTTGTGCCTTGCGGCGAACGCCCAGCCAGCGCCCTCGAAAATAATCCTAACCGCGCGTTCCTGCCCAGCGCCGATTTCCAAGTATAATTTCGTCCCGGGCGATTTTTGGTCGGCGGCGGCCTTTGCGATCTGCCGATAATATTTCCGTCCGTCCCGCCCGCCGTACAGCGCCGCCTTTGGATCATGCTTCGCGCCGGGATTCACTCTTCGATCGCCCAATGGAATATACGGCGGGTTCGCCACGATTATGTCCGAATCGGATATCAAGCGTCCACAATTCTTGAAGGAACAGTTTCTTATTTCCGCGCGGGTTTTTAATCCCAGCGCTTCGATATTTTTACGGGCAACGCGCCGCGCCCCACGGCTGTCATCTATTCCCATGCCCGACGCGTTCGGCATGTTCGTCAAAATCGCGCATAAAAGGCAGCCGGTGCCGGTACCCAAATCCAATATCCGCGCGGGGGCTTTCGCGTCGCCGTCCCCCAATACCGCCCCGACCAAAGTTTCGCTGTCGGGGCGCGGGTCCATGGTGTGCCGGTCGGTATGGAACTTCAGTCCGTAGAACCACTTGCGGCCTATGATTTTCGCGACCGGGACGTTTCTTTTCAGCCGCCACGCCAGCCGTAAAACGCCAAATACGTTATGTCCGCGCGCGCCGTTGGATGCGTAATAATCCAGGATTATTTTCACATCTTTGGAATCGCCGTATTTCGACAGGAAGTTGAAAGCTTGATTATTAGTCATAATTTTATTATACTTGGCGAACTTTGAAAATCAAAGACTCTATTTCTCTAATCCTAACCCGTGTTCTGCTTCCGGCGCTGGCAGGCGCCGCGGTCGTTCTTACCGCGCATTTCTTTTCAGCCGGGCCTTTGCCCGCGCCCGATATCAAGCCGCTTTCCGTCAATCGGGAGGTCAAGGCCGGAGATACTTTGTCCGCCATTCTTCCCGCGCACGGATTGTCCGGCCAGGACATCGCGGATATCGGAAAATTGCTGAAGAAGAACGCGGGCAGTTTGGTCGCCGGAAGGGACGTCGTAAAAGTCTTCGGCTCGGCCGCCGACAACAGCCTTAGGATAATAATCCAATCGGGGCCGTGGAAGCAGATAGAATTCGCCAGGACCGGCGACGGCTGGGCCTGCGACGTCGTCCCCGTCGAAAAGGAAGTCGTAATCGCGCACAAGCGCGGAGAGATTCGCGCAGGCGATTCTTTCTATCTGGCGGGCGGACGCGCCGATATTCCCGAGCCGATCCTAGCGGACGCGTACGATCTGCTGGCGTTCGAAATGGACTTCGAGCGCGATATACGCGAGGGTCAGCAATTCTCCATCATCTACGAGGAAAATTACGCCGACGGAAAGTTCGTCAATACCGGCCCGATCCTGGCCCTGTCGTTCGACGCCGGTCGGCGCGGAGTCATCAGGATGTACCGCTACGGCAAAGGCTATTACGACGAGAACGGCGGCGGCGCGATAAAATCATTGAAGCGCACGCCTATCAACAACGCGCGCGTGACATCGTCGTTCAGCGGCAACCGCATGCATCCGATACTGGGATTCTCGCGCGCGCACAGGGGCGTAGATTTCCGCGCCGCGGCCGGGACGCCGATTCCCAGCGCCGGATCGGGGCGCGTGGTCGAACATCGCGCCACCGACAGCTATGGCAATTATATCCGCATCCGCCACAATGCGACCTATGAAACTTTGTACGCCCATCTCAGCCGATTCCAGCCGGGCGTGGCGGTCGGCTCTACCGTGCGCCAGGGCCAAATAGTCGGATATGTCGGCGCGACCGGCCTTGCGTCCGGCCCGCACCTGCATTACGAAATCATAAAGAACGGCCAGCGCGTCAATCCCATGACGGTCAAGCTGCCCGCGATCGCGAACCTGCCCGACGCGGACAAAGAGGCGTTCCTCGATTCCCGCGTCCGCATGGATAGAATGATGGATTTCATCGTTCAGAATCCGTTCACGTGCATGGCGGAATAACGCATTGAATTATATTCTGATTTTTTCGATATAAAGGTCCGGCAGGTCGTTTTCGTAAAGCACTATGTCGTTCTCTCGCGCGTTTTCGCCCAGCCATTTACGCGCCGCCGCCAAGCTGTCCGCCAAGACCAATTTCTTCTTGTCTATTCTCTCGGTCATGTCTTTTATGCGTTCGGGCTGGACGGCGACGACCGTATCCGCCAGTTCGTTCGCGGCGGTTCCGACGATCCTGTGCTGTTCGGCGTGCAGTTTTCCCAATTCCACAATTCCGGGAGTAATCAGAATGAATTTATTTTTGCCCTTTAATTCCGCGCCGGTTTTCAGCGCCGACAAAAAGCCGCTCATGTTCGAATTGAACGAGTCGTCCAAAATCCGAAGGCCATTCTCGCGCCGCAGTTCCAGCCTATGCTCGGTCTGCTTCAATGTTTTCAGAGCCAAGATTATACCGTCCGCAGGCGCGCCCAATATTCTAGCCATTATGAACGCCATCGCGATGTTTTCCGCCTGGTGGCGGCCGTAGACCGGCGCGAATATTTCATGCGTTTCGTTATCGTATTTTAATGAAAACGACAGGCCGTCCTCGGTTTGTTTAATCCGCTCGATCGCGCCGCCGTCAAAGATAATATCGCTTTTGTTTCCGTATTTTTCTATGAACTTCGAATCTATATTCAGCGCGTTTATAATCGTCCGCCCGTTATTTTTTCCGACCCACTGCGACAGGCGGAATTTTTCGCGCGCGACGGTTTCAACCTTTTTAAAGTTCGCCAGGTGCGCCGCGCCGACCGCCGTCAAAATCCCGTGCTTCGGATTTATGAAGCGCAACATTTCGGCCATCTGTCCGCGATCCGCGATTCCTATTTCGGCCACGAAATATTTCGGCGCCACGGTCATGTCTTCGCGAATCGCGCGGACTATGCCCATCAGCGTGTTGATGCTGCGTTTCGTCGCAAAGGACGTCGAACAGCTTTCCATGATATGCTGCAGAATATTCTTCACCGACGTTTTGCCGAACGAACCCGTTATGCCGACGACAACCGGATTGAACTTTTTCAGTTTCGCCTTTGCCTCGTTGATAAATTTTTGATTTATCAGCTTCTCGACCGGCACCAGCAGGAAATTCGCCATCATTAGAAATCCCGGCGCCAACACCGCCAGCGCCGTCAGATAATACGCGGCGTATTCGGCGGGAACAATCAGGGCGCCCGCGGCCGCCATAATCCACAGACCGAACGCGACGCCGAAGATGCGCTTGACGCGGGCCGTAATATTCAGCGGCTTTATCGCGCCTTTCGAGGGATTCTTTTCAAAAATTATCTGCGCCGCCAGCGCCGCAATCGGAATCGCCAGCGCCCAGTCTTCGCCGATTATCGCGGCCGCCAGCATCGGAATCGATACGTGTTTGTCCAGCAGTTGCAATCCCTTTGCCGCAAAGCGCAGAAAGCGCTTGTTGTAATAATTATCCTGCTGCATGAACTTCATGCAGAACAGCAAGCGCCTGAATCCGAAAATAATCATAAGCGCGACAACGGCGTAAATCATTTGAGCTCCTTATTTTATATTTTCAACACTACAAGTCGTCGATCCTGAATTCGTCGTAGCCCTCGTAGTAATAGCTGACGTCGATTCCTTTCATGAATATTTCTCGGTCGGACGTCTTCCCGGTCAGCGCCGATTTTATCAATGCTTTTATCTCCGTATCCTTCACAGGCGATCGCCGCATCGCGGACAAGTAGTCGTTCTTGTCAATCTTATCCCAATCCACGACTTTTTTCAATTCTTTTTTCAAAATCAAATCGAGCCAAATCCGCGCCGCGCGGCCGTTGCCCTCGCGGAACGGATGCGCGATATTCATTTCGACGTACTTTTCGATAATTTCATCGAAGGCGCCTTGCGGCATTTTGTCTATCGCTTTCAGCGACTGCGGCAGGTACATCAGCGGCGCGAAACGAAAGTTTTCCTTCGATATGTTCACGTCGCGCATTTTTCCGGCGAAGTCGTAAATATCTTTGAACAAAGCATTATGAATCCGCCGCAGACCGGCGAAGGTTCCGGCCTTGATTTTATCGATCGCGCCGCTGTCGTAAAGTTTTTTCGCCGCCGCCTTGCTTATGCGTTCTTCCGCCTTGTTCAATTCTATTTGCGAAGTGATTCCTAATTTATTTTCAAGGACTGCCATGATGTTTCAAGTATAGCACGCCTTGCGGAAAATGCCAGTTATTTTTAAGAAATCAGAACAGGTCGGACACGTCGCAAACGACTTCCAGATTCTCGGGTTCTCCGGCTTTCAGGCCGTCCCCGGACAGGCGGTAGATCGTCTTCGTCGCCATGGTCGGCGTTATCCAGGTGTCTTTCCACGGGCGCGATATCTTCACGACGTGGAACTGCGGCACGGAATAGAACTTCAATCTTTGCAATACGCAGTCGGCGCCCTCTTCCGTCGAGAAGTCTTTCGGGGTTATATCCGCGCCGTTCAATTCGACCTTGTATTCGTAGTAGCCGTGCGCGGTCCCGGTTTCAAACCTGGTTCTCGTTATTTTGATGTTTCCGGCGTAGCGAAAAACCTCGGTGCTGGCGATTCCCCTGCCGAGGTCGTCCAAATCTCCCTCCACTTTTTCAACCGCGTTGGTCAGGCCGTCGTCGAACGGTTGCGGACCGATTTCGCTTTCGTCCGCGGCGATCGCCGCACGGGGCCTGGACAGCAGGACATAGCCGACGCCCGCGGCCGCCAGCGCCGTGATTATCAACAGAAGAAAATTTGTTTTTTTCATAATGGCATCCTCTTTAATATCATAATTTTGTTATCTTTCCCGCTACGTTGCCCTCGTGCGTCATAATAGCGTTGACCATCGCGCGCAACTGAGCATCGCTCAAATTACCCACTTTCGTGTTGCCGTTCACGTTGCCGCCGATAGCGTTTAGGACCGTTTTTTGATACAGCGCGGTGTTGTTTTCAAACTTCGGAGCGTAGGCCGCGATCGCCTCGTTTATCGAGGAGTTTTTGTAATCGTCCCTGCGAAGCAACTTGAAGATCGCCTCCTTGCCCGTTTCGAAGTCCGGGAAGACGAGAAAAAGCCCGTTGCCTACCGTGTCCAGTACGCCAATGGCGCCGAGCTCGGCGCTTGAGAATTTTTTTGGCGGCCTGATGTTGCCGGGATTGTTGGCCCGCCATGCCACCGTTCCCCCCTCTTTCCGAATTTTGTTCCCGTCTTTGTCCGTGTAGACGACATAACTGTTGCCATTGCTGTTATATTGCGTCGTCGCTTTTACGTATTTTCCGGTACTCGTCGTGGTCGTTGGCGTAGTCGTCGGCGTAGTCGGGTTTCCCGGGGTCGTGGTCGTCGGCGTAGTAGTCGTCGTAGTCGGGGCCGTCGTCGTCGCCTGGGGCGTCTCGTCGTAATTTTCCGTAGAGGACATCGAGCTCATCCATTCCGAATTTTTCAGATTTAAAAGCTCGTTGACGTCCGATATCTTGACCGCGAGTTCGTCGCACTGAAGCTCGCCCCGCTTCAGCAGGAATTGTACGAGCGGCATCGCCAGCGCCAGCGCTAGAAACAGCAAGAACATATTGCGCAGGTTGTCCCGGATATCCACGTCGGCGCCGCGCAGCATCGAAAACGCCCAGCCCGCCAGCAGAAAGACCGCTAGCACCCCCAGCGCCAGTCCCGCAAAGTCTATAAATCTCGTCAGGTACACCACGACGCAGGTCGGGTCTTCCATGATTATCGTGTCGCCCGAAACCCTGATGACTTCGTATCCGACTTTGTTCAGCGCGGAAACAATTTGCGAGGGATCCATGTATTCTCCGTTGTGTCAGGGCCGCTTTATAAAGCTGGGCAGCGTAAAGCCCGGATCGTCGTTCGCGGCGATTCCGGCGTATTCGAACAGGTCGCCTATGCCGAACGGCAGGCGCCGCTTGCCGAACGGGCGGGCCTTTTTGGGCGCCGCCGCCTTTGGCTCGTCGTCTTCGGCCAGCCAGCCGACGAATTCCGTGGCCAGCTTCGCCTGCGCTTTCGGAGGCGGTTCGCTCATGGGCCCTATCGTGTCCAACAATTTCGTGATATCCGCGTCTCCGCCGTCTTCGTCGGATTCGCCCGGGGTCGGCGGCGCCAACAGATCGTCGTCAGCGGTTTTTGCGGCCGTAGCCTGTCCGATTACGTTGAGGATTGGTTTTTTCCTAGGAAACGGAACCACTTTGCCGGGTTTGTCCCGTTCTTTCGCCGCAGGCGGCGGCGCGACCTCCGCAGCCTTTGCGATTTCCGCTTTGACCCGCTCTTCCGCAAGGTTGTCGACCGGCAGGCCGAACAAAACCACGTCGCCGGGCAGCGACAGGTTCTTCCTGATATCGTCCAGCGCCGCCTTTATCTCTGTCGGCGCGAAGTCATCACCCCCGGAAATATACACAAGTTTTGTTTTCATTGCAACGCGCCGCGTCCTCGCCCTCCGTTAAATCGGAAAATATACCCTAATTCTATCATATTTTTATTGAAAAAGAAATCAGGATGTTATATGATGACCCGATATGGACGCAAAACGGCAGGTTTTGGACGCTTTGGACGATATCGAGAGGGCGATTCTCGAGCTGTCGGGCAATGAAAACGCCGCGAAAAGGCAGACGGATCTGGAGGTTGCGATTCTGAAAAAACAACTCGCGCGCCAGGCCGAGGCGAAGAAAAAGATTATTCAGGCGATCGATATCATAAGGAAAGCCGCATGAGCATCGTCAATATAACCATCGCCAATAAAAAATACGAAATCGGATGCGAAAACGGGCAGGAGCAGCGGCTGGTGGATTTGGGCGCGATGCTTGCATCCCGCGCAAACGAAATTTTGGACGAAATGGGACCCATGCCGGATCCGCAGATGCTGTTTACGCTCTGTATCGTCCTGGCGGACGAGCTGAATACGTCCGGCGATGCGGACATGCTGGAAATACTGGAGCGCGTGCGCGAAATAAAAAGGAAGCTTTCATGAAAAGGCCGATTATCATAAATCAAAAAAAACAGAGGGACGGTTGGCGCGAATGGCTGCATACCGTCTTTTGGGCGGGCCTGATCGCGATAGTCTTCCGCAGCTTTCTGCTGGAACCGTTCAATATTCCGTCCGGCTCGATGATTCCGACGCTGCACGTCGGCGACCATTTGTTCGTGTCCAAGTGGAATTACGGCTATTCGCGCTTTTCCTTTCCGTTCGGCAGTTGGAATCTGTGGGACGGGCGCATGTTCGAATTCGGCGCGCCGCGCAGGGGCGACGTAATAGTCTTCCGCAACACCATCGCGGACGCCGATTACGTAAAGCGCCTGATTGGCATGCCGGGCGACACTATTCAAATGAAGTCCGGACGCCTTTATATCAACAATATCATGGTCGAGCGCGTCGAGCCCGCACGCTATGTTATCGCGAACATATCCAAAAGATACAAGGACGACGGCGTTCAGCATAAAGACCTTTTTATCAAGGGGAACAAGATTTCTCAAGCCGACGGCGCCGAAGCCAATTTCAATTACACCATCGAATACAAGGATGACGACATCTGCCGCCGCATTCCCGCGGAATGCATGATCGAGGACGCGGTCGAATGGATCGAGATTCTGCCGGGCGGCGTCAAGCATCGGATAGTGGAAATCTCGGACTACGAAAGGTTCGACAATACCGAGCCGTTCAAAGTGCCGGACAACCATTACTTCATGATGGGCGACGATCGGGATCACAGCGCCGACAGCCGCAGCGCCGGTTTGGGCTATGTTCCGTACGACAATCTTATGGGCAAGGCGTGGGTGATATTCTATTCGCACAACTATTTCTCGCCAGTGCCGTTCGTATGGGATTGGCCGGAAAAAATGCGCTGGGGCAGGTACGGAATGATTGTCAAATAGCGGACGGATATCATGGCGGCGAAGAATTTCGATTATGATTTTAAAGACAGGTCGCTGTTCGAACTGGCCATGACGCAGGCCGGATCGAACTCGAAGTGCAATAACGAAAGGCTGGAATTTTTGGGCGACCGCGTCCTTGGCCTGGCCACGGCGACTATCCTATATAAAATGTATCCGTCCGAGGCCGAGGGCGAACTGGCGCGGCGCCAGGCGATACTCGTGTCCGCAAAGACGCTGGCGGGCGTGGCAAAATCGTTCGGTTTCGACAAGACGGTCAAGCACGGGCACATGACCGGCGGAAAAATCGACCGCATAGCCGCGAACGCCATGGAATCCGTAATCGCCGCCGTATATTTGGACGGCGGATGGGACAGCGCGTTTCGCTTCATAGAATCGGAATGGGTCGCGTTGGCCGGGGCTCACGACGTCGCGCCCAAGGATCCGAAAACCGAATTGCAGGAACTGGCCCAGCATACCGGCGACGGAAAGCTGCCGTATTACGAGGTGGAAATGGATCCAAAAAACCGTTTCAATGTCCGCGTCATCGCAATGGGCAAGGCCGCAAACGGCTATGGAACGACGAAGAAATCCGCTACCGCCGACGCCGCGAAGCACCTGCTGGAAATCCTGAAAAAAAAGAAAAGCCCGTCGCAGGCGTAAAGAAATAAAATGACTAAAAATCTTGAAATCGTCCGCTTTGAAGACCGATATGTGCGTAAAACCGAGCACAATGGCGATGTATATTTCGCGGTGGAAGATTTGGTTGCTATTTTGACCGATAGCGTGAACCCAAAAGATTACATCAAAAAAATGCGTTCCCGCGACCCGGAACTCTCCAAAGGGTGGGGACAATTTGTCACCCCCCTTTCATTACAAACTGCCGGTGGTCCGCAGAAAATAAATTGTGCGAATCTTGGCGGTTGTTTCCGTATAATCCAATCTATTCCAAGTCCAAAGGCGGAGCCGATAAAACTTTGGCTTGCACAAATGGGGTATGAGCGGATTCAAGAAATTGAAAATCCCGAAATTGCCCAAGAGCGAATGATGGAAATATACCGCCGTAAGGGTTATGACGAAGCGTGGATTCACCGCAGGATACAAACAATCAAAAATCGCAAGGAGCTGACCAACGAATGGGATTTGCGGGGTGCCGTTGAAAAAGATTATGAATTTTTCACCGCGCTGATGTCGCGGAATACTTTCGGAATCACACCCGTTCGGCATAAAGAAATCAAAGGACTTGGCAGGGAAAATCTGCGCGATAATATGACGGACATAGAACTTGCGCTTGTAAATATCGGGGAATTGACGGCGAAAGAATTACACCGTTCGCGCGATACTAAGGGGCGCGCCGCCTTACGCAAGGACGTCGCAGAGGCCGGAACAATAGCAGGAAATACCCGTCGTCAAATTGAAAAGAAAACTGGTCGACCGGTTATTAGTAAAGCAAAACATGGAGAACCTCGGCTCAGGACTTAATTATTCCGCCGTTTGTTTAAGGTTTTAGACTTTCGCACAGCGAACTAATTAGAGCCAAAAATACGGTGTGCCAAAAGTCCCGCCAAAAGCCGTAAGTTTTCTTTTTCATGCCTTAATTATGAATCAAAGCAGGGCGTTTGTCAAAACAAAAAGATATATTTCTAGTGGCTGGGCTTTATTTTATCCCGTTGATCGTTACGCGGAAGACGACTTCCTTACCGGCCAGGCCCGGCACGTATTCGTCCGGAAAGCGCAACTTTACTTCGCGCGTTTCGCCCTTCTTCGCGCCGACCAATTGCTCTTCGAATCCGGGCACGAACTGGCCGCTACCCAGCTTCAGTTCATAATTGCCCGTGCCGCCGGGGAATTGCACTCCGTCTAGATAGCCCTCGAAATAAATATCGACCGTGTCGCCGTTCTTCGCGCCAGCGTTGCTGTCGCATGCCGCCAATACCGCCAATAGCGAGCAGCCGGCCAATGCCAATGATATCTTTTTCATTTTCATTTACTTTCTCCTTTGGTTAAAAAAAGCTTTGTATACCCAGTTTCACCGTCGATACGCGATTGCGGTCGACTTCGTTGCTGAATCCCAACGTCAGCCACCGCTCGGGGTATATTCTGTACGCGATTCCGACTTTCGCCTGGTTGAATATTCCAGGCAATCCGTAGGTATGCTTGCGTCCGTATCCGACGTACGTCTTCCAATCGTCGCCAATCGGCAGTTGCGCGCCCAGCGAGAATTGCAATATGTCCGTACGCGCCAGGGGCCCCTTGAAAGACAGCGATTCCATTCCGGCCTCGAGCCTGAAATATTTCGCGATCTCGGCGCCCAGCTCGACGCTTTCCGCCACGCCCGGCCACGGCCAGCCCTTCGGCATCGCGACCCCGGCGTTCGCTCCGAAGTACGGGTCTATATCTATGGCGCCCGCGCGTTCGCCGATAGAAAACAAAACCAACAATCCCAACAAAATTTTTTTCATTATTTCAAATCCTTTTTTTACCGTCGGCATTATAATCTTTTTCTATCGCCGAACGCAAGCGTCAATGTGCCGTCGTCCGCATAATCCAAATCGCCCCCAAGCGGCAGGCCCGACGCCAGCTCGGAACAGTCCACCGGCGGCAGGGCGGACATGATATACTGCTGCGTAGTCTTGCCGTCCAACGTGTTCGGCAGGGCGAAGATAACCTCGGTTATATTTTCGCCGCGTATCCTTTGCGGCAATGTCTTTATATGCAGATCGTCCGGCGTTATTCCGTCCGCGCCCGAAAGCAGGCCGCCGGTGATGTGATAGCGCCCGTGGAAGACGCCCGCCTTTTCCAAAACCGCCACGTCGGAGAAATCGCGCACGACGCACAGCTCTCCATTCCCGCGCGACGCGTCGGCGCAGTATTCGCACGGATCGTTTTCCGACAGACAACCGCAGACGCCGCAGGGCGATATCTTGTCCAGCGCCTCGGTCAGCGACGCCGCCAATTCGCGGCCTTTGCCGGTTTTATCCTGCAACAGCGATATCACTATGCGATTCGCCGCGCGGCGCCCCATTCGCGGAAGCTTGGCAAATTGCAAAATCAGTTTGTCCAAAAGCAACATTTCCATACCTTGCGTTTAGCGGAATATAAAGCAATCGAGGCCTTTCGATCGGCATTGATTTTTTATTTTTTCGGCCTCGGCCACATTCATGTTCGCGCGGACCCGCGTCATGGAGCCGTGCTTTTCCAAGTACGTCGACACCCCGAACAACGAGCGGACTTTTTCCTGCTGGCGCTTTGCCCCGTCCGCGGATCCAAAGGCGCCGAACTGCACGCCCGCGCCGCCGTTCCCGCCGCTCTGCACGGGCGCGTCGAATGTTCCGGTCGCCGAGCGCGCCGGTTGCTGAACGGGCGCGGGCGCCTGATAGGCGTATTTCTCGCCGCCGCCGCCTATTTCCGGCCTATCCGTTTTTCCGAATCCGTAGTCCAGCAACGCCCGCGCGATCGCGCTTCGGTCGCTTTTGCCGTTCGCGCCCAATACCGTCGCCACAAGATGCCTGCCGCCGTGTTCGGCCGTCGCAATCACGGAATAGCCCGATTTGTTCGTAAAGCCGGTTTTCATTCCGTCGCACCCCGGATACGCGCCCAACAGCGCGTTGCCGTTCCTGTACGACTTGCCCCCGTAGGTGAAGTACGGAAGCGAAAAATAATGCCAATGCTCGGGATAATGCTTCTTAAGCGCGATAGCCAGCATGGTCATATCCTTGGCGGTCGAAATATGATCGTCCTCGGACAGTCCCGATGCGTTCGAAAAGTTCGTATCTTTCAGCCCTATGTCGCGCGCGCGTTTGGTCATTATCGACGCGAAGTCCCCCTCGTCCCCCTTTAGATTTTCGGACAGCACCACCGCCATGTCGTTCGCGGAATAGACCACCACGGCCTTTATCGCGTTCTCCACCGTTATCTTGCTGCCCGCTGGCAGGCCTATCTTGACGGGACTGGCCGCCGCCGCCGTTTTCGACACAATCAGATTTTGATCCAGCCTCAGCCGCCCGTGCTCCAGCGCGTCGAACGTTATATACAGCGTCATCAGCTTGGTCAGCGACGCCGGATAGTTCAAATCGCCCCCGTGTTCGTCGTATAGGATTCGCCCGCTGTCCATGTCCGCGACCAGCACCGCGTTGTATTCCGCCGCGCGCGGGGCGAACAGCGGCATGGCGGCGATAAGCAGCAGAATTATTTTCTTCACGCCATCAGGATAGCAAAAAATTTATTTTGCGGTCAAGCCCCATCGCCGCCCTCTTATCTTTTCGATCCGACCGTCCTCGTAGATTTTTACGCTGCCGCGCACGACCCTGTTCGGACAGGTCGGCAGCTTTGGCGGCGGGCGCGAAATAACAAAATCGTATTCGCAAAGGTCCTTTGCCGCGTCCGCCAAAGGCGCGGATTTTTGAAACGACACGGCGCGCCAGTTTTTCGTCTCGTATTCGCATCTGCCGCGCAGGCAGGACGGGCATTTTGTCTTTTTCCTCGGCGCCGCGGTACGCTTTGCCGGGCCGGTGTTATAACAGTCTTTAAACCTGACCACCGTCAAATCCGCCGATGTTCTGAGAACCGGCGCCGGGCTGATCAGCGTAAACGCCAGCGCGCCGACGAACAATATCGCCGCGCGGCGCCTTTCCGCAATCAGATAGCAGAACATTCCCGCAAAGGTCAGAAACAGTGCGATCGGCGGGATGTCGGGCGTTTCTATCGCCGCCAGCGGCAGGCTGCCCAGCCACGCGGATATCTGTATCATTATATCGTACAGATACTCCGCGACCGTCAGCGGAAAGCGCCAGCCCGGCGGCGCCGCAATGGCGCCCATCATGACCGTCGGCATGATTCCAAGCGAAAATATCGGCAGCAGCAGCAGATTACCAAAAACGCTGTAGATCGGAAAGTTGCCGAAATGGTATGCTATGAACGGAAAGGTCCAAATCGTAGCGACCGCCGACGACATGAAAAGCAGATGAAAGAAATCAAGGACTTTGCCGCGGCCAGGCGTCTTCCACCGGCCGAAGAAATGAATCAGGCCGAAGACCGCCGCGAAAGACAGCTGGAATCCCGAGGTCATCAGCCAAAACGGATTCGCCAAAATCATCGCCAAAAATACCAGCGCCGTGTTCCTGATAGTTAAAAAACGGCGGTTCAGCATCAGCGCCCAAAAGCCCGCCGCGAACATCGCGAACGCCCTGATAGTCGAAACCGACGCGCCCGAAATCAGCAGATAAAGCGCCAGGCCAGCGGCTGTCAGCGGAAGGGCTATATTCCTGGCGGGATATCGGCGCGTCCATGCCGGAAACAGCTTTACGATAAACGAAAACGCCGCCAACAGCCAGCCGCCGACCAGCGCCAAATGCATTCCCGATATCGCCACTATGTGCGCCAGCCCGGCGTTCTTTATAGAGTCGTACTCTTGACGCGGAAGGGCGCCCTTGTATCCCAAAACCAGCGAATCCACCAGTTTGCTATTCGCTACAAAATGCAGATAGTCGCGCGCGGAACGCGGCGGCTCGCCCTCGGAATTCAAGACCTCCGTAGCGGAACCGGCGGCGGATATTCCATTGAAAAAGCTATACCGCGCATGATCGAAGCCGTTTACGGCGTCGGGCGCTTTCGGCGCGAACAGATTCGCCCGCAGGGTCATCTTCGCGCCAACCGCGGCGTCCTTTGGCAGAGAAACGCGGAATAACAGGCCGTCGTCCCTGCGTAGTAGAACGCGGGTTCGTTTGTCGGCGTAATCCATACCCTCTACCATGCCGGAGATTTCCGTTTGATAGATATTCCGCGTCAGCAATTTTGTTTCTATTTGGTTCGTCCTCGCGGCGGAATAGAAAAATCCGAAAATAAACGCGAAGACGAATGCGAAAGAAAAATCACGCCACGCGAACAGGCACAGGGCCGAGAGGATCGAGATTATTATCGGAAACCGCAGGACCGGCGCGAACGGCAACGCGAAAAACAGCGCGACGCCGGACGCAAAGGCAAAAATCAAAAGGAACAGTTTTTCGTTTCTCGTCGCGTGATCCCGCCGCGGCGTTTGGCCGCCCGCGGCGGGATTATCTTACAAACTTATTCGCGTCCGCGGCAAATAAATTTATGGCGCGGTCGTTATTACTTGCACATTCCGGACTTGAACGTGTGGCCAGTGGCTAGTTGGTAGTTGACGTAGGTATTGCACCATCCCCGGCAGGTACTGCTGGTCGAACAACTGTTGTTGGCGCTCCCCACAGGGTCGGTCATTACCCACTTGCCACACGAACTTCTAGTATTGCTACTACATAGCGAGCACCAGCAATATTTGCCATCGGTACCCGACAAGGAGGTTGTAGTGTCTCCCCATGATCCGCTGGTAGATGAACACTGCCACTTGCCGTATACGGTCTGTGTGCCGCCGCTGGAGGTTTGGCAACCGGAATGTTCCCACGTTCCGCTTACTCCATTCGCAGAAGAAGAGCTACTGCCGTCATTGCACGAGTTGCACATAAATCTATCGCTACATACGCCGGAAAGGGTGCTATTTATAGTATTTCCGCTGGGGCACGTCCATGCCACCACGCATGCGCCGTTCTCCTCCCTATATCCGCTGTCGCAAGTGATAGTCATCGTTCCGCCGGTGCAATTGCCCCACCCGGCGCATTGCGCAGACGTATA
>Ga0268262_10000488_pt1 | contig 52496 bp, 39 predicted proteins | sample TergutNc150P3_FD_190354 | JGI IMG/M metagenome (GOLD analysis project Ga0268262, IMG submission 190354) | Nasutitermes corniger P3 segment gut microbial community from laboratory colony in Florida, USA - Nc150 P3 (SPAdes) (version 2) | ecosystem: Host-associated > Arthropoda: Insects >... | reverse complement strand
TTGACTCAACGGTTAGAAATTTTTCGTTGGCAGCCGGCGCATTGTTATTCTCGAGCAAGTCAAAGGAGAAAAGGGTGAGTGAAACTACGATTCCATAACTATAAGCGAGGTCTAGTACCCGCTGTATGTTTTTTATAGTCTTTGAGCCTATACCTGTCACCTTACCGTTAGCATCAAGTTTTGGACATTTTTCATTGTCGGTGTGCAACCACCACCTAACAGCATTGCCACCCGCATCCTTAATCTGTTTGAATTGGGTCTCAAACTTAGTGAGATCTACATCATAATCTCCGACATCGCAGGCAAAACAATTCCAAGCGATGTTCATACCCGAAATAAACCTAGCCTTGCCGTTAATGACAAGCCTATTGCCATCGGCGTAGTCCCTAGTTGTTTGCATTGGTTGCACAGGAGCATCCGCAAAAGCGGAAATTGAAGAAAGTAACACGAGAAACAAAAATAGATGTTTCATCTTCACCTCACTACGATTTTATTAACTGAATGTCCTTGCTTAACTATATAAACACCTGCTTTTTGCGGCTTTGCACTGCCAAGAGGTTCGCCTTTTAGGGAATAGTAAGTAAATTGTTGAGAGCCTTGAGTTGAAAGCCCAGAACCCAGAATTGGAGTTGTACCTTCAGAGCTGGAACTGCTGGAAATTTCCTCACTGCTGGAACTGCTTTGTAAGCTACTGCTAGACGAAGGTTCTGCACCGGAACTGCTGAGAGTTGTGCCGCTGCCAGAACTGCTGGATGCTGCTACAACGCTAAAACTTCCGCAAGAAATGGCTGGGCTAAGAGTTACTTTAGTGCTACCGCAAGTGACCTCGCCTAAAGTGATGGTTCTTGTTCCAGCATTATAAAATTGGTTGGTGCCACCCGAAGAATTCCATCCGGCTACCACATCGGTAGAACCGTTGGCGTAAAATGAGGCTGCTCCAGCTGTTCCGCTTCCGCAAACGATATTTGGTCTTGGAATGTTGCTACCTGCTGCATAGCTTGATTGTAGGTTATTCACATTGCAAGTTACGCTAATGCTAGAAGAAGAACCGCCCGTATTTGTGCCGCCTGAACTGCTGGAACCCGGTTTGCCCCAGTCGGACTCAGGAATTAGCTTTACAAGCTCATTGTATGCGGCTTTTTTATTGCCAGAAGCATCAAAGACCAAGGGCTTTCGGGCTTTGCGCCAGGATTGGTCGTCTTGGATGCCCCAAATCACAACGGCTGTGACCGCGCTGCCACCTTTATTGAGAATCTCGGTCATTATATTTTTATAGTATGTTGCCTGAGCGGGAAAAAGATTTTCAGCACCGCCCTCAATAGTTGCATCCAATTCGGACACATGAATTTCAACACCTAAATTTTTATAGACTGTTATAGCTGCTCCGTAATCAGATGCACTTGGATAGGGGGTTCCTGTCTTCACATCGAGATGAGACTGCATTCCCATTCCGTCCAAAAGCCCTTTTTGTTTGAGAGGCTTTACTATTGAATTAGCGATATAATCCCTTTTTGCCGTAATATACTCGTTGTAGTCGTTATAGAACAATTTGGTGGTTGCCGGAGCGTATTGGCGAGCAAAAGTAAAGGCTTCCTCTATAAAAGAATTATCGCCATATACCTGAACCCACATGGATTTGCCATCACCAGAACCCGGATCTCTAGGACCGCTACCGCTTTCTTTTGCGGCTTCGTTCACAACATCATAAGCGTAAAGATTCAAGTTTGGATAACTGCTTTTTATAAGGGCAAACATATTTTTTATATAACTTTCCATGCGTTTTTTCATAACCGCTTTGCTAACAACTGTTCCGTTGTCGGTAAAGCCCGTCTTGAAAAACCAATTTGGGGTTTGGCTGTGCCACACAAGCGTGTGCCCACGCACTGGAATGTTGTTGTCTTGGCAGAATTGCAAAATGGCTTTTGCTCCATTGTTCAACTGAACCTTCACATTATCATCTGTGGAACCGCTTGCAACAATAGTGGCATCGGGCTTTAATTCGTTTTCGGGAGTGATGCTGTTAAATTCTCTAAGTATTAGTTGTTTCATGGTGTTGTTGTTCACCGTGGAACTGTTCAATATATTGCCGAACTTGAACTTGCTTGAATACACATCTTTAAGCCCTACAGTTGTTTGGGCAAAAGAAGCCACAGAGGCAATCGCGACTAAACAAAATGCTATATTAATTCTCATAGTTGCCTCCAGTTTCTATTTTAATACAAATCTAATGCTTTTCATTCCGGGAACTTTGGCAAAATATACCCCGTTTGGCAGGGATAATTTAACCGTTTGCTGCGTACTGGAAACATTAAACTTTTTCACTTTATTCCCTTTCAAATCAAAAATCTCCACAACAGAGGGTGAACTTATCTCTATGCGCAAGGATTTATTGCTTTGCGGTTGAATGGAGAAATAGGTTATGGGAACACGGTTTTTCAAAACTGGCTCTGTGTCTTCTCCGCTAGAGCTGCTGGATGGGTCTTCCGTGCCAGAACTGCTGGAAGTTGTTTCTTCAGCTACATAATTAAGTTTTACATTGCTTATAGTGACTGTTCCAGTAGATTGCCCCAAGTTAAACCCAAAACGACCATTTTCATCGCTTGCCGCCTCCATTGTAAAATCATACGTAAATGTTTTCGATGTAGCGGTCAAGTCCACCTCTTTTTCAAAATAAGTGGTCCAAGGGCTGCTTGCCATTTGTATCATAACTACTATTTTTCGTGTTTTATCAGCAGAAGCGTCAAAAGTCAAACGGTACTTCATTCCCTCAACAAGAGTGATGCCATTTTGAACGAGCTGTGGTTCCCACGGGTTAGAGCCAATTTTTGTCACATTTAGTGTAGCTTTATTGCTTGATGTACTGAAGGTACCCTCGGAACCACCATAATCACTGCCTTTGTTGAAAATCCAACTGTCTGTACTTGTAAAAGTACCGTTTGTGACGAGGTTTTTAGTGGGGTCAATAACGGGAGTAAATTTTGCTGTAATTACTTTGTTTTTGTTCATAGTGACTGTAAGGGGATTTTCGCTGCCAGTGGCATCTCCATCCCAACTGGAAAATTTCCAACCGGATGCTGCGGTAGCGGCGACAGTCACGTTTGTACCAGAGGAATAATAAGATGCACTGGGGCTTTTGCTCACAGAGCCGCCGTTAGACGGGGTGAGCATTAAATCAAGGGTGTAACTGCCAGCGGGGACAACAATGCCGCAACCGCCTGTTCTGGAAAATTTTAAGTAAGAGGCTTCAAACGAACCAGTGCCGCCTTGTGCTTCCGCTAAAAATTTTGATTCGTAGGTTTTGTCATAGATATATTTAGCTGGGGATTGCCCGCTTTTTTCGGTTGTCATTTTTACCCATTCTTCAAAGTGCTTTTTAATGGATATTGTTCCACATTTTTTGGCGGGTTCTGGTCTCATGCCTTGGCGTACGCTAAAAACTTGCCCAAAAGCTTTGCCGCCACAATCTACGCAGCCAGAACCTTCTGGTCTTATGCACGTGATAACTTCATAAGTTTTGCCGTCCACCGTAATATTGCCATGAGTTTGGCAATTACCGCCTAAATTGCTCATTTGCTGTTGGCCAGTTCCAAACCAATCTTCAACTATATAATATTCAGCAGAGGTTCCACTGCCTATTGTCCAGCCATAAATTCCTAAATAAGAATATGAACCTCCGGTACCATTGGCAGACCTTGTGTAGTTGTAATCAACGCAAAGGTCTCCTAAAGCGTTCCATTTTTTGCCGTTGGAGCCCCATTGATAACCAACGCGGCCCAAATAATCCGTGGAACTTGTCCATTCTGCTTTAAAAGCGGAACCACCACCCTGGGTTTGTCCAAACCAGGTCAATTTAGTTTTGTCTCCGCCAGCTTCTGTCCATGCTTCTACTCCAATAGCATCGTCACCTGAGCCGTATAAGACAGTAGCTCCTTTAGTGCCATTAAAAGTTTGCACTCCAGAAGCGTTGGCGTTTAATTTTATGGAATTGGCATCCGAACAAGGGTCGTCCGCAAAGGCAAAAGCTACTGCAAAACATAGGGCGATTGTGAGTTTTTTCAAGGTGAACCTCCGTTTTATTTCAACACAAATCTAATACTTTTCATTCCGTGCACTTTGGCAAAATATAACCCGCTTGGCGAGGATAGTTTAACCGTTTGCGTACCGGAAACATTAAATCTTTCCACTTTATTCCCTTTCAGGTCAAAAATCTCCACAACCGCAGGCGAATTCACTTCTATGCGCAAAGCTTTGTCGCTCAGTGTTTGAATGGAGAAATGAGTTATAGGTATGCGATTTTTCAAAATAGGCGTTTCGTCTTCTGTGCTAGAGCTAGAATCCTCTTCCGCGCTGGAACTGCTTGCGTGGGAACTGGAAGAAGCTACCGCTACCGCGCTGGAACTGCTTGCATGGGAACTGGAAGAAGCTACCGCTACCGCGCTGGAACTGCTTGCATGGGAACTGGAAGAAGCTACCGCTACCGCGCTGGAACTGCTCGCTTTGGAACTGGAAGAAGCTACCGCTGCCGTGCTGGAACTGGAGGTGGCTGGGCAGGTGACTTCGTAATACCAGTAACCGTCTTGAAGGTTGGATTCTATTTGATTGCCACTCCATACCCAAGCCGAAGCACAGGTGTTTGTACTGCTTTCGTTTGCTACTTTGCAAACATAGCATTTGTTGTTTGTGTATTTAAAACAAGCGGTGTATGGGTCTGATGGAACTGTGCTTGTTGGGTATGTTATTAAAGGAGTTTTGCAGGTAGTTGCCTGAGTTTTTGCTGCGCTTGAACTGCTTGTGGTTGTGCCACTACCTGCGGAGCTGCTGGAAGTTCCGCCACCTGTGGAATTGCTGGAAGTTGTAGTTGTGCCGCCAACAGTCAAAATATTCTTTGTTATGTTAGCCGTTCCATTCGCACCGCTTTGACTATAAGATTCAACTTTCATCGCTACTTCGTATAAGTTCCCGTCCATTTTCATACCAACTTTTGCCCATTCTGCAAAGTGCTTGGAAACGGAGATTGTCCCGCTTGTTCTGTGGCTGGAAGTGTTTTTTGGAACACTGAAATACTGCTTGAAATTAACGGAATTTCCAGATATTGAATTCTGACCGATTCTGTCGCATACATAGAAATCATAGTCAATACCGTCAATGTTGGTAGTTTGACCGTATTTCTTTGAGTTAGTACCTTGCGTAGCCGAGTTATAGCTACCGCGGTCTTGAATAATATAGTATTCAATTGCTTTGTCAAAAGTTCTAGTAGTACCACTTTCATCTTTCGTAGGTATGCTTCCTTGCGCGTAAAACGCCCAACCATATACGCCGAGCATTTTCACATTGTCATTGGAAGACCACGTAGCAGCAAAATTGATGCTTATGTTGCCGTAATCTGCTGCGGGTTTGGCAGGGTCGCGACCCGATATGTTCCCACCTGAAGTAGTGGCAAATTTTCTGCCGCAGCGGAAAAGGATATTTTTTGTATTGCTCCATGAGGCGGTGAAGGTTCCGCCTTTGGCGTTTGCACCAGTACCGTTATCTCCATTAACGGTCATGGAAGTGGTACCTTGATTATTTTCGCTCCAAAGCTCGCAATCGTAGCCATTGTAAGTCCATGTAGTACTAGTTGTCTTTGTTTCATCTGCCAATACCACCGTTGGCACGGCAAAGGTTATTGCGAGGCATAAGGCGATGGCAAACTTTTTCATAACAAATCCCCTAGTTGGAACTACTCCAAATTATAATATACATTCTTTTTACAAAAAAAGGACAAAAAAATTTCAATAAATAAGCCTTTTTTACTATATTACCCCTCAAATATGACAGCAAAACCATTAAATGGCGCTCAAGTTCTCATAGAGTGCCTAAAAAGAGAAGAGGTGGATACCATTTTTGGCTACCCCGGCGGGAATGTAATCCCGATTTTTGATGCGATTTTGGATTCAGACATAAAACTGGTCTTAACTCGCCATGAACAGGGCGCAACACATGCCGCAGACGGATATGCTAGGGTAACTGGAAGAACTGGGGTGGTTTTGGTCACTAGCGGGCCTGGAGCAACAAATACCCTTACCGGCATTTATACCGCCTATATGGACTCCATACCACTGGTTATTATAACCGGGCAAACCATAAGCCCTGTGCTTGGAACAGATGCCTTTCAGGAAAGTGATATCAGCGGAATGAGCTTTGCCACTGTTAAACATTCTTATTTGGTAAAAAATGCAGGCGATTTGCCAAAAATAGTGAAAGAGGCTTTTTACATTGCCCATTCCGGCAGGCAAGGGCCGGTTTTAATCGATTTGCCAAAAGATATAAGTGCTGGGGCTTGTGCTGCGGAATTTATAGATAGCTTGGATTTGCCAGGATATAAAGTACCTAGCAGAGCGGAGCAAGATTCCATTGAGCAAGCTGCCATTACAATCAATAAATCCAAAAAACCGCTGATTTTAGCTGGTCATGGAGCTGCTATAAGCGGAGCTAGCAGAGTGGTTAAGGAACTCTCAGAAAAATTGGGGTCTCCTGTTAGTTCAACCTTGCTGGGCCTTGGGACATTCCCCGCAAGCCACGAGCTTTCGCTTGGAATGACAGGAATGCACGGGACGGTTGCGGCAAATAAGGCCATTCACGAATGTGACTTGCTGATTAGCATAGGTGCGCGTTTTGACGACCGCATAACCGCAAAACTCTCCGAGTTCGCAAAGCAGTGCGATGTTATACATATAGATATAGACAAAGCGGAATACGGAAAAATAATAACCCCAAGGCATTTTTTGCACGGAGATGCAAAAATCGTTTTGGAACAGCTATTGCCTTTAGTGGAAAAACTGGATTCTGCGGAGTGGCTAAAAACCGTTGAGGCTTGGAAAAATAAATATCCTTTGAGCTACCCCAAACACGGCGGTTTAAGGGTTCAGCACGTTGTTCAAATGCTTTACGAAGTTACAAATGGAAAAGCGATAATAGTAACCGATGTGGGGCAGCATCAACTTTGGACTGCGCAATTTTTCAAGTGCGAATATCCGGGGCAGTTTTTAACCTCTGGCGGAGCTGGCACCATGGGCTTTGGGCTTCCTGCATCCATAGGGGCAGCCCTTGGCAACAAAACGGGATTTCCGGTTTGCGCAGTTTTAGGCGATGGAGGTTTTCAAATGACGCTTTGCGAACTCGCAACCGCGCATTTAAATAAATTGCCAATTAAAATTTTCGTCACGGACAATAGCTTTTTAGGCATGGTTCGCCAATGGCAAGATATGTTCTACAACAAACGCTATTCGGGCGTTTCTATGGAAGGAAACCCAGATTTTGTGAAACTGGCAAAAGCCTATAGCATAGAAGCCTTTTACATTAGCCGCAATGCAGATGCCAAACGGATAATAGAAAAGGCGATGGAATTTAATGAAGGCCCTGTTTTAATCCATTGCCAATGCGAACAAGAAGATAACGTGTTCCCAATGATTCCTCCGGGGGCATCTGTAGATGATATTTTAATAGAAGCTCCAAAAGAAGTTTTGGAAAAACCCACAGGAGGCACTTGATATGTTCCCAGCGCACTCCATAAGCATTTTAGTTTCCAACAAGCCCGGAGCCTTGGTTCGCATTGCGCTTGTGTTCTCAAGGCGTGGCTACAATATAGACAGCCTTGTTGTTTCGCCAACAATTGATAATTCCGTTAGCCGAATGAACATAGTGGCGCACGGCAATCCAGAAATTTTGGCTCAAATAATTCAGCAGCTTGAAAAATTGGTCGATGTTATACAGGCAAAAGACCACACTAGGGAGAACGTGGTTGCAAAAGAACTTGTTCTTTTGAAGATACGCTGCAAACCAGAAGAGAGGGCAGAATTGCTCCAAATCTGTAACCATTTTAAAGCTCATACCGCAGATATGACCGAAGTTTCCATCATAGTTCAATTAACAGGAAGTTCCGAAAAAATAGATTCTATGGTTTCTCTGTGCAAGAAATTTGAAATAGTGGAATTTGTTCGCACAGGCAAAATAATAATGATGCGCGGAGAGAACAGAACCTAATGCTAATCCAATACCTTTTCACTTTAACCTCAAATCCCATTTTTGACAGCCGTATTTTTAGAGCTGGATTAGCGGCAATACTTGCCGCGCTTCTTGTGTTTTTGACAATGCCATACTATATGGCTTTTTTAAAAAAAATAGGAGCAACGGCAGATTTCAAAGAAAATGCCCCACCCATTATGGGAGGCTTGCTACTGGTGATTATAGTTGTTGGCGTGTCTTGCATAACGGCTATCTTCAATGGCTACACAATAGCCGCCTTATCTATTTTGGTGCTTTATTCTGTGGTAGGTGCAATAGATGATATTGCAAAAATACGCACAAAAAGACAAGTGGATTCCGGCAAAATTTCAAAAAAAGATTATGAGGAAAAAGCCAATGGCATTAGCTCAACGGTGAGAATATTCCTCTATTTTCTGTTCAGTTTTGTCATAGCCATATTCTGCTATAAATTCATACCAGATTTAACAGGCGAACTATATGTGCCTCTTATAAACCCAAAAGACTGGTATCCTCATTTGCCAAATTGGCTGTTCATTCTGTTCATAACATTTGTTGTGGCATCTAGCGCAAACGGAACCAATTTCACAGATGGCATAGACAGCCTTGTGAGCGTTCCGCTTATAACTGGAATGTTCTTTGTGGGTGTGGTGGCTTATGTAAGCGGAAACACGATTTTCAGCGATTATCTGCATATCCCTTATTTAAAGGGCTGCGATGAACTGTTCCCAATAGCGATGGCTTCTATAGGAGCCTTGCTAGCCTATCTTTGGTATAATAGCCCTCCTGCCGAAATTTATATGGGTGATGCCGGCTCAATAGGCTTTGGGGCCTTGCTCGGCATAATGTTCATACTTGTGCAGGCGGCTTTATTTTTGCCCATTGTTGGCGTGATTATTTTGGTGGAAGCCTTGTCTGTGGCTATGCAGATAGGGCATTTTAAGCTGAACAAAAAATTGCGCGGCTGGGACTATGCAGATAAGCACAGGCTGTTTTTACGCGCTCCCATACATCACCATTTTCAGTTGAAATGGAAGGGTCGCTTTGGCGACTCAAAACCGCTTGTAAATGCTAAAATTGCTTGGCGAATGCATCTCATATCTTTCTTTGCTCTTATACTAGGTTTAATTGTGTTTTTTGGGCTTAGGTAGCAAGTGAAACTGGCAGTTGCTCTAAAGCACGAGCTTGGCAAACCAGATGCTCCCAGAGTAGTAGCTTCTGGCAGAGGCTCCTTTGCAGAGCGAATAATAGAAAAAGCAGAGGAAAACAAAGTTCCCATACACAAAGACGACCACTTGGCAGGCCTGCTTTCAAAAGTTTCTGTTTCTTCTTTTATACCAGAAGAACTTTTTGAAGCCGTAGCCAGAGTTTTAGCCTTTGTGTATAGAATCAATGACAAAATACCGAATTAGCATTTACTATATTATCGCCTATAATGCCGTATTCTGAAAATAATTTTCATATTGAATTTCCTGCAGATAGGGATTATATTCCTTTTGCTCAGGAGTTTTTCAGAGATTATCTTAAAGTTCATAATTTTAGCAAAGAATTTTCAGAGCACGCAGCAACGGAATCTTTATCTTGGTTCGATTCCGTTGTTTCAAAGGAAAAATTTTTGCATGCTTTACCTGTGGTATCTTTTGGTTGCAGAATTTCTGGAAACTTTATTTCTGTGGAAATACAAACAACTGATAAAAAAGAGTTCTTGACATCTTTAAGCCCGCAAAATTTGGAGACCTAAAAAAATGACTCTTTCAAATACTGCGGATTTTTTGCTGGAAGGTTTAACTGTTTCTTCTATGGAACCTGGGATTACCATTATAAGTGTCACTAGTTCTCTTGATATTCCAGCCATTGTTCCTTTTAAAGCCGCCGTTGATAAGTGCATAGACAATGGCAGTATGTTTATAGTGGTTAATTTGGAAAATGTTCATTTTATAGACTCTCCATTTGTGGGTACCCTTATGGGTTGCCGCAAAATGCTCCAGCAAAGAGGCGGTGATTTGGCTATATGTTCCGTATCACAATTTTTGCAAGATCGCTTGTCCATAATGGGCTTAGACAGAGTATTTCATTTTTATTCAACCCCGCAGGCCGCATCTTCAGATTTTCATTTTTTAAGCTCAAGGGAATTGTTTTCGTTTAACCTTCCCTTGCAAAGAACTTGCGTTACAATTTTGAGAAGATTTATTTGCTCAGTGCTTGCAAAAAAAGGTTTTAAACCAAAGCTAATTTTCCACATAGAAACAATTATTGACGAACTAGCAAACAATGCTGTTGATCATTCGGGTTTGGAAAGCAAGAATTTTTTTCTCAGTATTTCCATAAGCCGCAAAAAAATCATTTTAATTGTTAAAAATTCACACGGAAAATTAAGCAAAACAGAAATGGACATTCTTTTTGGCAAATATCAAAATCCTTCAATAGATGCGGAATCCGTAAGAGGTAGAGGAATACCCCTTATTAAAATGCTTTCCAATTCGGTTAGTTTGGATTTTAGCCAAACAGAAATTATTGTCCAAGTAACTAAAATCGTTGAGGTATAAAATGCTTGAAGAAACAATACAAATAACTTCTTCGCCCATCGCAAATCAACCTGACTGTTTCCTATTAACATTGGAAGGTGATTTAGATAGTTCCAATGCGCAAGATATAATAAAATATGTGCAGGGGCTATCCAAAGATGGGTTGATACATTTGGTGGCAGATTTTTCAAAATTACGCTACATAAATAGCACGGGGTTAGGTGCAATTTTGAGAATATCGAAAATGCTGATATCAAAGGAAGGCTCTTTTAGAATAGCAAACCCAAATGAAAGTGTTTTTGAAATTATTGAGATTGTTGGAGCCAACAAACTGCTCAATGTTTATCAAACCATGGAAGAAGCTTTAGAATCATTAAAGAACTAGGAGGTTTTTATGCGTAGTATTTCTACAATTTTTGTCATAGCGCTTTCACTCTTTGCCTTGTTAGGCTGCAGCTCAACACCGCAAGACAAAACCATAGCAAAAATCGGCAACACATCGCTGTTCGCCTCTGATGCTGAATTTTTAGCTTCCATAAGACCAGAAGCTTACCGCGATAAAAAATCTATAGCTGCGGATTTGCAGCAAGCGGCAGAAACGAGGCGAACAGCAGAGATTGCGCGTCTTTTGTTTGCAGGAGAGCAAAATTCCATTCAAAAAAATTTGGCCGAAGAAGAAAATTCAAGGCTTGCTCAAATATATGCCTATTTCCATTTGCAGGCAAATTTGGGGCAAACGAACAAAGCTTTGCTGGATTTCTACAAAAAGAACAAAAATCTCTACGCCGATTCTTCCATGCTTTCTGCCGATATGCCGCTTGCAAGTTTTCGCGAAAGACTGGCTGTAGATTTATTTCTATCAGAAACTCCTTCACTCGCAGCCTTGGTTAATGACTCAAATAAAGCAGCCATTATAGATAGTTGCCGCCGGGCAATATCTGGTTCTGAATTAGAACGGCTCAAAAAAGCATATAATGTTGAGCTTGTAAAAATAGAACCTCCTGGCGCAGAAGAATATTACAAAGCTCACCCAGATGAATTTCAAACAAAAACTCAGTACAAATTGTTAAGCCTTTCCAACACGGATTCAGCTGCTTTGGCAGGCAAAATAAAAGGAATTTCCACAAGGGATGAATTTGTGAAAATTGCCACTGAATTGCCACTTTCCAAACAAGGCCACGCCATTATGGGCATTGGAATGTTCCCAACGCTTGATGCAGAAATTTCAAATCTGGGAGCAAAAAAATTCACCAGCATTTTGCGTGCGCCAGATACCCAGGCTTATTATGTGTTTTACATAGATTCCATTATAGCACCTCAACCAAAACCCTGGGACAGAGCTAAAAATCTCGCGAAATCCATATTGGAGAACAAAGGCGATTTCCCTTTGGATTCCTCTGTTGTTTTAGCTACCATAGGTGGCAAGCCTTTTGTAACCGAAAAAGAAGTTTTGGAATTGCAAGCAAAGGTTCCACCTCAAAGACGCGGATTTTTCCGCAGAGAAGTAGCCCTTAATAACATATTGGAAAGGAACCTGTATGCCAAAGCAGCTAAAGAAAAGGGGCTTGATAAATCTTATGAATACATTGCATGGACCAGGCAATTGACAGACCAGGCTTATGCGCGAATTTTAATGGATTCCCTTTTAACAAAAACTCTGGGCGTTCCAGAAGATTCGCTGAAAGCAGCTTATGAAGCAGAAAAAGACTCTTTGTTTTTGCCAAAAAGTTTTGAAGATTCCAAGCTGGATGTGGCAGTTTGGCTACGCATTCCAGATATATCGTATAGAAGAGAATTTGTGCTCAATAAACAATATTATCCGCAAGCTGAGAATTGGGAGAGCATTAAAAGAACACTCTATAAAAACATAAGGTACAGGGAATTTTCTGGAATTCAAGAAAGGGAAACGGCTAATTTGCAAAAGTCCGTTCCTGTTGCCATTATGGATACATCGTGGGGCTTGGAATTTGTGTCTAACAATTTTGCAGAACTCGTGGCACAGGCAAAAGCTCAATATGATAATCGCGAATTGCAAAAGGCAAAAGCTCTTTGGGAAAGAGTAAGGGTTTTGTTTCCTCAAAACGACTCCGCGCAAAAAACGGCTTCTTTTGAACTTGCAAATATTTTCCAAGAACTCGGTTCATACGCTGCATCTGTAAATGAATATAAAGCAATAACAAAACTTTGGCCAAATGACCCAGATGTTTACAAGGCCTATTTTATGCAGGGTTTTGTGCTAAGTGAATACGAAAAAAATGATTCGCTTGCTCTGTTAGCATTTGAAGAATTGCTAAAAAAATTCCCGAATAGCGAACTTTCTGGAGATGCCAAAATAATGGTGGAAAACATAAAAAGTGGTGGAAAAGTTTTTGAAGAATTGATTAAAAAAATTGAAAATTCTCCCGAAGAATAAATGCGGCAAATAACTTTTCCCAATTGGCTTGTTTGGATAGACGAAAACCTTAAATGGTTGTCTATACCCAAGTTGCCTATTGTCTTAACATTAATACAAGTTTTTGGTTTCTTTTTAGGTATGGGAAAACCCGACTTTATAGACAGGCTTGTTCTATACCCAAATGAAGTTTTTCAAGGAGAAATCTGGAGAATTTTCACATTCATAGCTATTCCATTGACAAATAACCTTCTGGTGTTTTTTGTTCTTTGGTTTTTTTATGATGTTATGGTTTGGCTTGAAGGCACATGGGGCTCAATGTTTTTAACAGTTTATTTTTTGATTGCTTGGTTCAGCACGGTTCTTGCTGCATTTTTGACTAATACCCCCGTTGAAACTTTTGCCTACATGGAATGTTCTTTCTTTTTTGCGCTCGCAACGCTTAACCCAAATAAAGAATTGCATTTATTCTTTATATTGCCCATAGCTTTTAAATGGATAGCGTTTTTTATTGCTGGAATTTTGCTTGTTGTTCCATTGTTCCTAGATTCTTATAACCAGCAGCTTTACGTGATTTTATTATTTGCAAATTACCTGCTCTTTTTTGGAAAAGACTATTGGCTGCGGTTTAAAAAAGAATTGGATAAAAGGAAAAAATCTTAGATTATTCCCTGCCAAGTATTATTAACCCAAGGCTCACCGGCTCGCCTTTGATGTTTAGATAGCTTTCCAAAAAAAGCCTTGAAGAAAGCGGAGTTATGCGCAAATCCAGCATTGTGCCACCACTGTGAATGCTCTTTTTGCCATAGGCAAAGAATAAAAATTTTTTTCTCTCATATTCAAGGCGGTTATTGTAAGCATTCCAGTTCCAATATGTTTTGCCATCCTCGCTTTGGCTATATTCGCACACATCGCTTGAATTGCAGCGAAATGTGGCCGTTTCGCTGTATTTTTTGTTCCATTCCCTATTAAAAGCGCAACTCCTCACGGTTTCTCTGTACAAGGCTTCGCTTATGGTTGGTATATCCATTTCCATTTCCTTAACTTGCTGCCAAACATCCAAAAGAATTAAATAAGCTTCTATGTCGCTTGGGCACTGCCCGTCTTCTTCAACGCTTTTGTGAGCCTTTAACAATTTCATCTGCAAATCTGGAGAAATTATATCTGGAATTTTGCTTCTTTCAATTTCCTGAAGAATTTTTTTAGGCGGAATAACAATGGTTTTTCCCAGAGAATCCCTTATCGCATAGCCAATGCTGTCTCTAACTAGTTCTATGCACTGCAGAACGTGTATGCCAGCTGTGTTTGAACTGCCAGACACAAAATCTACACCTATATCCACATTCCAGCTCTCTGCGCTTGTTGTTTTTGAAAAATCGCAATATGATTCTTCCCTTATGCCATCTATGTAAATTATATTAACTTTCAATTTTGTGCTTATATTACTCTCTTTGCGCAAATTCTCTATGCTCCATAAGCTGGGATTTGAGGCGAGAAGTTCTGCCAAAGCCATATCACCGTTAAGAGCTGGCAAAAGGGAATCTGCCCTTGAATTTTTTTCGAGCATTAAAGGCGAGTAGCTTGTTTTAATATCGGGGCTTGCAAATATAATTCTCCCTCTCATATCGCGGCTAATGGTTTGCGGGGAAGCCGCAAATAAAAGCGAAACTAATATTAGAAGCAAGCGAAACATATAAAGAATTTAGTAAAGTGGCTAATGTTTTCTATATTTCTCTTATGCGTTACTTAATTTTACTTCTCGCTCTTGCATCCCTTTCCTTTGCGCAGCCTTTAACTCTAGGTAAGCCTAACAACGAAGAAACTGTGCATTCCCCTTGGCTCAATATGGGTTTGGGCATCGGTATTTTAAACCCTAAGGCTCTTGTAAATCCGGCTTTCTTAGTTGGCATTCAGTTTGCAGAGCTATCGGCTCTAACCCTTGAGCTTGATTTCACCGTTCCAAACGGAGGAGCAGGTTTTTGGTTTGGCTTTGAGCAACAATTTATTAAAACGGAAATAACCCCCTTTGTTGAATTTCAGTTAGGAGCCAGAGACCCTGGCAAAAGCGCTGTTGGGCTAGCTGGCAGTTTAAACGGCGGCATTATATTTTTCCGCGAGAGCCAGTTCCGCGTACGCTTAAAAGGCGGTTATGAGCGCATATTCAATAAAAACAATGATATGTCTTGGAATGCAGAAGGAGGAATTCTTTTTGCAATTGGCAGAGCAGGCTTAAGAACCATAAAAACAGATTAAATAATTTTCTAATTTTGGAAAGCCACGGAATGTAGCTCAGCCTGGTAGAGTACTTGAATGGGGTTCAAGTGGTCGGTGGTTCGAATCCACTCATTCCGATTATAATTGCATCCGCTATATTATATACTTTTCTTCTGTTTCTTTCAGGATTTCCATAAACTCCGCTGGAGATTCAACATTGTTGAGCTCTGAACTCAATTTTGCCTTTTTGCTCACCAAATGGCTTATTGCAGAAAGTATGTTCAAATGAGGACCAACAGTAAAATCTGGACTTATGATTAGGAAAAATAAGCTCACGGGCTTGCCATCCAAGGCTTTGTACTCTATGCCGTTTGCCGAAGTTGCCGCCGCACAATATAGTTGCTTCACTAAAGCAGTTCTTGCATGAGGAATAGCAATACCGTGGCCAATGCCGGTGCTTCTAACTTTTTCACGCGCAAAAACCTCGTTCAAAATATCTTCACAAATGTCCGGACTAAATTCATCTGAGAGCATTTGCACCATTTCACGCAAAATACCCTCTGCACTTGTGCTTGACGAGTGGATGATTACATGTTTTTCAGAAAGCTGCTCTGATAAACGAATAATGTTATACATAGTTCAAAAAATAGATAATTAAAATGTTATTTAAATGTATTCAAAGCCATTTGCGCTTTCTTTGCTTCTGAACTTTGAGGCGAAACAGATATAACTTTTTGAAGTTGCTCCCTGCCCTGCTTCTCACCTATTTTATTTTTCAAACGCAAACTGCCGCACAAAAGCAATGCCGAAACAGAAAGCTTGGAGCCGAGGCTCCCTTCTATGGCTTGCTCCAAGTAACTTATAGCCTGTGCTGGCTCGCCCTTTGCGCACTCTGCAGCTTTGCGAAGCAAAGCCACTTGTACTTTTATAGGCTTTGCTTGCCAATGGGTATTTGTTTGCCTAGGAGAAGCTGTTTGCTTAGAAGATGGCTCTTTTTTTAAACGCTCGCTTTTATAAGAAATTTTGGTTTTTCTATCACCCGAGATGCGAACCAGCAAAAGGATAAAAAGCAAAAGCACCGCACAGGCAGCAGCAAGAGAAGCCAAGCCGCCGGAGTTCAAATCTGGAACATGCTGTTCATCTAATTCTTTCAAAAAGACATAACTTTTAAATTCTGGGCTTTGCAATTTACGCTGCTTGTATTGTTCTATCTGCGAACGCCATTCTGTGAATTGTTCTGAATAAACAAGGCAAGGTTCAAGATTCTCATTGCAACTGTTATTGTTTTGCTGCAACCAGCTAGAATAAATAGCTTCCGCCCTAGGCTCTATCTCACTTAATGCATTATATATGCGCTCTGTTTCAAAAAATAAAAAAACAGATGCACCAATAACGGCAAGAACTAGTATAACAAGAAAAACGCGAAAAAATTTCACATTTAAAAATATAGTAAATAACTAAAGTTCCATTCCAAAAATCCTTATTTCTGTAATTGCCAAATCATCGTTTTTGGAATCGTTTTGCAAACTTTTAAGTTCAAACATAAGCTCGGTAACTTCCACAGGGATCCAAGGTATATATTGAACTCCGAGTTTATCTTCCAAAGAAATTTTTCGCACAGAAGATTGTTCATTTACCTTATGCTCCTTAACTGTGGAATTTGCATAGCGAATCCAAATATCTTTTGGCTTGTTGTATTTTTGAAAATTGTCCCAATAGCTTTGGTCGCCTATTGCTATGCCTAAATTGCTTATAAAAATAGGTTTTGTAAATCTTATGGTCATTAAAATTCCATTATTCGCTTTTAATGCCGAATTTTTTTGAACTATCCAAGCCGTACCCAAATCTCCATCAAAAAGCGAATTTATGGATGTTTCTGATTGAATACTTTGCAACATCCAATATTGGCTGGGTTTTAAGTAATTGATGGCAGGCAAATTTTCTGGCGGTTTTTTAAAAGACAAGAGAAGTATCATTATAACCAGCAAAAATGGCAAAATAATGCATAAAATCAAAAACATTACACGCTCTGCCTTTGAAAGCCTGTTCATAAGAGATTTTGGTGCCTCTTGCGGGGGAATGTCGTTTAGAATAGGTTTAAATTCTTCTATAAATATCGAAAAATTTTTATAACGTTGCTCGGTTTTTTTTTCAAGGCATCTGAAAATTATTTTTTCCAATTCGTCCGAAACTTCATGATTCTTTTTTCTTAAAGATTTGGGCATTTCATTTAAATGCCTGTTTAAAATGGAAAGCGATGCCCCGCCCACAAAAGGAGGGTCGCCGGAGAGCATTTCGTAAAAAACTATTCCAAAGCTGTAAATATCGCTTTGTGGGGTTACATTTTTGTTTTGGCATTGCTCAGGAGACATATATTCTGGCGTTCCCATTGTCATGCCTGGGTTTGTGAGCCTCTGCGAGGTTGTTGTTATTGAAATTCCAAAATCTATTATGCAAACCTCATCATTCTTCATTATCATTATATTGGAAGGTTTTATGTCTCTGTGCGTAACACCGCGTTTATGCGCATACTCCAAGCCTCTTGCTATTTGGTAAGCTATGTAATTGGCGTTTTTCACCGGTATTTGTGTTAATCTTTTAATCTTATCGGAAAGCGATTCTCCTTCCACGAATGTCATTGCTATAAATATTTTGTCGTCTTGCTTTCCAAAGTCATAAACCGTTGCTAAATTTTGATGGTTTAATTCCTTCATTGCTTGAGCTTCGCTGTAAAAACGTTTTTCTGCCTCTTTTTCCTCTTCGCTATCGCCCTCTATATGCAAAACCTTTAAAGCAACAATCCTATTCAATTTAACTTGCCGTGCTTTATAAACGCTCCCCATGCCACCCTTTCCGAGTATGCCAAGAAGTTCATAATCTGCATTAAATAATCTAGGAAAAGTTTCACTCATTGCTGGTAATATAGTAAAGTTTAAAATCCCACTGCCGCTCCAACATACAGTTGTTTTAGGTCAATATCTCCATTTTTGTGAAAATTCGCAGTCCAACGCAAAGTAAATAGAGGCTGCATTGCAAGCGGAATTTTTATTTTGCTTTCGCTCCTGAATTCCAAAGGCTTGCCCTGTTTCCAAGTTTCTTTTAATAAAAGTGAATTTGATATTTGCGCATATTGAATTTTTTTGTTCAAACCCAAACGCAAACGCAAAGGATATTCGGCTTTTGCCCATAAACTATCCGTACCTTTGATTACAGGCTTAAATCCAGCAGAAACAGCACTTTTATTCTTATCGTGCTCAAAGGCAAGGCGGGCACCAGGCTTTCTTCTCTCCGCAATAAAAGCAAAATCAAGGGTATTTTCCTTTTCTTTTGCAACAGCTATCTCTGTTAGCCTCAAATTCCAGTTCCAAAATCTAAATCCTTGCCAAGTTCTGCTCCAAAGCCTATTTCCGCCAAAATACGGAGCAATAATACGCATGTTCCCGCCTGCATAAACTCGCTTTTCCCAAAAATTCTTGCTAAATTTTCCAAAAATCCAAGAGGAATCCCTATTATTTTCCCTGTGCAACCATTCACCTCCAAGTTTTAAATCGCTCAAATTAAATTCAGATAGCACTCCTCTATACTTGTCGGTTAAATCTCCTCCTTTTGCATAGAAAATTCCGTGCTTAAAAGCCAGAGTCCCCTTTGTTTCTTTATCTTCTCTTATTCTCGCTTCACCAGAAAACCCCTTTATGCTGCCGGATATTTTTGCAAACTTTTTTTGCAAATTCCCATTGGTGTCTAAATTTGCCCCTCCGTTCAAATTTACTTTCCATATTTTTTTGCTTTTCTTCTGCTTTGCCAATTTTTCTGCCTTGTCGGCCTCAAATTCGCACCCAGCTTCCTCTGCGGCTTCCCTGCCAACATAAAGCTCCGAAAGGGCGCACCACAGCTCTTGGTCTCCGTCAAGCGCGTTTAATTCTGTCATTTGCGCATAATCTATTAACCCATCACTTTGCCACCAATAAGAAAACCCATCTTGCTGCGCAAAACAAAAGGAAAACGCTAGGAATAAAAATAGAACTATATCTCTCATATATAGTTAGACGTAAAAAAACGGAAAAAAAATCCTAAAAAGTGAATTTTGCAAACAAAAGTTTACATTTTTGTTAAAATAATATATGTACCGCTATCCCCGAAGCCAAAAATATGCCGCCAATGGTATATATCATATTCCTATTGTGCTTTTCCGCACGCGTCCCTGCGTAAATAATCGCCACTCCCATCACGTCCAATCCAACAGCAAAAAAACTGGCGTTGCTGGACTTCTCCTGCTCCGGTCTGGGAACATAAGGTTTCTCACTTGACACAAAACCGCTCTTATGCGTATACTTCACCTTTTCATTGTCTTTTAAAGCCACATTCACCACTTCCATGCTATTCCCTATCTCTATCTTTGAGCACAGCGGAACAGCATCATTAAAAGGCGTATCACCCACTCTCTTGCCATTCACAAAAACAGGCTCGCTCGCCGGCTCGCCGTTTCGCTCCGCACTCAAAGCCAAACCGCCCTTTTTTAGCACTATGTTGCCTGCCATATCAAAAATTTCGCGGCTGCCTCTGTTCATGTTTGCGGTGAAATTTATAACTTCATAACATTTATGGCTAAGTTTAACGCTGTAATTGCCAGGAGAAAGCCTATTCTCAAAAGAACGATACACATTGCCATTTATGTACAAATTCCAGTCATCATAGCTGCCTATTCCATCTAAATAAGCAGGCTTTACCTCCAAAATCCCAACATCTGCCACCAACTCGCCACCTGACCCATAATTATTTTGTAATTTACCATTGGTTTTGCCTGATATTTTGCTAAATACTTCTGGAACTCTTTTTCTCACAATGGCAAACAAACCATTAACATCTTCTGCCTCATCATTGAACATACCAACAAGGCCCTCGGTGCGCACATTATACAACTCTACTTTAAGCCGAATTTTATCGCCTAGCTTGCCAACGCTGGCTTGCGACACATAGTCAACCTGTGCTTTTTTGCCCAAATCAACAATACAGGTACTCTCCTTGCATTCCTTTATAAAATTTTCTGCGCCGCCAAGCCGCTTAACAACAACATCTTGCTTTAGCAAAACAAAAACATTCGTGGGCAAAACTTTCAATGCCGCTTCGCGCATTTCATCTGTAAGTGCCTCAAACTCATAATCGCTAAGCGCGGTACCATCCGAAGGCAACACAGCAACAGAAATTTGCTGCCCGTAAGCAACAAGGGCAAGAAACAGCAAAATAAAAATGTTGAGGGGCATTTGAAGGTAAATTTAGAAAATTAAAAATCAACTGTTTGCCAACTTACTCTGGGCATCTGCCAAATGCAGAGCATCTATTATTTCTTGCAAATCACCTGTTATTATGTTATCCAAGTTATAAAGAGTTAAGTTTATGCGGTGGTCGGTTACTCTGTTTTGTGGAAAATTATATGTGCGAATTTTATCGCTGCGGTCTCCCGTTCCCACAAGGCTTTTTCTGGCAGCAGATTCTTTTTTCTGCTTTTCGGAAATAGCGTGGTCTAGCAAACGGGAGCGCAAAAGTTCCATGGCCTTTGAACGGTTTTGAATTTGGCTGCGTTCGGTTTGGCAAGCCACAACCACGCCGCTTGGAATATGAGTTATGCGAACAGCGGAATCTGTTTTGTTTATATATTGGCCGCCCGCTCCGCTTGCTCTGTAAACATCAACTTTTAAATCTTCAGTCCTAACTTCAACATCAACTTCTTCGGCTTCGGGCATAACCGCAACCGTTGCCGCCGAGGTATGCACACGCCCCTGAGATTCCGTTTCTGGAACACGCTGAACCCTGTGAGCGCCGCTTTCAAATTTCAAAACTCCGTAGGCACCATCGCCACTTATAAAAAGGCAAATTTCTTTGAAACCTCCTACAGTTCCCTCGCTAATATCTGTGACCTCAACCTTAAAACCTTTATTTTCCAAATAAGTTCTGTACATCTTAAACAAATCGCCAGCAAAAAGAGAAGATTCATCGCCGCCTGTGCCGGCTCTTATTTCCAAAATAGCATTGCGATTATCAAAGGGGTCTGGCGGAACAAGCAGAATTTGGAGCCTCTCTTCCATACTCTCAATTTGCTTTTCCAAAGGACCTATTTCTGTCTTAGCTGCTTGCGCAAGTTCCGCATCACCTCCCCCAAGAGCAATCTTCCATTCCTTTAGATCACCACAAAGCCGCATATATTCAGAGCCAACGGTATAAGTTTTTTCCAAAGCCTTAAAACTCTTATGCAGTTTGGTGAATTTTTCTGGATTCGCCGCCACATCTGGCCGAGAAAGCTCCTGCTCAAGTTCCTCATAGCGTTCTAAAAATTTTTGAACTTTTTCTTGCATAAACCAAAATACCAATTACATTAAAATTGCAGTTTTGGGTAAATTATAGATTTTTTGTTGAGATAAGGTTTTAAGGTATTCCAAGACAAAAACACACCTTGCTCGCCTGCGGCATGAGGTGCAATTTGATAAGCGGGATACACAAATTCCATTCCAGCAGAACTTATTCTTACATTTTCTGGCATAAAATCGTCTTCTTTTTGCGTATAGCTGTAATCAACCAACGATTGCAGGTTTTGCGCAAGCAAAAATTCTCTTATTATAAGCTTCACCACATTTTTTTCCCATCCATTGTTGAATAAAGTACCAATCTCTATTTTTTTCCCACTTGCAAGCGCATAAAGACCCATGCTAAATTTGTTTCGCCCATGAGCAGCATCAGCGTAATAGAGATATGCAGCAGTTGCGTATTGCACAATGCCGGGCAGGGGAAAAGATACTGCATCAGACAAATTTTCCACTTCTTTGTTTTGGTTTTTGTAAAGAGCAAGGATAGTCGCTGGTTCTTGGTAGTTAGGCACTGGTTCCGGGCAGCTAGGCACTACAACTGGTTCCTTGCAACCAGCCCCTTTTGCTGAAGATTTGTTGCTAGCTGCCTTTGCTGATACCTTAGGGCTGGGCACGGGTACTGGCACAGGAGCTGGCTCCTCCTGTTCCAAATATTTCTCGCCAAATCTTTGTTTTATAAAGTTTTTTTGCAACTCTTTTAAAGCTGTCTGGTTAGGCAAGGCAACCGGATAAGTGAAAAAAAACCTTCCTGTGGAATCCAAATAAACAGTATTAAAAGAAATAATGCCCTGCGCATTTGCAAGGCAAATTAGAGCTAGTAGGAGCAGGGGTATTTTTTTCATTTAAGATAATATAGAAAATTACATTTGCTTTATTTTACAATTTTTATTTAAAATTCATTGATTTTCATCACATTTTGCTATATTACACTCATGAAATACGGACAGGTATCAACTGAAAAATTGTATTTTTCAAGCAGCGAGGCAGCGGAACAAATAGGCATTCCCATTGATATTTTGCATTCATGGGAAAAAAAGTACCCTGAACTAAATCCTAAAAAAAATGCAAACGGCAAAAGAATCTATAAGCAAAGCGATATTGAAATAGCAAAAGAAATCAAGGAAAGAGTAGCTGGCAAAGAAGAGCTAGCGGCAGATAAACCTTCCAAAAAGATAAAAACTGCCAAAAAAACTAGCAACAATAACAATGACCTGCTAAAAATCAGAAATAAATTGCAAAATGTATTGGAAAATATAAAATGCCGTCCATAACCCGCAAAGCCTGCGAAATGCTGGAAAAACACGGTGAACTTGTTCGCATAAAAGAAGCCATGTCGCCTAACTTGGCCATGCCATCAATGGCACTCAAAGCTTTCGCAAACAAAGAGCCTGCATTTTTTTTTGAAAAAGTGGAAGGAAGCCCTTTCCCAGCGGTGTGCAATTTGTTTGGAAGCGAAAAAAGAGCAAGCCTGCTCCTCAGCGGCTTGCCCGAATTCAATTTGAAAAATGCAACAAGGCTTTTGCATTCCATTCCTCTCAGCTCTTTAAGTAAACCAGTTATGCACCGAGAAATTTCCCTATCAGATTTACCGCAAATAAAATGTTGGCCTCGTGATGGAGGAGCTTTTTTAACTTTGCCCCAAGTTTTAACAATTAAACCTGGCAAAAAATCTTGGCGACATTCAAATATGGGAATGTACAGGGTGCAAATAAGCGGCAACGAATACAAACAAAATGAGGAATGTGGCTTGCACTACCAAATTCACAGAGGCATTGGAATCCACCACCAAGAAGCCCTTGCAAGGGGCGAAAAACTCAAAGTGAGCATTTTTATAGGCGGGCATCCGGGGCACGCTCTTGCCGCAATTATGCCTCTCCCAAACTCAGTCCCAGAGCTTGCATTTGCCGGAATGTTTGCAAAGAGAGCCTTTAGATATGCCTGGTACAAAGACTGGCTCATTTCTGCCGAGGCTGATTTTTGCATTTTGGGAGAAGTGCAAAATGACTTAAAACCCGAAGGCCCCTTTGGAGACCATTTAGGTTATTATTCAAAACAACACCCATTTCCATACTTAAAAGTTCACAAAGTTTTTGCAAGAAAAGATGCAGTGTTTCCATTTACCGTAGTGGGCCGCCCTCCGCAAGAAGATACCATTTTCGGGAATTTAATCCACAAAATAACCGCGCCTTTCATTCCACAAATGCTTCCGGGAGTGCACGAGGTTAATGCGGTGGATGCCGCAGGGGTTCACCCTTTGCTCTTAGCTCTTGGAAGCGAACGTTACTTGCCATACAATAAAAGAGAGCCACTTGAACTGCTAACTCAGAGTAATGCCATTTTGGGTTTTGGGCAGTTGTCGCTTGCAAAGTATTTGTTCATAGCGGCAAAAGAGGATAATCCAAACTTATCCGTTAAAAACATCCCCGAATTTTTTGAGCATATTTTATGCAGAATGAATTTTGAGAGAGATGTTCACATCCATAAAAGCACAAGCACAGATACGCTAGACTACACAGGAGAGAGTTTGAACCACGGTTCAAAAGCGGTGTTTGCAGCAGCTGGAGAGCCGTGCAGGGAATTGGGCTGTGCTTCGCCTATCAAGGGAATTTTTGTTGTTCGGGAAAATAAATGGGAAAAACAAATAGATGCAGAAAAATTCCCTCTTGTTATTCTGTGCGATGATGTTGAATTCACAAATAAAAACTTGGATAATTTGCTCTGGACGGTCTTTACCCGCTCAAATCCGGCAAGCGATATTTCTTTTAATGAGAACAAACAAGTAGTTATAGATGCTCGCAAAAAACCACAACACTCGGAGGAATTATAACTTCTCCACAACCCCATTCACTTTCAGTTTCACAAACTCTGTATTCTCCAACCCATTCAACAGCTAATTTACTATTGTATATTATATTTAGCAAGTTCAATATCCTTTAAAAAATCTCCGACTTTGTTAATTTTCAATTTCATTTGAATGTTATTACTAGGATGTCTTAAATCCGTTTTAGGATATGTTTTAATATTTCCATCTCCACCTTTTCTTTGAAATGATATATTCTTAAAAGAAATATCAGTGATTGTCTCTCGCCAATTGACATCAAACCACCTTAATTTAAATCCGTCTTCACTAACCATATTAAATTCAAAAACATTTTCGCCGCTTAAATACTTGCCATTGTAACCTTCTAGAGAAACCATTAATTCATCATCTATGCAATTTATTACAGCCATTCTATTTTTTTCGGCAATATAAGATAATTCGTCAAAGGTATAAATTTTATTTTTATCAAAAATATCACATTGTGGTAATTTTGAATTTTTATAAAGAATATTTCTCAAAATATTTGTGAAAGAAATTTCATCTAAATTATTAAATTTGTCATAAATTTTTTTAACGTAAGGACGAATTTCTCTTTTTCTACCATTTCTTTTGTTGGGAAAAAGAGAGTCAAATTCATCTCTGTAATTTTTTATAGAAGCAGGCTGAAATTTTAATCTTAAACCCAAAGCATTGAAGATGCTGCCAAAACTATTAGCATTCAAGTAACTTAATCCTTTTCTATCGAATTTTGACAAGTATAAACCAGATATAACAGCTTTATCTCTTGGCGATAATCTATACATAAACACTCCACGATACTTGTTTGATAGAAAGTTCAATTTTTTTAAAATTTAGCTTTCCATAAGCCGGATCTTGAAAATATTTAGGGAAAGGTTCTTCTCTAAAATTTTTGACGATATATAAAAAATATCTGTCTTTTAACTCTTTAGCAACAGAATATTCTTTTTCTGTCATAATAATATTACCAGAATTTTCATTGATGCCCTTAACCTCTATTGCTAAAAAATCAGAGTTTCTAGAGTTTAATTTAAAATCAAAACCACATCCAAGTTTTGTTGTGTTTTCTACATCAAAATCTCTAAATATATCTATTTGCCTATAATTTTGCTCAAAATATTGTTCAGCGGCTAGTCCAGTAACAAGTCGTTTAGCAAACGAACTATTTTTATCATTTTTTTTCTCAATTTTTTCCATCAAAATATCAAGTTCATAATTTTTATAAACGAATTCTTTTATTAATTTTATAAATTGCTCCATCTCTAAATTTTTAAATTCATTAAAAATTTCTTTTACATACGGTCGCATCTCTCTTTTATGCCAACCTTGTCGTTTATTCGGGAACTGCGGATCAAATTCATCACGATAATTTTTAATCGACGCCGGTTTAATTCCTAATGAAAAACCAACGACATTGTATGCTTCTTTAAAAGAATCAAAACCAAGAGCTTTTACACCTTGTTCATCAAATTTTGATAAATATAAGCCAACTAAAATTGATTTATCTCGCATTTTCATAAATAGTTTTGTACTCCAAGCCAAATACCCCTAGGATCTGTTGTTCCTTCCATTTTGCCAGATATACTGAAAGGCTGGCAGGGGAAGCCACCGCATAATATGTCGTGACTGGGAATGTTTTTTGCGGATATTTCTGTAATATCTCCGCTTGGTTTTTCACCAAAATTTTGTTTATATGCCTCTTGTGCGTAAGTGTCAATATCACTGGAAAAAACACATTCCAAGCCAAGTTTCTCAAGTGCAAGCCTAAAACCGCCAATACCGCAGAATAAATCAATGAATTTGTAACTCATAGAAATGAAATATAGAAAAATGATGGGGCAGTTTTTAAGATTTCAAGATTGTCGCCTAGAATTAGTTTATTTATGGGCATTAGAGGGTAAGGTAGAAATTTTGTAAAAAAGGAACCAAATTAGCAAATTCCCCGCTCCTAGCGGGGTGTCAGCGTAGCTGACGGGGTGTGCCCGCCGAAGGCGGGAGCGATTATGTCTGCGAATGCAATGCAGTTCTAGTTTTAAAAGGAGGCGATAAATACGCAATTTTCTTCGCATTATGCGAATATAAACGCTGCCGCCGTTGGCGGCCACGCCCCGTCAAGCCAGCAAATATCTTTTTATAAATTTGGCTTGCCACCCCTCTAAAAGAGGGGAATTTTCACCATTTCAATTCTTTAGCAACAAAAAAATTTAGATGCATTTTGCCCTAACTAGCTATTAGCCTTGCTACTTAAACAACGTTTACTATATTCCAAAGAGAGGAAAAGTATGGGAAAGCACATAGAAACCTTAATGGATTTGGTGAAAATACCTTCAATAAGTTTTGAAGGTTTTGACAAAAGCCAAATTAAAAAATGCGCAGAGGCTGTTTTTGAACTGTTCAAAAATAGCAATTTTGACACGGTTCGATTTTTAGGGGAAAAAACAGAACACCCCGCTATTTTTGCGGAGGTAAAGGGAAACCCAAATTTGCCCTCTGTTTTGCTTTACGCTCATTACGATGTTCAACCACCTATGCGCGAAAACCTTTGGCTCTCCCCTCCTTTTGAACCGCAAATCAGAGACGGCAGGCTATATGGCAGAGGCGTGGCAGACGACAAAGCTGGAATTGTAGTTCATTGGGCAGCTGCATTAATGGCAAGAGAAATTCTTGGCAAAAATTGCCCAACCTTGAAATTCTTAATTGAAGGCGAAGAAGAATGTGGAAGCCCAAATTTAGGCAACTTGATAAAAGAGTGCAAAGATTTAAAAAGCTCTGTTGCCATTATTTGCGATTCCTCAAACTGGAGCGAAACAATTCCCGCTATTGAAACCTCGCTGAGAGGAATGGTGGCACTTGAGATAAATGTAAAATCCATGGAAAAACCTCTGCACAGCGGAATTTGGAGCGGACCAATCCCAGATGCAGCGCAAGGGCTTTCCCACATACTCGCCTCTTTAACAGATAAAAGCGGAAATTTGAAAATTAAATTCCCAAAAATGCCGCAAGTGCCTAAAGAAATTTTAGAAGCCTCCAAACTATATGGCTACAAAGAACTGAAAAAAGAATGTGCGCTGCAAAACTCCTTGAAACTGCTCGTAAAAGAAAAAGACATTTTAAAATCAATATGGAGGCAGCCGAGCATAACAGTGACCGCAATGGAAGCAGGCAACAGAAAAAATGCCGGCAATGTTCTGCAAAACTGCGCTTGGGCAAGGGTCAGCATAAGAATTCCACCCGGAATGAATGTGAAGAAAGTTTTGGATTCTGCCAAAAACCATATAAAAGCCTCTTGCCCTTGGGGTTTAAACCTCTCAATTAAAACCGAAGGCGGTAGCGCAGAGCCTTGGGAAACAAAAACCGATCATTTGTTTTTCAAAAAAATGCTCATAGCCTTGGAAAAGGGTTATGGCAAAAAACCTCTCCTCAAAGGCTGCGGAGCTTCCATACCTATGGTTCCTGCCATAAGCAAGGCTTTTAAAGGAATGCCAGTTCTGCTAACAGGAGTGAGCGACCCTAAAACTTATGCACATGGAGAAAACGAAAGCGTATCGCTTGATGTTTTGAAAAAAGCCATTTTAAGCGAAACTTTGTTTTTTAAGAGCATTGTCTAGAGTTTGTCTGCAATGGGATAATTCTTGTTTTGCAACTTTGAATTTAGCATTTCGCCCAAAAGCCCAAGTGATATGAACTGAATGCCAGAAACAAAGGCAAAGCCAGCCAAAACAAGCAAGGGGCGAACTCTAAGCGTTCCTGTGGATACCCATTCAAACCCAAAATAGCCAAAAACACCTGTGGCAACAAGGCAAAGGAGCAAACCCACCATTCCAAAAAAATGCAGTGGCTTAACCACAAATTTGCGCAAAAACATTAAAGTTAGCAAATCCAAAAAACCAGACACAAGCCTGGAAACTCCGTATTTGGAAATTCCATGGCGTCTTGCTCTGTGTTCAACTGTTTTTTCTGCAATTTTAAATCCGTTCCAAGAAGCCATAAGGGGAATAAAGCGGTGAAAATCCCCATATAATTGAACGCTCTTTGCAACTTCTGCTTTATATACCTTTAATCCGCAATTAAAATCGTGCAAACGCTGCCCGCAAACAATGGAAACCGTTAAATTAAAGAGCTTGCTCGGAATTGTTTTGTGCCAAGGGTCATACCTTTTCTTTTTCCAGCCGCTAACCAAATCTGAACCATTTTCCAGCATTTTAAGCATTTCCGGTATTTCGGCTGGGTTATCTTGCAAATCGCCATCCATAGTGGCAATATATTTGCCGCTTGCAAGCTGAAAGCCAAGCGAAAGAGCCGAGGCCTTTCCACAGTTGTATTGAAAGCGCACAGCTTTTAAAAAATCATATTCCTTTGACAAATTTTGCAAAACTTCCCAAGAATTATCCCTTGAGCCATCGTCTATGGCAATAACCTCAATATTTTGCACGGCAGGCAAAACAGTCGTTTTAATTTCGGCAAGCAATTCTGGCAGGCTCTCTGCTTCGTCTTTTGCCGGAATAATAATGCTTAAATCCATGCCTCTTTATTCTCTTCCAAGCATATCCAATTGCTGCAACAAATGCTTGGCACCAGAACCTGTAGCCACTTTCAAACCCTTTTCCAAATATTCTTTGGCACGAGATTTATCGCCAGCCATAAGCAGCAATTCAGAAGCAACCGCGTAATTGCGCCATTCATTTGGAAATTGCCTTATGCCCATATCCAGATAATGAAGCCCGCGCTCAAAAGTAGCACTATCTCTTTGCGCCATTGCAAGTCGTATATATATTGAATTATAGTTGAACAAAAGCTGCTCTGTTTCGCTGTTGATAAAAGCGGTACCATCGCCAAGACCCCTATATTTAAATACACTATCGACAAGATAAGCCGTTCTGTCCATATCCATGCTATCTCTACTAGGAGTTAAATTTCCCTTTACCAAATCCCAAATCATGCCTTTTTGAACCATATATTTATCCAAGCCAACAGCGTTGGAAAGCCCCACGGTTGTTGAAACATGTATTGGTTTGTCTGGATTGTTCATAGTTAAATCAACCACCAATTTATATTGCGTTTGCATAATGCCGTTCTTGCGCGGCTCACCCCATTCTTTCAAAGCGGTGTATGTTTGAAGCCAGAGTTTGCGTTTGAAAAGGTCTTCTGCAATTTTACCACCCTCTCCAGAATCCAATTTTGCCTCTAAAATTTCTATTTGCCTTGTAAGCGTTGGTATTGCTTGCTCTGCCTTTTTAACCCAATATTCTATTCTTTGCGAAGATTGCTCATAGTTTTGTTCCGAAAGCACCATATCCCTGTCTATGCCTATTCTATCGTAGCTGAGTTTTAGAATGGGTTCGTTGTCCAGCATTTGCTTTATATACCAGTCGGTGTTGCCAAGGCTTAAATTAACCACTCTAACATCTTTTCTTATGCCAGCAACCTCCTGAGCAAACCATAGAGGGAATGTATCGTTATCGCCATTTGTGAAAAGTATGGCATTTGGTTCGCAGCTCATGAGCAGGTTATAGGCATAGTCCCAAGGTACCCAAAGATTTCCTCTATTATGTTCTTTGTAATTGGCAAAAAGCGGAACCGCTCCGCAAAGCAGGGCTATTGCTATGCCGCTAGGCATTAATAAATTAGACCTTTTTTGCTGAATGTTAAGCAATAAAAATCCTATGCCGAGCCCGTAAAGCAAAGACATAAACACAAAAGCCGGAGTGTAAAAATAATCCCTATTCCTAACCTCTAAATGCACAGGGTCTGGCAGTGATGGTTTTTGCACACCCGCACTTTCAAATATTGCCTGTATTTTTTCCCAATTTTGCCAAGCCGAGCTTTGTCTTGCAGAGCTGTTTTTTTCACCTTTAGCATAATCATTGTTAATTTTGCGCCATGCATTTAAAAGTTCGTTTGGGTTTGGAATATTGGTTTTAGCTATCATCCCTCTATTGGAAAGTTCATCTACATAATACTGCATTTCCCTTACCCACATATCGTAGTCGCGGCGTTCAGGTTTAGTGCCGTCTGCAAAATTCAAATACCACAAAAGGCCAAAGGAACAAAATCCATATAGCAAAGCCAAATATATTCCAATATTTTTATTTGCTCTAAAGGCTATAATCACTGTCCATAGCAGCAAGCCGTTGAAGAGCAAAAATATAAGTGCTTGGAAGAGTTTGTTTTCTCCTATGCTCATCATAAGAGTTGGAAATTCAATGGAACCGCGTACAACAGGAGGATTTACTTCCGGATCTATTGAATAAACACCGCCACGGTAATAACTCACGTCTCCTGGCTTAAACGGCGTGTATTGCGCTATTTGATAGCCTCCGTATCCCATGTGCGGGAACACCATAAACTGATTCTCAGGCTGGGAACGTCTATAAAAAGACCTGGAAATCATGCTTTCGGAGCCATATTGCTTGCGTTCCAAATAATCGTAAAAAGCCTGCCAGCTTTCATTATCCCTGTATGGCAATAAATTTTTGATTCGCAATTTGCCATCAGTGTCTCTAATGCTTATTTCCGGATCATTTTCGTCTATTGTTGGATTTAGCGAAGAGCGAATTGGAATATAAAGATGCGCGCTAAAACCTATCAGAGCGATGGCGGTTAAAGCTAGGGAAAGGGATATGTCTTTATGCAAAGGGCTTTTTTTTGTGGCAAACCAAGCCACTAAAAGAACTACCAAAAGAATTAAAGCCCAAGTTAGGAAGTTGGAAATTGCATACACAACGGAGCAAAGAATGGTGCCAGATACCCAAAGCGGCCAACGCCTCACAAGGTCTTTGAGCGGATGCCCGCCTGCGAGCAAAACCAAAACAAATACAGCCGGTACAACAAGCATTGCAAAAAGATGAAAACCAACGCCCAAAAAAGAGAGATAACATATAAGAAGCAAATACTGGAACCCGCGTTTTTCGTCTTTGCAATCAAGATAGTGCAAGCCTAAATAGGAAATTAAAAGCATCACAAGCATTATGAGGTTATATACCTCGGCTTCCACCGCGTTAAACCAAAAAGTATCGGAAAACATCAAAAGCAAACCTGCGCTCAAAGAGGCTACCGCAAAAACAAGCCTTGATGCATTTTTGGTTAGCCTTGCTAGCAAATCCCAAACAAAAATCGCGGTTATATAAACTGCTGCCGCCGAAGCAAAAGCAGATATATAATTTGCTCTTTTGGCTATTTCCTCTACCATTGGCAAGCATATCATTATTGCACGCACAAATAAAATGAAAAATGGCCTTCCGGGCGGGTGCGGTATGCCCAAGGTGTGGGCACTGGCTATAAATTCGCCGCAATCCCAAAAGCTAACAGTGGGAGCTACTGTTATAAAATAGGTTATTATAGCTATCAAGGCTGCAAAGCCGGCTATTAAATGTTTGGCTAGTTTGTCGGTCATCAATATCCTCCGGAGGTTTGAATATAGAAAATTTCACTAAAACTGCATAAGCATGCAAGTGATATCATCTGTTTGATTTGGATGACCTCGCCAATTTTCAAGGGTTTGTGGCAGCAGTTTTTCTATTGAATTTTTGTTTATGGGGCTTTTCGCAAAAAAATCCACAAGTCTTTCAAGTCCAAAAATTTGCCTTGCAGGATTAAAAGTTTCTGTTACGCCATCAGTATATAAAATTACCGAGTCCCCTTTTTCAACAGTAAGTTCTGTGTTTTTTATGTATGGATCTATATCGGCATCCATCATAAGGGCAAGCCCTCCAGAGCGAATGCATTCAATTGTCCCAGTTTTTGCGTGAAAATGCAAAATATGCTCATGCCCGCAACTCACGTAGCTCAATTTTTTTCTCTTGGAATCCCATTCAAAAAACAGCAATGTCACAAAAAACATTCCCGTGGTTATTTTATTAGATAAATACTTATTCAAATCAACTATAAGTTTTTTCAAATCATTTTCTCTTTTATATTGATTTTGCAAATATGTTTGCATAATGGCAACTATAATGCCAGCAGAAACGCCCTTGCCGCTCACATCAGCTATGGTCAGCGCAAACTTATCGCCCTTTTCAAAAAAATCGTAATAATCGCCGCCTATCTCTTTTGCCGGTGACATAAAAAATGAAACATCTATTCCGGCTACCTTAGGAACACTATTCAAAAATAGGGAGCTCTGGAGCAAATTTCCAGAATTAAGTTCCATGGACATTCTCAAATTTTCATGTTTTTGCGTTGCTATTCGGCTGGTGTTTAAAATTATGGCGGCAAAATTAGCAAAATTTCTAGCCATATTAAAATCTGTTTCCGTAAGATAATCAAATCCAATTTTATTTTCCAAAACAAGAACGCCGAGAAGGTCTGTTTCTTGCAAAAGCGGAACAAATATTATTGAATGAACTTCCTGAGACAAATTTCCCAGCATAGTTTCCATATTATCTGTGGAATGACTAAAAAGCATTCCAGAATTATTATGCCCGCACCTCCAAATCAAAGACCTTTCATCTTTTATATGATATTTATAAGCCATTTCAAGCAACAAATCGGTTCTTGTGAATAGTTTTTCGCTACCTATGCCAAGAGGAAAGTAAAGCCCTGAAATAGCCACGCAGGAAAAATATTTTTTACTGCCATCCCATTCATAAATAGCAGCTCCTTTGGCAGACAAAAAACGGCACAAGCTTTCCAAATAAGATTTTGCCGCTTCTTTCTTATCTGAAAAATCTTTAATTGAGTTTGAAATTTCACTCATCATGTTTCTGAATCTATCACGTTCAATAGTAAAATTTTCTATAGTTTTTTCCGAACTGAAAAGTTCGTTGCGCCTGCTTTCCAAGCATATATAAAAAATAAAAGAAATAAAAGTAAATCTGAAAACATAAACTTCAAATAAAAGGCAAGGTATAACAGATGCTATTAACAAATATCTGGATACTTTTGGTCTATAAGCAGAAAAGTGATATTCTTTGCCAATGCTAATCACAACATAAACAGAAAACAATTGGGTAAATAAATTTAAAAGTTCATAAATGTAAACCGTTCGCAAAAAATCGTGCACAACAATCTGCAAAAACATATTTTCCAATATCAAAATCAAAAGCCTTGTTTGGCTTTTTTTATTCATTTCATAAGACAAATCTCTTTGAATTAAAAACAGCAAAAAGAAAGGGTCTGCTATTTTGAATATATAGCTGAAAATATCGTATGAATTCGAACGCTCATACACAAAAAACGAATTGAGAAAGAAAAAAGCAAAAAATACAAGAAACTCCAGCAAAGCCCTTTGTTTCTTAAATGAAGCTTCTCTCCATTTAACAAAAGAGATTACAGCAGGCAAGGCCGTCAAAAACGGCAAAACCATATAAATCGCTCTCGATATCATTCCACGCCATCTTCATCATCGGTGTCTTCTTCCGCCTCTACTGCGTTTTTTCGCTTTGCCGAAGCCGCCATCGGAGAATCGGCTAAATAATTTCGCATTATACGCGGGGTCACAAATATAATCAAATCTTTTTTGCTTATTTCTTTTCTGGTATGCTTGAACAAATACCCTAAAACCGGAATGTCTTTTAATATTGGAATTCCCGTTTCTGCCTCTATTTCATCGTTTTTCGTTAAACCGCCTATCACAACAGTTTCTCCATCGGAAACCACAACTTTGGTTTGAGCTTCTTGTTTGCTTATCACAACCTGCCCTTTGTCATCATAGCTATAGCTGTTGTTTTCTGGATGAAGTTCAAGCAAAATCCTGTTATCGCCAGCAACATGTGGCGTTACCGTTAATTTTATGCCGCTTTCCACCATTTGAATAGCCGAATTGCCGCTTTGGTCTATAACCCTTATGGAAATTTGGTCGCCCATGAAAATTTGAGCCTCTGTGTGGTCAAGGGTTGAAATTTGCGGGCTTGCCAAAATTTCGGAACGTGAGTCGCTCAAAATATTTGAAATTTTAGCCTGCATATTCCTGTCAAAAGCATTCACAGTCAACTGAGTTGCTGGAGTAACGCCAGCTGATATAGCTCCGCCTGTACCTCCAGTTGCATCGGTTATGCCAGCCAGGCTTGGTACATTGGAAAAACTCGCCTGAAGCCTTGAGTTATCACCGCCAACGGTTATATCGGGCCTATCAACGCCTGACCAGTCAACACCCAAATCATTTGCCAAACGGCTATCCACCACAACTAATTTCGCAGTGATGACTATCTGCAAAGTTTCAACATCCAATTCATTAAGGGTATTTTGCATTTGCCCCAAACGCCTTTCTGTATCATAAACTATTATGGCGTTATTGCGGTCAACCACGGAAATGCGGCCACGCGAAGATTTTATTGTTTCCAAAACCCGCGACATTTCACTTGCCGAAGCATGTCTTATTTGAAAACTGCGCCTTACAAGCGGAGCAACCATATCGCTCTGCTCGCGTTTTTCCGATTCCCTTATTATTCTATTTTGATAAGTGGCCATTCTCTGAACATTTATGTAATTGCCTTCGGCCAGCCAAATCAAATCGTGCATGTTGCATATAATGTCCATCATTTCGGTCCAGGTTTTTTTTGTAACCGTCATTGAAAGCCTTCCAACAACATCGGGGGCAAGCAATATATCTGTGCCGGCAAGCTCGGATATAGAATGGAAAACAGATTGGAAATCTGCATCCACAAAAGACATATCATACCTTTTGCCACTGTTTTTGATTGCGGCAAAAGATACAGAGAAGACCAGCAGCAAAGCAACTGCCATAATATTTTTTTTCATTGAACACCCCCGTGTTTATCGGGCAAAGACATTGTATAACGCCTACTCACACCATATTCCTGTAACAAAAACATTACGCTATTCTTTGTGATTTTGAGTATTTTGCCGTTTTTAACAGTATCGCCTTCATAAAGAGTATACGAGTGCCCCATTATTTTGTTATCGGAAAGAAGAGCCATAGGTCTTTCATTTTCGTAAATAATGCCAGCCAGTGTTAAATTATCAATGTTAATGCCGTCTCCGCTAGTGCTTTTAACCTCCACAAATGGATCTCTAAAACCAAAGGAACTGTAACTTATTTTGTCGCTGTCTTTCCAGCCGAATTTTACAGCTATGCTATCAACGCCGCCAGGTGCCTCTTTTTTTAAGCGGCGAAGTTTATCTTTTTGAGAAGTTGTAAGCTCTGCTTCTTGAATAACATCGTGCTGATATACATAGCCCTCTCTATTATGAAAACGAACCTTGTAAAAGGGAGGTTGCTTTGCCAAAACCTTTAAGCGGTCGCCAAACTCAAGTGCTTCCAAAGGCCTGCCTTCAGAAGGACCTGGGAAAAGCGAGACTATATCTTCGGCTACCACATAAGAAGCATCCGACCTTTTTACCTGTATAGTTTGTGAAATAGGAATGGTTCCCTCCTGCTTTCTGCTCAAACTATTAGCAAACTCTTCTGGGCCAGAGGCAAGTGTTTCGTAACTTGGCAAAAAATAATTTGATTTCCGCACTTCGGTAGGAAGGGCCAGCCAAGTTTCCAGCTTGCCGGGATTTGTCTTATGCTGCAATAGTACCCTGTTTTTCATAATCATAACAGCAGGCTTCTTGCCTTGGCTCAAATACACAGTTAATTTGCCCTCCGACCAAGCCAAACCTTTTGCAAAACTGCTATTTGCGGTTCTAAACACCGAGGAATGCTCAGGCGAGTCTTTAATGGACAATGCAACGGTAGAATCTGTTAGTTCTGGTGTGAAATTTTTAGGCAGCTCGGAATCCAATACTATTAAAATCTGTTCCCATTCAGAATTTTTTTGCACATAAATTCTTGAAATGCGAGGTGGCAAAATAGAAAATCCTTTGAGGGATTCTGATTCCTCTGCATAGGAATTGAGAATTACAAAAATAACCAAAAGCCACTTGATCATATCATTTCTTCCTTGAGGTAAATGTAGTTAAATCAAAAGAAACACCCATCGTTATTGGTTCCCAACCATGTTCTTCCGCTTTTTTTACCTCTTGGCTTATGGAGCCAAAACGATTTAATTTAAGATTGTCTATGGTGGTGGGATAATTAAAGTTTGCAATTTCTGCAAACAAATAGCCAAGCATGTGATATCCGGCATTTACAGTGAACGAATATTTATTTTCAACAAAATGTTCTTTTTGCTCTGCCCCATTTGGTTTAAACACCTGAATATTAACCCCCGAAGCCCTGACCACTGAATATAAATCTTGCAAGCGAAGCGGAACTTTTTCTTCTTCGGGAAACATTTCCTTTAATCTTTCAAATTCAATTTCTGCTTTTTGCAAATCTGCCTCTAGCATTGGAATGCGAGACCTTTGCGAATTTATTTTGTCTAGCTCGGCTTGAGCACTTTTTTGTTCGGCCACAAGTCTTTTTTGTTCAACCTGAAATTCTACCCAAATAGAATCATAAAACATATAAACGGAGCTCAGGCAAGCAATAACAACAAATACAACGTATATATTCTTTTTATCTTTAAAGTCAAATTTTGAAGCTGCCATAATAAAACTCCTTAACGTGCTCCTGTTTCCAAACCTAAATTAGGATTAAATTTTACTCTAAGCGAAAAATTGTAAGCATCTTCTCCATTGATTTTAACAGCACTTATATTTGTCAAAGAAACCTCGGTTACGCTTTGCGTTTGTTCCAGTTTTAGCATATAAAGCGCAACTTCTGGGAAATGCCAAGTTACGCAGTTTATGCTCATCACATCTGCCTCTTGAATTATCCCGCTTATCCAAGTGCCGGGTGGAAGCGTGGTGGAAAAATCTTCAAACATGAGAACCCAGCGCCTTCGGCTAACCTGTATTGAACGCAGAGCATCGCTCTTTTCTTTTATGGCTCTTTGCTTTTGTTCCAACTCAGCTATTTTATCCAGCAATGGGCGCTCCCTCTCTATTGCCTGCTTTGTTTGCTCAACGGCACTTCGCAATTCGTTTGTGGTTTCAATCACGTGATAATATAAAAGAGATAATACCAAAGCCACTAAAATAAGGGCAAAAGTAGCCCATATAACTCGCACATCCAAAAGCCACGATACATTCAACTTGCTTTGCCTGTGCTCGCCAGGCAAAAGATTTATTTCCATCAACTGGTATTCGTTTTGAAATTCTGCCATTAAAATCTCCTTAGAGCAAGGCCCAGAGCAACCGTATATATGTTAGCTTCTGTATCCCAATTTATTCCAAAGAAACGTTTTTTGTCTATTTTAACGGCTTTAAACGGATTTAACCTCACAATATCTAGTGAAAGCCTCTCCGAAAGAAAAGGAATTAAACTAATTATGTTTGAGCCGCCACCGGCAATTATCATTTTGGACGGTTTTTTATAATTGTCGGAAGAAGTGAAATAACGAAGTGCCGTATCCAATTTCATGGCCATTTCTTCAAAAACATATTCCATTGCAGATTTTACTTTAGATGCATCTAGCCCAGATTGGCTGGTTTCGGTTCCCATAAGCAGTTCTCCGCATTGGTCCGTGGAAACATTAAGCGCTTTGGCTAATTGCTCCTGCATTTCTTGAATTGAGCCGCCGACTATTGAACGCGCTGCGCTAAAACGCTCATTTCTCAAAAAAGCCAAATAAGATTTTTTATAGCCTAAATTCAAAAGCAAAATTGCATCGTCTTCGTCTTCCGAATCGGACAAAGAACGCGTTTTAGATGCAAAATACACATTGGCTAAAACAAAGGCATCCACATCTATGGCAAAAAGCCTCAGGTTCAAAGCCTGAAACAGATTTATCCAAGGAGATAAGCTGTCTTTTTTGGCAGCTACTATCATCGCTTCTATGCCTTCTTCTCTATGGCCTAAAATGGAATAATCCAAAACATTGCCGGCATCATCAAAAGGGCTTCTGGCCATGGCAGCTTGAAGTATAAGCTCGTTTTCTGGAACTTTGGGAACTGGTTTCACCAAAATTCTATCGCACAAAATACCAGATGTCCAATTTACGGAAACCACAAAATCCCCTTCAACGCCACCAGGCATAGCTTTAATGAGTAGAGCCTGGATTTTGTCTATTAGAACTGAAACATTGCGTATTTCATTATCCACCAATACCCCTTCTGGAAGAGTATCGTGTTCCAATGCGAGCAAAGTCTTTTTTGAGCCTTGCCTATGCCCAACAACTGCCACTCTTATCAAGCGATGCCCAATATCCAAACCCACGGTTTTGCTATCACCGCGTATTCTTGAAAGTATTTTGCGAAACTGCACAGAATAAATATAGAAAACTACATCATTTCCCCTGAACCTCAAACAAGGCATCGGGAATGGAGTTCAGCTTTTGCAAGGAAATTATTTCCACCAGCACTTTAGCGGCAGTTTGCCCGTTTATTTGAGTTGCTATGTCAATGGATACCGGTGTTCCGGGGAAGGAGCAAGCTTTGTCGCAATATTTTATGCTTGTTTCGCTCTGTACACCGGCTTGCACAGTCTGCTGCATTTTAACCACCCGCTTTTGCTCCTCCGAGTAAAACAAAGTGGCCTGTTCAGGATCTTTGGGGGATAAACGCCAAAGAGTTCCTTCCTTGGCTGGAGTTTTATAATCCTCGGCTTTCCCCAGGCCCTGATTTATGTCTGGCGTTCCAATTTGCCCAGCCATATTCGCAGGCAATGTTGCCCCAGTCTTTAAATCCGTGACACTGAGCTTGCCGCCGTTTTGGACTATTTTCATGTTCATAATTGGAGATTTTACCTCTGTTACCGCTTTGTCCTTTCCCTTTGTGAGCATACGGCTTTCAATAACTTGCCCAGGCATTCCCTGCATGGTAACGGTTGTGCGCATACGTATTTCCGCAGTGTCTGGAAAGGCGGCTTTTCGCTGGTTTGCAAGCATTGCAGCCACATCCACAGCTAAAGAAACGGAACTGAATGCAAGCAGGCTTAGGACAATTTTCTTTAACATATTCTAGTTCCTCAATGTAGAAATAAGTTGTGTTGTTATTTTCCCGTTTATGCGAGCCACAAGGTAAGTTTTTGCAAAATCTATGTTAGACCAGTTCACAGGAATTATATGCTCGCCCGCACCAAGGGTGCCTTGATAGAGAAATTTTTGCGGCATTCCAGCAGCATTGACCAAATCAAGCCTCAACTGAGAATTTTCAAGCAGGGTTATCAAAAGGCCATCTGGCAAACGGGTTATGCCAATGCCAGAATTATTCGCCACGCTAGGAGCCATAAGTTCAGCTCCCCATATAAGATTGTCTTGGCCGCTAATTTCAAGGGGCCACACCGGTTCCTTGCCATAAATCCTGTTGCCAGAAGCATCAAAAACCTCTATGCCTTTTGCAAGCATCCACTCTGCGGAAATGCCTTCATGAGATGGATCATCTCCGGCATTCCATCCGGTTTGCCAATTTGGAAGATGCAAAGCAAACTGCGCCGGATTAGCCCATGATATTCCGGGGCCAAGCGAGGCAGTGCCAGAAATTGCAACCTGCCAGCGGCCAGAGCCGAGATTCCTAAGGGAAGCGGAAAGCCCCTGCATATCATACACATCCAAAACAGGAACCTCATTGCCCGGAACATAGAAAGAATAACGCACCTCATAATCGCGAACCGGAACCTGCCCTATGTTTTCGAGTTTTATGTAAAGCTGGCTAGCCTGGCTATCGCCAAAACGCGAGTCCCTAGCCATAACCTGCAATACAGGCGTTGTGTTCAGCGGTTGCTCATTTTCAAAGCATGAACCGCTCAAAAGCCTATTATCTGCATCAAGCACAACAATGCCGGGATCATCTTTTGCCACCCAAGGCACATAATTTGCATTGTTCAATCCAAAATGCGGCCCCTCGCCCCAAAAGAGCAACTGCCCAGAAGGCAACACAGTGGTTTCTGGGAAACTCCACTCGGCATAGCCTAAATTATAGCCTTCTTGCCGAACCGCAAGAGTACCTTCTTGCGGATAAAATTTAGAAGCCTGTACCTGCGCTGGATCTTCGCCACGAAAATAGTAACGCACTTTTGGGCCATATATAGTGGAAGAGCCCATGTTTTGCAAACGTATGCGAGGGCGGAGCATGGAAGGATCGGCCTGCCCTTCAAAGCGAACCTGAGCATCAAGGGTGGAAGAGCTAGCCACACTGCTTTCGGCTTTCCACGAAATTTGCGAAGGCAGCAATCCAGAATTATCGCTGACTGCTATACCGGCAATATCCATGCCGGCAGGAAAGCGAAGCTCAATATCGTTAAACCCAGCCTTGAGAGGCAAAGCCATTTCTTGCAAAGCCAAGGAACGCCAAACATTTTCCAAAGAAGCAGTTCCAGAAACCAAAGCCCCAGAAACACCAGCTTTCACGATTTTGTTCCCAGGCTGTGCGGAGCGAGCATAGAGGAACACTCTATATAATGCTGCACGTTCCACCCAAGCTTTCCATGAAAGGGTGCTTTCCTTTGAAGTTTCCCAATAAGAAGAACCAGGAACAGCGCAGCTGAACTCTCGCCCCACGCCATCAACTTTCCAATTGAGATCTCCGGCAAGCGTTATCTCAACGCGAGACCCATCATCGCCGAGGCCCGCTCCAGAGAACAAGGCATAAACTTCCTCTTCTGCCAAGGCTTTTTTATACAAACGAACCTGCATCAAATGCCCGATAAAAGACGGGGCATTGTCATCTGTTCCCAGAGATAAGCTGCCGAACCACACGCGCTCGGAAGGAACAGCCGCAATGGTTCCTGCCGGTTTGCCGTCTAGGTAGAATCTGGCATTATTGCCATCCACTGCAATGGCAAGGTGGCTCCAAGCTTTTGGCTGCGAAAGCAGTTCTGGAACTGCCCAAGCTTGAATGCCGTCTAAAAGCCGCACATCTCCGCCTTTGATTTGCAAATCAACATGCCTGCCATTTGCCAGCCGTAGTCCTAAAATGCGATGCCATGACGGAGTAGCCGATACATAGCCCGGGCGAACCCAGGCCTCCAATGTGTAAGAGTTTGTTCTTCCCAAATCCACCTGTCCCTTGCCGGCAGCTTTCTTGTCTGTGCTATCAAAGTATATGCCCGAAGCGGAGAGCCAAGGGTTTGGCATTAGCAAATCCAAATCGTGCCCGGTGCCTATGTACTCTCTGGCTGTTTTGCCGCCGCCTTCTTGGGCGGGGTACCAGAGAGCAAGTTCTGTGGGATAGGGCCACAGGCGACCGGACTGCCATTCCTGCTCGGTCCAGTTATGCCCTTTGTCTTCTGCCCGCAGTGATATTTTCAGTTTGCAGCCTACGCATTGAGCTAGTTGTTTTCTGGGTATGTAGAGGGTGTAGTTTATGTCGTTGGTGTTGGTGGGGGGGTTTAAATAAACCGTTCCCGATATTGCCTCGCTTAAAGACCAATTCAAGCGAATGGAACCAATTCCAGAAAATTCGTCTTGCACATTAGCTTGAATTCTGAATTCGCGGTCTATAATTGAGATGCTTTCTTGAACATTCCAATTGGAAATAACTGGTCTCAGGGTATCCGTATAGATAGATGGTCCTAGCGTTTGCATTTCTTGCCCAGTTGTACCTATTGCTATGTAGCGGCTTGCGTAGCTACCATGGATAATTTTGTTCACACCTGTTCTGCCGTCCCAACGAAGACTATCCGCAGTGTTTTGGCGAACTTCAGTAACTATATTGCTACCCTGCCGAAGTTGCAGTATTCCCATTGCTGGTTGGTTGCACCATTGCGACATTTCTAGATAACCGTTGTCAAGGCCAAGCCAAAGGGTGTCAGGCGGAGTGGAGCAAATGATTTGAGAGGGTATAGAATCCGGTTCAACAACCGGGTCTGTATTTAACTCTTTTGCAACATCCATATCAAGAATGGCGAATGCAGAAAAACTTTCTGTTTCGGCAGATATTATGAGATGTGTCCAGCTCTCGTTGTAACCTCCGCATTCATCGTAAATTGTGGTTATAGGATTACATGCTGGTTCTTTATCATCTACAAAACCTATACGCGTACTATAAAGTTCCATGAATTTACCGTTTTTTGTATCTACTTTATATAAGCGCACTTTGTCTGGAGATATTCCGTTCAATTCACCTTTGGCTATGCGCGCTTTTATACGAGGAAGACCATTTGCCGCCGAGAATTTCATAGAAGGAAGCACTTCTATCACTGGGCCTAGAAGAGCGGAGCCTGTGGATGTTTTATAGCTGTAATCACTGGCATTTGCGGTGCGAACAGTGACTATGGTATCTATTGGGTTATTGCTAGAGTCTCTTATGGAACCTGGCGGGAAATTAACACTCACCTCACCGAACAAAGACGAAACTATTGAGCCATAACTATTGCTTTTTGAATCCACTTTTGCTCCTATATCCAAATCCAGCTTGCGAATGTTCAGCCATGAGCCTTCGCCACCCCATTGCAGAAGAATGGAGGTGTTGCCCTGTAGCCTGTTCACGTTGAACCATTCTTGCAAGGAACCCGCTGATTTACCGGATGCGAGTTTTTGTAAATTGCCGAGATTGACATAAGAGAGCTTCCAGTTCGAATTTTCTGGAATTAAGCCTTTTATGGCTATGAGTTCAGCCGGACGGCGCAAAGAATCGGCAACATCTTTTGCCGATAGCTTAATACCGCTATCTACAGTTTGAGCTATGAAATGCGTGTGGTTATTGCCATCCAAAAGCAATGCTCTAGCACTGTCAAGTTTAAATTTTCTTATCCATGTGCTATCGAAAAATTTTTCAGAGTACAAGGTTATAGAGCTGTCGAACTTGGGATAGCGTTTCCAGCCATATACAGAATCTCGGCTACGCAAAACGGAAACGCCGTTCCAATCACTTGCTTTTATATATAATGTGTCGCCACTAAAGCTGTATAGAGATGTATCGGAAGTATTTTTAATTTTTGGTGTGTATTTTATTTTGAGATTAGAAGATACTGGTGGGGTGCACTTTGTTTTATGGAAAAATTCGTTGCGAGTTGAATTGTAATTAATAGATTCCAATTTGAGCGATGTACTGCAATTGATAGTTTCGCCATAATTAGCCTCGTCTTTGTAAAACTTTTTGCAATTTTCCCCAGGGCATTTGTATACAGAATTCAGACTGTCCGCCCAATTCTCGCTTGCCGGATAGCTGATTTTCACTTTATCCCCGTCAAACTTGTTCATTGAAACATATATATCAACCGTGCCATGCATAAAAGGCTTAGTTTTGACGGTATCTGCCTTGTTAGAGGACAATGTGGTTAAAGAATCGTAAGCATATTCGTATGAATAACCCGAACAAGTACCCCAAGGCGTTTCTTTTATGCAAGTTTTTCCTATAACATACTGCCCTTTTATATTGGCGTTGAACTGAATGTTATTATCTTTTTGGTTGAAGAATGTTGCGTGGTAATAGCTGGAATATTGATGAGTGTCATCTTCATCTTGAAAGGTAAATGCGTTATTCCTTGAAATTTGGTTGACCGAAACAAAAGGAAATCTGTGTTCTTCAAAGGGGGTGAGCATACCATAAGTATCATTCTGTTTCCAATCCTTGCCATCAAAAAATGTTTTTATGTCAGTTTTTTCTCTTACTTGCTTCAAATACCCATCACCGCCATACATAGTTGTATTCGTTTGATCTAATCTTATGGTGCGGTTTACCAAATTGTCGTAACCGTATTCTATGTTCCAATAATCTTTATCAGGAATAGTGAGTTCTATATTCGCGTCAAATTTTCTGAACCCTTTTGCGCTATATATAGGGCAATGACTATGTATTTCCGCCCAACCATAATAAAAAGATTCCATTACTGGTTTGATTTTCACATCAAAAAGATTACTGTTTGAATCATAATCTTTATCGGTGCAAATATTTCCAGAAGAACCATCACTTGGGTCTGAAGGAGTGCAACTCTTATCTTTTTTGCCTGGCTTAGATATTGTATCTTTATCATAAATATGGTCATTGTTAACTTTCGGCAGAAATATTTCTTTTCTCCAAATAGGTTTTTCATTGTAAATTAAATACTCTCCAGCTTTATTTTCCGTGTTATTATTAAGCGTAAATGCGTATAACGTTATTTTATTTGTACTAATTTCATCTCTAAATCCACGACCTACTTTGTGACGTTCAGCTGCATCATAAAAGAATGAAAGATTTTGTGTAATTTTTTTCTCATTAAAAGTTACCTTATGCACATATACCGTGTCAAAATAATCGTCCACTATACTATTGTTATTCACATCGCATTTTTGCTGAGCCAAGAGAAAATTTACTTTCACCACAATCACCAGCGGCAATTCCTGTCTCTGCCGTTTAACCGCAAGGCTGAATCTCTGCGGCGGGTAGCCTTGAACTTCCTGCGTTCCGTTGGCATCCCATTTAACATTTATATTGCGCAAAGAATCTGGAAGGGTTTTGCCGCTTGCATTTGCCCTAACAAGATAATCTGGAACAGGAGTATACTGCCAATAGTCTTTGTCAACAGAATCAGCATACACAAGTGAAATAAATGAAGGTCTTTTCGGGTCATCGTCTACATATTTCACCCCAGGCGCAAAAGATATTCTAAAATCAAGCCTCAAGGTACTTGTCTGCGAAGTTCCAGAAGCATCGCTCTCTGTGGCAACTATCTCAAAATAATAATTTCCCTCGGCTATAACCAAATGATTATCTTTATCTATACCATTCCAAGAAAGCATAAAGGCTTTCTCCGAGGTTGAAGCAGCATGAGGCTTATCTTCAAACAATGTTTTAACCAGAGTACCATCTGCTTTTTTCACATACGCACTAACTTTGGCATCACGCCATAAAATACCGTAATAAGCGATTTTGTTGCCGAGAATGGTAGTATCTCCCTTATCAGTTACAACATTAAAATCATCCAGAGCAATCTCTGGTGCTTTTATAGCCAAAGCAGGTTTTTTAATCTTAACCTTGATAGAATCGCGAAGAACACGACCGCCAGCCATATTTTCCACAGCCTCGGCATAGAAATAAGCCGTATCTCCCTGAGGATAATGACCTGTAGAAGAGATGCCATTCCATTCGTAATACAAACCATAAAAATCAGGATTCACCTGAAAACCACCTAAAAAAGAAGTCATAAACTCCTGCGTACTACCACCCTTGCCCAAATGAACAAGAAACGTAGTGTCTTTATCCGTAATATCTTTAAACAACCGCAACCATATCGGGTTTTTGCTGCTGAATTGAATAGCACCTGAATCACCGCTGAAGAGCATAGCCCTATTCAAACCTTTTGGCGTGCGAACCTCATAAGGAAATCTATAACCAAGAGCTTGCATTTGTGCATATATCTCCTCGTTGGATGCAAGCAAAGTATCTTTTTTAGAACAAGCAGCAGCACATACGCTTTCATCAATATCTCCCTTTGCATAATGAACCGCTATATTCTTACCCTCCGGCAAACCTTTCCAACGCAGATTATAAACATTCTCCTTTTCGCTCCAGAACCATACCCCATTTTTTTCAAATGCCGCAGGCCTGCCATAATACGGAGCAACAGACAGCGAATCCGCAGATTTTTCAAACAATGCATTGTCCTTTGAATCACGCCCATAAAGGATAACGCGGTAGTCCGTGTTTGTTGCCCCCTTTATCTTCAAAGAAAGGGATAGCATTGAATTTTTCTCCAAATCAAAACTATCAGCAGATACTGCAAAAAGCAGAGAATCCTTAGAGGTATTTATATTCAAAGGAGCCACATAATAAAAAGATGAAGAATTGCTTTGCCACTCGCAAGTATCACAATCTCTAAGAGAAAGGCGCAATTCATAAGTTCCAGTTCTCAAATTCTCCATATCCAAGAAACCCAAATCACCAGCGGAAGATTGAACGCGATAAGACATATATGGAACGGAAGCGGAATATCTTTTTTCATACCCTACATCCACGCCCTTTGTTTGCCAAATTGCATCGCCTTCCTTGCGCCATTCAAGCATATAGGAGGCTAGCAAATCGCTGGACGACGATTTTGGAGCAACTCCGCGAACAACTATAACCGAATCACTAGACAGGGTATCTACAGGGTATGTTATAGCTGGCAAAGGAACCCCAACGAAGAAAATATCCAACGCAGAAGCGAAATTACCCGCCCAATCTCTGCATCCGGCCTCCAAATATTTTAGCCCAGACACATTGCCTACAATGTTTTTGTCCATTTTAAAATTAAGTCCCTGTCTTTCGGATTTCTTTTCCAAGGCCTCTGGTATGCTTTGCCATTCTCCGCCATTTATGCGGTAAGAGCAATGCATCTCTGAAAGGTGGATTTTTTTATCGTGCTGCTCAACTTGCAATTCCGCAGCATAATTGCCAGTGGAATCTCTATAAGCCATCTGAACAGAATGTACACCTATTATGGTAGGCGGCATACGGTCTATGCGTAAAATACCACCATACTTCTTTTGCAACATATTCCCAGCCTCATCCCAAACATTGATGAAAACCTCATAATCGCCATCTGGAATAAGCCCGCCGGCCCCTCGTTCTTCCCACACCTTGCTGCCAACACCATTCTTATTAAGCAACAGAGTATCGCCCATACGCAATGTGTCGTTTCCGCTGGTATCGGCAAACAAAATGGAGAACCGAGCAACAGCGGCGGCGGCTTTCCCGTTTATATCGGAAACATTGAGCCTTACCTTCAAAAGGCTGTCTCTATTCATAACAAGCCCAGACAAGGCAATTTCAAATTCAGGTGCATGAGAATCCACGATCACAGCCGCAGTGCTTTTGCCAACATTCATGCCATCATATTTTACCGCCCCATTATTGAATAACTCAGAAACCGAGGTATCGCCACGAGCAACCTTGCCAAGCATTTCATATTGCACTTTAGAAGCAACAGAGCCGTCAAACGCATAAGCGACTATCTCATATTTGCCATCTGGCAAATTTGCGAGGTCTTTATAAGTGGAAATATCCTTGAATTCAGAAAGTCTAAGCCCAAAATTGAGCGCAATAATATCTGAATATTTTGCCACGGCTATGGTTGTTCCGGCCATATTTTTGAGGAAAAACGCCGCAAATTTGAGTGTCTCATTGGTTTCAAACCGAGCCAAAATCAAGGCAGAATCTGAATTGATTACGTCTTTTTCCGCTGCAAGTTTTATAACTGGAGCGGTTCGGTCTAAGATAAAAGGGACTATCATATCGGACATGGATTTTTTGCTAGCATCGGAAGTATCTCCAGTATTTATTTCCAACTTCCAAATGTATTTTTTCTCTTCTGTTAGATTCCCATAATTATATTGTGATTTGAGCAAATGGCCATTCCCATAAAGAAAGGGGCCTGATAACTTGTGCTGTGGCAGACAAAACTCAGCTTCTCTATCATCTAACATAACGCATTCTTTACCACCTATGACGGAAGTATTTGTGTAGGCTAGGGTGCTGACGTAAGCTGTGAAATTTTCAATACGACTGACCTTGATATTTCTGTATGGCCAAGCAGGTTCAAGCAAATCTGCGGTGGCTTTGAACATATAGTAAAAACGCTGGCTGTTTGTGAGGCCTATTTTATTGACGGTGGTAATTGTGACTGTATTCTGGTTGTCTTTTTGTATGGCCCCAAGCCCAGTACTATCGTAATAATCTCTGGGTTTAAAAATAAAAAGTCCATTTTTATCTACAGGGTGTGCAGTGGTATCGACTGCTTTCCAGCCATTGCTATTGGGAGTGCGCTTATACACCACGCAAGCCTTATTATCTGTTTCCGATTTATTTACATTGCATTCCCATGCTATATCCTCATTGAAATTGAAGTTAATACGAATTTGCCGCAAGCGGTGAGGCATCAAGTCGTCAACCTCAAATTCGTATTTTTCTATGAATTTATCAACCATTATAGAGGGCATTGCGTAACGGTCTGCATGGCGGATTGGAATCTTGTTGTTATCCGCGTCTTGTGCGTTATTATCCCACCGCACTTTCTTGGCACCGAATGTTTCCCAGTGGCTGGAGGATTTGAAGTCTAGGGGAGAGGATTTGGAAAAATCAACAGCAACGCCAAGAGAAACCTCATTGCCAGAAGAATCATAACCGAATAATCCCAAGGTATCTTTGTTCAGGTCTTTCCAAGTTGAATCTAAAATGCTATGGACACGGAGATTCACGAAAGGTTTTTCGTAGAGGAATTCTTCCATGCGGTAGGGAATAATTGTAGTGTCGCCGCCGGAGATTTTGGAGTAGGTGTTCGTGTCGGCGAACCAGTCGGATTGGTGTTTGGATAGCGTGGGAGCTTTATGGGAAAGTTTTAAATCCTCAACGCCAACAGTAATTGGTAAAATAAGACTTTGGCCTAGCATTGCCGCACCAGTAACTCCCAATGCTATTTTAATAACTTTGGCTTCATTTGGGAATAAATAGTGCATAGCTATATCAACTGCAAAAATAGATGAGGCAAGTATTGCCAAATTAGCAGCGGTCGAAAGTATTCCATCTTTCTCATTAGCATTAATAGCCGCATCATACTGAACTCTACGAACATCTGCCCTAAAATCATTCAAAGCATCTGTAGATTTTGCCAAACCAGATGCTTCTGGAACAAGAGCAGTACCATGCTCTTGCACTGTAACACCGCCAAAAAGACCTACTGTAAAACCAGTCATTGAGTTAACTAAATTAGCCGCGCTTGTTTCATTGCCTGATATATGCGTAAAAGCATTTGCAAAAGCAGCCGTAAGTCCGTTTGGAATAAAGAAACTGAATGGCTGTCTCCAGCCTTCATTAGGATCTGTAAAAGTCATGCTATTTTTTCCACCTAATAAACGCATCATCGGGAGTGATTCTCTATATTGAAGCTTCTGCAATCTTTTCACACCATAGTTGCTATTATTGGAATTTATATCTATATAATCCACTAAAGGGTCATCAGGTTTATAGTCAAAACCTTTTAAACCAGACAAAATTGCTTGCCCTACTCCATAATCTACTCCTGCAAATAAAGAAGAAGTAGCAAGCCCATATAAAGCAGCTTTAATGTTTGAAATATCTTCGCTGATGCCAAGCCAGAAAGCACTTAAAAGTATAACATTACCCACGGCTTTATAAGCACGGAGTGACAAATTGTCCATATCTAACAAAAGATTGAGGCTACCAGTTCCCTCGTGAGGCGAATCCAAGGCTATAACCTTGTCGACATCATCATTGTAAAAATCTCCTTGCACGTACTCGCGCGAAGCAACTCCGCCCATGCTATGGGCAACAATAATGTTGCGAGAAGGAGGAAGCTGAGAGCGATTTTTTACATTCCCACGCAAACTGGATAAATTGTCCCTGCCTTTCGCTTTGATTTCTTGAGCTTCTTCTATCAAGGAACGCCTCTCTCCGCATTGCCATTTGGCATTTCCTATCTCATTCCCATTCTCTCTTGGAGAGCCGGCAGGTTTTGTGAATGATCTTTGAAGGTATATATGGGTTGAATCTATTCTATTTTTGAGAAGGCCAGTATTTTCGAATATCTTAGTGTCAAGCCAATGGGTTAATTTATCACTGCTTTCGTAAGAACCTATCATGCTAGGGGCGTTGCCGATTTGCCAAGGATTGTCTTTAGGTTTTTTTGAATATTCGTCTGATATATTATATGGCTCTTCTTTGGCATCTTTGCATTCAAAGCCATTGATCTGGCCATCTGCCGCCCCATGAATCATTATTACATTATAATTGGTTAACGGCTCCATTGGTTTAGCAGCCCAAAGCAAGGTTATGGATATAAGCGAGGGGATTAAAAATTTTATCAAATATACAATTTTTTCAATTCACTTTAATTGAAATAGCTTGTTAGATGATAATGTGAATCTACAAAACGACCCATTTGTTGAATCCACACATCCAAAGGTTTTTCTGAAACCTGCCCTGGTATGTCCATTAAATATATCCACCCTCTCGAAATTATGCTGTTTCCGCTAAAAATCAACGGCCTATTTTCTTCTTCATACCCCTCTATGGACAATTTACTCGGCATATACCTAACAGCTAAGGTATCTACACCATTTTTCAAAAGCACAAAGCCTAGGGTATCAGCCATATCCTTCAAGCAAAGCCCACCAACCAAGCTCCATTTGGCATCCGAGCATTCGTTCAGCCATTCAAATTCTCCGTAAGGTTCCCACGATTCTAAGGTACCTGCCACAGTATCTAATAACGCGTAATAATTGCCGCGGCCTTTTCCTTTCAGCTCTTTGGTATTCACAAGCATTAATCCGTTTTGCCAAGGTCTAACTCTTATCTTAAAATTTTTTTTCCAACTTTCATCTTCAATATTTATTTCTTTGATTTCCAACTTTATCTGCTTAGCCTGCTGGAAGCCTTTGTCTCCGAGCTTAAGAAACGCAATTTTGCTAATATTATCGTCAACATCAAAAATCAAAACTGAATCCTGTATAGAATTAATATCTATGTGACCGCATTCTCTATCTGGTATTTTTTTCTCCCAGTATATTTTTTTGAAACGCATATCTGCCAAAATCAATTTGCAATCTTTAACCCTGTGGCTACTTGCACCTCCTGTACCAAATACCATACAATACTCTTCTTCAGTAACAGAAGTGTAAGATATAAACAATGAATCGTTCATTACCCCCCCCCCCCCCCCCCCCCCGACCCACCCAGTAGAATCTTTCAATATCGCAATCGTTAAAATTGCATCCAATTACCTGAAACAAAATTGGCAGTGTTGTCAACAGGAGTAATTTTTTTAGCATGGGTGCTCCGTTCCCTCGTGCAGCGAATCCAAGGCTATGACTTTGTCAACGTCATCATGGTACAAAGATTTTGACTGCACATACTCGCGAGAGATTACTCCGCCCATGCTGTGACCTATGAGGATGTTACGGGAAGGAGGAAGTTTATCGCGATATTTTGCATCGCCTCTATATGTTTTAAGGTTAAATCTGCCCTCCGCCCTTACCTCTTGGGCTTCTTCAATAAGGGAACGGCGTTCACTGCATTCGTCAGGGCTTTTCCAAGTTCCATCACCCAACTCGCGAGCATTGTGTCTGGGAGATTTAGCAGGATCCAGAAAAGGCCTTTGAAAGTATATGGAAGAAAAATTTGCCTTAATATCTTTTTCATCATCGCGTTTACGAACAGATAAATACTTTCTATTCCCATAATTGTCTATCTCAACATTTTCAAATACCGCAGAATCAAGCCAGTAGGTTAAATTGTAATCATTTTCGTCTTCATGGTTTTTATAGCCTTTTTTGCCCATCATATCTGCCGAACCGAAAACTCTGCCGTATTTATCATAAGCTGGTATTCCGCAAATACTATCCCTCACTTCGCCTTTTTCTATACCGCCTTTAGAATCAGCAGCTCCGTGTACCATTATAACATTGTAATTGGTTAGTGGTTCCATAGGTTTGGCTGCCCAAGCTAAAATAACAATGAAAAGTAAAAATTTTAGAAATCTTAACATAATACACCCAATATAACAATTGGCATAATGTAGAAATTTTATTCTCTTCTATAGTCAGCTAACTCGTTTCCGTCTAAGTCAAAAAAACGTACCCAGCCACAAATATCCAAAGGTTTTTCCGAAACCTGCCCATGCTCATCAATTAAATATATCCAATAATTTAAATTTATGCTATTTCCTATAAATAAAACCCATTTTCTGTCATATTTTAGTGGAGACGACTTATTTGCATATCTCAAAGCCAAGGTATCCATACCATTTTTCAAAAGCACAAAGCCTGATGTATCTATGCTCTTTAAGCAAAGCCCGCCTATCTGGCTCCATTTGTAGTCCGCGCATTCATTCAACCATTCAAATTCCCCAGATGGCTTCCATGGCTCCATTGTCCCAGCCGTAGTATCTAGCAAAGTATAAGGGCTAGCATCTCCAGCTCTATAAGCCAATATCAATCCGTCTTTCCATGGTCTAACTTTTACATTTTCACGATAGTTCCAACCTTCACCCTTAGGCTCTATTTTCCTGTATTTAAGCTCTATCTTTTGAGACTGATTAAATTTTTCATCAATATGAACAACTGCTATTCTGCCAATTGCATAGTTTTTTCCTCCCACTGGCACATAAGCATAAAAAAATAAAGTAGAATCTATAATATCAAAATCTAAAACGGAATAATAATCGTTAGGAGCGATGTCTTTTTTCCAATATATTTTCTCAAAGCGTATATCCACCAAATTCAAGCTAAACTCGCGCAGCCTGTATTCGTTTCTCGATCCTGTACCTAATGCTCCCGGCCAAGAGTATAGGTCTTCAGCAACCTTAAGAATTATAGCCGTTGTATCGCTTACTGCCCCCCCCC
>Ga0268262_10000487_pt1 | contig 52505 bp, 36 predicted proteins | sample TergutNc150P3_FD_190354 | JGI IMG/M metagenome (GOLD analysis project Ga0268262, IMG submission 190354) | Nasutitermes corniger P3 segment gut microbial community from laboratory colony in Florida, USA - Nc150 P3 (SPAdes) (version 2) | ecosystem: Host-associated > Arthropoda: Insects >... | reverse complement strand
CGCTCCCGAACCCTACCGCCGCATCCGCTTCACTACCTCCACGATCCTCTCCCTGTTCGCGACCGCCGCGGCCTCCGCGTCCACCTCCGCGTCCGTCAGTTCCGGATTCAGCCGCTTGTACCGCTCGACCGCCTCGCGCAATATCCCCGCCTTCGCGGTTGCCTTTCTCAAACGGTTCGCCGACTCCTTCTTCGCCTGACGCTCCACCCGGCGCGCCTTTTCCTTCTGCTTCGACTCTGCCGCCCGACGGTCGGCCTTGGCTTTCGTGCTCATAATCCTTACCGCCTCCTTGTCCTTGTTTACGTGGTCTGCCTATTGAAAAACGGGGATCGCCCCCGGATGAAATATCTGATTGTACTTCTCCGGGTCTCTCTCCTTCAACTCCATTTGAAGCAGCGTCGCCTCCCGATGAGCCAACTGCGTCGCCTCTTTCTTGGTGAGTTTCCCCCTGCCCATCGCTGCCCATCGCGCTTGGGCGCTGAATTCTAGATCTGTCACCGTCACTATCCTCCTTGTCTGAAATATTTTTATCCCGGGTATTGACTCCGAGATGTTTTTTTAGTATATTTAACAATGTACTTTCACCTGCGAGGTTGGTGGCTGGCCGGGTATTTTGCGCCGTGTTCCTTGCCACTCCTTGCTGGTGAGTCGGCGCTTGATCGTCAACACGGTCGAGCGCTTCTGTTTTTGTAAGGCTGTGATCATAGTAACGACGCCCGTTCTGATCCTCTCGTACCGCATAACTAACCGCATACGGCACATCGTCAATTGTGGCTTTCCCCGCAAATACGTGTGTGAGCAACCCATTGTTGTTTTTTGGAATGGTCGTAAGATATATGCCGTCCCGAATCAATCTAGGCACGGCCTGAAGCAACGCCGTCTTCTCAGGCCCCGCGTCGTGATGTACTACGCTTTTGACTGACCCCCTGTTGACGACGATATTGTCCCATCCCCTGTCGTTGTTCTTGTGGCTGCCTAATACCCGCTTCGACTGTAACCATTGAACAAGCCTATCAATGTAACCGCCCTTGGCAGCCGGAATATTCCGCACCTCCTCGCTGCTCACCTCAGGCGACCCCATAGCCTCAAACCGCTCACGCTTCTCGTTCACCCCCTCCGCCGGCAGGCTCTCCTCAACCTCCCCCGCAGAATCCCCCTCAAATTCACGCATAGGAGCATTCTTTGCCTCAGATAATACCCGACCCCCACCCGACCCGTCCGCCGCGCCTGTAGCCCCATCTCCTTGCGTTTTCCGCCTATCCATCTCCCCCTTAATCTCCGCCCTCGCCAACACGTCGAAATCCACCCCGTCCGTGTCCGCTCCCGCCGCCGCAAATATATCCCGCAGCTCCGCCGCCCTCTTCTTGACATTCTCCGGCGTGCCCTCGTAAGTCCCCGCGTCCATAGCCTTAAAGTCGATCTTCGCCCGGCGGTCGGCCAGCGCGTTCTCCCGCGCCGCCGCGTCATACCCCGCCGTCTTGCCGGTCATTTTCGCGTGCGCCAGCCGCGCCCCGCCTATCGCCTTGCCCGGAACGCTGATAATCGCCATCGGGCCGAAGCTCTCCCAAAACTCCTTCCCGTACGCCTCCCACATCTCTCTCGCGAGTTTGGTCTCATCAACGTCAAAACCTTGCCGCTTCAGCTCCTTGGCCACAGCGCCGATCATAACAGTCTCTTGCAATCCCTCTTCATTCATCTCAAAGACGAGGTCTTTGGCAGTGTGTAACAAAAACTTACTTACTGACTTCCATACGGCATCTTTCACCGGCTTGCTCAAACCGGTGTTCGACACCTGCTTCACCTGCATATTCTCTATCGCGGCGTACAGTATCCCCGCCTGCACCGCCATAGGCAAGGCCTCCCGTACGTCGCCGCCCTCTTCCGCCACGCGCTGCAATATGTCCCCCATACCCTGCTGCGCCCACATAGACCCGCTGAGCGCGCTCCCCGCCAATCTCAACGCGGGACCGGCCACCGGTATAAATCCGGCCGCCTGCGACAATATCCCCGGCAACATAGGAGTCACCATCGCCGCCGCTTTCACAAGCTCCTTCTTTAATCCCTTATGCGCCTCCGTGTTCTCATACTGCGCCGCGTCTATCGCGCCCTGAAGCCTCATCACCTGCTCAATAGCGTTATCGTCCCCCGACGCGACCACCCCGGGAATCGCCTTCTGACTCGCGAAACTCTGCCATCCGAGGTCTATCGCTTTCATTATTCCCTCGTCCCTATCCATAGCCCTGCTCGCCGCCAGCTGACGCTTCTCTATCGTACGCCACGACGGATCAACCGCCTCGGCCTTCTCCATGCTGCTCCGCGCTACATCCTTGTAATTCTGCCCGATCCGAACATTGGCGGCCTTTTCCTCCTCGTCCAAATACGGATAGATGTATCCCCACTCCTCCGCCGTAACGTTCGCCGGACGTTGCATTATCGGGCCTTTCCTCGGTACATTCGATAAGTCTATCCCTTTCTCACGCGCCAACGACTTGCCTGTCTCCAACGTCTCGGCGGTCTCCCGGTCGCTCTTGTCGTAGGGATTCTTACCTGCCGCCGTGTCCCCGTAGGCTCCCTGCAACCCGCCCAACAAACGCAACCCGTAACCCCTTGCCGCGTTAACACCCTCAAGAACCCGATTCCCGTTACCCATCCGCTTGAACTCGTCGGCGGGAAGCGGCTGATCCGGTTCTACATCCGTCGGCTCAAATGTCTCGTTCGCCGTCGGAATCTGCGACCCGGGCACCGGACGCCCCTTGCCCTGACCCAGCCTCGCCTCGCCGAAATTTCCGAGCGGGGGCGAATCCGGATCAGCCTCGCGCAACACAGCCTCCGGCGCCGGGGCGAACTGTAAAGCGTTCCTTGTCGGTTGGTTTGTCATGTTAGATGTAGTGGATGACGGCGCCGACTCCATCGCCGGTCGCTCCATCCGAGGCAGTTCCGGCAACTCCGGCTTAGGCGCGAACGCCTTGGCCACAACATCGTCCTCCCGCCGCTGCCGCTTAGACGCGGCCTTGGGCGCCGCCTCATCGCCGACAACACGGCCGAGAAGCGGCGACGGCATCCCGAACACCTTCCGCACATCGTCGCGTATACCGTCTACAGACCACCCGCGATACTCAGGCAGCTTCGTCAGCGCGTTCACAAAATTATCCGACTTCTCCGCGTCGTCAGACGAAAAAGCGGCCCGGGCTTCAACCGCTATCCTGTCAGGCGTCCAACCGGTATACTCCGGCAGCGCGCCCAACGCTTGTGTGAACTTGTCTATGACTGCCGCCATTACGTTCTCCTTACGTTATTTTTTACCGTTGCCGGCAAAGCCTGATCCTTTAGTACCTCCTAACAACTCGCTACCGCTAATTGTGCCGCTCTTTGACCCGGCGGTACTAGTTCTGCTAGTTGAGGGTTTGGACGTATGCAACGAACCCTCAGGTACCAAATTATCCCAATCGATGTTAAGGTAGTCTTCGTATGTATCCGGATCAATCCCTTTATGATTCGCCGCTGTCACCCCGCCAACGCGCCGATATTCTGCAAGCGCCGTTTCATAGTTATTTAATGCGTTTTGCAACGCCCTAACTCGCGCCTTTCCGTTGTTTACTGCTTTTCTTTGTGCGTTTACATCGGTGTACACAATTTCATCCAGCCCTTGAAGCGCGAACTTCGGCCTTCCTCCACCATCCGTACCTATACTTACGTAGCTGCTAATATCTTGGACTGCTTTGTTCACTTTCTCTGTCGCTTCCTCAAAATTCTTCAAATATGGAAGAGGCGATTCAGGCTTGTCACCTTTCGGCTTCTGACTACGCGCTTTTGCCTTAGCCTTTTGCTCCTCCAATTTTCTTCTTGCCTCCCGCTCCTTTTCTTTCTCCGCCGCTTGAAACTCCTTATCCGCCTTATCCTTCTCCAACTGCGCCAACGCCTTCGCCCGTTCCTTCTCGTCGTCCATCCTCATAATTTCCAGCTTAGAGAATCGCTCCCAATCCTCCTTGCTTATATCTTCGTTGCGCAACGCCCTGTTTATCTTCCGCAAATTCTCCCAATGCCCGCTTTCTTGCTGTCCCGCGCCACGCCCATACGAACCAGGGTATTCGGCTATAATATCACCCGTCCCGCCTGCCTCATATCCGGCTACAATATCACCCGCCCCGCCTGCCTCCCTACCCCAGTCGTCCCAAGGGTTCGGTCCCGGACTCCCGATGTTCCAACGATTCGGTTCCGGCTCTGGTTCCGGCTCTGGTTCCGAACGCTTGTATGCCGGCGCAGGTTTCGGATTTTTTACTCCCGCGATAATTCCACGGGTGGCTATATCGTAATCTTCGTCGCTGGGAAATTGCCGGTCGTGTCCGGTGGGATGTTTGTATTTCAAGCCCTCTTCTTCCTCGCCTTGCTGCGGAACAGACGGTTCGCCGCTCGCTTGCGGCGACCCAAAGGGATAGTGATTCGGGTCATTATGGTCACCTATCATATTTCCATTTCTGGCCGCAGTTCCAAGAGTAAGCAGGTTATCCCTAAAATCAATCAGCTGCGAGGCAGGCCCGTACCCCGCGCCGTCCTCCGCCCCTGCCGCTGAAGGCGGCGTAGATACGGCGGTCGGTTGCCGTCGCGCCGGAGGCTGCGGCGCCGGCTGGTAATTCATCGGCGGCCGCGGATCATAGCCTGACATACCCAGCTGATCTCTTATAATCTTAGCGCCTCGATCTGCGGCAACGCGTCTCTGTATATCGTCTTCGACTTTTTTCCTCGACGCGGTGGCCATTCCGGCTTGCCAAGCAATATTCTCGTCCTCAACCGATCGTTCCTGCCTCGGCTCCAGCAGCGGATCATCATCCGACGCCTCCGGCGGAGCACCGGAATCGTTCCCACCGCTATACTGCCGCCGAAGCTCTTCCCCCGTCGCCGTATTGCCGGACGTGCCCAGCCCCACGCCGCCTTGAACCCCTCCCCCAGAACTAAGTTGTTTCCCATATAACGACTCTTCTAGTTTGTTGCCTCCACGCGTATGCCGCAAAAATTCCTTAAACCTCGCGTCCCCTTCCCGTATCCGCTTCTCAGCGTCGGCGGCTTTCTCGTCTTTGTGTAACCGTGTGATATAATACTTATCCACGACAGACGCTATTTTGTCTCTCTCATCCTCCCCCCAAGCATCAAGGAGCGCGTCAAACGCCTTCCCGCGCATTCCACCTTTACGCACTGTCAACGGCGTTTTCTTATCCCCTTTAAGTTTAAGCGTTCCGTCCTCGTTTTTTACTTGTTCCTCCGGCCCCTCAACCTCATCCATAAGCGCGTCCCACTTCTTCCTCTCCTCCCTCTGCCCCACCGCGTACCCCGCAACAGCCCCCACCACCGACCCGAACTGCTTCGCGGCGTCGCCTACGTACCCATAGTTATTCGGATTGCCCGTATACCCGTAAAAGCTCATAGCCTACCCCCTCTTCGCCGCGTTTAACATCGCGATTACATTGTTCCTATATCCTACGTCGTCCTGCAACCTCTGACGCACCGCCGCGCGCTGATCCTGGTACTTCTGGTACGCCGACTCGCGCTCACGGAACGCCCTGTCCTGCGCCCCGAATTTATTCTCGCTCGCAAACTGCCGCTCCCGAAACGCGTTGTCCCGCTCCTGCTGTTTCAGTAAGTCGTTGCGCTGGATGTACGCAAGGCGCAAATTCTCCTTGTTCATCCTCTCGTTGGCCTGGTTCTGCTTATACCCTGAGTATATGCTCCCAATGCCGCCTATAGTCCCCCCTATAGCCCCGCCGATTATGTCGCCTACTGTGCTCATACAATATCCCTCCTTAATATGGTACTATTGTCTTTTGTTACTTATATCTGTGACCGTCTCCCTTATCAAAGGTCACTACCTTCTCATCAAATGGATACTCTACGTTACGCGTCACTATCACGGGATTGTCGTTGCCGTCGCCGCTTTTGCGAGTCCCGGTAAACACATACCTTTTCCCATCGGACTGGAATACCAATGGCTCCTCCCCACTCTTTATTTTATTTATCTGATTTGTCATTTGACTGAACGCGCCTGTTAATGCGGTTCCCATCTTTCCGCCGTCCAGCGCTGTTTCACCTATTGCGAAACCTACCTCTAATATGTTGTTCGGTATCGGAATACCTTTGTTGTCCGAACTGACCTTCTGGATCTTCTCACGCTGCTCCGCGGAAGGAACTTTCGCCTCCACTATACTCTCCCACAGTTTAGTATTCTTGTAATTATTCACTACTTCAGCCGGAGTCAGCTTCTTGCCGCTAACTATGTCGTTGATCAACTCTTGCCTGCTCTCCCTTTGCTCATCCGTCATCTTCGCCGGATCCATATTCGCCAGCTCCAGCGCTTTGCCCTCCTTTAGACTATCCGCGCCGGAAGTATACGCCTTCTCGCCCGACCCCGCCGCCGACCCCGGAACATCCGTCTGCCCTGTCGCCTTGTTCCCTAACTTACCGTCCCCGTCATAGTCAGCGCCGTCGAATATCTCGTGGATCCCCCATCGAAGTTCCTCCGCCCTCTCAGGGTTATTCTTTTCAAACTCCTTCCAAAAATCCGAGTTAAAGTATTCGTCCTTCATCCTATCCGCTTGCGTCCGCTTAATGCCGCGCGCTATCGCCGGATACATACTCCTGTCAAACGTATCTCCGTATTTGCTGTCCATCCAGCTTATCAGCTGCTCCTCCGTCATGTCCGCGGAGAGCGCCGACGCCATCTCGTACATCGACGCGAACTGCCTCGAACTCGCCGCCGTAATCTGCCCGGCAAAGTCAATCCCCGAACCCGGCATCATGTAATTGTATATCCGCGCCGCCTGCGCCACAAGCGCCGGATCGTCGCTGTTCAGCCACTCCCTCGCCAGCCCCTGCATCCGCTCCCAATCCTGCGCGCTCGCCTGCGCCGCGAAGTCGTTTATCCCCTCCTCCGTCGCCGCCTGCTGCATCATACTCTGCGACCACGCCGCGTTCGCGTCCGTGCCGCGCATCGCCTGCTGGTGCTGCAAATACGCCTGCCGCGACGCCCCCTCCTGCCGCATATCGTCTATACGCTTCTGCGTATACGGATTCTGCGTAAACATACCGCTGTCCAACGGCGCGCCCGCCAACTCCTCATACTTCTGAGTATCCCTGCCGGGATGACGCTCCCTCCACTCCGCCTCCGCCTCCTTCTTGCCCGCGTCGTCAAGGCTGTTGTAATAATCCGAACCGAGAAACTCCCCATACCCGCCCGGCGCCATCGCGTCGTCAAATTGCTCCTTTGTCTGAGCCGTGTACGTCGGCGGATCCGGAGGCGCATCCCTCTGTATCGGAATCACCGCATTCGCCCCCGCCGCATACGGATTACTCTGAGCTTCTGTCGGCTTTAGCGTATTTAGCGTATTCATTGACTTCTGCCCCGCCAGCAGCTGAGCCCCGCTGTTCCACCACGGCGTCGCCTTCTTCTCCGGCTTCGATGCCGGCACCGGCGGCGTCGTCAGAACCGGAACCGCTCCGGGATTCCCTGGCGTCATCTTATTCTCCGTCTTCGGCGCCGGCACTATCGGCGTCGTCGGAGTCACTGCGGGATTAAATGACGACGCCTTATTCTCCGGCTTCGACGCCGGCGCTGTCGGCGTCGTCGGAACCGCTCCTGGATTCCCGTACATCGAAGCCCCCCCGCCGGCAAACCTCCGGAACGCCCCGGACCTCTCCATACCCTCAAGCGCCGCGCGCGGTATACGCTGCCCGGCGACAATCCCCCCGCCCGACCTAAACGACAAAAGCCCCCCGCTCTGCGCGCTCGTCTCCGACGGCGACTTAGTCTGCTTAAAACGCTTCTTCGCGTCCTTCCTTGGCCCAAGCCCCCCAGCCAACTCCATCTCCGAAAAACCCTGCGCGTCCTCATACTCGCTTATCGCCCCGGGATCGGCCGTCGGCGCTATGTCCGCGTTCAAATACACCTTCCCCTCCGGCGTCGACACACGCACCTCCCCCTCATGGTATATGTGCGGCGGATCCGTCGTCATGTCAAACCCGGCCGGCGCGCTACGATCCACCCGCCCGTCAGCACCCACGCCGGTATACGACGTCCCGTAACGCTCGCTCACAGGCCGCTGCACATAACCCGGCATCCCGCGACGCGCCAACTTCTCCGCCATCGCCGCCTGCTTCTTCTCCGCCACCCAACCGTAATCGTCGAACCGGCCCATACCTACTTCCTCCCATTGTGCTCAAGGCTATAATGATTCCCGTCGTTAAACCGCCCGCCCCAGCTCCCGCCGAGGGATTCCCAAAACTCGCCCAGCTCCTTATGGTCATTCGTATCTTTAAGATACTCACCGTTCTTGAACAAATTCAAATCTATAGCCAAACCGATATAATGCAGGCTGTTCGGCATGTGCGGCATCTTCCCGGCCGCGTTCCGATATATCGGCGAACTCAACAACTCCCCGGCCGTCAACTCGTATCCCAACTCATACGCCTTGGTTATGAGCTGCCCCAACATCCTCATAAAAACACTCTGCTTCTCCCGTAACGTCATTTAACCCTCCGTACTGATAACAGCGCGGCAGCGATAGCCGCGACCGTCGCGACTACCACCGCCGCAGCTTCATGCGGTTGTAAAAGCCCCATTACTTCGCCTCCGCGGAAGTCCCGGCGCGAACGGCGTCGATGACGCCCTCAACGAGCACGTACACCCCGCCGACGATCGCCGCCATTACCGGATTGTCCGCGACAGCGGAGGTAATCATCCCCGCCACGGCGACCCACAGCTTCCTGCTTTTAATCTTCTGCCACAAACTCAAACCGCTCATACCGTACCGCCTTTCGTTAAGATTGTTTGGTTTTATCGTTTACGTCTACCACGTTATCTATTCTGCTCATGCCGGGACTTCTCCGTCTCCGTCATTTCCATCCGTATCTTTATCTCCGCAAGGCTAACGTTAATGCCGTGCATATTATCCTCTATCTTGCCCAATCGATCATACAGCCTATTGTCCGCCGTCTTATGCGTCTCCATGTGCTCCGCGAAATCACCGCGAATCTCTTTTATCTCCGCGTCAAACCGGGCGGTTATCCCATCTATCTGATGATCCCGCTCCTTCTTACGATGCTCGGTTCGTTCTATCTCCGCCTTCTCCTTCTCCGACACGAGCTTCTTGCCGTCCCCCGCAACCTTGGCCAAGTAAAGCCCGAACGCGATAAGGATGCAGACGGCGATAAGCGCGGCCAGCTGCAGCTCGCTGTTCACGTGCTCTATCGCTTGGGCGGTGACTTTAACTGCTTCATCCACTATGGCTTTCCTTCCGCTTCCACAGCCTTTTCAGCCGCAAGGTTTTTAAGCGCGTCCATCTCGACCGCGCTCAAACCAACCCCCATAGGATCGGCCTTCGCCTCTTCCTCCTCGATTATCCGCAACACCCTGCGGATGCCCTTGATCTCCCCGGCCTTGCCCATGTAAAGCGCCGTGTCCTTGTCCAACGCGTCGCGGCATCTCGCGATCCGATCCTCCGTCTCGCGCAATACCAACGTGTCTTTTTCCAACTCCTGCTTGATGATCTCCGTCAACATCATAACTTGTCCTTTTTTTGTTTATGTTCATATTACGGTATTTACGAAAAATAACCGCCGACGTTGTCCCATTGCGCCGCTGTCCAGTTTCCCATAGAGGTTTTCTTTTCAACCCTTAAGCGATGTTGAACCCTATCATAATAAAATCGGTATCCTGCTACGCCGGCTAATGAATCACTGTACAGGTTATCATCAGCAAATACTATCTCTGCTCTATCCACCAATACGGAATGATCCTCGCCATGACAAAGAATGTGGTCGTCCCACATTATGATGTTGCGGCCCCCTGAGTTCCGGTTCCGCGCAACTATAAGTCTATCCGCAAATATCCCAAAGTCGTTTGAGCTACTGGCTACCTGTAAAACACTAGAAAGCCCTATACTAGCGCTTCCTAGTGTCAAGTCATAGAAATCAATATTCCCCGTCATCGTCCCCCCCGCCAACGGCAGATAATTATTCAAATTGCAATTGCAACCCCCGCCGCCCCCGCCGCCCTCGCCGTCCCATGAAGCTAAGATGTTATATATCCTGCCGTCAACATAGTTACCGAGGTTGGTGATTCTGCTTGTCGGAAGCGCGGGAATATCGCTCTCCGTGAGAGATACCGTCGTAGGTATGCTCACAGTGCCGGACGGATTGTTTACGCTGCCGCGTGCCTTATCGGTTAGCGTTATGCTGTCGATTTTATCCTGCTTCCCGTTCCACTTACTCCTCTCGGTACTTGTAATATGCCTTGTTTCATCGCTAAGATGTTCCTGAAGCGCCGTAGTAATAGACTTGTTATTGAAGGCTTTATAAACCCCGCGTTCGGTAAGCCCATGGCTATTAAGAGCCTGCACTACATCCGACAATATATTGTATATATACGTATCCACTTCATGCCGCGCCCTCCACTCATTCATCACCCAGTTCACAGTATCCTCCCGCAACTTCCTCACCTCATCCAACCGCGCCATTCTATGGTACAGCCCTTCCCCGCTAGGCCTTTCGTCCCTAAACACTAACCTGGCGTTTCTACCTTCCGGTATAATCGGTCCGTAGTCATCATAGGCCGGCGGTTCAGTCGTATCAGGTAAACTGGCGTCCCCTCCATCATGTATAGCCGTATAGTCTCCGTCTTCCGGAAACTCCGCGCCTCTCTCCGGCAGCTCAATAGCCATCTGCGCGGGAGAGAGCTTCTCCATCAGCGTAGCCTGGTAATGGTTAATCTCCGTTCTGTTTTGCAGAATGGAATTCCGCTTCTCGTACACACTCTCTACCCTATTGGCCGCCATAACGTTTCTCCTGTCGATAAAGGTTTTGCCCTACTCCCGTAACCCCAACTTCCTCTCCACTGCCTCAATCCTCTTGTCAAAACTACCTACCCGCGCATACAGCTCCTTCACCGCCGCAATCACCTGTTGTCTAAACAGCCGCTCATCCCCATCCGGATCCGGCAGCATCGGAAAACCTCTCCGGCTCGTCAATCCTCCGTCCTGCCCCGTCATGGCAGCCACCCCTCCCCGCCGCGGCGCACGGCGTTATAGTATGTACGCACAGACGCGTCCGACACCCCGCTCAACATCAACCGCGCGTCGTAGTAATCCACGCCGCGGCTGCCGGCAATCAAAAAACTGTCGCCTATCCGCTCCTCTCCATCCTCGGCGGTATCTTCCCACGTATTCTGATACGATATCCCCGCCTCAAACGTACCCGCGACATCCGCCCCGGTGTCGACCGAGTTCATCGCCGTTCGTTCCACCCCGACCGCCGCGTACCGCTCGCCGTTCACAAATATCGCAAAGCGCTCCTGCGCCTTAAGCTCCACGTCCGAACCCGCCGACATCTCCGCAAGTTCAAACGTCCTGCGCCACACAATGTGCGACCACTCGCCCTCCGTAACCGGACACGCCAACACATCCGCGCCGTCGTACCTGCACACCACCTCGCCTTGACCGTCGGCCCCGCTTCGATACTCAATCCAAACAATATGCGGCGCCATGCCGGTTATCGTGTCGTCGTCAATGCTGTCAACCCACATAAACAACGGAACAGCGTCCGACGTACCGCGCGGACGTATCCACGACGATACGGTAAAATCACCCGCCTCAACGTCAAACTGCCTGTACATCCGCGTCCCCACCCAAAACGCCGCTTGAAGCTCACCCGTAGGCGCGTCCGTCTCGCCAACCTCGCCGGGACGATTACCCTCATACGCCACGTCCATATCCGTACCGTCGGCGCGGTTGTAGGTGGAGTACGGCAAATTACGCGACAAATGTATAACAGCTTCCCGCCACTCCTTCTGATGATCTATCTCCGCCGGAATATTGTCTCCCGGCAGCGCCTCCCTATCCGACGTCTGAACCTTCACAACAACCTGCGATATCTTGTAGCACGACGTGGCGGTAGATATTACCTCCTGGATCCGCCGCGCCTCCACCTTCTTCAAATAGGCGTAGTCCCCGTTGCGGTTCAAATCCTGGAGCTCGCTCGCCTCCGCAATCCGCTCGCCGTCCTCATAAATTTTAAGATTAACCGTATGCCCAATCTTAAACCCGTCCGCGGTAAATCCGTCTTTCCCGCGATACTCCGAACGCCAGCACCGCATAGCGATGTGCGTCTCCAAATGCTTTTGCCACTTGTACGCGTCGGCAATCGTCGGCAGCGCCGCAAGCGTCTCTATCTCGTGGCCGTTGCCGGAATCGTCCTCTCTGTCAAGCCACTGCTCCGCAATCCCTATCTGATAAAAATTCCCGGCCCGCGCGTCCTCCACAAGCGTAATCTTATTGCCGGCCGGATCATAACCGTTGACCGTAGCCGCCGCGTCAGCGCCTGGCCATAGCCAGTGCTCCCCGCCGTACTCCGTCACCCCGCCGCCCTGAGCCGGGCGCACCGCCACGCGAAAACAGTACCTTGTAATATCTCCGTCCCCGCCGGCGCCGTCGTCCGACGCGCACCACACAACGTAACCGATTCCCTCGTTGTACGCCGCGACCGCGCCGCGCAAACGCCTCAATCTATTCCGGTTACGCGACTGGCCTAAACCCGCGTCCTCCAGTAGATTCTCCCCAAAGCTGTGCCCGTTAAACACCCGCACCGACGCGCCGCCGCCCTCCTTTGTCAATAAAATTATCTCCCCGCTCGTCAACCTCTGTACTGTCCTATGCGCCACGCAGCCTATCATGTTGTCCATGATATCAATAGCCGGTATATCGGCATAATTAAACGCGCTGTTCCACTCCGACATCCCGGTTGGAAACGCCCAAGTGCTATGCGCGCCGAATATCGCGACGACATCGCGGAACAACTCAATGTGCCGAATCCCGTCCTTGACCTGCTCGTTGACCTGCGTCCCATTGTGACTACCCCACGTGTAACTCTCTTTGTCCGTATAGTAAAGTTTGCCCTCACCCTCAACCGCGCATACCGCAAACCCCGGAACCTGCGCGGCGACGTTGCAGGGCGGAAGCGGCGTGTGAAAACGGGTGCGCGGATACCAAACATCCATGCGGGAACGGAGTTCCGTGTCTAATAAACTGTCCCTCATGAATAGAATCTCCGTAGGGCTTTTGGCTTCGCCTATCGGAATCTCCGTAACAAGCGCGAACCTATTAGGGCTATTCTTTTTTTCCCTGCTTGGATCGCCTATATCAACCGCTTCTAAGTCAAGCGTCCTGTACACAGCGATATGCGTAATCGTGCCGGGAAGATCGTCGGCCCATTCCACATTTTCTTGGTAGATAAAGTTATTACGGTACCCCGATAACGGTTCATACCTTGTGAAATTTCCGTATTCAACAAAGTCATGATCCGAAGCCGGCGTCTCATAATCGACTATACCTCCGTTAAGCCGCGACGCCATTACTCCGTTTTTATCGGCGCGAAGCCTCACGCCGGTAAATAGGTATCGGTATACATGATTCACATCATGCGCCGGGTCGGCAGATATTGATTTCATCCTCATCGGATAATTATGATCTATCCTATACACCTCGTCAATATCGTTCTCCTTGTCATACGTCCATCTGTATATCCCCGCGCCGTTATAAATGACCCCGCCGGTACGCTCTTCAATAAATGACGTCCTCCCCTTCCTAAACTTCGCCTCCGATGGATCCGCGGGCTCAACATCCTCCCACCCGGCCCCCTTCATATCCCATTGCGCGTGGCTCAATATCCCGCCCTCCACGCGCACCCACATCTCAAGCAAAGAATGCCACACCATCAAGTCGGGCAACGCGTACTCCGGGCGGATAACAACCTTATCCAACAAAGTCCACCGCCCGTTGTTCCTTAATTCGGAACTATCCACTAAAAAGGATAGCGCGTACCTCTCGTCGCGGCCGCTATATATGTACCGCACCGCTTCAACCGTATCCTCTTTTATTCGGTCTATGCTCCGGTCAGGCCATACAATATAGCGCCATAGATAAATGCTTGGATCTATTTCGCTTTCCCGCATCCATCTGATCTCGCATCGATTACCGCCTGCTTCCTTTCTGATTTCCACCCCCGGCCCCGCTCCGCCTCCCGACGACACAGAATAGAACAAATCTCCTGTATCAATCCCCGCCGGCGTAGCCCTGCTAAAAAGCTTAGACCCTCCACGCCCCTCAAAATACTGCTGATGGCAATTTACATTGTACCCGCGCGACAAAGCGCCATGCCCATAGAGCAACTCCCCCGGCGCGTCCTCAACAGCCCCGCGCCCGAAAGTGTTGAACTCCCGGTCAATTATATACTTATGTTCTCGCTGGTCAGTTGTCTTCCGCATAACGCCTTCTTCTTTTGACGTTGATTTTGATTGAATATGCGGGGCTTGGCCCCGCATATATCTATGGAGCCGAAGGCTCCGTCTTAAAAAGATTTTGATTTATCTTTATTCAAAACCCTCTGTCAACCGGCTCAATGTACTCGCTCTGCTCCCCCTTGTTCATCGCCGCCCAGAATTTCGGCTTTACTTCCCGCTCCACATACTGCCGGCTCTCTATCACATCCCCGTTCTGAACCCCCTCTATCAGCTTCGCCGCCGCCGGAATCAAATAGAGAACGTCGCACGGCGGCGGAACCATGTGGTCGATAAGCACCGACGTCAGCGGCTTCGGCCGCAGCCACGCCCGCAAATAATACTCCCGGTCGCCCGGATCAAACGTAAACGTCACCGTCGCCGGCGAACTGTGCGACAACCAATCCCGCGTCCGTATCCCGTCCAACTCCCAGTAAAACTCCCCGCTGATGCGGACTTCCTTCCCGCGCGCCCCGCCCGTGGTATTCCGCAGCAGCACCCCGCCCACGCGCCAAATATTAGGATACTCCGGATGCGGCCGCGGCGGACGCTCCGGCGGCGGATCAGGCAGCTGGGCGGGCGGCGGCAACGCCGGACGGGACGGCCGCGACGGACGAAGTGGGCGCTCCGTACCGAACAACTGATACACCCGTTTCCCCGCCACCGTCTCAAGCGTCGGCAGTTCCCCCGTCAGCTCGTCGTAGACAAGCGTCTGATGGGATTCCTGCGTCATTAAGATGTAGTGAGCCTGGTCAAGATACTTCAACACACCGTGAGGCCCGTCCGGCCCCCACCCTTTGAATCTCTCAACCAACTCATCCACAATCTCCCGCGTCAACATATCCGTTACTCCTCGTCCGTAACCGACACCAACGGCGACATAGGAGGCTTGCTCGCCTTCCTGATTGCCGTAGGATTAGGATTAATCGGCGGATTGGGAATCGGAGCCGTAACCGGAACAGCGGCCCCCGCCTCGCCCTCAACATCCCCGCCGACCGCCGGAAGCCCGTCAGCCGCGCGCATCGCGTTAAGCTGCGCGATATATTCTTCCTTGCTCAGCGTCCTCGGGCCCTCCGCCTTCTTGCCCGACAATATCTCCGCCTCCACCGCTTTGTCGACGATCTCGACAACCTTGGCGTCCATCACACTGCGCAATACTTTCCTGTTTATCTCCGTGTCTAATAACTGACAGTAACGCCCGGCGCGCGACTCGTCGCGCTCGAAACGCAACGGGCCGCCGGTCACGGTAAAACTGTATGTCGTCGTATTCTTAACATGGTCGACGAACACCGACGGCTGCAGCACCTGAAACCCCTGCGCCCCGTCATACCCCGCGTCCAGCAGCTTCAGCTCGATAAACCTGTGCCCCTCGATTATCGCCTGCTCACGCGCCGCCGCCGCGTTGTTCTTCGCGGTACTGCTTCGCACTCCAACCATAATCCTCTCCTTTGTTTTTAGCCGGGCGGCCACGCGGGGCCGCCCCTACATTGTTTTGACTTTGACTTTGATTGAATATGCGGGGCTTGGCCCCGCATATATCTATGGAAGGCGAAGCCTTCCGTCTAAATAAGATTTTAATGCTTTTTTAACTGTTTTAAACAACCGGCGCCGTCGGCATCCCGCAAATCACCACCGCGCTCGACAACTGCTCAATCGAAGCGGACGCGCTCGCCTGAGCCGCGCCGATGTCCGGACGGTAAATCGGTATGCCGATACCGCGCACGCACGCCGTACCCACGCCCTTGATCTTCCCGTAGTCGTCCAGCTGCTCGATGCTGTACAGCGGCTCCGGCTCCCACTTCCACAACGCGCCCTTCCCGTGAACTACCGCGATGTCGTATGTAGTCGCGGCGCCGCGGCCCCTGTCGTCATTGTCGCCCGGCTTCACATAACCGGCGACGAGTGTGTTGCCGTTGCCGGGGCGCTTCAACGTCGCCGCGCGAACGTCAACGACAATCAGCAAGTCCTTGTACGCGCCTATCACGCCCGGCCAGTTCATCACCTTCTCGTTCAGCGACGTCTTGGAGATAAACAGATTGCCGAGGTTTTTCGCCGCCCAGGCGGGATCGCCCATGTACATCGCCTGAAGCTCGCTTATCGTCAGAACGTAACCCTTCCCGCCGGGTATGCCGGGAATGTCCAACCTGTCGAGACGCTTCTTCAGCGCGTAGTTCGATATGTTGGATAGCGCCAGCTGGTCAAGGATTGTCGGGCCGCCCGCTCCGAGCGCGGTAATCGCGCTGATAATATTGGCGGTATACGTATTGGCGACCGGGCTGTAATCCTGCGGCAAAGTCCCGTAGGCCTGCTGCCCCGCGATAAACACGTTCGGGTTCCAGTTCGGCGTGCATACCGCTTGGGTATCGCCGTACCTCAGCGTCTCGCCGTAAGTCTCAAGAAGCGCCTGATGAATCTCATAGTCCTCCTGATCCTTGTTCCACACCGACAGATCGTCAACGTGCTTCTCAAAAAGCCCGAGATAATCCGCGTCCAGCTTCGTCGTGCCGTAACCGGGCACCGCCACCACCTTGCGGCAGTTGTTGCGGTAAATCTCGCAAGCCTTCGTCTCGGCCTGCTCCTCATGCCCGACGGCAAAGTCGTCGCCGAACACGCCTCCCTCGCGCAACGGATACTTCATGGTAATCCGCGCCCGCCAGCTGTCGCTCAGCGTTTTATCGCTGATCGTCATGTAAATCCCGTTCGGGATGGTCTTCTTCTCCGTATTGTACTGGCCTTTGAGCGTCGTATAGATCGACTCCAAAGACGACTTCATACGAAGCTCTTTATCATACGCCACCCTCCGCGACTGCGTCGCCAACGGGGCGGGTACTTGTACTCCTATAGGTCCGGGCATAATAGCCTCCTTATTCGTTTACGTGAAAAGATTTTTTAAGTCAAATTCTCTATAGGCGCCAGCCCGATCACCGCCCGCGCCTTATTTATCTCGTCAACCATCGTCCGGTTCCCCGCACGATACTGACGTACCGCTTCTTCCTCGTCAACATCCACCAAATACTGCGTCGCCCACTCCTGAGTAGCGTTCCCGCTCGACCCTATCGTAGACGGACTGTTCAACTCCGCAACAGCCGGATCCCGCTTCGCCTGCGCCGCCGCGAAACTCTGCGCCCCGCGCTGGTACGCGTCCGCAACCTGCCGCTTATACTCCCCGTCCTCCAGCCGCTTCTGCTTTATCGCGGTAACGAGATCGGGCATAATCACCGGAACCTCCTGCCCGGTCGCGCTGTCGTATCGCGTCAGCCGGATAAAGTTCCCGGGATTCGCCGGATCGGGGCGCCAACCGTCGCGGTACGCCAAGTTGTCAAGCAACGCCAAATACGAGCGCACGCCGTGTGTCGGCTCCGCAGGTATGCCGTTAAGCTGACACTTCTTGACAAGATCGGGATTCTTCACCTCCAGCTGATGAAGCGCCGCCTCTTCGAGCGCGTTTCTCTTGTTGAGATCAGGCTCATTGACAGCGCCGCCGTAATACGCCGCCGCCACATCCGACCGCCACCGGATATACTCAGATTCGAGTTCGACCGACTTCTTCGGAAGTTTGTACTCCGAAAGCTCCGGATCGTTCCCTACCGAGTCCATCTCCGCGAACGTCTGCGCCCGGAGCTTGTTGTGCAGCTCCTCGCGCTCGACCCTCGCCGCGGCCGCCCGCCGCTCCGCCTCATGACGCTCCGCCGACGTAACCGCTTGTACGGATATATCGGAGATGCGTTCAATGGCTTGCGCCTGAAGCGCCAGCAGTTTGGCCTGACGTTCAAGATACTCGGGGTTCGTGCGATTGTACGGGTCTTCCTTCGCCTCTTCCTCAAGAGACGCAAGTTCCGTCCTGACCGTCGCGAGAATGTTCTTCACATCCGCAGGGCTGCCGGCGGCTATCTGACTGCTCATAGCCTGCTGCTGCGTAGGCGACGCGGACAACGGCGGTTGTGACGCCCCTCCGCGCAACTTCGCAATCTCAGCTTCAAGCTCCGCTACCCGCTTCTGCGTAACGGCGTTGTCGCCGCCCGCCCGAAGTTTTTCGCGCGCTTGTTCCTGCAACTCCTTGATGTACTTCTCTTTTTCCGACAAACCTTTGATGACGTCTTCGGGCGTACCGTATGTAAACCCCGCGTCCCTCAAAGCCTTAGCGGAAAGAGAAAGAACCTCCGGCGCAGCCGCCGCCGCTGTCGATACCGGCGCAACGCTCGCCGCCGCCGTCGGCGCGGGAACGCTCGCAGCTTGTGGCTGCGGTTCCGTCCCCCCGTCCGAAAGACCGCCGGGCGAAGCCGAAGCGTCCGCCCTCTCGACTATCGCGGCGTTGCGTATCCGCTCAAGCTCAGGCAGGGAATCTTGTGAATCCCCCAGCCTCTCCATCGCGGCGATACGCTCGCCCTCGCTCCCAAACGTCAACTGCTCCTGTACCGCTTCTACCGCTTCCGGCATACCGCCTCCTCAATTGTTTTGATTTTGCCTTTGACTTTGACTTTGCCTTTGACTGAATATGCGGGGCTCGGCCCCGCATATATCTATGAAGCCGAAGGCTTCGTCTAAAAAAGATTTTAACGCTTTTAATGTTTTAAAGCCTTTGACGTTACAAGCCTCCCCCCGCCGCCCCCTGTATCAACTCATCCGTCCGCCCCCGCACCTGCGCCTGATTATTGTCCTCCATCATTTCAGGCGACATCCCCTGCGCCGCCGCCTGCACATCCTGCTCGCTCGGCAAAGACACCGGATACGCCCCGCCCTGCCCTCCGTCCATACCCCCCATACCGCTCATTCCTCCCTGCGCCTCCATCTGCCCCTGCATCTGCTGCGCCTGCGCCATCTGCTGCGTCAGCTGATCCAACTGCATCTGTATCTGCGCCGACTGCAACGTATCCCCCTGTATCCCCGCCTGCAGCGCCGTCAAGTCTTTCATCCCCATTATCCGCGCCTTCACCATCATCATCTGATTCAACATCTCCAAATCCCGCTTGTCCTCTTCATTCAACTGCAACGTCTCCATGAAGTTCTTCAGTATCATCATAAACTGCCCCGGCGCCACGTCGGGCGGTATGGCCCTCATAACTTCGCCGTAAACAGACCGCATCCTCATCTGATACGTCTGCGACTTCACATTCTCAGTAACCAATACCCTGCAACGCGGAACCTCCGCCACCGCGTTGTACACCTGCCCGTCCGGCCCCGGCTCGTTCAACGTAACCCTCCGGCCGTCCCTGAATCTCACATCCTGCATCAGCTCCTGATACGACACCTGCCACTGGTAGAAATACCCCTCGCCGATGTTGTTCATAAACTGCCGTACGCCGCGGTTAAGCAGCGTGTTCGCGATGAGATTCAATTGAAACTTCCGCTCGAACAGAATCCCGGAATCCCCGCTGTCCGTTATCGACGACAGCGCGTCCGACGCCCTCGACACAAGCGGCAATACTTTGTCGTACATCCTCGCGATCTGATCTAACACCGTGCTCGGATACTGATTCGCCGCGATATGCATCAACGGATTACGCGCCGCCGATAAATCCACGAACTCCGCGTGCCCCGGCTTGTTCTTGTTCTTTATCCACTCTTCCCGCTGCTTCGTGTCAAGGAATATGCTCTGATCGACAAGCGTGCTCCCGCCGTTCGCCTTGGATATCAACTCGCTGACCAAAGACTCCCGCTTATTGATCGTCTGCTGTACATCGATGAGCGTCTCGACTATCCCCATATCGTGCCCGTCATGCCGGCGCACCGCGAAATGATAGAACGGCAGCCCGTTCACCTGCACCTCGCTCTTCTCCTCGGCGGCGATCAAAACATTCAGCTCCTCGCATACCGTAGTGAAGTAATGAATCCTGTCCGTATACTTCGCCTCCACGACGGTCGTCCAGTCGATCTGATTGACCTCCGCGAACGCCGTCAGGTAATTCTGGTCTTTCCCGATGGGAAACGGAATCCACTGCTCCGACCCCTCGCGTCTGCCCAAAAGCCGCTTACCCCTCACGTGTTCGAGATAGTGCTTCTCAATGACTTTGTACTCGTCCCCGACCTTTCCTTGCAGCTGCCGCCGCTGACGCTCCGCCCCCGCCTGATACTCTACCGGCTTCCCTTTCCGCTCCCGCATCGCCTTGAGTATCTCCTCCGCTTTGCTGTTGTAATTCTTCAGCAGCGCGTCGGGCTTCATATACCTGAACCGATAGACGCACTCCGCGTCGCGGTCGTCGTTCGTCTTCCAATACGGGTCCCAAATCAAATACCCCGGCTCCTCAACGCCTATATTGATACGGCTGTGCCCCTTGCTGTCGTCCATATACAAGTACGCGTCGCCGCTGTGCACCAATCCGTTCTGAAAAACTTCAAGTATTTTCTTATCGTAGTCAAACAACTCTTTGTCCGTGTAATAAGACTCCGCTATCGCCTCGGTGACGATAGAACTCTCCCCCTCCACCGGCGTCCAGCTCATGTCCGGCAAGTCCGCCAAAAGCGCCCCCGCTAAAGAATCCACCTTAGGCCCTATAACGTCGAACTGCGCTATGTGCCGCCCTTCTTTCCGCAACACTTCCTTATCCGCGTCGTCCCACTGCCCCGCGTCCGCCGGAAAGTAAAACCTCCAACTCTTCTCATTGCGCTTCACGTCAGCCCGCCGCGCGGCCGCAGCCCGATCCGCCTCCGAGACGATGTTCCTCATCACCTCGTAGTCGCTCGCCCTGCCCGCCACAGTAGTTTTCGTATTCAACGCGGAAGCGTCCATTATTCTATTTCCCTTTCCTTTCAACCGACCACCAAGCCGCAACCAACACCCCGAAAAATCCCAACACCGCCACGGCTATCCCATACAACTCAAAATCCATGCCGCCCGTCCTCTCCTCTTAATGACCTTGAATTTAACCACCCCCTTTCAAAACTAGCGGGAGGGGGAATCGAACCCCCGTAATCCGGGATATGAACCCGGCCAGCCGCCACTGCTGTATCCCGCGATTAATTACAGATATAGGCGCTCTATATCATACTCCCTCGCGACCGCCTCTTCCATCCGACAGCCGGAAGCGTCCGCCCAGCCCTTGCAGAACACCGCGACATCAGCCTCGGACAAAAGCGATATGCTTTTCCCCAAGAAGAACACGCGCTTCTCGCTGCCTTTCTTCAATTCCTCGGCCCATTCAGGATGGTACGAATCAATGACCGTCGCCCCGCCACGCCCGAATTTCGCCTCGACCGCCGCAACTGCCGCCTCGCGCTCCGCCCGAATTTCTTCCTCCGTCTTGCCGCGCATAGGCTGCGAGATGAAAACGTATGTACCCATAATGCAACTCCTTTGTTTAGGTTTTTGATTTTGATTGAATATGCGGGGCATAGCCCCGCATATATCTATGAAGCCGAAGGCTCCGTCTAAAAAAGATTTAAAAGATTTTTATGTTTTTAATCCTATAATCCTTCTAATCCTACAAACCCTAATTCAGACGACCGCGCATAACCCCGCAAGCGTAAGCGGTCTTAGACATCTTTTACCAAACGCACCGAGCAACCGAGGCCTCGGGCGTTACTAATCTCGTTCAATCTTTCGAGGGTGTTGCGCATTTCCCGGGAGTAGGCGTCGCTCATGCCGCCAACCGTGGCCGTCCACCAGTAGCCGTTGCTGCCGGCAAATCTGAAATTGCCTGTTGAACTGGTGCGTTGACCGCCGGGCAAGGCCGAAAAACCGTAGTCGTCCGTGCCGTTACCGTTTTCGTCCCACCCGTTATTTGATTTCAACTTCTGACCAGCCAAGCCGGTTTCGCCGTAAGGCCCCGTACCACCGACAGCTATTGCCAAATCTCCCCACTCCTGACGAGTAGGCAAATGCCACCCTGGAGGCGCAACCACCATCGCGGTGTTCCAATCATACAACCTCCCGTACAAAACGCCTTTAGCCGGATCATTGCCGTATTCCCAACTCCCCGACGGCGTCACATAGTTCAAGTTCTCCGCCATCCACCACTTCCCGTCCGGCATAAATACCGTTCTATATGTCTTCCCGTCTCTCGCGTCGGTGAACGTGTCGGTATCGCCGACTTGCGGCGCATTAGACCTCCATCCCGCCACAAGCGTAACATTTCCCATAATCGGCGTGTTTGCCTCATACTGCGTATTCCCGTCAAACCACCCGTTAAACGTATACCCGTCCTGCGACACCGCCGGCAAGCTATTGCCCAATGCCGCCCCTCTGTCCAATGTGACCGGCGAATTGTTGCTGGGCACCCCGCCGTTGCTATTAAACGATACCGTGACCCGTTCCGCCGCCCTAATGCTGACCGCGTTCGCCGGCATGACGAACGTCGTGATCTGCGCGCCGTCGTCATCAAGCGCAACGCCGCCGCTCTCCACCACCCAACCCGCAAATGTAGCCACCGCTTGATTCTGCCACTCAATGGTTACCGTATCGCCAACCGCGTAATCATCGCTCCCGATTCCTCCGGTTACCGTAACGGTGAATAACTCCGGCACAATATTCCCGCGCAAACTTGACAGTCTAACCGCAAACGTATCAACGCCGGGAACATTAACCGCGAGCAATCCGTTCGTGATAACTTGCTCAATAGGCACTACTTGCAATCCTGAAAAATCAATACCCCCGCCTTGGCTGTCTTTTCCATCCTCCCCGCGCGGAATCCCAAAGTTAAGCTTCGCCGCCGACGTCGTCCCGACATTGTCAACCGTAGCCTGGCTGCCGGGTTCAAGCGTGGTAACCGTCCCCACCTCTATAGTGGCCGCTTTCCCAGGAGGCCCGCCGCCCCCGCCGATACCACCGCTGGGCGTTCCGGTTATTTCAAAGCTCGTCCCTTTAGGCCCTACACCGGGATGAATCTCAAAATCCCCTTCAGCGTCATAAAAATATCGCTTGTTTTCATTGTAATCTAGTCTCATATTCCGTATCCCCTCTCTCTTATTATCTCACTTGCTATATTGTGTTGACTTTGACTTTGACTGAATATGCGGGGCATAGCCCCGCATATATCTATGAAGCCGAAGGCTTCGTCTTAAAACGATTTAAAAGATTTTAAGGTTTTTAAGGCTTTTAAAGACTTTAAAGATTTAAAAACTTTTAGACTCACGCGCTCATCCAACTCCCGTCCTCTTCAAGCTTTTTAACCGGTTCATAATCCCTCCGCTTCTTCGGAACCGCCGCCGCAATCTTCTCCTTCAACTCCGAGGCAATCATGCACAACGCCTCCGCGTAATGCCGCCCCTTCTCCGGCTTCCCCCCGCCCTCGTCCACACTCCACGCCGCCAATTCCAACCCAAGCGCCTCCGCCTGTTTATGCACCAACGCGCGCCCCTCGCCGAACAACTGTCCAAGGAACGCCACCGCGCCTAAAGGCTCATACCTCTGCGCCGGTTTAATAGACAGCGGAATACGCTTCTTGCTGAACTCCCTGTTCAGCAGCGCCGCCGTCCCCATCTCTCCGGCCCCGGCAAACATATCCGCGTTGCCTATAAGTTTTGTCACGTGCACCGCGTAAGACGACGTAGCGTCCGCCCTATACATCAACCGCTTCGCAATCTCACCCGCTATAACCGCCGGGCCTGCGGCCCAACTCGCGCAATCGTAAACGTAGAGAAAATTAAACGTAGGGTCATAAACCGCCGCGGCATAGACCGCCGTATTGTCCCCGGCGTAAACGACCGCCGCGTAGTGGAAACACTTCCCAAGCTCTTTGATGTTGCCCCAGTCTATATCAAACTTCCTCACATAGTTGACCGTCCATTCCGGCCACACCTTCTTGGTCATGGTCAGCATCTTGTAGGCCCCGTCAACCGAATCGATCTGATCGCGCTTCTTCTTCGGAAAACTCCCCGCCTCGCGAAGGAACGCGTCGTTCCACGCGCCCTCAAGCAGAAACACGCGCCCGAACTCCGCGGCGGCGGCAAGCGGCTTCGCGCGCTCTATCTTGTCCCCGCTGACCGGATCGGGGCGGTATTCGTAGCCGTTGAGAAGCCCGCTCATGTGGCTGCTGTTGAACCGTCCGGCGCTCCCCTTCTCCTCTTCCCAGCAAATCATCACCTCGCGCCCGTCCCGCGCCGCCACCGCCTGCACCTTTTGCAGCGTCGTTCCCGGCGTCTCTCTGAAGCGTTCGATGTCCAAGATGTAAAGATTCCCGCCGTGAACCCCGCACAGCGCGCCGGACGTCCAGTCGGGATCGCTGTCTTCGGTCGCTTCCGTCGCGGCGAAATCCCAGTACCTGCACAGCTTCATCCCCTGCGGCAATTTGTCCCTGCCGACAATCTTAAACCACTTCCCGTCGAACATCCCCCCGGCGTAGCTTATCTTCCAGTTCCCGCACAGCAGCCGCTCGCGGGTGACGTGGTCTTGCGCGTAGAGGTTGCGCTTGTAGTTCGGATCGCGTTCAAGCAGCGCCGGATTGTCGTCGATGGACGCGGGGATGTAGGTAACGCTCAGCGGCTTCACCCCGTCCGGCCCGCGCCAACCCTTGTCCACCCAAAGAATCTTCTCGTCCTCTATCGTGAAATAACGCAGAACCCCCGACCGCTCGTAGATGGGATAGCCGTCTTCGTCCACCCACCAGCTTATCAATTCGACGACCCAGCTGTCCGCGTCCGGGTTAGTCGTGGCGCGGATATAACACTGCCTGTCGTACCCGTGCGGCGGGCGGCAGCGGGACAGCAGGAAGAAAAACTGTTTGCGCGTGAATGTTATCAGCTCGTCGAAGGCGATAAATGAATACTGCGCCCCGTAGTGTTTGTCCTTGTCCGTCTCGTGCTGCATATGGGAAAACTGTATCTTCGCCCCGGAAGGAAACTCGAACCTGCTCTGCTCTTTCCCAACCCCGTCAAGCGCCGGATAAAGTTCAGACGCTGCGTCCCAAAGCCCGCCGCCGGCCGCGATCTCCGGGTATGTCCGCCTGAAGATTATCCCTCTGTACTTCGGATGGTCAACGTTGCGCATCGCTTCCAGCAGAAGCGCGAAGCTCTTGCCCCCTCCGGCCTGTCCACCGTAAATGGCGATGTCGGCACGGGACACGCAGAACCTCTGCTGCGGACCGGTTTGCGGTTGTATTTTTATGATCTTACAGTCATTCATCAGTCGTCACCCTCCGCCGGGGCCTCACGCTCCGGCAGGTATATCATCACCTTCGCCGGCTCCCCGCCGCTCGTCAGGTCGATCCGATCTTGGAACAATCCCATCCGCTTGCCTAACAGTTCCCCGGCGCACAGGCGGTCTTTCACGCTGGTCGGCCTGTCGACAAGTTCGTGCACGCCGTCGCCCATAGGTATTGAAACCTTTTCAGTCAGCTCGCCGCGCAACGCCGCCGTAAGGGTTATCAGCACCTCGTTGGCCGTCGCGATATGCTCCGCTTTCATCTCCTCTATCCGCTGCGCAATATACTCCGCAACCTTAGGATTTCTTAGGAGGTTGTGGCCGCCTACGCTCGCCGCCCCCGGCGACTTCGAGTCCGGGTACGCGGCCTTATACGCGCGTGTCGCGTTGCAGTCGAGAAGGTATTCCTCCGCGAACCTGAACGCGCGCAAATCCATCTTGACCGGCGGCGCTTTCTTCGCCGCAGGCTTCGAGGTCTTTTTCTTCGCGGCTGTCTTTTTGCTGGTTTTGCCGGGCAAGGTGCGCCTCCTTACCCTCAATATGGCGTTCTTCGCGTTGTTTGTCAAACGATATTTTTTTTATTTATGGCGGGATTTTCGACAAACTGACAAAGAATGACAAAGTCTGACAAAGTCTGACAAAGTCTTACACAAAAAACATAGACAAAATCCCTCGGAATAGTCAACAAACCTCCCGCCCGTGGAATGGCAGGCGGTGGGGCAGGCAGGATTTACGGCGGCAAGGTCTCTATATATAAGGATAGTTAGGGGTAAAAAAGGCGACAATTTGCGGGTAAGGCGCGGTAACGCCCTCTTTATACATGGGGGGGCGACTTCGTCGCCGCCGTGGGCGATAAAGACTAGTAAAAAGGTGTGTTTGTCCGCGGCCTGATTAATGGTTTTTGCCGGGCGATAACCCCTAAAAAGCCGGTTCCGCCCCGCCATTGTCAAGCATTTTTTAAATTTTGTGGTGACTTTGTGGTAACTTTCAAAAACTGCTGTAGCTGTAACACTATGATTTAAAACAAGATACAACTCCCGCGCATGTGGTCCCAAACCACATGCGCTACCAGGCTGCGCTACGCTCCGAAATCCCTATAACCCGAATCAAACAATAAAAAACAGACAAAAAAAACGGAGGACGAGGGATTCGAACCCCCAAGGCCGCGAAGCCGGCGGTTTTCAAGACCGCTGGATTACCGTTATCCTAGTCCTCCAAAAATTATCAATCCTCTGCAACCTACTTCTCTATATCAAGCAACTCCATATCGAAAATCAGAACCGCGTTGGGCCCTATGGGCGGACGCGCGCCCCTCCTGCCGTAGGCCAAATCAGGCGGCACTATGACCTTGTACTTTGAACCGACCGGCATCAACTGCAACACCTCCATCCAGCCCGAAATGACCCCATCCACCGCAAAGGTAGCGGGCTCCCCGCGATCTCTCGAACTGTCGAAAACCGTGCCGTCGGGCAACGTGCCGTGGTAGTGAACCTTCACCTTGTCCTTGAGCGTGGGCTTCCTACCGGTGCCCTGCGTCAAAACAATGTACTGAAGCCCGCTCTGAGTCACTTTCACGCCCTCCTTGCTCTTATTAGCCTCCAAGAAGGCATTCGCGACCCGCAACGCTTCGTCTTCAACCTTCCGGCGCTTCTCACGGCGCTTGGCGTTGAGATCCGCCTTGAACTTGTCGTCCACCACCTTGAGCACGCTGTCGGAGAGCCGCGACGGGACGCCGTCCAACGCCTCTTTCAACGCCATAATCAACATCGCGTTGTCAAATTCAACGCCCGTCTCTTTCATGTCCAAAACCGTCCGCCCCATGTCGCGGCCGAGCATGTAACCCGTAAGCTGAAGACTGTCCTCAGGGTTGAACGCGGCGGCGGACGACGATCCGGAACCGCTGTTGCACGACGCCAATAGGGCCGCCGCAACCGCGCCGAACGCCAAATACTTAGCTTTATTGATAATACGGAAGATACACATAAGTCCAAAACTCCTTAGTTTGAGTGATATTTTTATAAGACGCAACAGTATAATATATATTCCCCGCAAACGAAAATCAAGGGGTTAGGATAAAAAAAGGATTTTTTTAATTGACATTATACATCTTCCCAGCCCGAAAATCAAGGGAAAGGTACAAAAAATGTTATTTTTTGCATTTTTTTGTACCTTTTTGGGACGGCATATAGTATAATATATACAATATAAGGTGAAAAAGGGACGGATTTTGGGGCGGGGGGACGCGGCGGGGCGCCGTTTTCGGCGTTTTGGGGGGGTTGATAACGAATTTTAGCGGAATTTTGACATCATATTTAATATCACGAGGGTGGGATTATGAAAAAGAATCTCGAGGTTGGAGAGGGTCGGACACGGGCGGCAGGGTTGGGGCTTGCCGGGGTGAGGGCGGCGATTGCCGGGTGCTTGATGGTGCTGGCGGGGTGGGCGGGGGCGGGCGCTCAGAATTTCACCGCGCCTCACGGTACCGGGACTAATCTTAATGATTGGACGCAGGTTGATGGAACGACTTGGGCGGTGGGTGCCGACGGGTATGTCACTCCAACCGGAGGAAATGGCAATAAGTTTCTTCTTATACACAAAAATGACATTTCCAATGACGGAATCTTCACCGTCGTTTTCAATAGAGTAGCCAATAAATGGCTTGATGGCAGCAATCCCGTTGCGGTTTTCCGTTACCAAGGTCCGAGTGCCTTTTACGCTATTTCTTTGCACGTAGGCGAAGCAAATTGGGGTGCCATGAAAGTTAATTTTTTTAATAGCCCATCAACTTTGCAAAATGCAACTCCCGCAAAAAGTGTCGATTTGGCAACACCTCCGCCATCTGATCCGAATTACACCATAATGATAAGGATGAAAGGATCTAATTTTGATATTCTTAACAAAGATAGTACCGTTTTGGGGACGTTTAGCGATCCTGATTTAACGTACGGAAAAGTCGGTTACGGATATGGCAACCGTTACGATGTAACCGGAAAATTCGTCTCTTCCCAATGGACAAGCGCCGACCCCGTCGCCGAAGCCGTCCCTTCCGCCTACTCCGGCTATTACGTCTGGAACACCGACATCAAGAAAACGTTCACCGGCGGCGACGGCCTTTGGAGCGGCGCGTTTTGGTCTAAAGACAGTTCCACCGTCAAAGGAGCTTGGGCACCCGGTTCCAACGCCTTGTTTATAGCCTCCCCAAAAGGGACAGTCACCGCCGCCGCGCAATCTGTCGGAAACATGGCGTTCGCGTTTAACGGCTATGAAATTGACGGCACCTCTTTGGCTTTAGGCGCTACCAACCGAAGAATAACCGTAACCGGAACAAATGCCGCGACGATAAGCTCGGTTCTTTCCGGTTCCGGCGGAATAACAAAAGACAGTTCCGGTACCCTTACGCTCAGCGCGGCAAATACCTACACCGGCGGCACCACCGTCAGCGCCGGTACCGTCGTCGCGGCTAAGAGCGGCGCTTTGGGGGACAGCGCGGGCACGGTGCGTTTGACCGCGGCCGGCGCGACGTTACGGCTTGCGGCGGCGGCCGGAACAACCGGTATAACGCTGAACAACCCGCTGACGCTCGGAGGCGGCGCATTGAGCAACACCGCCGGGGTCAACACTCTCGGCGGCACGATACAAGTCAGTAGCGCGTCGACCATCAGTGTTGACGGGTCGCTTACGCTGAAAGGCGCGATTTCCGGCACGGCGGGCATAACCAAGAACGGCAACGGAAAACTTTATATAGAGGCGGAAAACACCGGATATACCGGTACGACGGCAGTGAACGAAGGCGAGTTGGAAATCAGAGGATCGTTAAACGGAGGAACCGGCGGCAGCATAAACTTAGCATACGCCGACAGAACAGTAACTTTTAATCGAACAACCGGTTCGGCGACGCAATACGGCATAACCGGCCCCGGGAAGCTTGTCAAAGAGGGAGCCGGGACGCTTATACTTACCGGCAACAACAGCGGGCATACGGGATCCGTCACGATTAATAGCGGCATACTTCAAGTTGCGAACATCACGAGCATCGGCCCGCCCGCGGTAACCATCGCGCCAACCGGTACTTTGCGGTTGAGCACGACGACTTTCCCCAAAAATATCGCCGGCACGTCGTCCGGAACGGGGACATTGGAAAAAACGGGAACGGACACGCTCAAATTGACCGAGGCGACCGGAATCAACGATCTCTCCCTTGGAAAGGTTGTTGTTACGGGCGGCGTTCTAAGCGTGAACAGGTCGCTGAAAGCGGATTCGATCAGGATAGGCACCGGCGCTCAATTAGATCTTCTCTACACAAGCGCGATGGGCGCGGACGGCAACAAAATTGCGGTCAACGCCGGCGGCGCTTTAGTTGTGCCCGCTACGGCCTCCGGAAGCGTCACGAATAAGAGCGACGTAATCTTGAACGGTACCGGGATGATTAGAAATCTCAGCGGCCAACTGCTTACGATCGACGGGGCGCTAACGATGAGCGCCACCTCGACGATAGAGTTAAGTTTAGCCGCCTGTAGCAAAAATACCCCTATAAGCGTCGGCAAAACCGCCGCGCTAAACGGAACGTTTAATCTCAAAACAAGCACAGGCGCTCTTACAGAAAGCGATATTGGAGAATACAAGATTATCGGTGTGACCGGTGCGATTGCCGGCACGCCCACAGTTAAAATTGACGGCGATGAAAAACCAAGCGGGTATATTATTGAGAAAACAATCAGCGACGGAATTTTGAAGATCAAAATTACGGAGGAAGATCTCGTTGACCCTACCACCTATAATTTGAGGGTGGCGAGCGTGGTGCCGGGGACGCAAGCGAACATTGTTAATGTGACCGTCAGCGGGTTTAACAACCTGCGCAAATATTTGACCGGAGACCCCCGCGTTACGGGCGCCTACATCATCTACAAACCGGGCGTCGGGGCGACGTCGTTGATCGACACAACGCTCGCGGGCGGGAGGATCGGCATACCATTGAGCGATTTTCCAACCGGCGACACCAAAACGATTACGGTAACCGTGCCTACGACAAAAAACATCAGCGATACGCTGTACTACTTCAACGCCGGCGTCGTATGGGTTAAGGACGGCGCCACAACGACGCTGGCCCCGGCTCCGTCGAGCGACGTCCCTAACGCTTACTTAATTGACCCGAAAACAAAGGTGCTGTCCAACGGGTTCGGGATAACTGTCGACAAAACCACATCGGAGACCTCCGGCGTAACGTTTGAGCTTACCGTTACCGGTCAAAGCGACGCCAACCTAACTCCGTCCGCGACCTACAAGCCGAGGGTCGATTCGGTGGCGGTGTGGTTTAAGAAAAACGGGACGGCGCCGGCGTTTGCGGGCAACGGCAACAGTTTAAACAAGTCCACCGTAGGCGCCGACACAATCTTAGTTTTCGCGCTTTCGCGTTTGAGGGCGGACGGCAAGTTCACCTTTAAAACAGGGGCGGTACCGGACGACAAGGATTTCGACGTGGCCTTTTTCGCCGTCGCGCCGCGTTGGAGGGGAACCGCTTTAGGGGTCGTTTTCGATTCTCTCGCGAGGCCGATTTACGCCAGAAGCCAAAACGTGCCGAATCCCAATAAGAATCCGCCGAATAATCCCATCGAGCTCTCATACACTTATCAAAACAACGACAGGCGGCAGCCGACCATATCGATAACGGTGAGCACAAAGGACTCGGAACCTTTGAACGACGTGGCGGAAAAGGTGCGCATAGAATTGGCGTTCGACCAAGATATGAGCAAGTCCATAAACATTGACAATAATGTATTTACAAAGGCGCAGATTAACGCCGGTCTGCCGCCGATTGAAGTGAGAAATGACGGGTTCGTCGGCGAAACGCGGACGGTGTACTATAGGATAACCGTATCGGACGCCGACGGTTACGATGTCTTTAAAGACGGTTCGTTCACCGACATCGGGCGCGACAAACCGAAAGCCCCGGAAAACCTCAAATTCGAGCCGCTCGGTAAGGGGCACGGGTTGTTGACTTGGGATGCGGTTACCGCCGTCGGCAATAACATCGGCAACATCAGCCAAAGCAAGATTGACATTTACTACGGTACAGGCGAAGTCTCCACAAACGGCGCACCGAAAGAAACCGTGAGCGCGTCGGAAACGGAGTTTGAGTTGTCCCTGTTGGAACCGGAAACCGAGTATTGGTTTGCCGTTGTGCTTGAAGATTTCGTCAACGCCGCGAAAACGGATTGGAACCTCAGATCCAACCCGCGATCTATCACCGCGAACTCCGGCGCGGCGTATGTGGCGCTCAACATCGTAAAGATAGACACGGTGTTTTTCGTGGAGAGCAACTCCAGTTTCTCCGTGGTTTACAGCCTCACGGATGATAAAACCGGACAAAAATTAAACTACGACGTGGCGTTTGACCAGGCGATTACCGATAGTGTGTCGAGCGGCTCTAATATCGAAATCAAGAATTCCGCCGTCGGCAGTAAAGATACGCTCAGCATATCTCTGGGCTCGGCGCTGAAGTTTAATACCACGTATTGGGTTCAATTGTATACGGTGGAAGAAGACGGCAAGCCGGGAGCCGGCAGGTCGGTGAAAGATGTGGCGGTCGGCAAGTTCACAAAGATGGAAGTCAAAATACCGTCAAACGAGTCCAACGGCGTAAACGGCGAATTCATACTCAGCACCAAAGGATGGCCGCTTTGGAACGGTATTGTCGACACCCTTTTCACAACAATCGCGGTGGCTACCGCGCCTACCGAAAACGACATCGCAAACGAAGGGTTCAAACCCGTAGGAGAATACGGCTACACCGTTACTACAAAGGATGGCGGGCTTCTATACCTTTATGATAAATTCACGATCAGCATAGCTAACAACGAACTGCCGCCCACAGGGTACTCGTATAAAGACATCGGAATCTACCGTTGGAACGAGGCCAAGGGCTACTGGGAGGCGACGTTCGACACCAAGTACGAGGACGGCTACTTCACCGGCACCGCCGTCGACAGCGTCAAATATGACGGCAACATGACCTACCGCCTTCTGATCAACACCAAGAAGCCGACCGTGAGCATGCCGGATTCGGCCAATGACGTGGTGGATATGAACGGACAGATTATCTCGAATACCGACGTGTGGAGCAACGTCGGCAACTACCAAGTTAGTATGATCTGCGGGCCGGCAAAGGGGAAGACCAAACTGGAACCGATTAACCTTAACGGTCCGGAGATCGGCAAGTCGCGGCACTTAGATTTTAATATAACCTCCGACATAGTCGATCAATCGGAGAACTTCGGCGTACTCGCGTTCATCAAAATTAACGACGGCGTCAGGGACACGCTTGTTAACGTCTCTTACCGTGTGAGGTCTAAAGCTTACGGCGGCTTCCCGGCGTCGGATTTGCGCAGCAAAGCCAAGTGGTCGCCCTTCGCCGCGCAGGTTGAGTTACTTAACGAATCGGTTAGGTCGGTGATCGAACCGGCGATGTTTAAGGGCAGCGACCAGCCGTTCGTCCCCCACGACACGCTGTACCGGCTCTTCCGCTACGGCAAAAACGGATGGGTTGAATTCAACACTAAGGATGATCCTAATAACGACACAATATTCGACGTGAAACCCACGCGCCTTATGTGGTTCAAATCCGCGAAAGGGGTGAACTTCGACTTCGGCGGAGCGACAAGCATCTCGCTAAGGAACACATACGACTCTATCAAATTACCGCCTAACCAGTGGACCGACATCGTGCTGCCTTTCCGCTTCAATATATGCATAGGCGACATCTTGGACGCCACGACGGGAGGAAGGGGCAACCTTGAATTCTACAGGTGGAAAGGCGGCGATCCGCGCTTTACCGCCGAGTTGCTGAACAAACCCGGAATGAGCGATACGTTGGAGCTAAAAGGCGAGACAGAGCCGTTCACTATCTTCAACAAAAGCAACAGCACCGTCACTCTGCGCATACCTCCGAACCCTGCGGAGCCGTACAAGGCCATTAGGAGAAAGACGACGACCGCCTTGGCCAAAACACTCGCGGGCGCGCAACAAGAAACGAACGGCGCGTGGCACTACACACTGCGCGCCGCCGCCGACGGTTACGAACTCTCCGACGTGCTGGTGGGCTACAACGCAACGGATTTGACGTTTGCCGTGCCGCCGAGCTTCGGCAACGAGTCGGTGGTGCTGGTAGGCGACGACGGCGCCGAAATAGGCCACCACTTCGGCCCGTCCATAGCGAACGGCCGCACATACAAGCTGCGCTTCTACAACGACGGCAAGCAACAGACTACGTTCACATTCTCCGCCAAAGCGAGCGCCAACACCCCGATCAGCGCGCGGGTGACATTCGTGAGAGCCGCCACCGGGGAGATCCTGAGCGACGGAAGCAACGCGACGCAGAACATCACGGTAGCCGGCAGATCGCACGACGACGTGTTCATGATAGTCGGCGCCAACAATTACCGCGCCAAGGCGGCATCGGTCAGCGCCGGCGCGAAGTTCAATATCAGCAAAATCATCGTAAACAGAGCGGCAAGAAGCGCCAGAATAAACTTCTACGTCCCGCAGTCCGGCATAAACCAAGTGGACGTTTCTATCTACGACATCAAAGGCAGGCAAGTATGGAAAACCTCCCAAAAAACCAAAGCCGCCTCTTGGAACGTAGTAGAGTGGAACAGCAGAAACTCAAAATGGGGCGCCACGTCAACGGGATTGTATATAGTGCGGGTAAAAGCGATAGGAGATAACGGTAGGACGGCAGGGGCGGATACCAAGAGGATAATGTTCTCAAGGTAGCATATTGCCGTTAACAACGACTCAACGGCAAAGTCAAAGTCAAAAGAATTTGACTTTGACTTTGACTGAAAATGCGGGGCTTGGCCCCGCATTTATCTATGAAGCCGAAGGCTTCGTCTTAAAAAGAATTTGATTTTAAAGATTTTAAAGATTTTAAAAAATTTGACTTTAAAGATTTAAAGGCTTTTATTTATCTTTAAAGAGATCGGAATGCGTACCTGTGCCGGAAACGACAATGATCAACTTGCCCTCAAAGATTTGATAGATCAGCAGCCAATCCGGTTCTATGTGGCAACAGCGATAGTCTCGCATATCGCCTTTTAACGTGTGGTCTTGGTATCTTTCCGGTATCGGCGCGCCGGACGCTAACAGATCTATCGTTGTAGACAACTTGGAGAGGTCTTTGCCGCGCTTGATTATCCGCTTAACATCCCGCTTCATCTTGTTGGTGTAGACTATCGCAAACACGGTCAATCCTCCAGCATGGAACGCAATGCGTCTTCGGCGTTGGCGAAAGGGCCGTGCAAGTTACGCCAATGCTTTACGTCTTCCATCGCCTCCCGAAGTTCGGCGTTGGGCTTCAAATCTCCGCCCCGTTTTGGAATGAACGGCATGCAGTTCTTCTCCAAAGCCTCGTCGAAAAACATCATCACCGCCGTAGGCGTGTCCAAACCAAGACCGGAAAACAACGAATCCAACTCCGCCTTCGTGCCGTCGTCTATCGACACCTCTATCGTCGCCATAGATAACCGCCTTCCTTAATCCTGTACATACCCGACCTCTCCGCGACGCGCCCGCTCATCGGGCGGTCTCCTTGTTACCTGATAAATATACATTACGGGCGGCGGGCTTGCAAAAAAAGGTTGGGCTTGCCGTCGGCGCTCTTTAAAATCTCTTAAAATCAAAATCTTTACCTTCCCACCATAATTCCTGAAGCCCCTCTTTTTAATATTCCTATTCCAATATCGACATCTCCTCCGGCAGCGGCAATGATATTTGTTGCGGCTGCAGCGACGGTTCGCCTTCCGTTGTTTCTCCGAATGCCATTTTGTAGAACAGGTATTTGGGGTCGGTTACCCTGTAGTTGTTTTTGGCGAAGGTTAAGTCGTGGCGCGACAGGCTTGTTATGCCGTACATGATGTGCACGTGGGGGCCGCTTGTTCTGCCGGTCATGCCTATGGTTCCTATCGGCATGCCTTTTTTGACGGCGTCGCCCTCTTCCACCAGGCGTTTTTCTAAGTGCGAGAAGGATATAAACTCGTTTCCGAACAACACCGCCACCGTTCTGCCGCCCGACGGTTCCGTTTTAAGGGCGGCTATGCCGTCCACGGGGCTCAATATATCGCTGCCGTAGGCGGCGGCCACGTCCATGGCGTAGTGCGGCTGCCCGCCGCCGGTTCCGCGCTCGCACCAATCGCCGGTCACGTACGGGTACGGGTCGTCGATCATGTCCATAAAGAATTTGTATGCCGGCGCAAGCGCTTTCTCCTGTTTGTTTATTATAAATATCGGCGGATAGAAGGTGATCTTGGTGCCCTCCGGGATTCTGCTGTAGTCGACGATTTTCGGTTCGCCCGCCGCGCGCGTCATATTGTAGGCGTCTATGGTCTCGGTCAGATACTGGGCGATCTCCCTCTGCGACGGCACCACCGCCCTAAATATGCTTATAGCGTGTTTCGCGATGCGTATGGCGTTGTCGCCCCTGTTGAACGTGTGGACGAAAGAGGCGTCGGCGCGTTCAACAATTTGCTGCGGCGCCACGGGGCGCGGCGCGGCGGCGTCGGGGATCGCCGGGTTGAGAGCGACTAACGAGAGCAACGCGACCGCGGCGGCGGCCTTGAACGCCAAGATCACCCTATTCTCCAGCGCCGACGCGGTGATATTCTCCCTATGTATGCCGTTGAGCACCTGTTGGACATTTTGCGCCAAAAGGTCAAACACCTTGACGGCGTCGGGATCGCCGCCGTGTTCGTGAACGCTCTGCCCGGCGTCCTGCGCGTCCCGAATGGCGGCGGACTCCGGTATCTCAAGGTCAAACATTATAGACTGCGGCAAAAGGGCGAGCCCGCTGTCGTTGTGCACGGCGACCTGCTCGCATAACGAGTCTAAGAAACGGCGGTTCTGGTTTACGGAGCGCGCCTTGCCGCCCGCGCGCTCATCGCCTCCGCCGCGGCCAACCTCGTTCTTAACTATGCGCAAACGCACGTGGGAGTTGTGCGAAATCAAACGCCTGATGTGGGTAAGGTACCCCTTGAAACTGTTGGCGGCGAGGGCGTCGAGGGTAACCGGAATAAGGTTCAAGTCGCTGTTGACGTACAGGAACCTTGTAAGCCTATTCCAGATGGAAGGCGTATCGATCACTATATACTTGTAGCGCCGTTTGACGATGCCCAAGTTGTGCAAGAAATTGCCGTACTGATAACCCGCCGGCGAATTGAAGAATCCGGTACCGGCCGGCACCACGTGCAACGACGGCGTCGCTTTCACAATGGCGTCGTCCACCGACCCGCCGCCGAACACCCAGCTTATAGCCATCTCCTCCAGCTTGGCAAACAGCCCGACAAAATCGAAGGTCTCTAAGTAAGCGGATATGGACGACTCGGATTCAAATCGGCGCCTAAAGAGATCCCACGACGTGCGTTTAGGCGCGGCCTCGGCGCTGATGCCCAAGGCCACGCCGGCGCTCCCCTGCATGTCCAAGTCTATGAGCAGGGTAGGCCCGTGGGAACTCAGGGAGGCGGCGAGGTTTGTCGCGAGAGTAGATTTCCCAACGCCGCCCTTGATGTTGGCGACGTGGATAATCCCACCTCTGCCGGCATCCCAAAAGCCCGAAGGATTCTCTAACGCGTCTGCCATCGCCTACCCCCTTGCTGGGTTTAGGTTGTTTCTACTGCCGTTTCTACGTCGGACGGAGCCACAATAACGCGGTCGCCCTCGTGGGGATGCCTCCCGGCAATACCGGGCGTATACTTCTCCTCGACATTGTAGAATACAGCCGGCACGGACTCAAGCCGCGAACCGGCGTTGAAATACTCGTATATGCAACGACCCTTCTTCCACGTTTCGGCGTTTATGTAGACCGCCTCGAAATGCGGCGCGCACAACGCGTTCATGAAATCGTTCGACGACACGCAAACGTTTGCGTCGAGTTTCTTCTTGGAGAGCGCCTCCTTGATAGGCGCCGCGCGGTCGCGGCCGTCGTCCAAAACAAGAACCTTCTTCATTCAATAAATCCTTTCTTACTATTATTCGTATACGGTTTGACTCGTACAAATATTTATCCTACTTACCGGCGTTGACCGACGCCAGCAAATTTTCAGCTTTTTGGTGGTACTGCGCGGCCAGCGTGTCGGCTATCAGCTCCTTGCAGTAGCGGCTCGCCGCGTTCGCGTTGTCTTTATTAAGCAACGCCAGCTTCCACCGTATGGCGGAGCGGCGGTGGACGACGGCCTTGTCCCTTAGCGCCCTTTCCAAAGACCTGATCGCGGCGGCGTTGTCGCCCTTCTCCTCGTAGGCGGCGGCGAGGCCCTCCAGCGCCTGGCCCCTGACGAACCCGCTCTCCGCGCCGCTTACGGCCGTTTCGAACCACGTTACCGCCTGGTCGACATTATTCTGCCGCAGGTAGATGCTCCCCGCCATGAAGGCGCTCATCGTGCCCTGGGGCGTGCTCTTGTACTTGCCCGCCGCTTGGGTGAAAGACTCAAGCGCCTTATCGAATTGGTCGGCGTTGTAGTCTAAGATTCCAACGCCGAAAAGCTCCTGCGCCTTCCGGTTCTGCGACTCCCGCAGGGCGTTGTAAACGAGGATCCCGCCCACAACGACCGCTATCGCGACAAGAAAAAACGCCACCGCCCCGCCGTTTTTGGCGATAAACGCCCTAAACCTTAACACGCCGTCGACTAACGGATCCGCCCCTTCGGGTATGCCGCCCTTTTTTTGATTGATGTCCAAAGCCAAAATCCCCTCCCAAACAGACTGTTTTTGTGTAATTTTTCGCCAATATAAAAAATATCCGCAAAAAGCGTTGCGCAAACCTCTGCGAATAGAATATATTAAATAAAATAGTAAATGCCGTAGACAAAAATCAAGCAAATAATGGATATTATTATGGACGACAAAACAGACGACCCCGCGACGCAGCCGCCCGAACAGGATCTGCTCTCGCAAAACGAGATGCTCAAGTCCCAGCTCATCAACTCCGCGCTCCTAAACGAGCTTGTGAAAGTGCTGCACTCCTGCACAGACCTCAACGGGATCGTGAAGACCGTGCTCCTATCTTTCCAAGACCTCGTTGAGTTCGACCGCGCCGTACTCTTCATTGTAAACGCCGAAAAATTCCGCCTCGAACCGACGAATTGGGTAGGAATAAGCGACGACGCCGTCAAAAACATCTCCATACCGCTCGGTTTCGACGGCGGGGACATAACCGACGCGATCTTCCTGAACAAGCACATCTTTGTGGACGAACCCGACCAAGAGTACGACCTGTTCAGCCGCGAACTACAGTCGCGCTCCTACATCGTGGCGCCGCTTCTGAGGAAACCCACCCGCAAATGCTACGAGATCAAGGGGTGCGAAAAGAAGTCGTGCCGGTGCTACGGCAGCGTCAACCCGTACTGTTGGAGCACCTCGCACAGCTGCGGGGACGACAACAGCGTCTCCGAGGACGACAAACGCCGCTCCTGCATCGCCTGCCCGGCCTTCAGCGCGAAAGGGGTATTCTGGCTCGACCGCAAAAACAACCCCATAACCAGCGACGACATCACCTTCATCACAAACATTATAACGCTCGCCGGACTCATTTTCGACAACTTCAGCATGATGAACGCGCTCGACGAGGCAAACCACGGCCTCACCAACGCCAACGAACAGCTGCGCAAGGTCAACTGCGAATTGGAGATCGCCCAAACAAATATACGTTTAGACCTTGAACACGCCCGCACCATACAGCAAAAACTCCTGCCTCAGGACATAATGGCCTCCGACAAACACTACGACATCGGCTCGCGCTACTTCGCGGCAAACTCCGTGGGCGGCGACTACTACGACCTCTTCAACATCTCCGACGACGCCTACGGCGTGATCGTCGCCGACGTCTCCGGACACGGCGTGGCCTCCGCGCTCATCATGTCCATGTTCAAGGTGCTCCTAAAAATCTACTCGCGAAACGAGACCTCGCCGCAAAAAACGCTGGAACAGATAAACGATCTGTTCATCTCGGAAGTGGCCACGGAGCACTTCGTCACCGTCTTCTACGCGGTCGTAAGCACGGTCACGCAAAAGATACGCTACTCGTCGGCCGGGCACTGCCCCATCATCTACCTGCACAAACCGACCGGCCGCTGCGCCATGCTCAAAACCGACGGGCTCTTTTTGGGCGTCTTCCCGGACATGCTCATGAAAGAAAAAGAGACGGACTACACGCGCGGAGAACATAGGATGGTACTGTATACCGACGGCCTAACGGAAGCGATCAACGCCAAATCCGAAATGTACGGAACGGAACGCCTGCAGAGCATAGCGGCGCAAACGCTGCCGCTATGCCCAAACGACGCCGTACAAGCCATACTGGAACATCAAAAAGATTTTTGCGGCGCGCAACAACAGGAAGACGATATTACGCTGCTGGTTATAGATTTCAAATGATCAGAACCCCACCTTAACCGACACGTTGACCACATGGAACAGCTCCAACGTGCTGTATTCGTACGATACGTCGAGCGCCATCTCCCTGCCCCACATCGTCCCCGTGTCAAACTTGAAGCCGGCGCCGCAGGTTATCTTCCACCAATCCGCGTCCTCGTCGAGTATCTCCCTCTGAAGACCCGCGCGCAGCGACAACATCCTGAAGAACTCGTACTCCACGCCGCCGGCCATGACCCACGGCTGATCGGCGTAGAGGGGAATCTGTCCGTCGGCGGTCAGAAACGCGTTGTACCCCGCCGCGTAGCTTCCGCCCATGTGCAACGTGGGCGGGTTCGCCTCCGAATACTGCGCGCCCGTAGCCCTATTCTTCCACATATTCACCGTAGGGACATCGCGGAAGAGGAGGCCGTATCTGATTTCCGGCGACAGCTCCCATAACAAGCCGAGATCCAACCCCACGCCGAACGACTGCCCGTAGGGCGAATCCGGCGACAGCCTGTTGACGGTGTTGCCGATTATCTTGAGGGAGGCGCCGACCGAGAACGGGCCGAACAGGTAATCTTGATTTATCTTGTAACCGGCGGCCGTCACGAAATACAACTCCGTCATAGCGCCGTCGCGGTCGGTCGTAAGGAGTATGGCCTGCCCGAAGCCGAGGTCGCGAAGCGCCTTATCAACGTAGGAGACCGCCATAATGTCCATGCCGAGACGGTATTGGTAACCGATTACCGCCTCCCTGCCCTTGATCCAAGACATTCCAGCCGGGTTGTAAAGGACGCCGTAGGCGTCGTCCGACACCGCCGTATACGCGTTGGCTAAAGCCGCCGGACGGGCGAACACCGGTATCTGGTTCGCCGAAGCCCAAACGCCGGAGAGCTTTTCGCCCCCGCCGTAGGCGCCGGGGACAGTCTGGACATCTTCGTCGCCGCGGTTACCGCCGGCGCCGTAATTCACCACCGTGTAAAAAAGCCCGGCGCCCTGAACCGACACCGACGTCCAAAGGAACTCCGAGAGATTGTCCACCGGCGGGCCGAAGTACGCGTTCATCCTATCCAACTCCCTCTTGTCGCCGTGGATGCGGTCAACGGCGGTCAAGAGCACCTCCTTTGCCGGAACGCCCATGGCACCCTCCAAATTCACGCTCGCTATGGGCTTCCCGCTCACCACGTTTAGCAACACAAGGCGCACGGCGCAACGCGATCCGGTTATGTCGAACGTGCCGGATATCATCCTGCGAACGCCCAACACCTTGCCTATGCCGAAAACGCACTGCGGGTCGCGGCAACTGCCCTTGCCCAAGCGCGTACCGGCAAGGGCTTTATCTATATCGCTCGGACGGTAGATATCGTAAAGCCCCAGCTCCTCAAGCCTCTCAATCAGCAAGCCGGTCATTTCGGCCGCCTCGCTCTCGTGTCCGGTAGCCGACTCAAGCGCCAGCACGCCAAGCCTGATCTTCTGCCGGTCAGACCCGGAATCGACGGTGTCCGCAACCGCTTTCACGGGCTCCGGCGGCGGCGCCGCCGCAGAGTCAGACTCCTCGACCCACGGCTCATCAACGGCGGGCCCGGGCTCCGATACCATAACGGCGTGTTCGGGCTCCGTGACCATCTCGGCATCCCGCGCCTCCGCGCCGGACGGTTGCGCCGACTCCGCCGCCGGCTGCCCTAAGGCCGAAAAGGCGAAAAGGACGCACGACAACATCACCGCTTTCAGCATAATCGATATAGGTCTTCTCACCTAAACCTCCGCATAAAGTCAATTTCTTTCAAGTCAAATTACTACTTCATAAGCACAAGCGGCTTCGCGACGCGCATCTGCTTGCCATCCATATCGGTCATTATCACCATTACGTAATACCTGCCGTTTCTGCACAGCGGATTGCCGGCGTTCCTATTGTAGTAGTCGTCCGACCACACATCTTCGCTCCCGTTCGTTCTGCCGTTCCACCAAAATCTGTTCTCGCCGGTCTGGGCGGCTAATTTCTCTATGCCCCAAACCAGTTTGCCCGTTACGTTGTAGATGCGCACCTTCACGCTTTTCACGTATGTGTCCGGCGCTTGCGCGTTGACCTTTATGCACGTCCCGGCCGGAGCGTCAGGGCCGTACTCCTTCACAGGCTTTATGTACGGCGAGAACGGATGCGGCGAAATGGACACGGAAAGCGCCGTTTTGTTCGTTTTGATCACAAGAGCGTAACGTCCGGAATCAGCGAGCGACGACGCCCTCGACACCTGCGCGGAAACTTTCTTGGCCTTGGACAACCCGGCGGGCTTACGCAACAACCACGCCGAAACAACCCCTCCGCTCATACGCGTCGAGTCTAAAGGAATCCAACGCAAACTGTCGTTAAACCACCTTGCCACCCTGAACTCGTAGTCGCCGCTGTTAGCCGCGTCCCTCAAATTCTGAGGGATGTCAAACTCCAACACAACGCTGCCGCCTATTGCGCCGGTGTCGCTGAAGGCCACGTCAAAAGCAAGCGAGTCGGCCATTCTATAGCTCTCGGTCCCCCTATGAACAAAATTAGTCAATTGCGGAACCTTGACTTTAAGGTACGAGTTATCGTTCGCCTTGGCCCGTATGGTATCGAAGACGACCCGCATCCCAAGAAGCGTATTCGCCGTATCGCCGCGGGTCGCGGGCCTAAGCGGGTAGTCGACGCGCTGCTTCGGCACCTCCTCAACAGGATCCGTATACTTAGCGGTACGACCGCCGACACGGGCCTCAACCGTCGCCATCCCGACAAATTTTTTATTCGGTTTAAACAAACCGTCGCTTCCCATAGCATCGGCGGCGCCGACAGGCATAACCGTCCACGTAGGCGACACCATAACCGGTTTCCTATTCTTGTCAAACGCCTCCACGCGGAAACTGACCGTATCGGTATTAAGCACCGGCCCGGCAACCCCCTTGCGAGACACGCTGAGCGAATCAAGCGACTGCCCCGTAACCCTGATAGGGAACTCAACGAAATCAGGATCCCCGGACTTTATTTTGTAACCGGCCGAAGGCTCAAGCCTCGCCTGCAAAATCAAATCCTCCCCGCCGTTCTTGGTAGTGTAAGAATACGTCATCCCCGTACCGGAGACGCTCCCGGAACCGCTTGATATTCTCCACCACGTGACCCTTCCAATATTCCCTGTTATAGGAACAAACTGATCGCCGTAGAAGGCCCTTAACCTAAACTCCGCCTTGTACGACGAGGGCAGGACGAGCGTGTCCTCCCTTGCAACCCCCGGCTCCACAACCATTCGGCTGATGATCTTACTATTGGGGCTGACAAAGGTACGGTACAACTGATTGCTCGATCCGTAGATATCGCCGTTTTTCAAGTACACGCGAAAGTAGTAGTATAAATTGCAACCGTTGCGGACAGGTTTGAATCTAATAGAATCCGACGGCGTCGTGCTTACGTTAACCGCCGCGCTGTCGAAACGGGCGCTCCCCTCGCTCCTATAGTAAATGACCATCCTATTAATATCCGAATGCTGGTTGGCGCCGCCGGCAAGACCGGGCCAAGCAATCTTGACCGAATCATTGCTTATTGTATCGGCCAAACCACTCGGATTCGGCGCGTGGATAAACGGAAGGCGCAACGTCTCCGTATGCGGCTCATTATTAGCGCCGGAAACGTCAAACTTGTGATATGAGAGTTCCAAACGGTTTATATCGTCGGGAATAGCCCCCACCGCGTATCCGCCATCCCCCACTTTTTCAAGTTTGGTTTCGATTCCAGGGGCAAAAGAAAGCGTCCGATTGAGCGGCGAGAGCACTTTCACCGTCCCGCTCCCGGTATACGCCATATCGAAAATGATGCTCTTATACCCGGCCTCCATCGCGAAATTGTAAAATTCCACGTTCGGTTTAATTTCGCCCATTTCCACGGTGATCGCGGGCGCGGCGGTTCTCGTGAAGTAACCGTCGGCTCCGGCGCCGATCCTAAACTTTCCGTCGGGTATGTTCCGCACCTCATAGAGGTCGCCGTCGCTCCTGCCGGAGGCGACGACCCGCCCTGACGCAACGATCCGCCCATCGTCGTAGCCGTATAACATCACGTCGACCGGCACACCCGCGGCCGCACCGGTAACGCGTCCCTTTATAGTAGCCAACGCGTACAATGTATCGGTACGCCCGTTTTCGGCATACGGTTTGGATAAATCTAACCCCGCGTTCCTAGTGTTAAAATCACGGGCATTAAGCTGGGCGGCAAATCCTGTCGCCGACGCAGTTACTTTATAGTCCTGATCTTTGGGCAAACTCACGGAGAACTTGCCGAAAACAGCGTCGCTAATGACAATGAACGTGTCCGGCTTCGCCACGTCCGCAAATGTAACGCGCGCCGAGGTAATAGGGGCTACGGCGTAACCTAAGCCCGCGATCCAACTCTTGCCTATAATCGCGCCGCTTACGACCACCGCCCCCTCCCTGAGGGTAATGTCCTGCGCCATTGTCCCGGTGACCGCGACGCCGCTCCGGCTGAACATCGCGAAACCGGGCTTCTCCGCCGTAATCGTGTACGTGCCGGCGTTGAGATAGAAAACGTACGAGCCGTTCTGCGGCGTGGACGACAATTCGTCTAAAATGACGCCTTCGCGCAGAATCCGCACCCGCGCCCCCATGACCGGTTGCCCGGACGAATTCCTGACAACGCCGGACAGGGCAAACGGGCTCTTAGTCAAACCGACTACCAAAGATGTATCGGCGCCCAACTTCAGGGCTACCTTTCTTGGGGAGGACGCCGCGAAACCCGGCTTCTCCACAGTTACTGTCCAATCGGCCGCCCGGCAAGCGAACGTAAAGCCGCCGCGGTCGTCGGTGGCCGCCGAGACGGTGTCGCCCCACGAAGAGACGGCCGTGACTTTGGCGGCGCTTATCGCCGAGCTGTCCGCCCCGGCGCGCACCACACGTCCGTAAATAACGGCCTCAGGCCGCGACATCGGTATAACCACATCTTTATCGCCCGATACGGTTACTGTGGTCGTGTATGTAAAATAACCCTCTTTCACGGCGGTTATACGATATGTGCCCGCCGAAAAAGGCCTATTCTGGGTTCCGTTGCTGCCGGTGTAAAACAAGAGCGGCGCCAGCGTAGGCCCGCTGATCACCTCCGATTTCAACTCCACATAGGAGACAGGCACGTCAACGCTGCCTATCCTCTCTTGCGTCGTGATGTTTATGCGACCGTCGTCGGCCTTAGCGTATTTGAATGTGGAGGCCGAGCGCGCGTCGTCGGTGGAAGCCGCGCCGCGGCTGTCGAGCGCGTAGACGCGCCACTTGTACGAACCGCCGGTCAGCGTGCCCTTCGCGTCGAATTTCACGCTTAGGGTGTCATTGGCTTTACGGTTGCCGCGCGGCACGGTTGTCTCCCAAGCCAGCAGGCCCATCTCGAACTTACCCATGCCTTCCATGCCGAAAGATTCGGCGGAACCCTCCCTCAAGATATTCACCAAGTACGATTTCGCGTTGTTCGTGTCGAGATTAGTCCACCTGAACTCTATCGGATCGGCGTCATGAAACCCGTCCCCCCGCGGCGGCGACAACTCCACGACGGTAGGGGAGGTAATCGTATCTGTGGCAATCAAGAACCGCCCGGCCATACCGTCCGTCACGTTCACCACGTCCCACGTGGTAAACGCGGGGCGGTTGCCGTAGTTATTCAGCACCATCCAAGAGTAGGTGATGCCCGACGCGAGCGGCGGCGGCGCGGCGGTAATTGTATTAGAGGGGTCGGGCGCGCCGAACGCTATGCTCGTATTCGGCGTTATCGCCTGCCATATAATGTTAACGCCCGCGTTGGGCTTGCCGCCGGATACGAAAAACGGCCTGTCGGAGAGCACTATGTGGTAGTACGGCACGCCCGAAACCGGCGTCCACATGAAAACCGGCGCGAGATCCGTCACAACCTTAAACTGTTCGCCCTTACTAATATTGGCCTTTGGAGAGACGATAGCCGGCGGATCGGCGCTCGCCACCATCAGACGGAAATAATCCGAATAGAGCGTGTCGCCGCCTTCCACGGTAGCCACGATAACGTAGTAGGCCCCCGGCCCCATCCGGCCGCCCTGACGGTTAGGGATAAAACTCGTAGACATACTCGTAGCGTCCCCGAAAACCGAGGACACATTGTCGCCCAGCGCGGCAACCTTAGTATACCCCCTCAAATTTCCCCCGGCGGGCGCGGTAGAGAAGTACACATTGCAAGAAGAGCTCGGCTCCACAAGGGAACGCGACCCCGCATCCGCCGAAAGCTGCACCCATTCCACACGAACGACGTCGTCCTGCGCCCTGACACCGGCGGAGGAGGGGTCCGGCACAATCCTCAAACGCTGCCGCTGCCCCGCCGAGGCAAACGCAAGGCACACAAGAACCGACAAAATTACGACCTCAATTTTCCTTAACATCTATAATTGATCCTTTTAAAAGTAATAATTGACCCCGCTCCGCACCGCCGGCAGCGGCAATATATCCGCCTCCACGCGCAACTGCAACTTTGTGCCGAGATTGAACCCGCCGCTGAGTATCGGCAACAGCATTACCACGTCCCCCACGCGCAAGCTCTTCAGCGAGTTGCTTTCACCAAGCACGTACGTGTCTTTACTGCGTATATCGAACCCGCCGAAGCCTACGTTCGCAAAAAACGACGGGTACGTGGCGCTCAGCACCAAAATATGGTCTACAAGTATGCCCACATCCACCTTCTGTTTATCGTAAATAGGGTCTGTCCAATGAGTTTCGCCGTCCTTAGCGTGCGACTCCGCATCGGCTTTCCTCACCTCCCCGCTCACCGTTCTTACAACTTCCATATCCAAGCCCACCTCGCCGAATATTTTTGTATATGATACGGTGAGTCTTTGCGGGATTATGTCGAACGAGAGCGTGTGCCCCTGCGGCATCTTCCATGTGAAAGACTCTATTTTATACGATATGCTGTCTATGGTTTTGGGTATTATGGTGCCCACGCTGTCCATCATTGAGATCGGGTTGGTATTCATGCTGTCGGAAAAGCTCTTGAACTTGTCGCCGAGAATCAGGTCGCCGGTCTCCAACTTGACCACCTGCGGCACGACAAACCCGCCGTTGGCCGAGCCGGTGGTCTTGACGCTGAGCCCGAAACGCGAGTTAAGCGCGAACCTTTTCCACTTTACGCCCACCGACGGCGACCATCCCTCCGCCTTGAAACGCCCCTGCGCGAACCCGTTGCACTTATCCGAACTGAAATCCATGAGATAGTCGTCCACTATAGGCAATGTCCTCACGTCGTCGCCGATAGTTATGCCTTTTACGTCCACCTTAGCGTACCCAAGCAGGTCGATATCCGCTTTAAGCCGGATATCCGCCGAAAAGAGGTGGCGGTGCATGTTGAGCGCGAAGACCAAGTCGTCGCCCTTCCCGACGCGGTACGCGTAGCCGAAGGTCATGGTCTCCCAACCCATGCTGAAAGTGAGCGGCAACCGGAGCGCGCCCCTCACGGAAATGAACCCGTCAACCTTGCCGCCGTCGCTAAGGACGGTGTCTATGGGCTGCAACGTATTTATGACCGACGACCCGCCCAACGCGGTGCTGAAGTTCAAGAAAAAGTTCTGCGTGTAGGCAAACGTCCCCACGCCGTAAACCATAGGCACGTCCACCCGTATCGAGTAGTTGGCGTTTTGTTCCGCGCCGGCGGAGGGCTTGAACCTGTCCCCCTTTTTAAAGATCTTCCCGTTGCTGAACATATCGTCCATCGTCTTGTCGTCAAGAAAGTCGTCCAAACCGGCGGAGTAGCCGACCGGAATGTTGAACCCTATATACCCTACCGGATACTGGAAAGAAACATCGGTTATGGGTCGCAATAGGTCATAGTTGAAGCCCATAGCCAACTGCGCGTTGAAAGACGGCACCCCGACGGTAACGTTATCTATCGGATCGCCGGCCGAAGGCCGCCACACCGCGCACACCGCAAACAGCGCCGCGGAAAAAACACCTATTCTTCTCATTATCAATTCCTCGCCCGCCTATATTTGAACCGCCCAAACCACACAAAACGGTAACTTTAAAATGAAAAATATAGTTATCGCGCAACTGTTTGTCAAACTTTTCTTCCACTTTTTAAAGCCCGCCGCTCTCTATCCGCTCTTTCAGCTCGCCGGAGCACCTAAATACGGTGACCTTGCGCCTCTCCAGCGGCACGACCTCGCCGGTCCGCGGGTTGCGGGCGGGACGGGCGCTACGCTCCTTCACGGAGAAGGTGCCGAACCCGCGGAACTCAATCGTCCGCCCCCGCTCAAGCTCCTCGGCGATCGCCTCCAATAACTCCTCCACCACAATCTTGATCTCAGACTGCGTGAGCCCCGTGCCGCGGGCTACCGCCGCGACCAAATCATGCTTTGTAGTATTCATAAACGCCCCCGGCGCCTATCCTATTAAGAGTTAATTGAGCATATTAGACTAATCACCGCCACACCAGCGATAAAATATACTATATTTCCACCATGAGGGTACTAAAGAACATAATTATTATTTTCATAATATGCGTATGCGCGGGCTGCGCGGGCCGCTCCGGCGCCCCTTTACACGGCAAACATCAAGGCCCCGCGACCGCCGACGAGACGCTGCCGCCCGTCCCGTCCACCATAAACATCCCCGTGGAGATCAAAACCGCCATTATCGAAAACTCCGTGCACAGCCTGTTAAGCGGAACATTCTATAGGCGCGACACCACCACGCTCGGCGGCCTAACAAGCATAAAAATATCCGCCCGCAGAAACGGCCCGGTAAAAATCACCGCAAAAGGCGACGAACTCGCCTACAACATCCCGATAATGGTAACCATACGCGTATCGACCACCATCTCCGCGATGGGGCTTACCCACACCGAGCACCAAGACATGGAGGCGGGCATCGCCATGAGGCTGCGCTCCAAGGTATCGCTCAAAAACGACTGGCGCCCGACCATAACCACCAGAGCCGCCGGCTACAGGTGGACGACCGAACCGGTGCTTAAAGCGCGCTCCGTCACCATCCCCATAAAACCGCTCGCCAAATACTTCGCCGATATACTCATGGGGATAATCGGCCCGATGATCGACAAAACGCTGGCGAACTCCGATATTATAAAGAAATCAGTCATAACCCCCCTGTGGGAACAACTCAACACGCCCATAAAATTCACCCTCCCGGAGACGCGGGAGGTTCTATGGATGCGCTTCAACCCGACCGACCTGTACCTCTCCGGCATAGACGGGCAAGGCGAGTCCATATCGGCGCGCGTAGGCATCCGCGCCGTAACCGAGGCCACAATGGGCGACAAACCGGAAAGCCGAGAACCCGCGCCGCTGCCCGACTTCACGGAACCGCCGGAAAACAGCGACTCAACCTTCGCCCTGAACCTATACGCCGAAATCCCATACACCAACGCCACCGCCCTGTGCAAAGAGAAGTTCAACGGGAAAACATTCGCCTCCGGCATAAACAAAATAACGGTCAACGACATAGAAATAACAGGCCTGAACGCCGACGGCCTGCTGTTGATTAAAATGGAGCTGTCCGGCTCCATAAAAGGAACAGTGTCGGTAACCGGACGGGCGGACTACAACGACAAAGACAAAACCCTGTCGCTCGCAGACCTCGACTTCGACCTGACGACATCCAGCCAATACCAACAAGCCAAGAAGTGGCTGCTGAAAGGCATCATCATCAAAAAGATGAAACCGCTGATAAAGTTCCATCTCTCCGCAATACTCGACGCGGAAGCGCTGACAAAAACGCTCCTCACCGACTACCCGATAAACAAGGGGATAACGCTAAACGGCAAGATAGAAACACTGACGCTGCGAGGCGTGGAAACAACGGATACGGCGCTGCGGGCGGTGGTGCTGGCGTCGGGGACGGCGAAGGTGACGGTGGCCGCGGGCAGGTGAAGACCTGGCGGGCGGTTTTTAAACTTTTTCACACGGATATTGACTCCCGCAATACCCATGAATTATATTAGTAATGTAACAAATAAACCTACGTTTAAATGTTACACATAAAATTCCTGCCGAACCCCGTTTTTACCCCTAATTTCAGCGTTTTCCTATTTTAAAAAGTGTATAATAAAAACGTAGGTTTTTGTGCTACACTCTTATAAATAGGGGGACTCTATATGCTGACAGATGTTTTGACCTATCGCCGCCAAAATCAAGGGCTTACGGTGGGCGATTTTACGTCGGCGTTGACCGACAATACCACCTGCGCGATCGATTTTAAGGCGGTTTTTGGCGATTTTACCCCGTCCGCGCCCGATTTCAAGGCGGTTTTGACGTTGACGTTGACTGAAGTTCGGGGGTTTAGCCCCCGAACTATCTATGGAAGGCGCAGCCTTCCGTCTAAAAAAGCATTTGATTTTGACGTTATGTTTCCATTTAATATCAACATTAACACCTTAATCGTTTGGAGGATTGCATTATGAATATCTTTACTTTTACGAAGTTGGGTCGGACGCTGTTGCTGTCGGCGGTGTTGGCGGTGTGGGGGACGGTTTGGTTGGCGGGGTGCGTGGGCGGCGACAAGCCATCGGAATTGGTTGGGCACTGGGAGTATTATGAGGGAGCCACACGCGGCGTGCCGGAGGATATAGAGTTGTTTAAGGATGGCACCGGCGTGATTGATAAGAATGTCAGCAGTACTTGGAAAGTCGAAAATAAACGACTCGTATTCTTGTCCGCATTGCAAGCCTTGTCTTGTGATTATAAAGTATCGGGCTACGAATTGATTCTTACTTATGACGGCGGAAACAGCACGACATTCGTGAAGAAGGGAAAGTCGGAGGAATACAAGAAGAAGAGCGCAGAATCCCCGACGGCTAAGGCGTTTGCCGAGGCATCAAACGTGATTAGGTCGTATGAATCGGCGTTGCTTGCGGCTGTGGCGGAAAATGATTTTGGAAAATTCACCAAAGATGATTTGATTTTCGACTTTACAGATGTTAATAAGAACTCTAAGTTGTTTAATTATACTGTTAGTGACGATTTGTCTACGTTTGTGGCAACAGCCAAAGACGATATAGGTGATTTCAAAAAAGGCAGCACCATAACAGCAAAGTATAACAACTCCGACTTTAGCTTTATTCATAGCAGCAGCCAAGAAGGTGTGGTGCGAAAATCGATTCCTGGCTTCTTGAGATGATAATGTTTGTGACACTCATCGCGAGGATTATAGGATTAAACGTCAAAGTCAAAGGCATTGTGTGTTAATGTATTGACGTTGACGTTGACGGTAAGTTCCCTTCGACTTCGCTCAGGGAACTTACGAGGTAGTAATTAAGGTCGCTGAACAGGGAACTAAGGTCGCTGAGCGAAGTCGAAGCGACCGTGACGTGGAATAAAAAAACGTCTGAATTAGGATTGGTAGGATTATAAGGATTAAAGGATTAACGTCAAAGTAAGTGCGTGTTGATGATGTTGATGTTGATGTTGATTTTTAATCCTATAATCCTTTAAATCCTAAAAATCCTAATTCAGACAGTGGTTTATAAACTATCAATCATCATTTTCATTTAACTAACGGGAGGAGTTGCGTTATGAGTTTCATCAACTTTGGGAAGTTGAGTCGGGCGTTGTTGATGGCGGCGGTGTTGGTTGTTGGGGCGTTGGTTGGGACAACGGCGGCGCAACAGAAAGGGACGTTTACCGACAGCAGGGACGGTCAGAAGTACAAGACAGTAACGATTGGCAATCAGGTTTGGATGGCGGAGAATCTTCGTTTCAAAGTCGGAGATAGTTGGTGTTACAAGAACAGTGATGAAAATTGCAAAAAGTACGGTAGGCTGTATGATTGGAATACGGCGAAGACGGCGTGTCCTAGCGGTTGGCATCTACCATCGAATGAGGAGTGGGACGGTTTGGGTTCGGAGGATGATAATGATAATGTGACGAGTAAAAAACTGAGAACAAAGAGCGGTTGGAATGCTCCTAAAGGTCAAAACGGTAACGGTACTGATGACTACGGGTTTTCGGCCTTGCCTGGCGGCCAACGTATGTCCGTTGGCGGTTTCTGCTGTGCCGGAAACGAAGGCAACTGGTGGGGGGCGGGCGAGAACGGCTCCGCATACCTGTTCAAGTTCTACTTCGGTGGTGGCGCGGGTGGCAATTACAGAGAACCATTAGAATGCGACTACTGTGACGGGTTCACCTTCGACGAGGAGGGTACCGGGTTCTCTGTTCGTTGCGTTAAGGACTGAATCGTGGTTCGGTAGGCGTTAGGGTTGTCGGGGCCGGTCCGCTGTGTTGTCGGCGGGTCGGCCCCGTTTTTATTTTAAAAAAATATTGATTTTGAGACAGAATTATATTATATTATTAATGTGCAATGGCGACATTGCTCTTCCCTTAAGTGGGTTCACCGCCCTCGCATACTCTCTGCGGGGGCTAATTTTTTGAGGAGCGGCATTGCTAATGAGCGGCTCGGTAAGTTTTGTTTATATTCTAAAATCTTTGCGTGTGGGGTTGGTGGTGTAGATGGGAGTGTACTACGATACGTGTTGTTACAATCGTCCGTTTGACGACCCGTCGCAGTTGCGGATTCGCAGGGAGGCTGTGGCTATACTGAGGATTAGGGGGTGGTGCCGCCGGTACGGTCACGCTATTTTCAGCAGCGCCGCGTTAGATGAAGAGATTGACCTTATATCTGATGTTGATAAGCATCGTGACGTATTGCGTTTCTATAGGCAGACGGCGACAGTTCGCG
>Ga0268262_10000486_pt1 | contig 52519 bp, 46 predicted proteins | sample TergutNc150P3_FD_190354 | JGI IMG/M metagenome (GOLD analysis project Ga0268262, IMG submission 190354) | Nasutitermes corniger P3 segment gut microbial community from laboratory colony in Florida, USA - Nc150 P3 (SPAdes) (version 2) | ecosystem: Host-associated > Arthropoda: Insects >... | reverse complement strand
TCGGCGTTTCCCTGTCTATATTTATAAATCTCTCGCTCATGTTTTTATTTTATCATTTCTTTTTGTTCCTGGAAATCTTTTTTTCAATTTGGCCAAATTTAGCCTAAGTCCGACAGGCTCCTAGGTCATTCCGCTTCGCTCCATTCCCACGCCGCCTTCACCCACATTCCAGCCCGCCGCAACCTTGCAGGTTGCCTATTAGGCGGGCTGGAACGTCGTATACAACAGCGATTATATGCAATTGGGCAATGTATTATGAATAAAAAATAACCCACTTTAACAAAACCCTCCGTTCCGCCGCAGATATGCGTACTCAGCCCGCCCAGCCTCTCGTCTACTTCATTCAAAGCGAAGTCCGCCCCACGGCAAGCCAAAGCGATACATCACTCACTAATTCCGCTGGATGAAGCATTAACTTGCTGATACCGCCCGACCGCCTTACGGCGGCCAGGCGGCCTTAATTACTGATAAGACCTTATCTACCAATCTCGCTACCCGTTACCTTCACTCCCCATAGTGAAGCATCAACAAGATACCCTAAAACCCGCCATCCCTTCGGATAGGCGGGCGTTTTCTCGAACAACCATTTAACAGCAAAGCCCACGTCGCAAGCTCCGCCATAAGTTTATCCACAAGTAAAACTTGAATACAAAGCGGTACTTGCTCCGAGGGCTTTGCGTGGCGTTTCATTTACCTGCTGAACCTCGCTCTTAGATCATTAACCCGCTGATACCGCCCGACTGCCTCCAGCAGCCAGGCGGCTATGGTTGCTGAAAAAACCATTTCTCCCGATTTCGCTAACTGTTACCATCACTCCCCATAGTGAAGCACAACCAAGATTCCCTAATACCCGCCCGTCTTTCAGACAGGCGGGCATTTTCTCGAAAAGACGTTTATTCGCATCGCCCACGGCGCAAGACCCGCCATAGCCTTACTCGAAAAGCGACACCTTGTTAGTAGCGGGACTTGCGCCGTGCCTTAATCCAAAAATGCCGATTGCATGTACTTACACCAAATTCCGGAATAGCCCTATATATACCTTTTTTATTATTTTTTTATTTACTTTCTAAGCATAAGCAAAAAATAAAAGAAAGAATAATAGTAGATAAAAATGAATAGCAACCAGTATCATTCAAAATCAACAAATTTCAGTGTATGATAATGTGCCGCCCAAATGACCGCTTTTCTGGAAAGTACACGATTACAGGGACATAGCAGGGAACCATTTTTTGCTTTAGGCGACAAGGATGTCGCTGTATCCAAGCTTTAGCTAGAGTTTTTACGTAGTAAAAACTCATAGATAAAAAAATTACAGGGATGTAATTTTTTTATAAGGGGGCGTGCGCGTCCCTAAAATTGCCACTTTTTGTGAATATCGAAAATATTTCCTGTATCAAAGCTTTTTAACCGCTTTTTCCCATATCAACAAATATCGCTACAAGCATCCTAATAGCAAACCATATCAGCATTATCAAAGGCAAAAATCATTTTTTATGCCTCCTTCACCAACTAACCAAGGGGGCACGGGGGGACGCCCTATCAAGCACGTCGATAAGCCGTGTAGCTGAAAAAATGTTGCACGGCGTGGCACAAGAAAATCCTCGCTTTGAATAAATGCGGCGAACCTTTAGGTGAGCCAGTAACCCCTGTCAACAGCATTGCTTTATGAAGCGGGATAAATATCAGTCCACATAGGAAGGGTACGGGTCTTTTTGGTATACCTTTTACTGTGAAGGGCTTTGAAACCGTTTTTTTCGTAAAAAAGGGGAAGGCTTTTGTCATACTCAATATCGGCATCCGCCGTAAGGACGCGGCAGGCGATAAGGCGCTCATTGCACTGGTCGGCAACGCTTCGTGAAAAGTCAATCATAAGGCTGCCGAGGCGGCAATAAGTCTCTCTAAAATCCTGGTCAACGGCAAGTTTGGCTATTTTGAGAGCCGGCAAAGTCTCAAAGGATATATCGGGAAGCAAAAGCCTTGCCTTTTCTTCGTCTTGCAAAGTAACAGCGTCAGCAATAAGGGAAATGTATGCGGCAATTGCGCGGCTTTCAATCTCGACAAGCACAAAAGTATTCGAGATATGGGTCTCCTGATGTTTCAAAGCGTCCTGCTTGAGAAAAAGCGTATACTCATTGGCATTGTCGCCATTAAAGCTCGCGATATGGTGATTGGGGTTGAGCTTCTCAATAACAAAGTAATTGCCGTAGTTTTCAGGGGTAATAAGAATCATTTAGGGGCGAAACAGTCGCGGAGGCGTTTCATTCGGCTAATTTGCGCATCGGTGGGAGGCATCAGGGCAGTCTGCCACATTTTTTTCCAGTCTGCCGGATCTTCCACAACAGTAGCGCGGACAGGCTTTATTTTGTTGCCATTAATTTTTTGCGTTTTAACCGCCATAACTGCCCCTTGATACAATAGTAGCCGGAAAACAGTATCAGCGCAAGCGGAGAATTGCCTTATAAATAACCTAATCTAAAAGAGGGCAGGGCGAAGAAAGCCCCGCCCCCAAAATCAAACCCTTACCCCTGAAGCCCCAGGCCCAGCCAGTACCGGCCATCGGCTGCCCTTTTCTGCGCCATCCCCAGCTCCTTCATCCGCAGCCCGAACATCCGCTCGCTGGTCGCCAGCTCGTTGTTCTCCCCGCACCATTCCTGATAGACGCGGAACAGCTCCCTTGCCCGTATCGACAGCTCAGGCGTCTGGACGCACCGCTCCCTGATGAAGTTCCCGATTACGTCCATCTCGCCCCGGTACTCGTCCGTGGCGTTGGCGATTATCGCGGGCGTCCTCAGCCTTTCCTTCTGCCACCTTAGCGCCCCCTCAATCAGCCAGTTCAGTATGCCCGGCTTCTCTTCCAGGAGCTTCTGCTCCAAATACCTGTCCATCTTTTCTTCCGGAATGGTGGTAGTAAACGGTATCAGCTTTATCCGCCTCCAGATGCCGTGATCTGTCCCCCGGATGACAGGCTTGTGGTTGCTTGCCATGAAAATCTTGAACGTCGGAACGAAGTTGAAATACTCCCCGTACAGGAACCGCGCGGTCATGGAATCGTTGCCCGTTGCCTGCTTGATAAGGTGTTCCGAAAGCCGCTTCCCCTGCTCGGTTTCAGGCGTGGTAACAAAGCGCGTCCCCCGCAGCCGGGCGATGTCGTTGGTCGCCGTGTCGTTGTTCCGCTTCATAAACGTTTCGGCGTATGTCGCGATGGCGTAATCCCCCAGGATGCGCTGGACGACGTTGAGGAACGTGCTTTTCCCGTTCGCCCCGGTTCCGTAGAGGATGAACATGGACTGCTCGCTGGTATCCCCGCTAATCGCCCAGCCCGCCGCAGCCTGTAGGTATTCAATCAGCTCGGGCCTGTAGCCCATAATCTCCCGGATGAACTGCTTCCACATTGGGCAATCCGCTTCCGAATCGTGCCGCACCCCCGCGATTTTTGTGATCATGTCTTCCTGGCGGTGGGGGAGCAGCTCCCCTGTTTTCAGGTCGATGGTCCCGTTCTCCGCGTTGAGGAGCCAGGGGTTCCTGTCAAGGTCGTCGGTAGCGGCGTTAAGGCACGGGATCCAGCTTGCCGCTTCCACGAAAGCCTTCCTCCTCCTGACCGATTCGCTCTGGATGGCGTACTTTTCGATGTCGAGCCTGTCCCTGTAGTCGGCGGTTTTGTACAGCTCGGCGTAGATATTCCGCACCATGGTCAAACCCCTGTCATGGATTAGCGGCCCGTTATCCACCTGCCACCGCGCCCCCGTCCAGACGATCCACTTTTTCCATGGGGCGATATACCGGATGTCCTTTCCGAATTCGCTGACCAGCCGGTACGCGTTTGTGGAATCGGTGAACTGGAGCAGCCCCTTCTGGAGCTGCTGGATGCGGAGGTATACCGCCTCGTCCCCGATTGCGCTGTGTTCCATGCCGCCTGGCATTGCCTGTCTTTGCATAAATCTTCCTCCTGACGGAAATATTTATGCCCAATGTATGGCGCACCGGCACAGGGGAAAATGGGTAAAGTGTGCAAGTTGTAAAAAACATGATAATGTCTTTATTTCAACAATAACTCCGACACATAAATCCCAAGGCTTCTAGTATGACACTCCCGGTAAGCGATAGTTATTCTGCGGTTAGATAGGGTCTTTTATTGATTTTTATAGCGAAATTTTGTATTCAATCAGATAAATAATCTAGCTAATTTATAAGTAAAACGGTGATACCTATAAATAACATGTTTCTTAGCAGTTACAATGGCTAATTTTAGTAACTATCATCCCCGATGCTGTTTAGAAGAGCCTTTCTTTTTGCTTCCGGATAAATCAGGCTTATTTGCTGGCGTTTCCTTAAGCCTGATTTCAATTATTTCTTCCAGTGCCACAATAACCAGAGGGTATTCCGCTTCTTTTAGTAATGATATAAGGTATTCAATCCGCTGCCTTTCAGGATTACGGTAGAATGGTGGTTTTATCTCCATATCCATGCCATAGGCTAGCCAATCTAAGGAGATATCAAGTATTTCACAGGCTTTTACCGCTAAATCAAAGTCAAGATACTGGGTTCCATTGATTATTTTTGAAACGGTGGCTTGGGTAATTCCTAATTCTCTGGCAACATCTACCTGTTTAACATTTCTCAGCCTTATTGCCTCCGCTAGCCTTTCTCCGTAAGTCTGTTTCATTTCCTATACTATCGCATAAGAAGCTATAAAAATCATCCTACTTGACAGTTTCAAATATAGAATATATTATTCCATTTAAGCAAGTTGGATAATATTATGGATAATGGTGGTGTATCTTGTAAAAAACCCCTTATAACCGCTCTAAAAGAGGCTGGTTTTAGTATTGATAATATAAGAAAACAGGGAAAAAAGACTGTTATTACAGTTTTCCGGCACAAATATCCTGTCACAACAGAAACAGTGCCTGCCATCGTGAAAGGTACGCCAAAATGACAATACTGTGTTTCCACTCTTTGAATATAAACCCATTAATCGCGAAAAACCGTGCCTGGCACCAATTATTCCCACCTGACTAGACAAAAGGGGTAAACATGAAAACAAGACAAGTATTATTTTTAATTGCAGTCTTTCTTCTTGTCCTTGCTTTTACAACTTGCGGTTCCTCGCCTCCATCAACAACTATAGCGTCTACATCCGTAACAAACGCACTTGTAACACCTGTAACCAATAGTGCGGAAGGACTCTCCTTATTGGAAGCTATTGAACAATCTGCCGAAAGGATAGCAACAGAACTTCCCGCTGGTAGCCGAGTGGCTGTACTGTCTTTTGATACAGATAGCCCCAAACTATCAGTATTCATAATGGAAGAACTCTCAGGTGCTCTCTTTGATCGTGGAATAATAATTGCTGACAGACAAAACCTTGATGTTATTTATCGTGAACTTGCTTTCCAAATGAGCGGCGATGTAAGCGACTCAACAGTCCAGTCCATCGGAAAGTTCCTGAGTGCAGAGATGGTAATTACGGGCCAGATGCGTCCACTCGGAACCACATACCGCTTTACGGCCAATGCAATCCATGTGGAAACAGCTACACGAGCAAGTATTCCCCGTCTCACGGTAAGAAACGATAGGGAAATACAAAACATGATTGCAGCACTTAACCAGCAAACTGGAGCAACCGGAGCTACAGTAGCCTTACAATCTGAACGTGCTATAGCGGAAGCACATGTTGAGGAAGTACGGGCAGTAGCAGAAAAAATAACTACGGAATCTTCTACAGCACCGGAAGCGCAAGCAGTGGCGGCGCTTGCGGCAGAAGCACTCGCAGTAGCGGAAACGCGCGCGGAAGAAGCGCGTACGGCGGAAACTCGTGCAGCAGAAGCCCGCGCAGCAGAAGAAGCGCGTAGAGCTGAAGAAGCTCAGAAGGCCGCTACGGCAGCCGCCGTGGCTCGAATCCCCGTACCTACAGGTCTTTCTGCTGAAGCAGGCTATACAACAATAAACCTCTCCTGGAATGTCGTTACAGGCGTATCTTCATACAACATTTATCGTTCCGTCACGGCGGCAGGAACTTACACCCAAATTGCAAACCAGAATTCAACAAACTATACCGACAAGAACTTAAATCAAAACACGACCTTTTATTACAAGATTAGCGCAGTAATTGATGATTTAGAGGGAAGACAATCCACTCAGGTAAACGCTAGAACAATGTCCCTTACTGCCGGGACTATGGTTCCGGGAAACAGCCTTACAGAAAAATTGGCTTGGCTACAAAGAAGCGCGGAGAACCACAATACCTATATTTTGGAAGTTAATGCCAACGAAAGTATCACTCCTCAGGTGATTGGGTTCAGAGGTGGGATCAATATTACCGTAGTTCTCAGAGGCGATAATGAAAATCGGACTATCAGGCTTAGAACAAACGGTACGATGTTTACTGTAAATGACAATACATTTGTTCTGGAAAACAACATTACTCTTCAGGGGCACAATCAAAACACTGGCTATTTGGTTTCTATAAATGGTGGGATATTTAGAATGAATATTGGATCGACTATCACTGGAAATAACAGTAGTGGAGTTTATATTACAAATGGAGGAACCTTTGAAATGAATGGAGGTACTATCTCTAATAATACTTCTACCAGTGGTGGTGGAGTATATATGTGGGGTGGTACTTTTACAATGAGTGGCGGGATTATATCTGGTAATACAGCTACTTCCAGAGATTCTTATCGCGGTGGTGGTGCGGTATATCTGGATATGTGGAGCATTTTTGCTATGAGCGGTGGTACAATCTCTGACAATACAGCTTTACGTGGTGGTGGGGTGAGAGTTAAATATGGGGCCACATTCATTATGAACGGCGGTACCATTACAAATAATATCGCTCGCGATTATGGCGGCGGAGTGTTTGTAGATTCTACGATTGGACCAATTGGAGAATTTGCTAAGACTGGTGGAACCATTACCGGTTATATCAATAATCAGAGTAATGCCAATGTTGTAATGGATGATGCTGGTAATATACTAGCCCGCAGGGGCCATGCTGTAAGTATTGATAGCGGAGACCGCAAGCGCGATGCCACCGCTGGGCCTGAGGTTCATTTTTCGTATAGTTGGTCTAAGAAAAGCGGCGGATGGGATAATTAAGGCTGATGCCGTGTTTTGGTTCCTACATTCACGGAATTTGCAACTGAACCATAAGCATTCATCTTTTTGAATGTATTTTGATATTGCAAGTATAAAATACACCGTTGGTGTTAAAAAATATTTATTCAAAGAGAATAAAAAGGAGCTTTAATATGTTGAACAAGAAAATGATTTTATGTATTACTTTACTGGTAATATCTATCAGCTCGGTTTTTGGTCAAAGCAGAAAAGTAGAAGGTGCTAATTTAGTAGCAAAATTGGTTTGGTTGCTAAGAAACGCACAAAACAATGGTGATTATACCATTGAACTGGCTGGCAATGAGGCTATCGGTGGACAGACTCTTTCATTTGAAGGTAAAACAGGGATTACTGTTCGTTTTACAGGCGCTGAGAGAGAAAAAACCATTACGCTTACCGACAACAGCTCGCTTTTTACAATAGAGTCTGGTGTTACACTTGTATTGAGCAAAGACATTACATTACGGGGACACAGTAATAATAACACTGCGCTTGTTAGAATAAATAATGGTGGTACTCTGGTAATGAATGAAGGATCTAAGATTTGCAACAATAAAAGTTGTGGTGTATATGTACAAGAAAGAACAAACTTTACAATGAACGGTGGAGAAATCTCAGACAATAATAATTGCGGAGTGATTATGAACGGTAATGCAGTTTTTAATATGAACGGCGGAAAAATTTCCAGCAATACCACATCTGATTACGGCGCTGGGGTATATGTAGGGCAAAGGGGAACTTTTACCATGAAAGGTGGCGAAATCTCCAGCAATACTATCCACGGTGGGTACTATGACCATAGCTACGGTGGTGGGGTATATGTGAATAAACAGGCAATCTTTACCATGAGCGGCGGAAAAATTTCTGACAATACTGCAACTGCGGGTGCTATTTGTGAAGGTGGTGGAATATTCGTGGAGAATGACTTTAGTATGAGCGGCGGAGAAATCACTGGTAATCTTGCCTACAGCACTGGCTATTTCAGTAACAGTTGGGCACATGGTGGGGGAGTTTATGTGAGTGGAACATTCAACATGAGCGGCGGGAAAATTTATAGAAATTCAGTAGACCATAGGTCTTCTTCCGGTGGTGGTGTGTATGCGAGAACCTTTAATATGACTGGCGGGGAAATCTCTGGCAATACCTCTTCTAAATCTGGCGCCGGGGTTGATGTTAGCACCTTTACTATGAGCGGTAATGCGGTCATCTCTGGTAATACTGCATCAGAATCCGGTGGTGGGGTGGATGCTAGCACCTTTACTATGAGCGGTAATGCGGTTATTTCTGGTAATACTGCCTATAAATTCGGTGGTGGGGTATATACTGGTAACTTTACTATTAGTGGTAATGCGGTTATCTCTGGTAATACCGCATCCGAATCCGGTGGCGGGGTGTATTTACGAGAAAATGCTACCTTAACAATGAACGGCGGGGAAATCTCTGGCAATACCGCCTCTGTGTCAGGAGGTGGTGTGTATGGTCGTACTACGAAAACCCGTGGGATAATCTATGGTTATTCTGAAGGTGATAGCAAGAGTAATATTGTGAAAAACAAATCCGGTATAATTCAAAACAACTGCGGTCATGCGGTATTTACAAGCGATTCTCTCCGCAGGGAGAGTACTGCTAGATCAGATGAGGCTCTAGACTCAAGTAAAACAGGTTTGGTTGGAGGTTGGGGGTATTAAAGCTATCTAAACAAAAAGTAAAAAATTATAGGGTATTTGGTTTTATTCGCCCAACCAAGCTGTAACTGCTTCGCTACCTTACAGCGTCAGTTACAGCCGAAATTTTTTACGACTTAAAATCTATTTTTTTGATAAAATTAGGGTAAAGAAAGATAAGCTTATAGATTGGCGTTCGGCGTAATATAAATATTCTTGTGTGTATTATAGCAAACTATGTCCTCCACCGCTGATATTTACACATTGGAGTATCTGTGACGAAATTTACATAGTGTACCGCTTTTGGCGACTACGCTATATATAGTGTCGTTAGGTGTTATTTTATATGTTACTGAGTAACTGTTTTGAAGTGCATAATTACCTTTGTAGGTACCACGACAAGGAAGTTACTTCCAGCGCAACTAAAATGAGGGGATGCGCTTTTTCTGTTTATTACCTTGCATGATTGAGCACATTGTGTTTTAATATCTATAAGAGGGAAGAAATTTAGCCAATGATGTTGTAAACCAGTCAAATTCCATGTTCTGATGGATTTAGATAAGGGAATAGGAAGAGAACGATTATTCTTTATGGAAACAGAAATACCAGATATTTTTAACTCAAAAATAAAGAAACTCAGGATTGAGCTTCCAGATTATAACTTCAGTCATTCATCGTCTGGAGATTCTCCGCATACTTTTATCGGTAGAGTTCGAGTCCTTGAAAAATTAAAAAAAGTAATAGAAGATTCGCCCGACGAACCAGGTGTTTATTTAGTCGCGGGAAATCGTGGTGTAGGAAAAACAAGTTTAGTTAGCGAGGTAATCAAAAAAACTTCTTTGCAACATAAATCCAAATTTACTCAAAATCTTATATATATAATTCTTCTTTTACTGGATTCTATAGGAACTCTTTTTTGTTTACAAATATTCAACACTCCTGAAAATCATTTTATCATATTAGGAATTGCTTCATTTTTTATTTTTATTTTAACATTCTTCCTATTATGTTTTAATGGCTATGGTATCGGAATTCCAGATCAAAAAGATGAAAACCAGAAAAAAACAATTTGGAAATTTTTTATGGATAAAACTATCAATTATGTTACATTTGTTTTTAAGGGAATTCGGAACTATATAAAAAATCACAACCGTTTGTATTTGCGCATAAATTTCGGACACAAATTAAAAGATGAAAAAGATATTTTACGGTTAATAGCACGGACGCTAAGTACTGAATATAATAGATTTCATCACTCGCTTAGATGTATGTTGCCTTGGCGATCCATTACATTCGCCTTTCTTTTACTTTTTTCTTTTTTTACTAGTAAAATTGTGAGAGAACAATATTTCTATAAATCAATAGAAGGTATTGTAGAACAACAAGAATTTGATAAAATAATAAGGGATAAGGAACTTTTAAAAAATTATTTTTTTTTCGACAGTGACAAAATAAAGACTACATCTGATACTGTAGCAGAAAATACAGCAGGTACCAAATTAGGTACGAAGATCTTTATTCTTTTGTTTGTACTTGATCAATTTATTAAAAATTTTGGCATTCGAATAAATTACCTTTTCTTGTTATCATTTTTCTTAATATATTTATTCTTTGTATTACTGTTCCGTTGTACTTGGATTACACAATTTTTTGTTACACATCAAATAGTAAAACGTAGACTGAAAAAGTTGAACAGCGACATTACACATAGTACTGAACGCGAAAATTCATTAAACATGAATAATGGAAGCACTGGTCTAGGAATTGGAGCAAAAACAAAAAAATCACGTAATGTTGCCGATGCGAGGGAAATAGAAAAGGAATTGCAAGATATTTTGAATGAAATTAAGCGAATACCAGTTATTATGTGCCGTCCAAATATTGTTATCGTGTTTGATGAATTAGATAAAGTCGAACCTGGTGATTCTAGCATAGAAAAAGAAAACATACAAACAAAAGCTTCATTGTTTTCTATTCATGCTACAAGAGAAAGGCAAACAGAGATTTTAAAAATATTATCTAACATGAAGTATTTTCTCTCTACTGCTAGAGCGAAATTCATATTCATTGCTGGACGTGAAGTGTTTGACATTCATTTAGCTGACGTATCAGAAAGGAACAATTATATTGGTAGTATTTTTAACATCGTTATCCTTGTACCAAGTTTTCTTACTGATCACCATACAGGTGAAAAATATTTACATCAAGAATCAAGTATAGCATCGTTACCTGAAGAATTTGTCTGTCGCAGACTTTTTCCATTCGATTATCATGTAGATTCTTATAATTTGAAAAATTATCGTAATTACTTGAGAATAATGATGATATTTGAAGCTACACAAAACGAAGAACAGAAAAAAGAGATAGAAAATAAAATGAATCGACAAAAAGATGACATAATTATTTCCATTGAAAATGAAGAAATAAAGCAAGTAAATAAATTAATCGGACAAAATGAAAAAATAGAGCAAAAAATAAGTTCTATTATCCCTAATGTTGAGAACGAAAAAATACAGCGAATATATGACATATTCATTGGACAAATTGGAAAAGATGAAGTAGAACTGGAAATAAAAAAGATAATTCCCAAGGTAGACGAAAAGCGATACAAGTTAATATGTGACATGTTTACTGAGTATTTAAAAAAAATAGAGCCAATAAAAGGAATAATCACAAAAACAAATCTTGAAATAAAGCAAAAATTAGGGCTTGAAATTCCACTTGTAAAAAAAGAAGAAGAAATTGACCAAAAAATAAATGAAAAGAAGAAAATAATTAAAGATATAATGGACAAAATAACCATTGCAAATAATGAAAATGTAGAGCAGAAAATAATTGTAATAATCACAGAAAGAAATAAAGAAATAACACAAAGAATTCAAAATATATTTGATGATATACAACAAGAAAAAATACAGAAAATAATTGCTTTATTGCAACAATTTATTATTTATCTCGCACATGTAAGTAAAGGTGCACCTAAGAAAATGATGCAACTCTTTGAGTCATTTGTTGAAATTCATATTGAAAATAAAGAAAATAAAGAGAACACACTATTCGTACAACGCTATCATAATAGCTCACAACACTTTTTATCTTTCAACTATTATAAGCAATATACGTTGGGCATTATGGCATACTTGATAACGCCAATTTTTTACCGTCTTGCTGAAAGCAATATCAAGGAACATAGTGATAAATTACTTGTATCGTCTTTACGATTTGTCGATTTTCTTTTTAAATTTCACAAGCATTCTTTTTCATGGAAAATTTTGGATATTTCACCAGAAATGCTTGAAGTAAACCGTGCGCCTGAACTTAAATCAGTTGCTGTGGATTTACTAAATTATTTGACGCAAATACATATCAGCAAGTCGAATTTCAGCTTCTCAGACTACAAATTTGACAGTTGGATTGCTAATGAAATTTTCGCTATGACAAAAACAGACGAAGTTTTTTCAGCGCTTTTTAGTTTCTCGCTAGATGAGATGCTACCTCTGAAAAAACATTATCAAGATCTGTTGGAAAACACTAAAAAAGAATACATCAACGATAAAAATTCTTCTGTAATTACAGACGCTATTTCCTCATTACAAGTAGTGTTAGGTGATTTATGTTATTATAATGATGAACTTGAAGAGGCGGAAGTATACTATAAAAGCGCTGTACAAGAGTTTCGTAAGTTTGAACAAAAAAATAGTGATAAAACAGAAAAAAAAGATAGGGAAAAAGAAGGAAAAATAAACCACGAGCGACTCTATGTATATGTACGCAATATGCTTAGATTAGGAATGATTTACGAAAAGCGGAAACAAAATGACTTTGCCTATCTGATTTACAGTGAACTTTGCGAACGAATTATATGGGAACGAGATACTGCAAATGACGCTAATAGAATATGGTTTAAGAAACTGACATACGAGGGCTTGAAAATGCTATATTTGCCCTTTATTGCTAAACTTCAAATACTTGAGAAAAGTCCTTTTGGAGGAATTACTAATAATCATCTAAGTCAATTGTATAAAGATTTTGAATCGTTAACAAAGAATATTGATCCTGATGGAGCAAAACTTATTAAAGCAGAATTTTATTCACGGGTAGCAGATATTTTATATTATAAGAATTCTGACTTGAATGACACAAAGGATAAGAAAAATTCTTCTTGCAAGGCTTGCGAATATTATCGTAATGCCCTTTCTGCTTTATTAAACAAAAATAACACAATAGATTTACTGCATGAATGTATTGGACAAATCAATGATAACTTCAATATGAAATTTTGTACAATATTAGCAAGGATACTTTCCGATTGGGGTAATGTTTTTTTTTCCTGTGATATTAGCAATATCGAAAAAAGTGAATATATTAATAAAAACAACGAAGAAAAAAAATGTCGGATATATAGTGGAAAAGATCGAAATACAATATCAAGTAGTAAACATAATGACTTTCCAAATAGTTTTATAGAATATATTATTTATTTAAAAGATATTGAAGATGAAAACAGTCCTCAAGTTAATCAATTGGAAACTAAAAAAGATATTGCTTTAGCGATGTATTCCATATCATCATTAGCATACCGCAAAGCTGGTCTATATAAGCGCTCTGCTTATCAAATATATAAAATTCTCTGTTTGTTCAAAGATTATGGAATTTATGAATATGATAAATCAATGGAGTTTATCAACGAATTAAGTGAACAAGCCATTCATTACTTATAGTATGCTAATGAAGAATTAAATGTGCTTGAGTTAAACAAAAGAAAAAAGGATTTTGACAAAACTACGATTAAAGATGAAGATAAAATGCCGTTACAAAATCTCTTAGTAGATAGCGAAATAACAAGAGTGCGGATTTTAGTAAAAGAATTGGAACTAAAATCAGAATTATACAAAACATCAAAAAAACCAGATGATTTAGAAAAATATTATGATATAGCTATCACTTCACCTTATAAAATTAATTACAGTATCATGGGGCGTATTTATCGATTAAGGTTGAAATCTAAGGTTAATTATGAAATGTATAAAAAGCTTCTAAAAAACGCAGAAATAGAAATAAACGAGAAAAAAGAATTTGTTTTGAAAAATGAAGGCTTTAACAAATTTATTGACATAAACGATAAAGGGAAAGCAAAAAAAATTTTTAAGAAATATTTTGAGATTAACAATGATAAAGTTAAGACTATTGAAATTTTCGAAAACCTCATTGCCGAATCAATCTATTGTTTGATGGACATTGCCCAATTATCAGAAACAATGGATGAAACATATCTTTTCCCTCATAGCTTTATGGGTTCAATACATGAACATCTTTCTTTTTGGATAAGGCAATTCGAAGAATATGAAACATATAAAGAAAAAGAGTCAAAAATTGATAAGTATTTAGAACAGTATCTTGATGAAGAATGGAGGGAGCAACTATCCGGTTATCGAGAAAATCAACGAGCGTTGTCACATTTTTACAAATGTTTGGAAATGCACAAAGAAGGCAGGGCATACCATAATATGATTAATACCATGTGTTATGTCAAAGACGATTACAATGATCGCTCAGACCATTTTAACATTGCGGAAGAGAGACACCTTATAGTGAATGGGAAAATTAATAAGAAAATCAATGCGATAAAAGAAATTTATAAGAATTCTACGCTATACGATGTGAATAATTATTATAAAAAAATTACAGATGGTTAGACACAGACGTGTCAAGACAATGTAATAAGTATATTTCATTTTATGTAGTTGTCGGAAAATTACTTACACTTCAGAAATAAAACGCCACTATGGATACAATCCAAAAGCGGCGTATAATGACTGGATCGATAACGGCGCACTACTTAAAGCGTGGTAAACCAGCCCCTCAAGCGCTATCCTGAGCAATCCAGCTATAATGAATATAAATTATTTCATAATACAGTCAAGCTTTTTCTACATCAGCAAAATCCATAAGCTCCTCCACCGGTAATATCCCCTTAGACACCGCCAGCTTAAGAACACCCACCATATTGCGAATCCCGAATTTATGGTAGATATTAGAAATATGGTTCCGCACTGTCTTCTCGCTCAGCATCAAAACCGAGGCGGTTTCCTTCCCCGTCTTCCCCTCTCCGGCACAGCGGACAATCTCAACTTCCCTGTGGGTCAGATGCGGCTTTTTATCCGGAAGGCGGCCATATTCATCAAGGCAGCATATTAAGTACGACGGAACAGTAGCCTGCTCATGCGGGCCATGCCGTTTCCCGAAAATCGCTTCCACGGATTCCCCGATTTCCTTCTCGCTGTCCCGCAGCGAAAGGTAGCTGCCCATGCTCCAATACAAATATCGGGCTGCCATGCCCAACGGCAAAACGGAAGCCGAAAACAACGCCAGCTTCAATTTCGGGTATCGCTTACGTATATTGCCCAGCATTCCAACAGTCTTTTCGCCAAAGAAAATATCCTCAACAAATGCCATTGCCGTGTCAATCTTCCCCACGTATTCGGAAAATACATCTTCGCTTTCCACGAGGTAAAAAGCATAGCCCTTTAGCCCGTAAGGCTCCAAATAGCGGTAAAGCCAATCCTGCACGTCCCTGCTATCTGAAGCCACGATTGCCATCTTCGCGCCCATGCCCCTGCGGCCCCTGCAAATGCAAGCCGGGACAAGGTTGCCCGTTGTCGTCCTGGTATTGCTTTCAGTTACCATTCGCCGCCCCTTCTTGTTTCTGCGGTTGCGCCTTGCCTTTGCTTTTGCTCTCTGCCCAGCCCTGTATTTCCGAGGCCGAAAAGCGGACCGCCCTCCCGATCTTTTTGCAGGGGATGAACCCCGTCAAAACCCACTTTCTGATTGTCGCGCTTGAAAGCCCCAGCATTTGTGCCACTTGGCCCACGTCAAGAAATGTCTCAATTCCTGTCATTTACAAACCTCGCTTCCTTGTTAGCTTTTCCGCATGCTTCTCACACGGTAGCTCGTATGGTAACAAGGAATTTTTTTTAATCTATTGGACAAATTTTTCCTTGATGAAATCTTATGAGTACTCCTGCATACTCCTGAGCACTCCTGATATTTCCTGCCCTTAATTTTGTCTATATTTCTTGTAAAAATTTATGATAATTTCGCTTATTTTTTCTAAAATTTCATGGATTGTTTCCGGCTCCCCGTCCTTTGCTTCCAAAGTGACAAGGCGCTTTATTGAGCCAAAAATTTGCAGCTCCCTTCGCCTTTGTTTCTCCTGAAGCCGGAGGGGCTCCAGTATCGCCTTAATTTTCTTAAAGTCCCTGGATTCATCGCGCTTAAATTCGTAGCCGTTTCGCCCGGCAAGCCTTCTCAGGCTGTGCCTCTTTATCTTAAAGGCGTTCTCTATCGGAGCCCAAAACCCTCCGCGAACCTCTTCGGTATCGCCGAAGGCCCATTTGAAGTATTCGGCCAGGCTCGTCTTGCTTTTAAGCCATTTGTAATTCCCGAAGCTTGTTTCTTTTATGTACCCTTCCCTCATAAGCACTTCAAAGTCATCATAGAATTCGGGAAAATGATGGAAGCACTCGAACACTGCAAAATTGGGATCAAATTCTTCTTCTTCTGACATTTAATAGGTTTCCTAATATACAATATACAAAAAACAGCGCCCAGTTCAAAAAAATATAGCTCGTTGCCAATATTGGAACATTCATTCCGCAAGCCCTTTGTCATGGTTTTTGCATAGCGGCGTTGAGCGCCGCGCAAAAACCACGCCAATCCCTACGGGGGCGGGCATGGCTTTTCCCTGAATTAAGCGTTTCCTCCCTTCGGCGCAGCCTGCGGCTATGCTCCCTTCAGCGGCACTGCCAGCCGCAAGTCGGTTTTTCCCCGTCGGGGGCGGCCCGGCGGGGAAGAAGGGGCAAGCCCCAGCCGGCCCGCCCCTTATCCGGGGAAAAACAAGGGGGCAGGTCTGGGGTTCAGGGACAGCGTAGCCCTGTCCCTATTCAGCCCGATTTTATATCGGATATTCCGGAGGCTTGAAAATGCAAGCGCCAAACCAGAAGCGGTATTACAGCCCGCAGTTCTCACAACTGGCAGCGGTCTCTGTCCGCCGCCTCGCCTGGGCGTTGGAAATGCCAATGCCCAAAGCCGTGGATCACATGGTCCGGCTATTGCCGTCCATCGTGGATCCTTCAAAAGTCTGCCTGTCATGCAAGGACCCTTCCCGGTGCGCCTCTTGCGCCTTTAGCGCACACTCCGCGAATCCGGCTACACTCGCGATGCTTGCCCCGGAGAAGCAAAATCCAGCCAAAGCATAGCAGCAAGCAACCTTGCCCTTGGCAAGCCGCAGGCCCCGCTTTATGCGGAGCCTGCGGCAATTTGTTAAGCCATCTTCCGTTCAGGTTCATCATCCGGCTTCACTATCCGAAGCTCGACAGGGCGCATCGATTCCCCGCCGCCGCCAGGCCCATCCCCCGGTTCGCCCGACAGCCAGCCCTCCTGTATCTTAGGCACTTCGGCAAAATCCATCGGGTCAAAATGGCTGTACCATTCCGACATCCTGTCGGTTTTGTGCCCCGTAACCGCCTGAACCTTTTGTATGGTCAGCCCTGCTTTCTGAAGCTCCGTGTTGCAGAAATGCCGCCACGCATGGAAGCACAGGCCCCGATCTTTTATTTCCTGCTTGCCCATCCCGATCTTTTCCAGCGCCTCAAGGAAGGCGTCGTAAAAGTACCGGGTCGGCACGGGCTTCGAGCCGCCATCATGGGAAAACAAATACCCGTTCCCGTTAGCCGCCATCAGCTCCCGCAGCTCGCCCATCACTTGCGGCGGTATCGGGATGTTGCGCTTGTCCTTGGTTTTAGTGTCCCGATAGCCGAATTTATCGTACTGCTTGTAAACCTGAATGTGGGATTCCTGCACGCATTCCCCGCGCAGGCCCAGCACCTCCCCGGCCCTCATGCCCGTAAGCGCTGCCAGCTTGTTCCCCAGACAGGCGATCAAATCATCGCCCCATACCTTCCGCCAATCCTTCACGAACAACGCCTTGAATTCGTCCTGGGTAATAATTTTTAGCGGCTTCCGGTCGTTTTTAAGCAAAATGACATCCCCTGTCGGGTCGGCCAGGATGACTTTCCTCTTTGCGGCCCAATTCATCATTACCCTGAAAATCGCGAAAATGCCGTTAGTGTAAGTATTCTTGTAGCCTTTGCTGACCATGAAATCAAACCATTTTTCAATCTCCTCTTGGGTTATGGCGTCCATCTTCATTTTCCCGAAATACGGCAATAGCTGATTTACTACCACCATCTTGCCCCTCTTTGCGTAGGCTTGGGTCAGGCTGAACCGCTTGCCCCGTTCCTTCAGGTATGGGCAGCTGTCCCACTCCCACCAGCCTTCGGCGAACTCGGCGAATGTCGGCATAGCGCCAAGGCCAGGAAGGAGCTTCCCCTTCCTGTTCAGCGCGTTGCAGTAATTCTTTGCCGCCGTCTTGCTCGCCTGCCCCGTAGACCACGGCCCCCGCCGTTTCCCATTTTCGTCATAGGCGTAGTAGTAGACGACCTTCTTACCAGAAGGAACAACCCTTGAAAACACCGTAAAATCGTTGTGCATTGCACTCCCCCGCATTTTTGGGAAAATTGATGTCATCATAGATAACAGCGGTTTCCCCTTGTTTCATGCATACCGAACCAGCGACGCTAATTCTTTGTATTGCAAGAAATTACGCGAAGGGCTACCGGAAGGAAATAGGCAAAGTGTGCAACCCGCAAAACCTTTTGAATTCTTCCGGTGTAATAATCCGTATCTCCTTTCGGTCGTTAATCAGCTTTTCCATTTTTTCAATTGGGTTCCTGTTTATAACCCCCCGGTCTACCGCCTCGATCATCATGGTTTTCAAGGTTCCGAAATGCCCGTTGATAGTCGTGTTCTTATACCCCTTTTTTTGTTCCGCATCCAAAAACGCCTCGACATCGTTTTTAGTAATTTGGTCCATCCTCATTTGCCCGAAAAAAGGCAGTAGCAATTTTTCGACGTTCCATTTGGCAAGGTCGGCGTAGCCTTTGGTAATCTTAGACCGCTTGCGCCGCTTCTTCAGGTACTCGCAGGTATCCCATTCCCACCAGCCCTGGGCATATTCGGCGAAAGTAGGGGTATGGTTTTTTTTCTGGACTAGCAGCCCCTCCTTCAAAAGCCTGTTGCAAAACACCCGCGCCGCCGTCATTGTTGTCTCTCCGGTGGACTTGCCATAGAGCCTCTTGCCGTTTTCGTCATAGGCATAGTAATAAACAACCCGTTTCCCCGAAGGGATAACCCGAAAATAAAGAGTGAAGTCGTTATGAAGCCTCATAATACCCTCTTTTTGGGGAAATGATGTCATTAACGGATACACCTAAATTCCCCTCTTTTTAGCACACTCGAATAGCAACGCTAATTCTTTATAGGGTAAAGAGTTATATGAGACTGGGCATTCTGTAATTGGGTAAAATGTGTCATTTTACCTAATTCGTAAAAGCAAAGCAAACCTCATCCCCGCGCAGTAATAGGGCGGAGGATCAAATTGACGAGTCTGGAACTCTTTTTTCGTGATACCGCCTTTAAGCATAATCTTACAGAGGCGGATATACGCCATGCTTTTGAGACCTGCTGTTATACTTGAAGATAATGGCATTAACGTTTTTCACGCAATGCCATGCCGAAAGCAATTTTTTCACTCATTCATATAGAGAGGAAATTTTATGACTGAAATTGAAAAGAGAACAGGGATGACCGATGCCGAGTGCGAGTATTGGGATGATTATTTTACCAATAACCCATATGAACCCGGACCAAATCTATTGAAACTAGGCATAAAACCCGGATTTGCCAATATACCCCTGCAATTAAGCGAACTGGACAAGGAAGTTATTTCATATTTGTGTGTACAGGCAGAGGAATTTCATAAAAGCCCCACACAGGTAATCAACGATCTTGTCCGTGAAAAACTTACTGTAGGCACTACTGCGCCCCAGCGATGATCCGTTCCCGTACCATTTCGCTGACGTTAGTATTGGTTCGTATGGTTCGTGGTAAAATTTCTTCTTTGTGCCTTAGTGTCCTTCGTGTGATGATATTTTCCTGTCTTCATAAATCATCTATTCCCCAGGCTCCTGATTTCTCTAAGCGCCTGGTTTCTGGTGCCCGGAAACATGTCGTAGCCCGAAAGAATGGTAAGCAGTCTGACCCCCGCCTCGCTTAAAGGGGGGCCCGAAAAACGGCAGAGCGCTCCTGCTGCCGAAGCGACCGCAGTCAAGGTTTCCTCGTCCAAAAGGCGGGCAGGGGGGAGAATTGCGTTCTCAAAAGCCCTGAGGGCAAGACCTTCGGGGTCTACCCCTATTCTGCCGATAGCGGCGGCGGCGGCGGTTTTTATCGAGAAGTCGCTGTCGCGGCTGAAAAGATTTGCCAGAAAGGGTATGGTTTCGCGGGAACCGATGTATGCCAGAAGCCTTGCCGCTTCAGTTCGATAGAGGAGACCGGCCTGCCTGTCTGACGCGATCTCCATCAAATACGCGGCGTATTCCTTTTCGTTGGCCCCCACCGCTCCCGAGCCGATTGCCCAGCGTATCTCGTTCAAACGCCCTTTCAGCTCCGCTTCGTAAAGCCGGAAGTAATTATCCGCCTGAGAAGACGGGCCCGGGTTTCCGGTTCCGTAATCTCCCTCGCTTTCCTCCCCGTATAAAAGCTGTTGTTTTGCCCTTACGGCGCTCTCCAAACGATAGGCGTAAAGCACCCATTCCACGCCTCCGGAAAACAAAACGCCGTCGTCGCCAAAAGCGGGAACGGCGGCAGTCCCTGTTAGCCTGATCTGCCACAGCCTTCTGCCATCGTCTGTAAAACCGGTCGCGCCCCCCTTTGAGAGGACATAGATGCCCCTTTCGTCAAAAATGAGGCTTGCGGAGTCGCCGCCTGAAAGCCCTGGCGGGTTTATGTGGCTTGCCTGAGTCCAGAGAGTTCTCATGCCGCTGGGAATCCCGTCGATGGATACGCGCCTTGGCGGGTATTCCGGCGTTAAAAGAGCGATCCTGCCGTCTTTAAGCAGTACCGCGGCTTCGCTGTCCTTGCCTATCGCCGCCAAGGGAGGCGAACTTACATCCAGGCGGGCTTTTGTTGATTCGACGTTTCCCAAAGCCGGAATAATTATCTCGATATTGCTGTTTCCGTATAAAAGAAGGATGGCAAGCCCGTACCTTTCAATTTTTAGGGAAACCGCCGCGACAGGCACCGAAGAAACCGAATAAGAAATTGTATTGCCGAAGGCGTCTATTCTCAGAACCTCGGAGTTTTCCAGCGCCAAAATGACCCCGCCGCCCGAATCTATGACTGGAGCAAAGGCGATTTTCGCTTCCAGCGTTTTTGACCAGAGTCTATAGCCGGCCGCAGTGACGCAGGTGATTTTTTTATCGGTAAAAATGAAAAGCCTTCCGTCCCAGCCGATTAAAACCGGAAAAATCAAAGGGGATCTGAGGTCAAGCTGCCAGAGTTCTCTGCCCATACGGTTAATTGCGATGAAAAGGCCGTTAGTTCTGCAAATATAGCTGGTTCCTTCACGTGATCTGCTGACAAAAGGGGCAAGCTTTCCACGCGCGTAATAGTCCCAAAGGGGCTTTCCCTGCGAAGAGAACGATTTCAGGCTTCCGCCGTCCGTGGCCACGACAACAGATTCTACCTGAGCGACAGGATTGCCGATCACGTAGCCGCCCAATGCCTGCCGCCAAATAAAAGCTTCCGAATATTCCTCGTTTTGAGCAAAAATAGGCTGTAAAAAAAGGAAAGCAAACAAAACCGGCAAAAGGTAGTAAAAACGAAAACGCGTCACTGTTTCCCCCGGCTGAAAATAGCAAGGCTTTCGATATGGGCGGTTTGGGGATAAAAGTCATACAGGGTAAGCTCTTTCAGCGTGTATCCCCCTTCCAAAAGAAAGCGGCTGTCCCTTGCCAATGTTGCGGGATCGCAGGAAACGTAGGCTGCAAGGTCGGGCCCGTTCCGGACAAGAAACTCTCTCATTCTTAATGATAGCCCTTTTCTTGGCGGATCCAAAACCATAAAACCCCATGTTTTTCCTTTTTTTTGTGTTTTACTCCAGTCGGTATCCGTAAGGGCGTAATAATTAGCTTTTTTACCCGGCGGCATATTCTCGCGCGCAAGCGCAAGGGCTGTTTTATTCTCTTCCACAAGATCAATTTCGGAAAATCCGGTATTTCCACTGAGCTCGCCACCCAGAAAAGAAGCGAAAGTCCCTACGCCGCAGTAAATATCAGTCAAAGGCAAGGTTCTATCGGCTTTCGACGCCGCAGCCATTAAATCCCCGATAAGCAGTTCCAGCATGGCAACGTTGCTTTGAAAAAAAACGCGCACGTCCATTGCCAGTTCCCTGTCAAGAACGGAAACACGGCCTTGTTCAGCTCCCCCCTCACAAAGAAAAGTTTTTTTGCTGGAAAAGACGGCAAACCTTTCCTTGCCGGGCGTCGGCGGAATTCTCCTTTCCCGTAGGGCCTTCCGTATCCCGGCATCGGCAACAGGGCAGTCTTCGATAACCACAAGCCGGTCGCTTTTTCTCTCCTTAAAGCCCGGCTGGTTTCTGGCTGTTTTATGGAATTGCGTTCTGTTCCGGTATTCAAAGGGCGCGGCTTTACGCAGGCGGATATTGTCAGGATCGGCGCCGCCAATCCGGGAAAAAGTTTCCCTGAGTATCGCGGTTTTGGCCGCAATTTGGGCTTCGTAATTCAGATGCTGGAGAGCGCAGCCCCCGCAGCGCCCGTAAAGAGGGCAGGCCGGTTCCACCCTCTGAGCGGACGGCTCCAATATTTCAAGGATTTCGGCTTCCGCCCAGGTTTTATGGTCTTTTTTTATTTGGCACCTGACCAAATCTCCCGGCGCGGCAAATTCCACAAAAACGCGCTTGCCTTCGTGAACTGCAATACCCGCTCCTCCCACGGCAATCCGTTCAACCCGGATAATAAAGGTTTCGCCATATGCCATTATTGATCCCAATATACCATTATTGCATGAACAATATAATCGGTAGTAAAATACGCCATGGCTTTTGAAGATTGCACTAATACGTGGATGCAAATGGACGATGGGGTACAGCTATACCTGCGCCGTTGGAAAACGACTTCCGCCCCAAGGGCCGTACTTCACATAGTTCACGGAATGGCCGAACACTCCAAGCGGTATGGCCGCCTGGCCCGGCGCCTTGTAAGCGAAGGCATTGAGGTCTGGGCCGCCGATCAGAGGGGCCACGGCGAGACGACAAAAAACGCGAAAAACGATCCTCGCAAAGGCGGAAGGTTGGGCCACTGCGCGGACGGCGACGGATTCGCGAGAGTTACTTTGGATATAGACACTCTAAACAAAGCCATCAGAAAGGAATACCCGGAGCTTCCCATTTTTCTTTTGGGCCATTCATGGGGTTCTTTTATTGCCCAGAACTATATTGAAAATTACGACAGCATTGCTGACAGCTATGCCGACGGCATGGCCGACGGCAAGACAAACGGCGAAACCCCTTCTGTTCATCTTGCGGGGTGCATCCTTTCGGGAACGCGGGGGCCCGACGGGCTAAAAATTACCCTGGGTTCCGCCTTTATGACCTTTCTTGCCTTTATTCTCGGAGAAAGACACTCCTCCCGCATTGCCAGAGCTTTGGCTGACGGCCCTTACAGCAAGGCCTTCAAGCCCAACCGTACAAACTTTGACTGGATTTCGCGGGATGAAAAGGAAGTGGACGCCTACGTGGCCGACAGTTTCTGCGGCAAGCTCTGTTCGGTCGGGTTTTACCGCGATATGGCCAGGGCATTGAAGCGTATTCATAGACCAGAGGAGATGGCCAAAATTCGAAAGGAGCTTTCTGTTTATGTATTTTCCGGAAGCGCGGACCCGGTAGGAGACATGGGTAAAAGCCCTGCGGATTTGGCGGTCGCCTACAAGCATCTTGGAATAAAGGATTTGGAAACCGTTCTTTACCCCGATGCAAGACATGAAACTTTAAATGAAACAAACCGCGATGAAGTTCAGGAGAGCCTTCTTTCATGGCTGCTCCGTCATTGCGTCTGACGTGGAGGCACTTTGCGATTTCGTTACTCAGCGGAAGAAAACGGCAGTCTGGTAAAAAAAGCGCTTGTTTATACCCAGGATGAACATAAAATCAACTATCATGACGTTGACAGCCACGCTGTGTATATTACCGAACGGCTGCAGGCAAACGGTTTTGAAACATACATCGTGGGGGGTGCGGTTCGGGATCTTATTCTTGGGAAAAAGCCCAAGGATTTTGACATTGTTACAGCCGCAAGTCCCGGCAGGATAAAGAAAATATTCAGAAACGCCAGAGTAATTGGCCGAAGGTTCAGGCTAGTTCATGTTTTCTTTGACAAAAAAATAATCGAAGTTTCCACATTTCGTTCCACCAAAGACGGCCCTACAAGCAATACTTTCGGGACGATAGAAGAGGATGTGCTAAGGCGTGATTTCACATTAAACGCCCTTTTTTATGATCCTCTTAAACAACTGGTTATTGATTACGTAGGCGGCATGGAAGACATTCGAAAGGGCGTTATACGTCCCCTTATCGCATTGCCCCATATTTTCACCGATGATCCCGTACGCATTATAAGGGCTGTCAAATATGCCGCTATGACCGGTTTTAAGCTGCCTTTTTCTCTTAAAAGGATGATACGAAAACATTCATGTCTTCTTGCGGATGTTTCCCCTTCAAGGCTTACCGAAGAAATCTTCAAGATTATCTATTCTTCAGAGGCACTTAAAATTGTGGAAGCTCTGGACAATCTTAAAATTTACGATTATCTCCAGCCGAAAGCCGTGGAACTTTTTAAAACCCTGCCGGGGTTTAGGGAAGTATACCTGAAAACCTTCGCCGCTTTGGGTAGTGAGGACTCTAAAAACCTGCCCGGAAAAGCCCTATCCTGCCTGGTAAAAGACTACCTTGAAAGAACCGTAGATTGGCAGGGGAGCGAGGGCCCGGCGGAAGCCTACCGAAGCGCTTTTATTCTTGCCAGAAAATTCGTGCTTCCAATGAATCCGCCAAGGGTAGAACTGGAACACGCCTTAAAGATTGTATTTTTAGAGCACGGACTAGCAGTTAGAAGAGCGCGTCTTAACGAAAGGCGTCGAAGAAAGCCCAAAAACAGCGCGGTTACGGTAACGTAAAAAAACTCAATTATACGCGATTCACTGGGTGATCTTGTCAATTATTATATTTACTTCCTCAATCAGAATTCCGGTGTAGCGTCCGATGTTGTCAATCAGGTATCGCTGAAGTTCATGGATATTTCCCCCCAATTGGGTGCCAAAGGGAACGTCAATTGTTATTACCAGCCGATATCCCATTTCATCGTCTTTAACGACAATTTTCTTTATCTTGATATTCTTGTTATATTCGTCAATGCAGTGAATTACCATTTGGCTAAGCGCCGCCTGGGAAATTATTACCTTTCCGCGTTTTGAGTATTCGGGGCGCACTACCGATTTTTCATGAACGCTGGGGGTAGCTCCAAGACCTACGGGGCCTTTCTTTTTCCTTAAAATTTTGATGGCGTTAAAAAAAATGTTCGGATAGCTTTTTTTAATTTCTATGGACGGTACGGGAATGACATGTTTTCCCTCTACGTGCCTGGTATGTATGGCTTTTTCAATTTCTTCCTGGGTAGAAATGTCCTCAATTTTGATTATTTTTGACGGAGCCGGCAGTTGCAGGCGGGAAGCGATTTTGTTGACCATCTTTTCGGAAGTCCCAAGGATAAGAATTTTTTTTGTTTTCGCTCCCTGAAGTTTTTTGGCCACCTCGTCCCTGTGCGCCTTTCCGTCAAAAAGCGCGACTTTTATGGCGGCCATAAAGGTTTTTTCTTTTTTGGCGGAGTGTCCCGCAAGGATGCGATCGTCCCGAATCAATAGTCCGTCGTCAATTATGTAGTCTATTTCATATTTTTGGGCTATGAGTTTAGCGCGAAAGCTTTTGCCGGTACCGCTGTTTCCAATTAAGGCAAAAACCTTTATTTTCTTAAAGGGAAAAATTAAGCTGAGAGGAAAAATTAAAGTAAAAGGGGAAATAAAATTTAGATCCATAATATCAATTATAGTATAGAAAAAAATACCATTACTGAAAATACCCCACATTATAGGGACTGGGTGTCGGGGACTGGGGACTAGGGTTTTTGTTCTGTAGCGTCGCTTAAAACTATCAAGCATAATTATTGCACATATTCCCCATTCCCCATTCCCTAATCCCTATTCCCCAATCTACACCGAAAAGTTTTTTTATTTTGTTTTTGAAATTCTCTGGCAACGGGGCTTCGACCATGGGAGGGAAGGGGGGCGGCAGATACAAGCGCCAGGCGTGGAGCAGAAAGCCTCCGCTTAAAGGGCCGCCACCGTATTTTTTGTCACCAAAAAGCGGGTGCCCACGGCTTGCGGCCTGGGCGCGAATTTGGTGGGTTCTGCCTGTCTCTATTTCAAATAGGACCAGTGAATGATCTTTATTTCCAACCAGGGCTTTTACCCTGGTGAGGGCGGTTTTTTCTTTCGCGTGGTGTGAGTTATTTTCATCGGAATTTCCGGTAAATGTTTTTTTTACCTTTTCATCACGAAATAATTCATCTTTCCAGAGTTCAGCGTCTTCTATGTATCCTTCCACTACGGCAAGGTACTGCTTTTTTATTTTTCCCTCCCTCATCATCGCGCTGAAACGCCGGGCGCCCTCAAGGCCGGTTGAAAAGACCAGGATGCCGGAGCTAGGCCTGTCAAGCCTGTGCAGGGGGCCGGGTTTGAACGATAGGGAAGGGCGTAGTTTCGGAACAAGGTAAGACTGAACCATGGTATCGATGCTTTCCCTTCCATGGACAGAAAGCCCCGCAGGTTTATTGAGGATTAAAAGCCCGGATCCCTCGAATAGTATTTCAGGAATATAAAGGGGGGGCTTCTCTCCGTTTGACGCGAATTGTTTATTCGATACACCTTCTGTAATCGGTACCGTAATTGTTTCCCCTGCCAGTACGCGCCGGTCAGGGCCAGCCTTCCTGCCGTCAACAAGAACCAGGCCCTGTCTCAGCATCCGGTGAATGGCCGAAAGAGGCGTTTGGCGCAAGGCTTTTCGTAAAACGCGGTCCAACCTGCGCCCGGAATCATCGGCACCAGCTATCAGGTTAAGCGGCATAGGGCCAGTTTATCAGTAAATATGCTTGCTTGACAAAGACCCCTTCTCCGGTTGATTGTTACTTAATGTCTGTTAATAAATTTATCGCTTCTATAGGTACTTTTTTTACCAATCCTGTAATTTTATCCTGCCTGACCAGTTGGTTTCTTTCCCAGTTTATAAAAGCGATACTGGCGCTGCTTCAAATACGAAAAAAAGGCGTAAAGCAGGTTCTGGAAGCCCTTTTCTGGCGGACAGGAGGTATGCCTTCAAGCCATACGGCTGTAGTAATTTGCATGACGGCGTCAATAGCCTTTAGCGAAGGATTGGGATCGAACCTTTTTGCGGTGTCCCTGGTAATCGCTCTGGTCGTTATGCGGGACGCTTTGGGAGTACGAAGGGCTGTAGGGCTTCAAGCCAGGGCATTTAACAATTTCGCCAGCCTTTCATCGGAAAAATTGGGTACTGATTTCAAACCTGTCAAGGAAATCCAGGGCCATGCCCCCCTTGAGGTAATTGTAGGCGCGCTTCTGGGTATTCTAATCTCCGCCGCTTTCGCCTGGTTGTAGGTCTTGCGGTGGCCTTAAGACTGCCCCTCTTTTCCGTATTTATCCCGTTAGCCATTGGGGGTCTTCTTTTTTCTCTTTTTGTTTTTTTTATTCCAAAAAGGCCCTTTATTGGCTCGTCAAATTTTGACGCGTCAAAATTTGACGAGAGCTGTGCAGTCCTGATCGTGGACGAATCGGAGGACGACAGCGTTATTCAAAACAAATTGATATCAGGCGGAGTAGACGGTTTTATTTCAGAGTCTTCCCAGCTTGTTCCGATAGACGATTTCGGCGTCTTGAAATTTATTCCTCTGGATTCATTTTACAGCAAAATTGAGAGCTTCGATCCCAGGGATGACGGGTATGCCGCAAAGCTCAGCTCTTTTTTTGTACATAACGGGAAACGCTTTTTTTTCCGCCTGGCAGAGAACTCTTCAAGCCGCCCGGCAGACACGGAAAAGCGGTTAGACGCGATTCTTGAGGGCGTCCCTTTTATTTTTTTGGTTTTGGCCCGAAGCGTGCCTGTCTCTTTATATTACCTGCTTTTGGCTGTCGGCTGTGCTTTTGCCTTGTTTTTTTCTTCCAACAGGCGGCTTTTCGTCTTTCAGCTTCCGTTACTGCTGGCAACAGGGCAAGCCGGATTTTTTTCAATAGTCCTTGCGGCGACCCTTACAGGAATTTGGGAACTTCTAAGGGAACCGCTTTTGGAGCAGTTTGCTTCCCGCCGCCATGACCGAAAGGCGCTGGATTACGCCGGCCCTGGCTTTAGGGGAATAAATGAGCGGCTCAGACCATTTCGCTTAAATTTGCTTCTTGCGCTGCTTTTTTTTATCTTTCTTATAGCGTTTTCTTATGTCGGATTTTTAAATCCTTTCTTGCTTTTGGCTGTATGCGCGTCTTTTGCTTTTCTATATTTTTTGTCCTTTAAAACTGAAAAGGAAAGAATGCGGAAAAACCGCCATACGCGATTTACACCCGTTCTTTTGCTTCCCCACAAGGCAAAAACTTTTTCATTTTTCCCCCTTCTTTTGCCATTTGGCCTTTTGGCTATTTCAGCCCTTTTTTTGCCGTCAGGCTTTGGCGGGCCAAGCCGCGGACCAAGTCCGATTGATTCCGGCTCTTTGATAAGCACCGAGGACTACAACAGGCACATTGCTTTTCAAAAATCATTCTCTTTTATGCCGCTGAATATGGGTGATTCGGAGCAGGAGGCTCTTATAAAGAAAGATTATCTGCGCTATTATTTGGGAGAGGATGGCCTCATTGCAGGCAATGACGCCTATGCCGTTTCCGAAGACAGCGAGGCCCCTCAGTTTCCTCTGGAAAAACTCATGGATTTTCTGGTAGAGTATAATAAACTTGTAACAGGCGAATCAGCCGGTTTTGAGAAGCCGCCTGGCAAGCCTCAGGCTAATAAGCCTGCCGTAACTACGTTTAAGGAATGGATTTCAGTGGCTTTCATTTTTGCGTTTTGTTTATTGGATATTTTCAGGCCGCGGATTGTCCCCAAAAAAAAGATTCCCGTTATCGGGGATAAACGGATAGCCGCATGACAGGCGGAAAAACCATACTGCCGCAGAAAATATATTCGTTCCCGAGAGGGGGCATAACTTTTTCAGATCCGACTGTCCCTTCCAGGGATTCCTGGGTTACCGCGTTTCTTCCTTCGCTTTCGGTAATTCCCCTGATTCAACATTCGGGAGGCCGCGCTTACCCTGTGGTCTCGGTGGGCGATGTAGTGAAAGAGGGGATGCTCCTTGCGCGGGGAAAAGGGCCGGGATCGGCCAATATCCACGCTTCAGTACCGGGAAGAATAATCCGCATGATTTCATGGAAAAATTCGACAGGAAAGATACAGGACGGTTTTGTAATACGCATGGAAGGCAGTTTTGAAAAACTTGGAAAGAAGGAAGAGATTTTTGCCTGGCAAGGTATGGTTCCCTACGACATTCAGCGGACAATTTCGGATTTTGGAGTTGTGGAAATGGAGGGAATGGGCAGGCCGATATCGGAAATTATTTCTTCTTTCCGTTCCGCCCCCGAACCAATAACCCTTGTTGCCTGCTGCGTATTTGACGACCCGTGGCTTGCGGCGGATTATGTGCTTTGCAAGGAACGGATTGCCGAAGTCGCCGAAGGAGCGGCTATCGTTGCCCGCACTTGCAGGGTAAGCCGGATAGTTTGCGCCGTTTCAAAAACGGAAAAAGAACTTGGAGAAGCGTTCTTTGCGGCAGGCGAGAAGTGGGGTATCCCCATCGAAGTAGTCGTGGTTGGCTCAAAGTACCCCCAGCGTAACCGTCGGGAATTAGAGCTGGTTCTTAGAAATTTTGAAAAAAAAGAAGGAATAGAGCTTGGCTCGCTTTTTATTTTGAGTCCCGCGACATTGGCGGCTGTTTACGACGCGGTTAAACTGCGAAAACCTGTGATGGAAAGATATATTACTGTCGGCGGGTCGGCGGTTAAGCATCCCCAGATAATGAAGGTAAGAATAGGAAAGAGAATGGGGGATATTTTTGACGAATGCGGAGGATTTAAGGCTTCTCCAAAAAAGATTGCCGTAGGTTCACCCCTTTTGGGACAGCCGCTGGGCGATCTGGATGAACCTGTAACAAAAACCAGTTATGCGGTTTTTGCCCTCCTTGAAGGGTTTCACAATGAAAGCCGGAACAGCTGCATAAACTGCGGTGAATGCAGAAATGTATGCCCCGTGGGCATTGATCCTGAAGAGCTATATAAAAAAGCCCTTGTCAGCAGAAGAAATTCTGCCAATGCCATTTCTTCGGATCTGTTTACCGAATGTCACGCCTGCGGCTGCTGTGAAATAGTATGCCCTTCCCGGCTTCCCCTCAGTTCGGTAATATCATCTTTTGCATCGGGTAAGAAGGAAAACTAATGAAAGAAATGCGCGAGGGCCAAAAACCGCAGATAAATATTGCCCGTTCTACCGCTGGCCGTATGTGGCTTGTAAATTTATGCGCTTTTATGGTTGTACTTCAGTCATCCCTTACAGACTCTTATTCCTCGCTTTTTATCGCAATGAGCACTGTTTTCGCGTCAGTTTTAACCGAATTCCTTATTTTGCTAAAAAGCGGGAGGGAAAGGGCTATTATGGACGGCAGCGCCATAGCTTCCGCATTGATCCTGACACTGCTTTTGCCCAACAGGATTTCCGCTGTAAATGCCGCAGCAGGGGCCGTTTTTGCCATCGCTGTAATTAAGCATAGTTTCGGCGGTCTTGGTTCCAACTGGCTTAATCCGGCAGCGGGAGGCTGGCTATTTATCAGGTTTTCATGGCCTGTCTCTTTCACAAGCGCCCTCGAAAGTTCGCCTCTTTCAGTAATCGGTGAAAGCGTAAGAGAGGGCGGCTACGGCATTGACGCTTTTCTTGCCGCCCCTTCCCCACTTGGCGATGCGTTAAGATCGTTGCTGAACAGAACCATTTTTTCCATACCTGGTGTGGAACTCCCTGCCGGTTATTTGGACCTTTTTACTTCGCGTTTTCCCGGCGTAATCGCCGACCGCGGCGTATTTGCCCTGCTTTTGGGTACCATAATTATGACCGCGTCGCAGGTAACCCGTTCCTGGATTCCCGCTGTTTATCTTGCGGTATTCGGTATTCTTGTCCGCTTTGCGGGTGCCTTGCCTTTTGGCTCCGGTTATTGGAACGGCGATGTCATTTTTGCCCTTTGTTCAGGCGGAACCTTTGTAGCCGCTTTTTTTCTTGCCGCAGACCCGGCAACCGGAGCCAAATCCAATATAGGAATATTTTTTGCGACTCTGGCATCCGGATGCATTGCCTTTGTTTTTCGCTGGTTCGGAAACGAACCCTATGGAGCAATATCAACCGTTGTTGTTCTGAACGCTATACTTCCGATATTCAGGGTTTTGGAAAGTCGGCAGCTATATAAAATGCAGAGGCCGCAATCATGAGCAACGAAAGAAAGCCAGTACCTTCCGCCGAGCCCGAAGGCAGTGTACCGGAGGTCGGCGAACCAAAGCTCCCCGGGCAGAAGGTTATCGACTGTTTGGCTCGCCGTTTCTTTTTGATACTCGAGTCAGTTGTCTTCAGGGATACAATAAAACTTTTTGGATGGATAGCCTCTATTCTGATTATAGCGGGTTTGTGCTGGACACTAACCCAATCTGTCAGGAACCGCTTTTTAACACGGGCAGTCAACCGCGTATTGGAACAATACGGCGATTCTCGCAGGCTTGCCGAATTGTCTTCTTCCGTAGGGAGAGGGGGCACATCTTTGATTGGCTCGTGGCATACAATGATTAAAGCGCGGCAGCAGGGTATTTCAAACAACGATGACTTTCTCGATGGGACTACGGCCTTTGTTTTTTCATTTATAGCTGAAGGAACTATTTTTCCCTGCGTAGCGGTTGTTGATCCTATGGGAAAAGTGCAGGAATTCATACCGCTTAATACGCATGGTAAAAAAATTCTCGATCGGATTTCGCCCGGTACTCTTAAACTCTATATCAAGCGGATAGAAGGATCAGGATCATGAAGGGTCGTTTTTCTTCCCATGTTTTTTGGGGTTCCCATTCGCCTCTTTCCGCTCTTAACGGGGCAGCGCTTATTATTATGGCATCAAACAGGTTTTCTTTTGCCCTCATTTGCTCAGGCGCGCTTGTCTGGGTATTCGGATTAACCGTTCTTACTTATTCATGCGCCCATTCCTTTTTGCCTTCCATTCTGCCTTCCAGGGGAAAGATGGTTATCCTGCTTTTTTTATCCACTTTTTTCTGCGGTATGTTTACATTCATTATAAGCCTTTTAAACCCCCTTTTGATTCTTGGGACGTTTTTTTTCCTTGTTTTGGTTCCGCCCTGGTGTATGTCTACCGGTTTTTTTGAAGCGGTTGAATCTTTGGATCCTTTTGAGGCAACTTCACGAGCGCTGCTTGAAGCGGCTGTTTTTTCCGGCGTTATTATAGCCCTGTCCCTTATACGTGAACCTCTTGGCATTGGAACCCTTTCAATTCCCGGATCGAGTCAGGGAATAATGGAGATATATGAAGGGCAGAATGCAGAAACTGTTTTGCCTGGCCGAATCCTCTCGATTTCGGCGGGCGGTCTGCTGCTTCTTGGATATGTAGTTGCCCTTTACCGGTATTTCAAAGACCGGAGCGGCAACGTTTCACAGGAGTGATGATGATTAATATAGCCGGCCTTGCGGTCTTTTCCGGTCTTTCGCTTAACCTTCTTCTCCAGTTTGCTTTGGGAACTGTCGGTGCCTCAGGCGATACCGGGCATAAAACAAATACAAAAAGAGAATTGCCCCTGATTCAATTTTGCATTTTTTTTATTTCAACACTCGTTCTTTGGGTTTTCTTTAAGTATTTATTGCCCGGCTTTTGGAGAATATTCTCCGAGTATTTTCTGTTTTTTCCGTTGTCGGCAATAGTCTGCATGGGACTTGAACTTTTTGTAGAGCGTGCACTGCCGCGGATTTTTCCGAAATTTACGGGTCTAAGAAAAAGTTTTTCCGCCATTACAGCCTATGACGGCCTTATCCCGGCAGCCCTGATTATTACTTTCATTGTGGCGGAAACTTTTACGGATGTTTTGGTTATAGCTTTATCGTTTGCCTTGGGGAGTCTTGCGGCAATGTTAACTCTCAACGAAATAAGCAGAAGATCTACGCTTGAGTGGGTACCAAAATACCTGCGCGGAACTCCGTTGATTCTTATTTCAATGGGGTTTTTATCCCTGATATCGATTTTTACAGCGGGGATATTTTTTAGAATACTGGAAGTATTCTAATACCGGAAGTATTCTGGATATATAAAAGGGACATGGCCAGGGAAATGGACCAAAAACTTAATTTTATACTTTGCGCTCAGAGCCACCTTCCCTCCGGAACCTCGGAAGCCGAATTTGAAGCGCTTTATGAGACGGAGATAAAACCCCTTATCTCGGCTTTGGATAAATTCCCCAGAATAAATATGCTGTTTCACTATTCAGGTGTAATTTTATACTGGATTGAAAGGCATCATCCTGAATTCTTTATGCTTATAGAAGATCTGCTTTCCAGAAAACAAGCGGAATTTCTCGGAGGCGGTTTTTACGATCCGGCGCTGACCCTTCTTCCGTTGACGGATAAAATCGGGCAGATAGATATGCTTACAACTTACCTCCGAAAACATTTCGGCAAAAAGCCCCAGGGCTGCTGGTTGCCGTCTATGGCCTGGGAACAAAACCTGGTAGTACCTCTTACGTCATGCGGAATGAATTATACTTTTTTGGAGGATCTTCAATTTCTGGATGCCGAGATAACTTTAAACGGCGGGGGCGTTTATTATCCCTGCATAACCGAAGATCAGGGAAAGCTTATCACGGTTTTTCCGGTATTTTCCGCAACAGGCAAAAGATTGCTGGAAGAGAAACCGCTGGATATTCTGGGAGAGCTTTTGGAAAAAATGCCGCAGGGCACTGAAAGCCCGGCTATGGTTTTTCCGGTTGGGAAAACGGAATACGATAACCTCTTTGCCGAGCTTTCAAAAGCGGACTCAAGAATAAGGTTTACCTGTCCGTCCAAAATCTACAAAAGCCTGCACTCGCTCAGAAAAATTTATTTCCCAGGCTCATGGGCATCGGCGAGTTTTCTTGCAAACGAAGCCAACCCCCGGCAGATACTTGCTGACTATCCGGAGGCAGGCGGCATTTACGCCAAAATGATTTATGTTCATACCCTTATCAATAACCAGCTCCGGGGAGACAAAACAAGGAAACGTACTGCCCTGGAAGAGCTTTGGAAAGCCCAGGATTCGGGCATCTACAGCCTGAAGCCGCCGGGGCTCTGTCATGCTCCGCTGCGGAATGCCGCTTACCACTCTCTTCTTGAAGCGGAAAAAATCATCAGGGAAAAAGAGAAATTAACCCCGTCGCTTTCGGTTTTTGATTTTGACCTGGACGGGACAGGGGAGTATATTTTTCAGGATGACAAGCTTAACTGTTTTATAAAGTCTTATGGAGCGGGAATTTTTGAACTTGATTATCTTCCAAACGCCTGGAATTACCTTGATACAATGGCTCCAAGATTCGAATCAATCAAAAGTAAAAAGCGTTGCTCTTTTGTCGATTGGCTGGCCCCGCCTGAAACGCTTCCGGAAGACTTGAAGGCGGAAGGTATAAGGGGAGGGCGTTTTTGCGGAAATGAGGAATATGAGGCAGTTGATATTGACCGTCTTCACCGCCGCGTTGTTTTTTCTCTGCCTCAAAAAGCAAATTTCCCCTGGGGAGAAATTGAAATTGGGAAAACCTGGCAGCTTAAGAAAAATTCCCTTGCATTGGAATATTTACTTAAAAACTCAGGAACCAGGATTATCAATTTTATGTTCAGCACTTCGATAGATCTTTCTTTTTCAGGCGAGGGCGAAAGGTTTTTCAGGGTATTAAGCTCCAATTTAAGCCCAAATGAGGGAGAGAAAGAAAACATTTCTGTTAATGATGGTCAGACAATCCGAAACATGAAATCTCTTGAATTCCAGGATATAAAAAACGAAACCCTTATTAATCTGGAATCAAGCCGCGGCTTTGACGGACGGATTTTCCCTGTCCGCTCCGGCTTTTCCGGTCAGGAAGAATATCAGTCCACCTGTCTTATGACCCTCCTGCCTGTCTCCCTTGAAGCCGGCAAAACATGGAAGATGGTATTTTCATTAAAGATAAGTTCCTAGCAAAACAGGTTTTGAAAATACGCCCTTGTTAGAGCCCTTCCTTTTTACTATCATAACAACACCATGAAACGTAAACTTATTTCTTCCGCGCTCCCCTATGTAAACAACGTTCCCCATTTGGGAAACCTAATCCAGGTGCTTTCCGCCGACGTGTTTGCCCGCTTTTGCAGACTTCGAGGCTACGAGACCCTGTATGTGTGCGGTACCGATGAATACGGCACTGCCACCGAAACAAAGGCCGCCGAGGAAGGCATAAGCCCCAGGGAGCTTTGCGACAGGTACTTCAAAATTCATGACGATATTTACCGCTGGTTTCATATCGCTTTTGACATATTTGGCCGGACTTCCACGCCCGTCCACACTGAAGTTACGCAGGGAATTTTCAATAAGCTTGACGCGGCCGGTTTTATTGTAGAACGCGAAATTGAGCAGCTGTACTGTCCGGGCTGCGGGCGTTTTCTTGCCGACCGCTATGTGCGGGGTATCTGCCCTAGTTGCGGCTCCGCCAATGCCCGAGGCGATCAATGCGAGAACTGCGGCAAGCTCCTTGACCCGACGGAACTAAAAGACCCGAAGTGTTCCAGTTGCGGCAACGCGCCTAAAGTTGAAAAAACAAAACACCTCTATATCGATCTTCCAAAGATTAAAGGACTCCTTGAAGGGTGGGTAAAAACGGCTTCGATTGACGGCTTTTGGGCAAATAACGCAATACAGATGACCCAGGCCTGGATTCGTGACGGACTTAGGGAGCGGGCCATTACAAGGGACCTCAAATGGGGAATTCCGGTGCCAAAGAGCGGATATGAAAAAAAAGTTTTTTACGTTTGGTTTGACGCGCCCATTGGTTACATATCTCTGACAGGAAACCTTGGCGAAAAAAGGGGAGGGGACTGGCGAAGCTTTGTAAACTACTGGTGGAAGAGTCCCGGCGAAACAGAGCTTTTTCAATTCATGGGCAAGGACAATATTCCCTTCCACACGGTGATCTTCCCTTCAAGCCTTTTGGGAAGCGGGGAAAACTGGACTATGCTGCATCATATGTCCAGCACCGAATACTTAAACTACGAAAGCGGAAAATTTTCCAAGTCCAGGGGCGAAGGTGTTTTCGGCACCGATGTGATGGAAACGGGAATCCCTGCGGATGTATGGCGTTTCTACATTTTTTACAACCGGCCTGAAAAGTCCGACACACTTTTTACCTGGAAGGATTTTCAGGAAAAGGTAAACGGGGAGCTTATCGGCAACCTGGGCAACCTCGTGAATCGGACGCTTTCCTTTGTCAGCCGCTACTATGACGGGAAAATTCCTGAGGGTCGTGCTAACGAAGAATTCTGGAAAGCAATACGGAAAAGCGAAGATGAAATTACCGCCGCTCTGGAACGTGCCGATCTCCGCGACGCGTTTCACCTTATTTTTGAATTGTCTTCTTTTGCGAATAAAACTTTCCAGGACGGGGAACCATGGAAAAATCGCCAAGGCGATTCGGTGGAACAACAAAAAGCAAAAGCATTGATAAGAGACCTTTCTTACGTTGTGCGGGATATAGCGGTGATGATTCAGCCCTTTATGCCCCAAGCGGCGGAACAGATCGCCTCCTTCTTCGGGCTTTCTCTTGGCAAAGATCTGGTGTACATAAAAAGGCAGGGGAAGCTTTCCTGGGACGACCTAGGAAAGGATACGGGCCTTGAAAGAGTTGTAAAAAGCGAAGTTCTCTTTTCAAAGCTCGAAGATGAAAAAATCGCCGAACTGCGCGAGAGGTATTCGGGAAACCAAAAGGAACGCACTACCGAAGCAAGCCCGACTGTATCCGATCAAACGGAAAGCCTGGATATTCGTTTTGCGAAGACCATTGATTTACGCGTTGCCCAAATTGTCAAAATTGAACGCCATCCCAAAGCTGAAAAGCTCTACATTGAAACACTAAAAACAGCGCCCGACAACCAGGAAGAGAGGATAATCGTATCCGGACTGGTTCCTTTTTATAAAGAAGAGGAACTGCTCAACAAAAAGATAATTCTTGCCAACAATCTAAAAAAGGCAAAACTGCGGGGGGTTGAAAGCAAGGGTATGCTTCTTGCCGCCGAAGATCACGATGGGCCGCCAGATGCCGAGGGTAAAGGCAGTATGCGGGTCGAGGTATTGGATGGGGGAGATGCTCCCGTTGGAACTAGGGTTATAGTTGAAGGCCTTGGATCAATGGAAACGCCATCGGAAATTGATATTGATACCTTTTTTACAATTCCCCTGGAAGTCAGGGATAGCGTCGTAACGGTAGGCGGTAAGGCTTTAACCCTGGAAGGCAAACCCATAAGGACAAAGGTAGTTTCTCAGGGCAACGTTCATTGATTGATTGAGGCTTTCTACACAATGCAGAGTTCGATGCAGAAAAGGGAAGGTTTTTTAAAAGAACTTACAATGGCCGCCAATCTCGCCGTTTGCGACCAAGCTGCCTCGTTTTTGCAGTCCGGCTTTTGGGGCAGTTTCAAAGCGCAATTCGGCTGGGAAGCTTTTGCTTTCCGGGCAGTTTGGAAAACCCAAGATTCGCAACAGGAAAAGTCCCTTCTTGTTTTGCGCCGCCGTTTGGCGCCGGCTTTTGCCCTCGCGTATGTCCCCTGGGGGCCGGAGCTGCCTGCCGATGTTCCTTTTCAATCCGCGTTAGAGGAACTGGCAAAACGCCTAAAGGAAGAGCTTCCAAAAGATACAGTTTTTATCCGTTTTGATCCGCCATGGCTGTTAGATGAAAATAATGAAGCGTTAATACCTCCTGGCTTTATTAGAGCCGAAGCGGATATTCAGCCTCCCGATTCGGTTATTTTGGACCTCACACAGCCGATGGAATCAATCATTGAACAGATGAAACCCAAGTGGCGCTATAATTGCAGGCTTGCCTTAAAAAAAGGAGTGAAGGTAAGACAGGCGGAGAAAAGCGAAATAATTGTTTTTTATGATCTTCTTAAAGAAACTTCCAAAAGAGACAGAATAGCGATCCATGGCTTTGATTATTATAAGGCGCTTTTAGAAAACGAAATGCCAGAAATAAGGCTTTACCTTGCCGAACATGAGGGAGATATACTTGCGGGCATTGTAACGCTTTTTCGCGGTATTGAGGCTGTGTATCTATACGGCGCATCATCTGACAAGAAGCGAAACTTTATGCCGGCTTACGCGCTTCAACTTAAAGCAATAGAAGACGCGAAAAATTCCGGATGCAAAAAATATGACTTTTTTGGGATTCCGCCGGGCAATGATAAATCACATTCAATGTCGGGGTTATATCAATTTAAAACAGGCTTCGGCGGTAAGATAATTCATCGTCCTGGAAGCTGGGATTATCCAAATCACTATACGATGTATAAAATTTTTCGCATTGCGGAAAATCTACGAAGTACTATGAAGAATCTTAGAAAATACAGGAAAAGTATAACCAATAAATAACTTCGATATGCATTATTTGTATACAATCTGATTTCCTGGTTTACGTTGTATTATTTTTACGATAAGGTTTTATTATTAGTCCATATTAGTAGACAGAACAGGCATTATGTATAGTAAAGGGTATGGATAAACCAACCCTCAGGCTCTTACCTGCCTTCAATCAATTTTATAAACCCCTCCTCGTTAATTATCTTTACACCCAACTCTATCGCTTTTCTGTTTTTAGCGGAGCCTGATTCAGGATCGTTTGTTACTAGATAAGATAAATCTTTTACTACCGACGATTTTACCGAAGCGCCAAGGGCCTTTACTTTTTCTTCGGCCAGGTTCCTTTTCATGCTTTTCAATTCGCCTGTAAAGCAAAAAGATATACCCTTTAAAGGAACTTCTTCTTTACTTGGAGGAAGCGATATTGAAATAATTCCGGCAGAAAGGACTTTGTTCATTTCCTCTTCACATTCTATAAGCCCGTTGTAAATAGTCCTTGCGGTAATTTCGCCCAGGCCATAGACGCCCGACAAGTCTTCAATATTAGCGGTACGGAGTTTTTCCAGAGTATCGAACCCGGAAGAAACTACCTTTTCCATAATAAGCTCCCCTACCCCTTCCAGATCAAAACCGGCAACAAATGCCTGTAGGGAAATTTCACGTTTTGTGCGGATGTGGCGTATCACCTTGGTGGCAGACAACTCCCCCATCCTTTCAAAATCGGCAAGTTCAGTTTCATTAAGAGAATACAGATCAGATATATTTTGTACCCTGCCGGAATCAAATAATTGGCGAATCAATTTTTCCCCCAGCTCCCTGATGTCGAGCACTGAAACCCATTTTTCAAGCCTGTGGTGAAGCCTCTTAGGGCAGGCGGAGTTTGGGCAGTAAAGCCTTGTTCCCGCGTCTTCAAGAACGCTTTCGCACGTCTTACATTTGGAGGGAAAAAGAATATCGCTTTTTTCAGCTGGTTCGCTTAGCGCGTTAGCGGGAGCAAGCCCTTCAATTTTCGGGATAATTTCTCCGCGCTTTACAACGGCAACGGCTGAGCCAATTTTAAGGCCCATGGCCCTTATCATATCCGGGTTGTTAAGATTTGCCCTTTGAACAGTAGTTCCCGCAAGCCGCACGGGATCAACAATGCCTATAGGAGTGTAAGTTGCCCCCGATTCGCTCCATTCTACATTTCTGAGTATGCTGTAGGCCGTTTCAAGATCAAACTTGAAAGCGATTTGTCTTTCCGGTCTTGCCCTGCGAAGATCTGTCATGTCGGTCTGCAAATCTTTTACAACAAGACCGTCGATGTCTATGTCCAGCTTTTTGCGTTTTTCCGCAATTTCGGCCCTGTATGCAATTATCTTGTCCGGATCGCTAAATTCCCTTGTCTCGGTAACATCAAATCCCTGCTTTTTAAGCCAGGCGACTTTTTCAATTTCCGTTTTAAAAAAATTATCGTTCCCTGTAGCGGAAGCGTCATAGCTTATGAAGTTCAAATCTTCACAGCCTGCCCCGTCCTTTCGGCGCATAATTCCGTTGGCGGCATTTCTACAGTTGGCTTTGGTTGGGTATTTTTGTTTCCATACTCCGGTCTTCATAACCACTTCGCCCCGCACTCCACCGGAGAAATTATCTGAAACTTCCTGTTTTACCCCTGCCATAAGAAGGGCGTTTGCAGTTATTTCATCTCCGATAATTCCGTCCCCTCTGGTAAGAGCGGCTTTTAGTTTTCCATTTTCGTATTGCAGTTCAAGGCTTGCCCCGTCAAGTTTATACTGCACAACAAACGATTCAGGCGCGATTTTTTTTGCCCAAGATGAAAATTCCATAGGGTTTGCGGCCTTTTCCTGGCTTCCCATGGGAATGAGATGCTTTGCCTTCGGAAAACCATCAGTGCTTACATCGACGGTTCCGCTTCCCACTTTTTTCAGGAGCTGATGATCCGGCGCAAGGCTCTTTAGCTCGTCCCACAGAAGATCAAATTCAAAATCGGAAATTTCAGCCTCGCCGTTATAATAAGACTGTTGATACCCTTCTATCATGGCGGCCAGAGCATTTATTCTTTCACTATTCTTTAACAAAAAAAAGCTCCTTTATTTCGTGGTTTTTAAGACGGCCCTTTTTCTCAAATTCAGTTTCAGGCCTCCATTGCTGAGGTTCTGAAAAAGCGGCGTATCTGTTTACCAAGCCCTCTGTAGCGCTTAGCTCTTCAAGAGCCCATTCCGCATAGTCAACCCAGTCGCTTACCATATAGACGTAACCGCCTGAAACAAGTTTTCCGGCAAGCAAATCCGTAAAGGGGCGCTTTATCAATCTGCGTTTGTAATGCCTTTTTTTCGGCCACGGATCGGGGAAAAAAATATGAAAAGCCGAAACCGAATTATCCCGGATTTTATCTGTTAAAATTTCCGCCGCGTCTCCTTCGATTATGCGGATGTTTTTAAGCCTGAGCTTTTCAATTTCCCAAAGGAGTCGGCCTATGCCGGGCTTGTGAACTTCAATTCCCAGGTAATTGTTATCAGGATTTTTATACGCAATATCGGCCGTAGCTCTTCCCATCCCAAAGCCTATCTCAATAACCAAAGGATTGGTATTTCCAAAAAGGGAGAAACACTCTATAACTTTTGAATTGATTTCTGAACCATATCCCTTTACAGCGTAAAGCGGGAAAAGGGTTTCATAGGAGCGCTTTTGGGCAGAACTCATTCTGCCGGATCTTAAAACAAAACTTTTTATTCCCCGAACTTCGGCTACCGATTCCATTACCGTAACGGAACCACTTCAGTAAGTATTGAAATACGATATTCAGGCTCTTCTGCCCAGAGGGCCATGCTTCTTGCAGCGCCCCCAAGCCCTAAATCCCTTAAGCTGCCGCTTAATTCCCTGGCTACAACAATCTGGGATATTCTTCCCTGCTGATCGTAACAGATTATGCGGTTTACCGGATACTGTGATACAATTTGATAATTTCCGCCCGAATATGATAATGAAGGGAACGGATACGGAGGATTTTCCGGGCCGTCATAAGTAAACTTTCGTTCCTTGCTTTCCCCTCCCTTGTTGACAAGAACCGCCCGGTACTGCCCGCGCGGCAGAGTCGCATCTCCAAACATTGCGATGCTGCGGCTTCCTATCCAGGTTTTTCCGTCTTCCTCATATCTAATCCAGTCATCGGATGTAAAAAGCCAGCGCAATCCTTCCCTGTCATTGTAAAGGTATAGCTCTGACAAATTATCCACGCCATCGTCATCGTCCGGGAGAATGAAAAATGAATATCTCTCTTCTGTCTTGTCCCTTTCCATGTAATACACCAAATCAATAAAACCGTAGAGTATTTCAGGTTCGGCCCTGGAGCAGGAAAAAAATCCCGATAAAACAACCATCGATAGAATAAAAAAGGGAATCGGTAAAAGAAGCGGCAATTTCATATTACTATTGTAGTTGTTTTTAATGGGTAACTCAATATACTATAGGTAAGTTCATACAGGCCAGCAAAGGGAGTATTGGGATTCACTTTCTTGTAATTGTCTTTATTCTAATACTATCACACATTCCGGTTTTTATTCACGCTGAAACTGCGGAAAAGGAAAACTATAACCGTGTTCTTGAGGCGTTTCCCGGAACGTTTGAAGAGCGCCCTCTTCTCGCCGATTTTGGCAGTTTTGGGTCATCGCTTTTGGCCAGAAGCCAGGACGTTGCAGGCGCGAACCGCGCGCAGGGAACCTTTGTCTTCGCTGTGCCTTTGAACGCTGAATTTGCCGTGGATACCGCTATTTCCCTGACAAGATTGCTTAGGGAAACGGACAGTCCGGTCAACATCCTGATCGCGTTTCTGGGCGGTGAAAAAAATAAACTGCCGGATGATCTTTTCGCGTCTTCCAATACAAATACGAAAACCATTTCTCACAGCGGCCTTCGCGATCTATTGACATTGACCGATTTGCCCGAAAATTGGGTACTATGTTATTTTGACGCAGTTGAAGCTCCTCGAAGCCTTCTCCTTCGCCACGGCGGTCGTGGTTATTTGGCGCCTCTTGAAATAATAAAGCCATTGCTGGCCCTTTTCAGATCCTTTAGCATTCCCTGGGCATTCAGAATCAGGTTCAACAGCCTCTACAAGCTGGGCCTTGTTGAAGGACCGGAGGCTCTGGATGTTGCCTGGGGAGAAGAAGTAAACGGTTTCGTTTTGTCAGGAAGCAAAACGGGATACGGAGAAACACTAACGCCTGATGTTTTAGCCGAGCTTATGTTTAATTATGCCGCTTCGTTGAATTTTCCCATATTGAGCCCGGACAGGCATTATTCCTTTATTCCTTTACCAAACGGAAGATTTTTTTTTGCCGCGGAAGGATTTACGGCGCTAATGCTGTTGTCCACACTTGCGGTTACCCTTCTTTTATACTTGCTGTATTATGCCCGCAACAACGTTATTCTTGTTTACCATTTCAGGCTTTTTTTAAGATACTTCTGGTTTTTTATGATTCCCCTTCCTTTACTGATTATCTGCATGAAAGCTTCATCCTTCATGTATTCTATGATTTATAATACCATGGTTTTAAAAACCTATGGCGCCCCCCCAGGAGCCAGCTATACGGGATTAGGGCTCTCTTTATTACTGGCTATAGTTGTGTTTTTTCTCCCATTACCGGCTCTGAATCGTATACGATTTCCCCAGAGGGCGCGTTTTTTCGGATTTGCCGCTGTGGTTTTTTGCGCTTTTGGCATTCTATCGGCTATCTTTCTGGATTTTGCCTATATCCCTTTCTTTATTTGGGCTTTTATTTTTATTTCTGTCGGAGCGATTGTTTCAAATTCCATACTCATTTTTATTTCTGCTTTTTCTGCTCCTGCCCTTGCTGTTTTTGCCTTGTTTAACATACTCCAGACCGGCAGTACCAGGCTCGCGGAACTTTTTATTTTCTCGCCCTGGCATGCAATAGAAGGCTGGATGGTCACAATACAGCTTGCTTTGCTGATCCTGCCTGTTTTATTGCTTTTTATGAGGGGAACTATTCTATTCCAAAAATCGTTCCAAAAATTGTTTGTCGAAATCAAAATGCCAAATCGAAAAACCAGGCATATTGCGCTTTTCATTTTGGCGGCAGTTCTTGTTTTGGCCATGGTTGCGCAGATTTCAATTTATAAGCGTAAAAACCCGACTGAAGAGAGGTTCATTACTGAAATTTCCGAGACAGAAATGGATAACGGCATACTGACCCTTTTGGTTGACGATGTAGTTTTTCAGGACAGCCGCATTTTAACAATGAATCTTTCAGCATCCGGCGATCCCGTGCGCTTTGACGTTTCTCTGGAAAGCATGGCAGAAAAAACCCTGCTACCCGTGTATTCGGCTCCTGTTCCTTTTGAAAGGACCGATGACGGAAAAAAGATTAACTTTGTTCTGGGGGAAGGGCCTTCCAATCCGTTTGCCATGGAAATTGTACTGCCTCTGGATTTTGAGGGCTTTCTAAAAGCAACGGCAATTTACAATGACTCCGCAAATTATTTTTTAATAGCCGGCAAAAGCATCAGCCTGGAAGCTACTACCACCGGAACTCGACGTTAATACCTTCGGCGGCAGAGAGAACACCATAGAGAGGCAAAGAGCAGGAAACTTTTCTGCCTGAGGAATTAATCACGCTCCCCGGCATATCCGCCAATGAAAGGCCATTGCTATTTGTTATTTTGACATTGCCGTTGTTTGGAAAACTCATGGATATTTTTACTGAATATGTATCTGAAATTTCGGCAATAAGCTTTTCCAAAGCAGGATCGCTTTTGGCTCTTGCCTCATTTAAGGTAAAAAAGATTCGGCCCGAACGGGCGTCCCCTGAAAAAGATGAACGAAGGCCGCTCGCGTCCAGGAAAGACATCAGGGAATTCAAATCCTCAAATTCCATTTTCGCCTTTATTATAAGGTCATTTTTTTCTTCTTTGGAAGAAAACGACGTTAATTTCATTCCCGGAAGCCTGTCTATTGTACGTTCAAAATCGGCTTTGCCTACGGGGATGGTGTTCCATCGCTCATTTCCGTCAAGTTTGCCCAAAGCGTCGATGGCTTTTGAGATTTTGTATTCCAAAGCAACATCGCCTGATCCCTTTTGATCAAGCGCTATGTCTACGCTAACTCCAAAACAGGAAGAAAAAACAAATGACAAAGAGCAGAGAGCAAAGAGCAATATATTAATGCTGGGGGTTTTCATGCTGTTTAAAATTCCTCCGAGTGAATGCTTATATCCTGTATTCGCACAGGCATTTCCTTTTCTATCATTTCAAGCGCCTTATGCATTACTGACTCTCCAAAAATTTTTGAATTGGAAACCAGCGCGCCGCCTATCTGTCCGAAAGACAGGGAGTCATTCAGATCCACTTCTGCCGCGCTCATGTGGAAGCGGCGCTGAAGTTTATCCTTTACGGAACGAATTATTCGCCTTTTCTCTTTGATACTGCCTACATCGGGAATTTCAAAAATCAATTGAATCATTGAAACAATCATAATTAAGCGGATGTCTCTGTATCATCCCCCTCATCTTCATTAGCATTTTTCGTATCAGCCTTTTTAGCTTTAAGATTGTTTAATACCTTCTCTATTTCATCCTTGTGGTACTTGTTTATTCTTTTATCAAGGACAAGCGCCTCGATGGCCGCAATATCAGAAAATCCTTCATCAACTGCCCTGGTAAATTCTTTTAAGCCCTCTTCGTTATCAGGATCTACAGTAAGAAGAAGGCGGGATTTTTCAAACCTGATTGCGCTTTTTTTAAGAGTTTCCGTATCTTTTGTAAGGGCCTTTATTGCTGCATCGTACTGTTCCAATGCGCGCGCGTAAAGCTCCGCTTTTTCCAAAACACGGGCGTAATCAAGAAAACCCTGCGGATTGGCTGTACCGGCATTGACAATAATCCATTTGGCAAAAGTATCTACGGCTTCTATCTTGTTCATTTCTCTCTGCGCTCTGGCAAGAAGCAAGACTGAAGGGGCCTTTTCTTCCAGCGCAAAGGGGTATTTGTTAAGTACTTTTTCGCAATCTTCGTATTTTTTTAGGCCGTAAAGAACCAGGGCATAGTTAAAACCGTCGTCCGCGCTTTCAGGAACAAGCTCAAGAACCCTGTTGTAATGCGCTTCTGCTTTTTCAATATCGCCGTTTTTCATCCGGGAATAAGCGGCGGCCTTTAAAGCCATTGTATTATCAGGATCCTTTTTTAAGATGTTTTCAAAATACGCAGCCGCATCTTTATAACGCCCGGTTTCAAAGGCTATTCTTCCAAGGTTGTATTCCGATGCAAGCATAGTTTTGTCAGTCGAACGGGCCCTGTTAAGCCACATTTCGGCCTCGGCGAATTTACCCATATCAAAATACGCCATGCCTATTGAAAAGTATTCTTCGGCCTGTGCCGCTCCTCTGGTAACGCAGGAAACAAAACCGATCAGAATAATAAAAGTGAAAAATATGACCGTTGCTTTTTTTCGCGATTTTTTTTTCAACGTTTCTTCCCGGTGTTAAGAACAGTTTCCTCGATCTCCCGAAGCTGTGCCCGATAAAGACGCGCAATATTTGAACCATAATCGGCCACAAGCTGAATTATGTTCCTTGGCTTTTCAGAATCGACCCCGTTGATTCTGTCCCCCGCATCCCCCAGACCGGGCATGATATATGCGTTCTCGTTCAGCATGGGATCCATCCAAAGGGTATAAACATGGCAATTTTCCAGGGCGCGCACAGCCCTTAGCGCCCCTTTAAGGGCGGCAATAACATTGAAGAATTGTATGGATTTGGGATGAATCCCTTCGTTTAACAGAAACTTAACGACAGTTACCAGGCTTCCGCCGGTCGCGTTCATCGGGTCGGCGAAAATAAGGTCCTTTCCGTCAAGGTCTTTCAGATTGAAATAAGACTTCGATAGATCCAGGATGTATTCCATATCGAATTCATTTTTTGCTTCGTCACGGCGTATCTTGAAAAGGGCAAAGGGCGTAACATACCCGTGCGATGAATATTCCTGGATTTCCTTGCTCATTATCATTGAAGGAAGAAGGGCTCCTCTTAGCATGACGCACATTACGGTATTTTCTATCTTGTCGTCAATGTTTGTTATCTTGTGAATGGCAAAATTCTGAACAGGGATATTAACGGGCGTTTTAACTATCAGGTAATTCTTGTTGGAACCCGTTGTCCCTCCGTATGCCAGCTTAAAAAGCATTTCGTATGCCCGCTGTATATAATATACAAATTCTTCGTTTTCAGTTCTGAGATCCCTCAGTTTGGCAATCAACCTTGAGGCTTCCGGGTGGCTTTCCTGGGGGGTTTCAAAGGAATACACATGCAGTTGTTTATCTTTACTGCAAATCGCCTGCATAATGCTTCCCATTTCATTGAAAAGCCGTATAAGGTTTTCTTCTTCGCGCTTCTTTTCCTTTTCAAGCCTGCTTTTATCAAGAATTGAATAACTGCTCATCACCTCGCGGTATAGCTTGCCCATGTGGTCAATGTGATCACGGTCGGCGCTTGTCAGATAACCGTCCAGATCCTCCGCCTTGAGGATAATCTCGTTCATAAACAAACCTTACACTATTTATGGCGGTAGGACAAGATTCTATCGAAGCAATAGTTACAATACCCCACCCCTTACAAAATCGGTAAAACCGGTGTATCATTGGTCTCATGAATATTACAACCAGGGGCCGCTATGCGCTTCGCGCTTCTTTGGCTTTGGCCAAACTGGGAACGAACGGAGACCCTGTCTCCATTAACAGCCTTTCTGAAAAGGAAAATATTTCCTCAGTTTTTCTTGAACAAATTTTCTTTAGGCTAAGAAAGGCAGGAATTGTAACTTCAATAAGGGGTCCTGGCGGAGGTTTCTGTTTTGCGAAGAGCCTGGATGAATTGACGGTCAGGCAAATCCTTGAGGCGGCGGGAGAAAACCTGGAACTTACGTTTTGCGACAAAAGCAGCGATAATTGCGACAGAATCGGACAATGCTTAAGCCATTGCGTCTGGGTGGATGTAAACCAGCTGGTGAAAAATTACTTTAACAATATTACACTTTCGTCAATTCTGGAAAAATATAAGAACGTTACAGCCATTAACACTAACCCTAATCCGGAAGCAGAAAAACATGAATAAGAGAAGGGGTACTGTATATACTTGAATAAGTGGAAGGGTTGACACCGACAGCCACAATAAACATCGCGGCATAGGTATAGCGCATTCCACCCTCGGGAATGCCGTCTTTATTTACCACGTCGGCGTTTATTAGGTTGGTGATGTTTGCAGAATTAGTTAGTTCATTGCTGTTTACAAAGTAACGATCGGGCCTGGGACTAAAAAGACCTCCGCCGTCTGATCTCCATAATAGATATGTATTGTTCCCCAGCGTCATTGTTGGTCTTTTGGATGAGGAAAAATCGAATTCAAGGGATTGCCCAAAGGACGATTCCGATAAAATTGTGCCTATAATATCAGGCTCCTCCAGGACAAGATACTTATAGCCCCTGTTCTGAAAAACCCTGTCCATGTCGACGTTTACCTGAGTCGTGCTGTCAATATAAGTGCGAAAATTATTGTAGTCAGAAGCTAAAGTCGAGTTAATCGCAGAATAGATACTTGTTGAAGTAGTTGATGCCTGAAGCGTATCGCTTACATAAATACGGTAAAATACCGCGAAATTGGTAAAAGTAGTACCCGGAGAATCAGCAGGTATGCGTACGACGGCACGGTTATTCATTGCCTGGGTTATATTGCCCTGGGGAATTGGATCAATAAACGGAATGCTTTCTATCCCGCAAGACCACAAGAACAAACAGCAAAGAACAAATAGCAAAAAGCAAAGAAGATTTTGTGGTTTTCTGGCCATTACACTAGTCTGACAAAATTAACAACCGGCTCTGGGCCAGATTCGGCCAAACCGGATCGTCAGGCCACTTGGCCAGCAAATTTCTGTAAGCCGCAATTGCAGAATCCTTGTTGCCGCGGGATTCTTCAAGCCGCCCAACGGAAAATTGCGCTCTGGCCGATGCCGGAAAAGAATCTCCATAACCTGCCGCCCTGGTATAATAGGCAATGGCTGTTTCAATATTTTCCCCTTCTTCAGCCGCTACTGCGGCGTTATAAATAGCAATAGGCGCAAGGTAGCTTTTTGGAGCGGCCTCCGAGGCTTTTACCCATTTTTCTTCTGCCAATACCCAATTTTTTTGATCCACATTTATATTGGCGCTTATGCTATAAGCACGGGCAGCGGCAAATCCGGAATTATGGTTCTCAAATTCGGTAATTTCCGCCACCAAAACAGCAAGTTCCGACAACTGAGAGACATTCATTTCTTCTTCGTCTGAAATGCCAGCCCTTAAAGCCACATATCTATTGTTGAGAACATCTAACTTGCTCAAAGCATTTGCCAGGCTTTTTTCCCTTACCACGCTAACAATTATGAAGCCCGCAATAATCAAAACAATTGCGCCAAGCCCGACCAAAAATCGCATCCGGTTTTTCTGGATCAAGTCACCAATCTTTTCATTAAGAGTTAATTCGTCTTTGCTTTGGTTATCCGGCTTCGCTGCCATTGTCTTTACTCCTTTAAATTGACGATATCCAGCTCTTTTGCCAGCCTGGATAAATACGTTCTTTGTATACTCAGGGCTTTTGCCGCCTCTGTCTGATTCCAGTTGTTTTCTTCAAGCACCTGTTTTATGAAACGCGCCCTGAAACTATTCTCGGCGTTTTTCAGATTCCTGCTTCCGTCTATCGATAAAATATGCTGAACGGGAGATTTAAGAAAAAGATCTTCAACCTCGATTCTTTTCCCCTTTCCGATAACGCAGGCCCTTTCAACGCAATTTTCCAGTTCCCTGATATTTCCAGGCCAGGAATAGGAAAGCATGGTTTCCATTGCTTCCTGGGAAAACCCTTCTATCTGGTTTTTGGTTTCCTTAATATTTTTTTTGAGAAAAAGTTCCGCCAGTTCCGGAATATCCTCGACCCGCTGCCTTAAGGGCGGTATATAAAGGGGGAGCACATTAAGCCTATAGTATAAATCGCTGCGGAACTCGCCGTTTTCAACCTGTTTTTCTATATCGCGGTTCGTTGCCGCCAAAATGCGCACGTCTACCGTAACGGTTACATCAGAGCCAACTTTTTCAAAAGTCCTTTCCTGAATTACCCGCAATAATTTTGCCTGAAGCGCCAGCGGCAGTTCTCCTATCTCATCCAGAAAAATGGTTCCCCCGTTTGCGAGTTCAAAGCGGCCGTGCCTTGAAGAAACGGCGCTGGTAAAGGCGCCTTTTACATGGCCGAAAAGCTCGCTTTCCAAAAGCCCTTCCGGAATCGCGGCGCAGTTTACCTTGACAAAAGGCTTATCGACGCGGTTGCTTTTAAGGTGTATCTGTTCGGCGAAAATTTCCTTTCCGACGCCGCTCTCTCCCAAAAGAAGAACCGACGAATCTGTTTTTGCTACCCTTTCAACAATCTCCAGCTTTTCTTGAATGGCGGCGCTCTTCGCAATTATGGGATGGTGGGGAACACCTGATTTAATCTGCTCATGAAGAAGCTGATTTATTTTGTCATGGGCTTTTTCCATGCTCCGGGCATTGACAATGGCAATACCAGCCTGGGTTGCAAATATTTCAAGCCACTCCTGATCCTCCTCGTTAAAGCCCCTTCCGCCCCTTTTGTTTATCAGCTCTATAACGCCAAGACATTCATCCTTTACGCGTATCGGGACGGCCATCATGGTTTTATACGGTAAATTCAAGTCCTTGGAAATATCATGCTGCGATCTTTCGTCGCTTTCAGCGTCGGCTACAATCATGGACCTGTTGTGAAGCGCCACCCAGCCGGCTATCCCCTCCCCCATTTTTACTGTATAGTGGCTCGCGTTTTCACTTGATCTGCCCAGAAAGATCTCAAAATGAAGTTCCTGGGTTTCTCTGTTCACAAGCAAAAGGTTTGAAGCTTCCCCTTCGGTAAGGCGGGTAGCGGAATCAAGGATATGAACCAGCAAAGAATTGAGGTCGGTGTAATTTGAATTTATGAGAGCGTTTGTCTCAATAAGCGTGTTGAATTTCTGGACATCTATCTTTGATAACATACCAAAAAGGATTCATCCTCCGGACTTAAGTCCACTGAGATTATTCCCCAGTTCCTTTTGACTTCAGGAAATCTCCCAGAGTATAGGTGGAATCATCAGACTCATCTTCGGCAATATAGCGCGACAATTCTTCCTGCTGTACTTTTTTCTTGTAATCCTTGATGGAAAAAGCCACTTTTTGTTTGTCCGTTTGAATTTCCAGAACTACCGCTTTGATCTTGTCTCCTTCTTTGTACTTCTTGAGGGCGTCTTCCGGAGTCTCGTCCCTGGTTTCGGTCAGGTTTGATTTGTGGATAAGGCCCTCAATGCCTCCCGGAACACGGACAAATATTCCAAAGTCCGTAACAGACGAAACTTCTCCCTCCACCTGGCTTCCGGCTTTGTAGGCTGCCGCGAAACTCTTCCAGGGATCTTCGGAAAGCTGTTTAATTCCAAGGCGTATGTTGTGGTTTTCCTTGTCCACGCTAATGACCATAATTTCCACTTCCTGGCCTACGTGGAATTCGCTGCCGGGATGCTTTATTTTTTTTGTCCAGGATATATCGTCGCCGTGCAGGAAGCCGTCAATCCCGTCTTCAAGCTCTATATAAACTCCGGAGATAGTTATTTTTACTATCTTTCTTGTAAGCCTTGTTCCGACAGGGTACTTTTCGTCAATGGTAACCCAGGGATTCGCGCTGACTTGCTTAAGCCCAAGGGAAACCCTTCCCGCTTGCAGGTCATAGCCCAGGATCATACACTCCACCAGGTCTCCGATGCTGACAACTTCACCGGCTTTTTGAATCTTTTTTACCCAGGAAAATTCGGAAATATGCGCAAGCCCTTCGATCCCCTCTTCCAGCTCAATAAACGCTCCGTACTCTGTCAGCTTTGTAACTTTTCCCTTGACAATATCGTTTACGCTGTACTTGTCTTCAAAATGAACCCAGGGGTCTTCCGTAAAATGCTTAAGCGAAAGGTTAATTCTCTTTTCGACAGGATCAATCCGGATTACCTTTAGTTTGATTTCCTGGCCTTTTTTAACAAAGTCTTTTGGCCTGGTTACATGACCCCAGCTCATGTCGTTGATGTGCAGAAGGCCGTCAAACCCTCCAAGGTCTATAAAAGCCCCAAAGGATGTAAAACTCTTTACCTTTCCTGTAACGTCCATTCCTATTTGGGTAGTGGCAAAAAAATTATTTCTTTTTTGCTCGGTTTCTTCTTCCATGCATTTGCGGCGATTCACCACAATGTTTACTTTGCCGTCGGAATAAAGCCGCTCAATGTAGAGCCTGGCTTTTTCTCCCAGAAGTTTTTCGGGCTTGTCAACTTTTTGAACGTCCGATTGGCTTATGGGAAGAAATGCGTGTACATCCGCGCCCAAATTTACGTCAAAGCCGCCCTTTACCTGCGATTCAATTACGCCTTCAATCGGAATGTGCTCCTGAAACGCCTGACGCAAATTTTTCCAGAAGATTTTAACATCCGCTTTTTGTTTGGAAACAATCACTTCCCCGCGCTTGTTTTCCTTGGAAACCAGAATAACCGAGACTTTATCCCCTTCTACGGGACTCTCGGCAAATTCTTCGATTGGAATTTTGCCTTCCGATTTGTAGCCAATGTTGATGAAGACCTGATCCTGAGTAACCTGAACCACATGGCCTTCCACCATCTGCCCTTCTTCAAGCTGCTCGAGGTTTTTTAGGTACTCTTCCTGCAATTGAGTCTGGATGTTATCGCCGGCAGGCGGGGCTTTCTGCCCCTCCGTTTTTTCACTCAGATTAGTGTCCGATTCCACTTCCATTTGTGTCATGTTATGCCCTTCCATTTGTAGTTTCATTACTAATTTGTCATAAACTTGATTAACAGTCAAGCCGGATGTATCAATATA
>Ga0268262_10000485_pt1 | contig 52687 bp, 44 predicted proteins | sample TergutNc150P3_FD_190354 | JGI IMG/M metagenome (GOLD analysis project Ga0268262, IMG submission 190354) | Nasutitermes corniger P3 segment gut microbial community from laboratory colony in Florida, USA - Nc150 P3 (SPAdes) (version 2) | ecosystem: Host-associated > Arthropoda: Insects >... | reverse complement strand
CCCCGTTCCGCCAACGACACTCCACGCGTCTCTATCTTTTTGCTCCTGTTTCATTTGATAAACCAAAAGTCCGCCGCCTATTCCGGCATTTATTATGCTAGGCGCCATTCTCTTTAACCAACGCGAATGCTTTTGTCCGGTCACCCCGGGAATAGACGCCATTTCTACCTGCCCAGAAACCGATACTTCTTTACCTTCCGGCGAAATCAGCCGGTCGCAAGTTATAGATACTCTGCCGGCATTGTTCCCGCCGCTTTTACAAAGAAGTTTCCAGCCGCGAAGTATGCTTGGACGTGACATCGTTGCAACAAACGCTTCCGGGTAATCCGAATCGGTTATACCTGTGGTTATCGCCGTCAAATACGAACCAGACGGTATCGTATGAGTAGTTTGCGTCGTTATGATATTCATATCAAACAAATCCATATTCTCACGGTCTACCGCCCGCGTCGTATTGTTCGACCGCGAAAGCGCGTTTTGATACTGACCGCCAGAAAGCGCCCACCTATGTTGCTCCGTTTGACCACGAAAAAAATTCGTCGCAATAGTAAAATCTTTATCTAAAAGTTTCTGCGTCTCATCGTCGTTTGTCCATTTGAACGGAACAGGTGGATTATTTGATGACGAAAACGAAGGCAAAGAATTCTGATACTGTTTCGCTTGTTGCTTGGCAAGTATCTCCCGCTGCTCTTTCATCGCATCCGCTACTTCCTGCCGCGCTACTTCCTGTGCTACCTGTTGTGCTACCTCCGCCGATGTTTGTGCATATAATTCCGCTTTCTCCTGAGGAGTCAACTCTTCAAAACTCTTACCTCTCAACGATTCTTTTTCAAAAAGTATCTCCTCGCTATACGGCGACCTCCGAACCGCAGCCACTTCTTCTTCTTCTTCTACCGCTGAAACCTGTTTGGGAGATAATATCTTCGGAACAAATATCAACCCCAACACCGCCGAAGCCAATAACCCCACAAAAATCAACTTTTTTTGGTCTATCATCTCTAATCCTCCTATGATATTTCAAGTTTTTGTTTTACGTCTTCATCCCATATCTTGAAATGAAATTGATAATTCACACTCTTATAGTGATTGAAATTCTTGTGAGAACACCTCTTATGCATAACGGGAACTAATTCCGGCGTTTCAAAAATCAAAACCGTATTTCCTTTCTCATCCTCGTCTTTGCTGAAAAGTGTGCATTCTCTGGAATTTTTCCCTTGCGTTATCTTAACCAAACGAAGTTTTTTACACTCGTCCGGAACATTCGATACTATGCGGATATAAGACGTACCTTGACTATTGTAAATCCCATCAACAAAACCCTCAACTCCCTTGTTTGAGAATATGTCCAACCCGCGCCTTTGCGTCCTTATATGCATCGTTCGCATTTCACGCATAACATTCCTGTGAGTCGTATTCCTAACCGACTTCTCCTGCTCTGACAACACGGTTGTTATCTGCTCGTCATACCGCGTCTTCATTTCACGAACAATATTATTTATTTCTGAAACATTCGGGTCTTCAAATTGAACCGCATAAATCGCGTTTTCTCTGCTTACTCCGTAAGCCGTCAAGATAAGTTTCTTCTCAAATCCCTCAGGAGTTATTATGTGAAATATTATGTTCGTCTCAAAATTATCCTCTGCCAATTTCGTCATATACATAACATTTTGCAACTCAGACACAGAAACATAATATCCCGCGCCGATTATTGTCCCCGTATAAGTATAACCGCCGGGCAATTCTATCATCGTCTGAATCCCCCGCGATACCCCTACTCGATACGTCACGTCAAAATTCAACTGATACTTACCCCGCTTGCTCAATATCGACTGCGTCTGCTGAGCAAATAAAATCGAACTCACAAATAACAACAATATAATCACTCTTTGCAACATCAAAACCTCCTTATCTACGTTTGTTGATGGCATTCTTAAACTCTGTGTTCTCGTTATCTATATCGTCTATCGATATTAAAAGCAAATCATGCGGACGACCAAACGGATCCGGTCTGTCTTTGAGATGTTGAAATACCAATTTCACATTCTTCAAATCCTCAAACGGCTTGTAACCCTCTCGAGAAACACTCCGCTTTATCTGTCCAAATACCGTTATATACGGATAATTCAAATTTGAAATCCACGGCAAAACCAACCATTCATAACGATTGGTAAACTTATTCGTAACCGCTTCGACAACTACCTTGTTTTCGACAATGTGATTCTCTTTTCCAAATTTTACGCCGATAAGCGAAGGCGACATTATTTCTTTAAGTTTATTACGGTTTTCAACCGCCGTACGATAGTCCAAATCAAAATAATCCTCAATCACCTCACGCGAATAATACAATACTTGACGACGTAAAACATCCGACGACACATCAGAACTGCGCAAACTTATCGTCTCTCCGTCAGCGCTTATTATCGTGATTATTTTTTGCTGACCGGACACTAATACCAACAAAAATATCAAAGCGATTATCGTGAAAAACTGCAACAACGCTATCATCTTATTCATCTGAATTTGACGCATCGCATCCGATAAAAAATTCGCCTCTCCGCTTTTTCTCGCTTTCATATCATTGTTGTTTGACTTAAACAAATTCATTTGCTTTCTCCTTTTGAATTATCTTTTTTATCTTCCTTATCCCCTTGCGGAATACTGCTTTGTGAACCCTCCGAAGCCGCATTACCCGTCTCTATTTCCGTTTTATGTGTTCCAATACCGGCACGAATGGATGTTTGTTGTATTTTTTCACCTTTTGGAACGCTACTCTCTTCTCTACCTTTACTATTTTGTGTAAACGGATTCTTTTTATACGAATCAGACGCTTTTGAACCGCTCAAAGTCGAATCCGCACGAGCGGATGTCGTTTTGTTTTCTCGTGTGTAAGTGGCTCCCTCCTGTTTCCCCGTGCCCGGAACACTCGACTGCTTGCCAAGTTTGGAATCTCCGCCCATCGCAACAGAACCGCTCGCTGTCGCAGACGAACTTGTACCGCTTTGTTTCGTATTTGTATTTGTATTTGTGCTTGTTCCCGCATTTGTACTTGCATTTGTACCCGCAGAAGCCCTTGTCGAGTTATCTACATTTCCAACTTTCGGAACACTTGATACTCCGCCAAGTTTTGAATTACCGCCGCCGCTGTCCGCACCGGAAGTCGGCGATACCACATTTTTACCCTCCGCTAAATGTGTCGAAAGACGACCGCTAAAATCCTGCCCCGCGTTACCTTTAACCGCCATATTACCAACAGTATATGCTGTCCGAGCAAACGCCGCCCCGCGCCCCGCTTTCTCCGTACCGTCTTCGTTGTAACCCGCCGATTTTAACTTCCCAACACCCGCTCCAACCGCCGGCAAAGCCAACGCGCCAAGTTGAGCCGCACCACTCGCCTTATCGATCCCCAATCCACCCGCATTAAACAAATACATAGCAATAGCCGGCGAAGAAATAAGCATCGCTATGCTCATCAAACAAGTTATCAATACAGATATTACATCGTTACCTATTGCCGCATTAGTCATCGACCCTACTATATCATTAACAAATATCCTCATTATTATCGCTTGTATCACAGAAAGCCAAGATATTGCCAACGCCGCCGAAAGCCAACGGTCAAATATCCCCTTAGTCCAATCACATAACAAAAACGCAAACGCAAACGGTCCTATATAACAACACATCTCAAACAAACTCTTCTGCAACATCGGCATTATCAATGTTATCGCCGACATTATCGCATAAGCAATTCCCGCTAATATCTGCGATATGCCTCCATTCAAAATCTTTACCGCCAAAAAATGTCCCGGCTCGCCTTTCGTCGTAGCATACGCATCAAACATCGCTGACTGACTACTCCAAAACTTCCCCATATACTCACCGGCAAAACCTTTCGCTATTGTTTGCGGTATTCCTCCTATAACGCTCTGCATTAAAACCGCATACGCAGACGTTTTTATTATTATAACTATTATCCCAACTTTTAACGCCGAATAAAAAAACTTCTGCTTCCAACCACTATCGCCTAATAATCCGCCATATACTTCTTTCGCTAATTGAAGCACCCATAATAATCCGCCTATTATTACCGCTGCCGTTTGTATTCCGCCAATGTCCTTATCGAAATCTTTTCGCTGAGCTTCATTAGTCAAGAAAAAGGTAAAATCAAACATATCATTACTTAAAAGATTTTCCATCGCACTCGTTCCCGCAAACAATTGCAAACAGGCAATCAATAACAAAAAAATTACCGATTTCGTTCCCATTTCTTCCCTCGTTATGCCTTAACTTTCTTATTTTGCGACAACTTTATTACCGCTTGTATCGGCTTCACTATTACGCTCGTTATCCAAGTTATCGGAAAAGCCAAACTTAAACTCCCCACAAACGAAAGTCCGCTTATATTCCCAAACATTTCCAATACCGACGGAATGAACGCCGCAAACGTAAGCGAATATATCAGCAGTAAAGTCATATTCTCTTTTAACAACAAATCGCCTACCAACGTCATAAACGGACATAAAAACGTCTGCAAACCAAATAAAAAAACAGGAAATATTATCGCCCAACCAACCAATAAATTCGCCACTTTTCCAAGCATATCCTCAAACAACGGCGACGCCGCTATCAGTATCGGAACTATATATATCGTCAAACAAGCAAAAAATGTCGGTATCGCCATCAACTCATACATCGACACCAAAAAAAGTATATATGCCGCTACCGCCACTAATATTTCCAACGGAGTCGTCTCTATCTCTATTATCCCAAATAACTTCTTTACCCCTATGTCGCCGTCCTTAAATCCGCTATCAAAAAAATCATACATCGCTTGTCGCAAATTCTCTATTTCCGAATTGCCGATAGTATCCATAAATAATGTAAAAATTTCTTTGTAAATTCCAGCGATTGCCTTATATACAGGCGGAGACACTATAACACCCAATATCGCCATTTGTAATAACATCCGTTTCAATAAATTTAACGAATAACCCTCGTTAACCAACGATACCACAAACTTTATCGTTATACAGATAAATACTATCGCACAAGCCGCTATACAAATATCGTTAAGTCCATTACTACTACTATTCTTTATTATATCTTCCAAAGCAGTTTCTTTTATCAACGGCTTCATCTCTAATATAAGGTCTTTAATACCGTCCATAACTTTCGCCATTCACAAATCTCCTTTCTAAATGTTTAACAGTAGTAATATAATATATGGCGACAAATAAAACGATAAATTATCATTAAAATAGATAAATTATCATTAAAATATTTTTATAGGTAACAACAAAAAGCAGGCACCGCTTTTTGCAGTACCCGCTTTTTTGGCTTTTAGAGGTATCTGTGTTTAGAAAAATGTTATTAATCCGCTGGAAAACATATGCGAAGTCCCGTTGCCGTGGTGTGGTTGTAGCCATATTTACGTGAGGCAACCCTAAGATCACTATTATACTGAATGTTGCCTCCCCTAATCACGCGATATTCTCCCGAAGTAGGACCCGTCGGGTCTGTTACCGCATTATCGGGATATAGTCCATATATATCGCTACACCACTCACTTGCGTTACCGCTCATATCATATATACCCAATTCGTTCGAATTTTTTCCCCCGACTTGCTTAGGGGTATTCGGGTATGCATTTCCATAATTCCAACTTACAATGTTCTTATCATTACTTCCGCTGTATATATAGCCGTTACTTTTATCACCGCCCCGTGCTGCAAACTCCCACTGCGCCTCTGTTGGTAACCCTCCCCCTACCTTTTTACAAAAATTATTCGCTTCAATAAAAGATAATTCTGTAACGGGAGAAGTTTGACTGTTATTACTAATTGACGGACCCATTATCGCATCATATTGTACTTGCATTATTTCATATTTACCTATCCAATAGTTTTTCGTGAGCGTTACTTGATGTTGTTTCTCGTCGATATTACGACCGCTCTCGTTTTCCGGGCTTCCCATTTTAAACGTACCCGCCTTAACAAAAATACATTCAATCCCATTTATAGTTCTGGTTTCTCCTTCTTGTCCGCCGCTGGTATTGAGTTTGTTCCACCTTGCGTACATTGTTATATCGCTGGAAACTATATATTTATCACCTTCAACGCCTATTTTAACACCGCCGATGTCGGCACTATACCAACCGTCAAAAGTATATCCTATTTTATCTGTCGTAGGAATAGTTATTTCGCTCCCTTCAGATAAAAGAGTCATTGGAGAAACAGGAGAACCGCCGTTAGTATTAAATGACACATTGTACTTATTTTGAGTCCAACGAGCGTATAATGTTATGTTACCAACAATGGCATATTCACTCCCAGCATCGCCTATTTTCTCGCCGTTCAAAATTGCACTATACCAGCCATCAAAAATATACCCTGCCTTATTTGTCGCAGGAAGAATTATACTACTCCCTCCAGGTATAGTAATTTCAGAACAAGGAGTTCCGCCATCGGTATTAAAAGACACTTTGTATTTATTTTGAACCCAATGAGCGTATAATGTTATATCGTTAGAAACTGTATATTTATCTCCTGCAACGCCTATTTTAACACCGTCTGTTTCGCCATTATACCAACCGATAAATGTATAGCCATCTTTGGTTGTAGAAGAAAGTGTTATTTCACTTCCTTTAGATAAAGGAGTCATTGGAGAAACAAGAGAACCGCCGTTAGTGTTAAATGACACCGTATATTTGTTTTGAGTCCAACGAGCGTATAATGTTATATCGCCAGAAACTGTATATTTATCTCCTGCAACGCCTATTTTAACACCGCCTGTTTCGCCACTATACCAACCGATAAATGTATAGTCATCTTTGGTTGTAGAAGAAAGTGCTATTTCACTTCCTTCAGGCGCGATTATTTCAGGGCAAGGAGTCCCGCCATCGGTATTAAAAGACACTTTGTATTTATTTTGAGTCCAACGAGCGTATAATGTTATATCGCCAGAAACTGTATATTTATCTCCTGCAACGCCTATTTTAACACCGCCTGTGTCGGCATTATACCAACCGATAAATGTATAACCCTTTTTGGTTGTAGAAGGAAGTGTTATCTCACTTCTTTCTTTTACGGTCATCCCTGTACAAGATGTCCCGCCTTTAGCGTCAAAGGATATATAATATTCATTCTCAGCCGGCTGCGGAGAACACCCATTAAAAAACAAACTCAATACTACCGTTGCGGTTAACGCCAATAACTTTTTCATTATAAATAGATTTGTTTTAATACTTCCCATTTTCTTCCGCTCCTTCTAACGAAAAATTTAGATGTTACTAATATATTATATGGTATTGGGAAATAGTACTATTTTTTGAAAAAAATATTTATAATAACGGCAAAAGAAAAATACCTTATCTTTAGTGGGGCTTATGAATTTTGCCAAACTATTTACAATTACATGTCCATTACCTATACCAAATAGTATTTTAACACAGATAATCAAACTTTTTTGAATTAGCGAAGGGGGTTTTTATGAAAAAAATCGAATTGCGGGATATTGCAAAGAAGTACGGCGGTGAGTATATTCGCGCGGAAAATTGCGTAAAGTTCAAAGATTACTGCGTGGTGGCTAATGGGTATTTTGTCGATATCACCGTGTCGCCAACAGATAAGGATAATTATTATTACGTCGATACACACTGCGATATGAATGCGCCGTTGGGTCGTGACGCGTTTACCGAAAATGGTGACGTAAATTTCAACAATATATTCAAGTCATCCGCGTATGTTGCGATGCAAAACGCGGGCAGGCAGTTCTCGAAAAAACTTCACGAATGGATAGTGGATGAGGTAAGCGGCTAAGATTGCCTGATGACTCTCAGAATATTCCGCACCTTTAGTGCGGAGTTGATTCAATCTTTCTCCCAAACTTGACTCGTCACAGAATATGCATCGTCATAACTATTTCTACTATCCGGCTCCCAAGTAGTATTTTTGATTTTCGATTTACTATTCGCTCTCACTATTCCCTGCAAAATATCCGCGCTCTGTTTTTGTACCGCCGCTCGCTCTTCTATATCCATCATTTGAACCCGCGCATAAAAATGCGCTAAATTCGACTGTATCTGTTGCAACGTCGCTCGCTGCCCCTCAACATTCGTCCGCTCCATTTTTATCGTCGCAAGCAAACGCTGAGATGTCAAATATGTATTGCTCGCGTCGTTTATGCGGTCTTCCAAATCAAATATTAAATCGTTTTTTCCTTTGGTTAGCGTCGAATCTACTATTTTACCGCCTTTGTCATATTTATATTCATACTGCTGAACGTCGCTACCAACAATATCGATAACATTCGCTAATCCCAATACCGCCGTCTCTATCTCCTCTACCGGAAGACGATGAAATAAATACATTCGACCCTCCCCTGACAACGCATCCATTTCTTTAAACTCTTCCGACTCTATCTTCGCTTTTATTTCCATAAATTTCTTACGATTTTTTACCGCCGCTTTCGTAGAATCCATCTTCCATTCATATACATAACTCGCATAACGAGTATGACGCGACTGTATTCCCTCTACATCGCCCAACCCCCATAAATAATCCAAAAATCCATAGCCGTAATGATATATCCAACGCTTATTTACACGCTCAAACTCCCGCGACCATTTACGGTCTATATCTATTAAATCCTTCCATTTGAAATTCTTATATACCGTCGCCGTCTCCTGTGCAAACAATTTCATCGACTTCCCCCACGCTTGTAATGTCGGCAAAGTCGTGCGCCACATATCTATCCTGTCCGCCGCCGTCTTCAAAATATCATCCAAAAATCCTTGCGTCGCCTTTATGAAATTAAAAAATCCCATTCCCCCCTTGGAATTTTTATACTTTACTTTTAAACCGTCTTTGTATGCTTGTAAATCACCGTTTTTTATATCTTTCAAAGAGTTAAAAGCTTCTTTTGCTCCGCCGTTGTCTTTAGCATATTTCCCTATGGCTATTGCCGTCGTCACTCCTTTCATTATGTTATCAAGTTTATCTACGTTGTCCGGATTCGTCATTATCGCGCCGATTTTCCCTGACGACTGCGTCGTATCCGGAACTTGCCTATCGCCAAATGAAACGGTAAATAATAGAAATAATAACAAAATATTTTTCATTCCGCCTCCTATTTTGGATATTTCTCCGCTTTTTCCTTACAACCCACCGCCCAAGCGCCTGTATTCTGAACCTCCGCAGATTTGGAAAATATCGTCTCCGATAACGACCCCACATTGCTCAACGTCATCGCACCCATTACCTTTATCAAATCGTTTAACGATTCATGCTCGCTATACGTCGTTTTCAAATCGTTCTCCGCTGCCAATACTTCCCCCTGCGCCTGTGCCGTTATAGCCGATTCCTCGCCCGCACCCTCAGACACCATGCCAATAGCATAACGCAACTCCCAATATTTATCCGCATGCTGCTGCTTGCGAACATTCGCACTCGCTATCGCGCCCGACATAACCTCCGACTTCGCTCCCGCACGCTTGGCTCGCGGGTCAAATTTATACTTCTCTATCAATCGCTTATCCGTCATATTTACCGCCTGAGCAGCCATATACGACTGCTCTCGCAACGTCTTCTGAAATCCCGTCGGCGCATTTTTCTGCGCCTCTCGAACCGAATCCCTTGCGGCTTGCGTCAAATATATTGCTTTTATTTCATAAGGTTCATAAGTGGTATCACAAATCAAACTATCGCCTTTTAACGTATAATTATAAACCGGAATAGAATCCTTTTTTGAAACCGTATCCTTTTCTATATTCCACAACGCTCCGACATTCCTCGACTCCTGCGCTATCATCTGTCGCTGTCTGTCCATTTGTGCCAAATCATTCATCGCACCGGACGCTTCGAGCCACATCATATCCGTACCCCTGTTAATTACGTTTATATAAGTGTTTTCAACCATCTTCTCCGTGTTCTTCGCCACGTTTCGCATCGTTTTCCAAAAATTCCCGCCTCTCGTATTTTGCCATATCTCTTTGTATTCCTTAACATATCTTTTTATCTCTATCGCCGTATTTACTACGTTTTCCACACGTACCAACAAATCAAACGCTTTCAACGCAAAATCCGCCACATTCTTCATTATCTTTATTGTCCCCTCCGCCGTCTGCCTTACCTGTCCGTAAAGAAAAAGTGTATTCGAGAATACCTTCTTATCCGTCTTCGCTCCCAAACGACCATGCTCGTCAACGTCCGTTATAACATCGCCAAATGACATATCCGTTGACGGCGCATCCATTTGTGAAAAACCACCCCTAATATACAGGAAAAATATCAGCAAAATTGCAAATCTCATTCCATCTCCTCCAATGTTTCCTTGTAATACCTCGCGTAAACTTTTAACGCATCATAAGCCGCCAAATTCGAACTCCTATTACTACCATCTACTATCATCATATACGCAAGCGTATTCGCTTTCATCGCGTCTATATCCCGAAGTATCCGCTCCTGTTTCAACAAATACAAATTTATCTGACCTCGCAACTGAACTATATCCTGTGTACTTACATCCTTCTTATCCATTGCCCCAAAGTTATCGTCACCAAATTTTTTACTCTCTTTGGGCTTCGGAACTTTATCAGGATCCGTATTGTCATAAACATTCTTTGCAATATCGCTACTCCTACTTTTCGCCGTATCATTATCGGCGAGAAACGATACGGGAGATTTCGGCATTCCGCCTATTTTATTCCCTTGAACCCTATCCACCGCCGCAATCATATCCGCCGCACCATCCTCAAACTTCAATACCGCCACATATATCTCATCCGTCCGCTTCATATTCGCCGCCATCAATTCCTTGCAATCCGATATTATCGTATCCATCTTCGTCGTAAAATCCCGCCCCTCCCTTATATTTTCCTGTATCACTATTTTCTTATCTATTCGCCTAATCCGACGCTCTATATGCAAAAGAGAATCAGACCACGTCCTATGCTCGTTAGATAAACGACTATCACTTAATTTTTGCGCAACTTCTTGCGAATCCATTACCAACTCCGCCCTAACCGCCTGAAACCGCTTTATCCTGTCCGACGCATTTTGCATTGTATCTATCACGCTTTGCAAATACGACGCATTATCATCAGGCGAAAACTTCTGCGAAATCAATCGACGCTTCGAATTTTTAGGGTCTGTAATATCAAATCCCTGTATCTTTTCAATGTCCCCAATAAAATCTTTAACACCGCCTACCGAATGCGCCTCAAAACAGCCAAATTGTCGCAAAACTGCTGATGTCTGAGGTCCTACTATCAACCGCGCATTTGCCACAGTTGTCGCCCAAGTATCCATATTATTAAACCGGAAATTCTTCATCGACTGCGCCGTCTGAATTATATCTTCTACCGCACTCTTAGCATTGCGAATATCCTGAACAGCCCCCTTCATACTCCTTATTACCGCAGATACCGCCCTAACCCAATCGCTCATCTTCAAATATACATTTACCGCATTCGCTAAACCCGCGCTCTCCGTCACCGTCGGCAAAAACGATTTTATCTTTTCCATCGCATTTGACTTATTCCCTCCCTCTCCTTCACCGCCATTCGAAAAAGAAAAAAGAAAAACTATACAAATCAATACTTTCAATACCCGCATATTCAATCCTTTCTAATCGGCAGCGTTTTTGTTCCCTGGAAAGTCCGGATTTTTCGACCAATCCTGCAATCGATACAAAGCGTTATCCGCACCTGAACTAAATACTCTATTATTCGGATAATCAAGCGCACGCATAAAACCTTTCATAGCGCTTTTGCCTTTCGATGTAGCGTTCTTTATACCTTTTGTCGTGTCGTAATAATCCGTTACTTTAAAGTTTTTCTGAAACCGCAATACCCACTCCTCCTGATAATTTACATATTGAACCCACGACTTCGAATCGCTCTCTATCGTCGACAACGTCACCGCCAACGCAGATATTTCATCGTTCAATACGTCCATACTCACCTCATGAACCGCACTCTTCGCCAATAACGTTATGTTCGACAAATAAGCCGCCCGCGAATACGATTTGATATTTTCCGCATCCCCCGTCAAACTGTCAAGCATCCCTTTCTGCCTACGCTTATTCTTCGTATAGTTATCCAAATATGCCGTCCGCTCATCCACGCGACCTTTACCCTCAAATTCATTGCCAAACCTTTCCGCGTAATCCGCGTCATAACCAAAAGAATAATCTACTCCTATTAAATCCTGTATCTTGTCGCTCGCCTCAAACGTATTTTGAAGCCCCATCGCTAACTTCGACGACGACCAATTTATCAACGGATTCAACGGTCCATAATTCCCACGTAAAGTCGTGTCCGAATGAAACGCCATACGGTCTATCGCATCCATAAATCTATCCGTCGAATTCTCAAAATTATACAACTTCCCCTTGAAATTATATATCCGCCTATTCGGCAAAACTTTCGTTATATTCGTCATCTTTACACTCTTCCAATCAAAATCCTTGTAATACTCCCCAACTTGACCAAACGCCTCCTTCAATCCCTGCCACGCCGCCGCCGCATCTTTTGCCCTGTCCCGTATCTCCGCTGCCGTATCCATTGTCGTACGCCATACACAATATGTCCTATACGCCTCCTTCGCTATCTTATACGCGATATTTTTACTCACCTTATCCTGCAATAATATCGCCGATGCCTCAACCGGCTGCAACTGCTTATATTTCTCCGCCACCTTATGCAACACCTTCGCAGATATATTAAATACCTCCGCTACTACTATCTTCAACGCTATCTTCCACATCGCCTCCCCTCCCTCTATATCCTTATCGCGCTCGTTTATGTCCTTCTGGTCGGTATAATATTCCTTCGTGCGTTTGTTGTATGTACCCGCCAAATCTATCATTTCCTCGCTCTTATCGTATATCAAAATATGATTCAAACCGGTTATATTCTCCTTGCCTCTCTTATCCGCGGATTCTGAAACTCTAGCGGAACGATAATACGGAGTAATCCAAGACGTTATTTCATTAGACGCTATGCCATCAGGACTTACTTTTACTTTTGTTGTACAATATGGGGCAAGTGAACCAACACAGTCGTAAATATCTAATACGCCTTTTCCTAAGTGATCATACCCACTGCCCGCCCACATTTCAACCATATCACTTCCATGTGCCCCCGAAGTCCATCCGGGACGCACCAAATTCTTCCGCTGCTTTAATAAAAACTTGTAATACCTTTTAGCGTCTTCCCCCTCGTCTTCTTCGTCATCTTTGTCTGTATAACCGTCTACTATCTTCACACGCATTTTCGTCTTTCTATCATAGAGAATATATAAATATCCGTTTTTTTCAACCTCCGGTAATAATATATCGCCTTCTTTGGCATTAAAAAAATCCGTCTTCGGATTCTTATAAATAACATCATTTTTCCTAAAATATTCCCGCTTAACATAACTCGACGACGTTTTAGCGCCAAATCCCGTGTCCCCATAATAAATATAACCGACAATAGACGCAACCCCAAACGAATCTATCGGTATCACAGGGAAACGCAACTTCAAATATACCGCCGATTCTTGATACTGCATCAAAAGTCCTTCGTGACTTATCGTCTCATCATGAATTTGAAGCGGATGACCCGCCATCGCCCCATACTCGTCATAAAGATAACCATACTTTATATGTCCCGAATCCCTGCTATTAAATTTCCTATTTCCATCGTAAGCATTACCTATGTAATATTCAACGCCATCTTTGGGTTTCCAACCTTCTTCAATCGGAACAAAATGTATATTCGTAATACCATTTTTCCTCATTGCAAGGGCAGGATCTTTTATCGCTGCCGCAATACTTGTAGCGGCATCCGAAAGTATCACTGAAATCGGACTGGGCTGATGCCAATACCCCTTCTTCGACTTTAATTTTTCTTGAAACGTAGGCGTCACGTTCTGACTATACTTTACATTACCTCCGCTAATATATTTCCTCTCTACCCTCGTTGTTATATTACCTTCGTTATCCACCTCTTCTATCGTCTCGTCAATTTCTACAACAACGTCAAAATTAAAAACAAATAGCGAATTTTTCGCGGACATACCCAAGTAATTATCTATCTTCAATATTTCAAATCTTTCACCGGAAACGCTACCGCCTTCGCCTGCTATTAACGCACCCAAATACTGTTGAACCAATTTCTGATTCTTATTAAGATTAAGAGTGATATTAACTTCAAACTCACTTTTTTCCCCAACAATTTCAACTCCGTTAGTATCATAAATAGGAACATATTCGTTTTTAAGATTTTCAGGGTTATTAATATTCCGAGATAATATATCTTTTAATGCATTATACTCGTCTGTCAAATAATACGCCGCTACATCTTCGGCGGAAAATTCTGTCCGCACCAACTCAGGTAAAGGATGGGGGATATTTCCTTTCCCACCACTTAATTCCAAATCTATCGGTATCGCAATAGTTCGTGTCTTGTTTATTGTTTTTCCAATCAAAAAAGAACCTGACGCTATTGTTGCAACCCAATTAGCTTCTTTCGTATATCTCAACTCACAACGAACCAATAAATATCGTGCCGTCTCAGGATTAAAATTCCTTTCAAACGCACGCGGAGATTTATCGTTTATCAAACGCATCTTTCCATCTTTCCCGTGCGCATAATAGTACGCCTCCTCCGGCGGGTTGTCCGCTCCCATCTTATACGAAGATAACTTATTCCCCTCATTGTATATCGCGTTATCCGCAACTTTCGTATATAACTTATATCGCGCATAATCCAAAAAACTCGAAAACTTCCCAGGCGACAAAGCGGGAGGCGACTCCTCCTCAGAAATATATTCCTTGTGAAACTTTCTTGCGTATTCTCCAAAATATAAACGAATATCAGGCATACTCTTAAATAACGGCGGATTTGAATTATATTTGTAATCGTCTATCGGTATAACATATCGAATACGGGGAGTACTCTTATCCTCTTCGTTCCATTTTGGAAAGCCATAAATCGATACACTCCCACTCTTATCGTCCGAAACTTCCAAAACTTCCATATATTTACTTATATTTGTCTCCGGATCTATCGCCTTAGCCGCCTCCGGACTATTTACCCACCATAATTTATCCAAATTATTCTCCGCTTCGGCTTCGGTAAAAATATCCGTCCCCGCAAATAATAATTCCTTCGAGTAAAAATAAGAAGTATCTTTGTCGGACTTAGAAGCAAACGATAAATACCGGTCTATCAAATCACCCAAATGTTTGATTCTTGCGTCAACATTCGAGCTTACGGGAAGTGGAGCCACTTCCACTTTCAAATGCGCAATCAACGTCTCGTAAAATATCTGAAAATCAGGATGATCCTTATAGGCAACTTTCCATTCATCCCACGTCATAGGGCGACTTGGATAAAGTAACACGTTCGGATTTTCTTTGCGAAACGAATGAACTGCGTACTGTTCTTCTTTCTCGCTATAGTCAATTACTACCACTAAAAAAATATCGTCATTCTGATAATAACTCGTTTTACCAACCCAAAACATACCTCGAACTCTTCCGGGAAATTCAACTTTTTTTACTAATTTTTTGATTCTTGCAACCTCAGGTTTATCCTGATATTTCCCTCTGGTATTTTTTTCTTGTATTTTTGCAACTCTATAATTCACCGCCCCCGGTATCCACTCATGTATTTCTTCATATTTTAATAAACGTATTTCGCCATAATATGAATCACAAGACAAACTACACGGCTTAAACTTACTTCCGTTCCCCTGACCTGCCAACTCGTAATGGCTTGATAATCTGCTTATTGCTTGATAACTCTCCTTATCATATTTAGCAACTTTAACATCAAATGCTGAACTATTACTATTTTCATCGACAGGTATCAAATAAACATGCCAATTTGAAGAAGGAACGCGCCCCTTCCCTGTTTCATAATATCTTTTTGCCCCGTCAAAAGTCAATAAATATCTTGTACCTGAAATACCTAATTCCGGACTTATGTCACGGGGAGATGCTTTACGGCTTATCTCCGCAAAAGAATTAACGAAAATAAATATTATCAATAAAATAATTGCCTTCATAATCAAAACTCTTCTTTCGCGCTTTCCATAACTTCAGGGGTCACGAAATCAACCCCTAATTTCTTCATATGTTTTCGCAATATCGACTTGTGATTTGCGTTCGTGGTAGCAAGCATTATAAATTCCTTTGTCGGAATAAAATGTAAAAGTCCGGCAAAAAACGGACAAAACAAAAAGAAATCCCGCTGCGCTTTGGAAGAAACTATAACGTCAAGATAATAATCGTTCATTTGCCGACTGCCGCACTTTGAACTGTCAACTCTGCAAAATTCAAGAATTTCTTCGTAAGAATGTTTTGGTCCCACAAAATAGTAATAACTCGTGTTTACAATCAATGCGTCTCCAATTTTGGATTTGACAACGTCTTTAAAGTTTTGCGTCAATATTGAAACGCTACCGTTTAGTTTTCTTATCGTTCTATACATATCCATCATAAAATCAGACATTGAACCGCCCTGCAAATCCCGCCACGCCTCATCCATTATTACCATTTTTCTTCGTGAAATATCTCCGCCCAAAATATTTGTCGCTATCGTTTCCAAAATAACCGGAATCAACACTTTTTTCAAGTCAGCCGCGCCGCCAAGCCCCGCCATATCAAAGCAAACAACGTCTTTGCTCTTCAATTCCTTTGTCGTTCTAAAAAGCGTCGCATACGCGCCGGACTTATGTCCCGTCCCAATAAATGGCGCAAGTGCGTGAAAAACCACGTCAAGATACTTGTCATTTTTTAATTTCTTATTTGCAAAATCGTCAACATTCAGGTAATTTACTTTATCCTTGTCAATAATATTTCCTTGTAAATCGTAACCGTTATTGTCGTTCTCTTTGTAGTATTCCCGTATTTTTTCTCCCAACAAACTAAATTTATGCGGATTTAATATCGATGCGTTATCTACATTCTCAAATTTCGAGGTTATCATAAGTTCCAAAGTCGATAAAAGAGCCGTCAATTTCCTCTTGTAAAATCCATCGACGTTCTCTTCCGATTCTCCACAATAAAAAGCCCCGTCAAACGGATTTATTGAAAAATTACCTTTCTCCAAAGATATTTCCACATAAGTCCCATTTTGGATATTTACAAAATTCCTGTAAGAACCCGCTCCTTCACCGCCATAATCTAATATCGCAAATTGCGGATTGTACACGGCAAATTGCAACAAAATATTATTCATTAAAAATGACTTTCCGCTTCCGGACGCTCCGATTATTTGTGTATTCCAGTTGTCCGTTTTCTCAGAAAACGGGTCAAATTTGATAAGTTCCCCAAAATTATTGTAATAATACAAAAAATTCTTATCTTTTTTGTGAGGAAGACAACGTGGCGTTAGGTCAATTGGTAAGAATCTTCGCGCCCATAAACTACTCAATACCATCGGATTAACCTCAAAACTATTCATCGCAGGGAAAAGAGATGAATACCAAGCGGATTTTAACCCTTCTCTTTCCCGATAAAATTGCCAATCCCTTGCGTTTATATTTTGAACGTCTTCGCAAATTTCATTCAGTTCTTTCATATTTTCCGCCCACAAATGAACCTTAAAAGACATTTTAACAAATTTCGCATACTGCGTTGAGCGAACATCAAATATTTCCAAATCTATCAACTCCCGAAGTTCATCCGCGGGAATCCCTTCCGGCGTTTTTGCTAAAAACGCCAACTTTTGTGCCAATACTCCCTGCCTTGAAATCATCCCACGTTTATGCTGCGCATAATTCATCCCAAATTGAAAAGAAGGTATCTGAAACGATGCGTGAAGCATAAACGGTATCTTACCCATTTCGTGGTCAAGAAACGAAAGCATTTGCGATACCTGCGGATTTTCTGTTATTATTGACTTTTTGAAACGACTTCTTTGCGTTAATACCGCGTGATAATAATTGCCGTATTTTATGTATGAATTTTCGTTTCCAAATAAACCGCCGGGCAAGGAATATTCTATATCGCTTTTCAAAAGCGAATTAAGTCCGGCGTGAACGTCCATAAAATCCTTGTTTATTAACAAAGACATAAAATTTATTATCTCATTATCGTTTAAGCGTATCATTTCACTGCCAAGCAAATATCTTAAATTCGCCTCTACTTTTTTCATCTGCTCAATCGCTTTAAGATATTTCTCCGCTTTTTGCTGCGACTTGCTTTGAAATTGTTTGATAACAGCGACAAAACCGTCGTCCTTTTCTTTTTGCTCAATCGGTATCGTCAAACCCATTAGCGTACGATATTCCGGTACTTTTCTTTCTCTCAACGTTTTATTTGTCGTCTTTTCCAAGTGATTTATCACCGGTATTTTTGAACCTTGTGTGTCACAAATTTGCGGATATATAAACGTTTTCGTAAAATAAACGTCAACCCACGTATTATCGGGAAACCTCGTAAAAGCGTTAAATACGTTCTTATGCACCGCATCAAGAATATCATCCGTATTTACTTCGCTAAAAGCAACCTCGAAATATGCAGTTATAGTGTCGTTTTTTGATATGACTACGTTATTTTTTACCATTAAAATAGGTAAAACTTCTGAAATGTTTTTATATTTTTTCATAAAAATCCTTTCGATAAAACCTTACTTGTTAAATCGCTTATAGACACTATTTGCCCGTATTTCCGTCCGCTTTCGGTATCAAAAGAAAATTGTTTATCGCTAAATTCGTAATTTGCGCCAAATATCTGCTGCAATTCTGTTTTTGTATTCAGTTGTTTCCAATAAGAAAAATTTACTTTCTCTCTTAAAAAACTCTCTATTTTACTCTTTTTTTCCGATATTTTCCTGTCAAATTCTTCCTGGCGCGTCTCATAAATCTTTGTAAAAACGTCTTTATATTTCACTCTTGTATTCGTTTCGACAAAAAAAGAAAAAGCCGCAAATACTTTACCGCTTGCACAACCTATGTATATTTGTATCATATCCGCGCCGTCGGCAACAGGCAAATACGAAGATAAATCCAAAAAACATCCGTGTAAAATTTCTAAACACTTTTTTTCCGTAATACAATACAAATGGTCGTTTGTCTCGACAAACCCCGGATAAAAACTTTGCATTTGCTTTGCAGACGAAACTCCGTGAGAATACAATACTACCTTATTTTTTATACCATAATCCTCCATTTTTTGAACTTTTAGTTTTATTTTTTCAAAATCAACATTCAAAACTTTGTAAGAAATATCTATTTCCCAAACGCTTGAATAATTTGTCGTTTTATCTTTGCCTTCCAAACGTTGCTGTAAATAAAACATATCCTGTGCGATTACCGACTTGTTTTCCAATTCTTCCTGTGTCTGTTTGCGGCAACTTATTATACATTCCAGATTGTCCTCTATCGCTAAATCCCCCTTATTTACTTCATAGACAAGCCCCGCCGTACCGTTTATATTAAGTAAATACCCGTCCATAAATGCGGTATTATACAATTCAGGAATGTTATGTCGTTCCATTAGCGACTCCTTCCTCATCGTCAACATCAATCGGAATAGTATTTTCAAAAAAACCAACAACTACATTGGGTATTTGATAATTTTTTTGAAATGTTCCCAATGCGTCTTGCTCCAATTTTGAAACTAATTGTCCATAAGTGATAATTAAAATCAGGTACACAAGAGTGTACAACCAAAACGGCATACTGCCTATTTTGATAAACGCCAAGGAAAATGCAAACGGAGACAAAACCAACGCCCATTCGGGCGTTGTTAAACCAAGAAACTTTGCGTTCCCCGATTGAATCACTATTAAAGGGCGCTGGTTCATCTCTCACTCTGCTAACACAGTAATCCTTGCCCAAGCCAAAAAACACCTGATAAAACTGCATTTGGAGCTATTTGATTCCAAATAGTCTCCGCGGTGTTAATTATAATCACCGCCGCAATAATACCTATTATTTCCCACCAATTGTTGTCCTTCTGTCCTCCTGTAAGAGCCGGAACTATTTTTGACAGAAACATAAAGAATAAAATCAAATTTGCAGCCGCTCTTACATATTTTAAAGCAGCGTCCTTTGATACAACTAACGCACCGGTGAAAGGATCCGCCGGCTTCGTCGTCGCCTGCGCCGCCGCCCATGCTACCATCGTCAACAGACAAATACCGACTAATTTCAGAAAACGTTCTTTACGTTCCCTTTTTTGTTCTCTCTCGAACAATTCTACTTCCATAACTCCACTTTTCATATTTCGCTCCTTTCAAATGTTGTTTGTTTCTCCACCTCTCTCGTTTTTTCTTTCTGCACTCTCTCTTTTTGCTCTCTCTCAATAAGTAAGTAGTTGACTATCGTCAATACAATTATTGATAAGACAGACGCGATACAACTCATTTTTACCGTTTGCCACGTCGACTCGTCTTTCCACGGAAACAGAATAACAGCCAATAAAACGATATTGCCTGCTAAAATCACAATTTGACCTAAATAATAAGTTCGCTGCTCTTTCATCCTTGCGCTCCTTTCAAAAGCGGTTTAATCTCTATTTTCATTCTATTTTTTACTCCTTTTCTTTTTCCTTTATTTTTCCAAAAGTCAAAAAAATATCCTTCACGTCAAAACGGTCTTCGATTTTACATTTCAACTCGTTTGCCGCGTTTACCGCTTTGTCGTCATTTTCACGCTCCATCGTAAAATGCAAAGCAAAAATATAACTACTCATTTTTCACTCCCTTCTTTTCAGATTTCTCTCCTTTGCTTTCATTGTCAAACACAAACGAAACCTTCCCATCCGCTTCTAATTTCAATTTCGCATCAAACTTTTTACCCACTTTTGAAACAAAACCGGTTATCGTATCAGTCATTCCGTTTGCCAATAATTTTTTTACTTGCGAAGATGAAAGTGTCTTTCCGGCAACTCCTTTCCAAATCACAAAACCGCATTCTTTGCAACAGCCATAACCTTTGTCAAATTCTCTTAACGATTTTTGACATTTAGGACATTTGCCTACCGAATTTTGCTCAAACTCCTGTTGTTTTGACGGCATATTCTTTACTCCTTCCGAAACTTTTATCAATTTCTCCGAGACGTACCTTTCAATCTCCACCTGAAAAACATCCGCAACCAATTCCCCTTTTTCTATCTGTTTTAGTTTTTGCTCCCATCTCGCCGTCATCTCCGGCGAAGAGACCTCTTTATCCACCACCGAAATAAACAACCTCCCTTTCTCTGTCGATATATAACTCTTCTTCTCAACCCTGATATATCCCCTAGAAACTAATTCCTTAGGAAAATTCTGACGTGTCGCAGGAGTTCCTATACCTTCGCTCTCCTGCAATATCTTTGACAACTCTTTATCGCCTACCTTCTTTCCCGCGTTTTGCATCGCAACAAGAAGCGACGCCGCATCGTAATATTTTGGTTTTGACGCTTTTATTTTTTCTACCTCAGAACTTTCTAACATTCTTGGCAACAATTTGATTTCTTCGAGTATTTCGCCAAAATCATCGTCGTCTGTACTTTCTTCCTTTTCATCGCCCGAAAATAACGTCCAATTCTTTTCAATAAACGCTTTTGAATTATGTGATAATGATAACACCCCATTTTCAATTTCTACCGCGAAATTTTTAACCTTTGCCGGCTCCATAAACGCCGTTACGAAGCGTTTACGGATTAACTCATAGATATTCTTTTCCTTTTCGCTCAATTTTTCCGATTTTGCTCCGGTAGGTATTATACCTGTATGCGCCGATTTAGTGTCTTTCACACAGGCGGGGGTTTCATTTGTGGAAATTATATACTCCTTTTCTTTTTCTTCGCTAACCTTACGCGCTAACTCATGATAACGGGAAAGTCCCGAAACAGGCAAAAATCCGCTGTCCGTACGCGGATAAGTAACCATTTTATGCGTTTCATATAGCGATTGTACCGTATTAAGCGTTTCCGCTAAATCATAGCCGTATTTCTTATTCGCCACCTTTTGTATGTCAATAAGGGCATAAGTTATCGGCGGATTCAGTTTCCCGTCTTTGGCGGAAAAACTTTTGATTTTGAAAATGCCTGTCGCCTCTTTTTTTATTCCAAGCGGTATTTCCTCGCTTTCAAATTTACTCTCGTTATTTTCGTCTTTATAGATAAAACGTAAATTGCGCCATCGTGCCACAAACCTGTAAGAAAAACTCTCTTTGTAGTTTTCAACGGCACTATCTCGCTCGGTTATCATTCGTAATACTGTCGTCTGAACACGACCTACCGAATAATTCCCGCCTGACGATACGGAATAAGCGCGTGAACCGTTCATTCCGACTATCCAATCCGCATATTGCCGACAACGCTGCGCGTTCGCCATATTGTCATAAAAACTCCAATCCTTCATTTCACCCCACTGCCGCGCCATATCTTTAAGTTCCAATGAATACGGCATCACTCGCTTTACCGGCAATTTGAGGTTGTTTTCATAATACCAAATTCGAAATATTCCCTCGCCTTCAAGGTCAGGGTCGGTCACGTTTATTATGGAATCACATTGCTTGGCTAATCTCGAAAGCAAAATTATCTGCTTCTTGGACTCGGCGCGCGCCTTGTATCTCAACCTTTGCGGCAAAATCGGCAAATCCGCTAAACTCCACTTCTTATACTTCTCGTCAATCTCGTCCGGATCTTGCGCATCATACAAATGTCCAAAAAAATTTGAAACGATGTGTTTCTCGCTCCTCCACGCATCCGTGAACGCAAAATTCTCCCCATTGCTCTTCAATAACTCTACAACTATTTTGGCTACTGACGGCTTCTCCGCTAATACTAATATCATTTTATCACACTCCTTCGCTCCTAACAGAGATAATTTATCTTGTTAATGTATTATTTATCACTCTGCAAAAGCAAATATTTTTTATTTTTGATAAGAATTTATTTTTGATAAGGTGAAATCAACGACTTTCCGTTACGCTTCTTTGGCTTAATTTAGCAGATAAATCAAGTAAATGTAGCATAAGTGAAAATCTAAAAAAGATTTTTTAATTGACTACTACTTCTTCTACTTGTATGATTTTGTTTTTAGTAGTAGTAGTTTTATTTTTAGATTTTAGTACTATTTTAGATTTAGCAAAAATTTGTTCCGCTTCCCAAGCAGGATACAAAGCAAAAACTATGGGAATATTCGTAAAAACTATGGGAATATTCGTAAAAACTATGGGAATATTCGTAAAAACTATGAGAATATTCGTAAAAACTATGAGAATATTCGTAAAACTATGAGAATATTCGTAAAACTATGAGAATATTCGTAAAACTATGAGAAAAAAAACAAAATATTTCATATTTCGCTTTAAAAAAATATTATTTTCTTTACAAAAAGGAATAAATTATGGAAAAAAACAAAATATTTCAATATTCAAAGGTTGTGAATAAGCCAAATAAAATTATTCAATCAAGTCAAAATATGACAACTATACAGCAAAAAATGTTTTTTAGTGCATTAGCGCAAATAAAGTATAAAATTACTAATAACAGGAAAGATGATATTCAGGAAATTGCAGATACGACTTATATTATTCCTATTGATGAAGTATTAGCCGATTTTGAAAAACAAAAATATAGTCCAAAAGGAGGTGATTTGGTCAGTCATATTGATAACAACATAAAAGCGCTTGTAAAACAAACAATAAGTGTAAAAAATGTAGATAAAAATACGCTTAGTGTTTATAATATTATAAGATATGCGGAATGGCAAGATGGAAAAAATAGTATCGAAGTAAAATTCAGTACAGATGTTATTCCTATTCTTGTAGATATGGTAAAAGAGGGCTATACAAGATTGTCTTTAGAAAACATCATTCCACTGAGAAATGTTCATAGCATAAGAGTTTATGAAGAAATTATGAGGTTTATAAACCTTAACAAAAATACAAAACGCATAAAAGTGAAAGAATACATTATTTCATACCAAGATTTACGCTTTTTACTTGGAATGGACGGCTCTAAAGAGTATAAATTGTTTGCAGATTTTAGAAGATTTGTACTTTATCCTATAAGAAGAGAAATATTATTATATACTAATTTGTCTTTTGACATAGAAGAAATCCGAGAACGAAACAAAGTTAAGTATCTTAAATTTTTTGACATAACAATAAAGGGAGAACAATTGGAATTACCTTTGTTTGAAAGCGAAAACAATAATGTTCAAAACGAACAAACAGAAGATATTCAAAAACCTGTAGATACAAAAATAAATGAAGAGAAAGGAATTCAAATGTTTACCGAAGAACAAAACGAAAAATTAGATAAATACCTTGAAGGTGTTTTTAGTGCTGATGAAATTAAAAGCAAGCATTCTTTTGATTATATAGAATTTTATTACAAAAAGGCAAAAGAATTAGACGATAAAGGTTTTGTAAAGAATTTTCCTAATTTTCTTTATGATTTATTAAACAACGATAAACAAAAGTATTACGAATTAAGGGAGAAAAAAATAAAACAAGAAGAAAAAAAGATTGCTAAAGAAAAAGCAGAAAAAGAAATGAAAAAACAAAAAGAACAGGAAGAAAAAGAAAAAAAAGAAAAAGAAATTGCAAACCAAAAAAGGTGGACGGCAATGTTTGATTCCCTTGACGAAGAAAAGAAAAAAACATATTTGGAAAAATTATATGCAATGAATGATTTTTACAAAAGTTTTGATAAAACGGACATAAGCGACTTTACCAAATGGCAGATTGGTAAAATGATTGACGATGAACAACAATAAAACTACCATTGAACTTTTAATGTATCTGTTGTGCCTTGAGCATAAAATATATCAAAAGTACTTACTTGAATACCCCTATATTCAATATCAATAAAAACTTCTGACAATTTAAAATCTGTTTCTAAATATTTTGTAGGAGTTTCTATGGACAAAGTATCCCAATAATAACCCCTATTAGGTGTAAAACTACCATCCCAAAGAACTTTATCGCCTTTGGAGTTTGTCGCATATCCAAATATATGCGAATCAAAGTTTACTCCGTCTCTATTCATGAGACTAGCGCCAAGACCAAGAATACTGACAGGCTGGTATAATCCATCTACAAAATATTTATCTTTCCACAAATTAATATATTGTTTTTTGACTCCTAATAAAGCTTTGTACACCTTTTTATCTTTATATACTTCTTTAACTTCTAAAGGATTTATAATAGCTTTTACTTTTTTAGATAAATTTAACGAAGAATCAACGATATCGGAATAAGATCTTGTAATATAACATAACAATTTCATATCTTTACCAACAGGAACAATAGGAAAAATTCTTGTTTTCTCAAGAATATTATCTGAAATCCTTGCCCCCTTATATAGGTATCTATCTTGTTTATATAAAGGAACACGTTGGTAAGTATAGTCTGTATATCTCTCACGATTGCTATTAGAAACCAAATAATTAGAACCCAAATAAGCACTATCTTGCTGAATAAAACCATAATATATATTATCAAGGAATGGAACATTTTCTTCATATTCCAAAGAATACTCATTAAACAACAACAGCGTTTCCGGCAAAAAAGTATGGAAAGTAATATACTCATAATACTTCCCTATAGTGTCTTTTACGATAATTGTGTCAAACACAATCAGGGTATCATTTATCGTATCTTTTACGATAATTGTGTCTGATTTGATAAGCCTTAACGTGTCATGTAACGTATCTGTATCGTATATCACTTTTGGAGAACACCCGCCCAACAAACTAAACCCACTCAATACAACTGCTACAATTACCAATGCAAATAACTGTTTCATTTTAATCCCCTTTTCTGGTTTTTCATTTTACTCCCACAATAAAAATAATATTTGTTATATATAATTTTCTTATTTTTTTGAATTTCGCAGAAATTCGTCCAACAATTCTTTTTTTGTTCCATCGGAAACTTTTGTCCATAAATTTTTTATTAGAATGTCCGGTTTTGTTTCCGTTTCTTTAGTACCTTGTTTAATATCTGAAAGAAGTCTTTTTAGTAAGTCATTTACAAAAACCGAAGGCGATACATTGTGCTTTGTTAGTGCGCAATACGCCAAAGATTTTTTTTGTTTTTTTGTTACCCAACAACGCACAATTTTTATTTTACGAATCGAAACATCGCCGCGAACTCGCGGGACGACCTGTCCCGCTTCCGGTAATTTCAATATCTTTGAGTATAGGTCATCGTTTATATCATATTCAAAGCATCCGTTTTCTAATAAAAATTTAACTATCACAGTCGGCATTATTATTCCTAATGAATTAGCATAGTTATTTATTGTGTTGTAATCATCTTGGTTTAGCCTAACGACAAAAGATTCCGTAGATTTTTCATTGTATTCTTTTTTAGGTCTTGCCATAATTTTCTCCCGTTATTTGTCCGAAACTATCCAATGATTTGCATATAAATCATCAAGCAAATCTTTACTGTCATTCAATCCATTGTTATTAAGAAAAGTTTTTATTTCTCCAACAATGTCTTCACATATTTTATCGTTTTTATAGGCATCAATAATCACTCCTAATTCAAAATTATATTTTTGTGAATGGTTAGTCAAATTCATGGAAGTAAGAATTATCTTGCTGGAAGACAAATACACTTTTGCGTGCAAATCATCTATTTCAAAAAAATCAATTTTTTTTTCATTTTCAAAGTGTCTTTTTAGTTTATCCATTTTTTCTTTATGTCTATCATATTCTTTCTTTTTCTGTTTCTTATAGTCATCCTTATCATCATCTTCATTGTCATTAAGTTCTTCTTTTTTTCTATAAACGATATGTATTTTTTTTGCTTTTGAAAATGTCAGTTTGTTTTTTATGTCATCGTCTAAATCTATATATGGAGTAAGCAACAACAAACAATTTTTTTCGTTCGTTATCATATCGCGTATCGCTTTATTTAATCCTATTGTATTTAATATTTTTATGTTTGTTGACACATTAATCCTCCGTATTAAATTTATTATTATTGTTGTTGTTAATGTTATATAGTTTGCCTCCGGAACCTACTTTCATATTCGTATTTTGGCATTTTGAAATAACAACATCTATCATATGCGTATATTCTCTGATATTTTCCGCTTGTTCTTTAATGGTGTCTGCTTGCTTATCAATAACACCTGCTTGCTTGTTTACTGCGTCAATCAGATTGTTTTCATATTTAGTTTCATCTATATCCATGTTTTCTTCTCCTGTGATAAGCCAATTCAGGTTGCAACCCATATGATAAAGAAGTGAAAGATTCTCTGTACTTGGAAGATTTGTTTCTCTTTCATATCTGTTGTACGTTATAGTAGAACATCCCAACGCAAACGCCATCTCTTTTTGAGTGGCTTTTTTGCTCAGCCTAAATGTTTTTAACCTATTACCAACACTTTCCTTTTGCACATCAACCTCCTTAATAATTAACAAACTTGTTGTTTTTTTTTGCATTCTTGTTGTGTTTTTTATTATATTTGATAATCGGATTGGGATTCTACTTTTTGTAAGCAATTTCTCAATTCTACTATCCGTAAATAAAATAATTTTTTCCATCACTAGATAAGGAGTAAATAAGGAGTAAATATGGAAAATTTGAAAAAAGACGAGAAGACTGGAAAGTTTGTAATCCGAAGCGTTGACGATTTAGTTATTTTATCGAAGAGCCCGGAGCTTTGGGAAAAACATTTTATTCAAAAAGCATATGTAGATATGAGAGGAATAGAATTTACTCCGATAGGAAATATGTCGTTGCCGTTCAATGGCTCTTTTGACGGTAATGGTCTCACGATTGAAAATCTGACCATAAATTGTCCGGACGAGCAATGCGTTGGTCTGTTTGGCTGCTGTGATGATAAAGCAAACATTCAATCCGTTCAACTGATAGATTGCAACATAGTCGGTGCTGATGCTGTTGGAGGTGTTTGCGGTTTTAATCAGGGCGGACGGATTGAATACTGCGAGGTTTACGGAAAGATTCAAGCGACGGAAGAATTTGATTCTATCGGTTGTGTTGTCGGATGTAATTGTGACCACGGAATTGTCGAGATGAATGTTGGAGAATGTAAGATAATTACGGACAAAGAAATTTTTACGGACGATTTAGAAATCGGATATAATTCAGACATAGACAAGTAGCAAGGCAAATAAATCATAACATTCTTAATGCGAGTAGCGGACAAAATTTTATTTTGTCCGCTTTTTTATTCCGACAAAAATACGCAATGCCTGCGTATTTTTCACTAACTTATCATTTTTGCTTTTGGCAAAAATGCCCGCATAAATGCGGGGGAAATTTCGTTTCATACCAATGCACCATAGGTGGTTTTTGATAATGTAAACATATAATACATATATAATATACTGAAAAATAATATAAATAATCTTGTAATATGTATTACTTTATTTGTTTATACGTAAAAATATCAGCAAAAATCAAAAAAATGTATTACACTATATCCTGAAAATAAAAGCGATAATTTATCACTATTGATGATATGTTATCGTTAATTTGTTTAATTTACAAAATAAATAAAAAGGCGCGTTTTTTATGGAATTAGAAACGACAAGTTTTAGAATATTGGGGACAACAAAAAAAAAATTAGAACAAGCCAGACGTAAAATGTCAAAGGTAATGAATTATAGCAATGTAATAACGTGGGACACATTCTTTGATACTTTAATGAGTATGTATCTTTCAAAAATTGAAGATTCTTTGGAAAGTAAATTTGATTTAATGAGAGGGGAACAATGTAAAATTACCGACTTAAAAAAAGAAATTAAAGAATGTTTCAAACAACAAAATAATAACATTGAAGAATTGATAGGCGCACTTGTAAAACAAAATAATAACGCAGAAGTTTTAAGCAAACTCAAATTGATAGAAAGCAAAACAGTTAATATAGAAATGCAAGCCGCCGACATTATTACCGACGTAAAAATTATACAGGACTTCGTTCCTTCAATTGAACACACGATGTTAAAACTACACGACTCGATAAACAAATTGATTGACAATGTCGGCAAAACTTTTTCTACTTTTTTTGAAAAAGTAGAGACGGGTATAAGGCGTCAGTTTGGCATAGCAGTGCCGATTATTTTGCACAATATGCTTCGTGAATTGTGTATGCTTTCAAAAACAGTTTCGACAAAAGAATTGACAAAAGAAAAAGAAGACGAAGCAAAAAAATATGCAAAAGAAGAAATACAAAAAACCATAAGTAACTACAAGAATCTGTATAATTCCTCATCTCATTATTCAGACAATGACATAGACAAACTTATCGATAAATATTCTTTTAAAGAGCAAACAAAAAATTAAAATAGGAGGTTCAAATGTTTAAGTCGAGTTCGTTAGGTTTTGATAAGTTGTGGAACGACGGGCAAATGTTTTTTGCGATGCTTCGCCGCCAATTTACCACGCTTTTAATCGTTCACGTTGTCGGTCTTTGTGCGTTTATTTTTGTAATAAAACCCAAAGGTATCGGCGGCGAAGTAGGTCTTTGTATTTACAAAACATACCTGCAAACATTTGCGTTGCAATCGTTCAATCAGACGGCGCAATTGCAATGCGGCGACTACGTCGGTAATGTGTCTTATCGTGATTTTTCATCCGGCGGATATTATGAAAAGTTTGCAAAGTCGTGCAATAAATTTTTGTTAAATACACTTTTGTTGTCGTGCTTAATTTACATTGCGATACCGATTTGGATGCTTGTCGCGCACTTGACAAATAAGAGAGATATGACGGACAAAATACTTCGCGGAGTCGGTATGATTGAGCCAAAAGAAGTGAAAGATTTCATAAAAAAGAATCCGATATTATTCAAAGGGTATATGTTCAAATTGACGGACGATGTTTTACTTCCCGAATCAATCGCGACACGAAATAATTTAACGATAGGACGCCCGGGCAGTGGCAAATCACAAATGATTTATCGGATAATCGAACAACTTCGGGAACAAAAATTTCGCTGCATCATTCACGACTTGAAAGGCGATATGATTTCAAATTTTTACAACGAAGAAACGGATTTGATATTTAATCCTGTCGATAAAAGAATGGTTCGCTGGTCGTTATTCAAAGAACTTGAAACAGCGTTTGATATTCAATCGTTTTGCGATGCTTTGGTATCGACGGAAGGCAACGACCCGTTCTGGCCTGAGTCGGCAAAAAATTTATTGAAATCGATACTTACACTTTGCAAATATCTCGGCAAAACGAATTACGATTCGTTTTGGGGCTACATAAATACGCCTAACGAGGAATTGAAAGCGCTTTTTGATACGACACCGGGGTGTGAGTCGGGTTCGAAAGCATTATCGGAAGGGAAAATGGCGGCAAGTGTGCAAGCGGTATTGGCGACAAGTGTGCAAGCGTTGGAATATTTGAATACGACCGGACTCGACAGATTTAAAATTTCCAAAGAAGACGCTCCGAAAGAAATGTTGAAGGAAGACCACAAAGGATTTTTTAGAGTTAACGAAAATTTATCGTATTATAAATATCTTTTGAATGATATGAACGGGAAAATTATTGCGGAAGAATATTATCAATATTACCCGATAAGCGAAATGTTTTCGATAAAAGAGTGGATACGCTCGGAAGGCAAATATAAAGACAGACAATTTATATTTTTGAGCAATCAGGTAGCGGTTCAAAGTGCGGTAAAATCGTTTTTGGGAATGTTTGTACAGTTTGCGACAACAGCGCTTTGTTCTTTGCCGGATTACACCGCACCGAAAACATTTTTCATACTTGACGAGTTTGGACAACTTCCAAAAATGGACGGCATATTAACACTTTTGACGCAAGGAAGAAGCAAAAACGGTGCGGCGTGGCTTTTAATTCAGGATGTTGCGCAGATAAAAAAGATTTACGGAAATGAAGGCTCTTCAATCATCATAAACAACTGCGGGAATCTTTCGTTTTTCTCGGTTTCCGACGAAGAAACGGCAAATACTTTGTCTAAAAGTATCGGTTCGGTCGAAATAAAACGCACGGATGAAAGTCGTTCGATGTCGTGGCACGATGCGAAGGATAGTTTTTCACAATCGGAAAAGATACAGGAAAACGCGCTTATATTGCCCAAAGAAATAATGGACTTGCCGACTTTGACTTTTGTAATAAAAATGGTCGATATTCCTGTGACAAAAGACAAATTTGACTTTGCCAAATATAAAACGGTCGCGCCGTCGTTTATCCCTAACGATATATTTTCTTCTCCCAAGTCCGAAGAAAAAATAAGCGATGTAAAAGCAGAAAAAACAAATGAAAAGTCGGTAGAAAGCGAAATGATGAAAAATTTACGACTTTCACAAGAAGGACAAGACTCAATGTACGATGATAATCCACAAGAATATGACCACGAAGAAAATGGTGTGCCATTTGATAGCGAACCGGAAATAAAAGACAATAAAACAAGTGAAAATTCTGATAGTAATGATTTTATGAGGTAATGCGCTACTTATGCTCACGGTCTCCAAGCCATTAACGCCCACCGCGGCGATGAGTTATTATACTCGCGGGAATTACTATTTTGAGAGTAAGGGAGAATGGCATGGCGAATTTGCCAAAGAATTAGGGCTAACCGGCGAAGTTGGTGATGAATTTCAAAAAATATTAGACGGATTTAACCACAAAACCGGAGAAAAAATAGTCGCTTCTGCCGGCGCAAAAGAAGTTAAAGCGGCAGACGGTACGGTCCTGAGGAAAGGTCATTGTTCTGGGTTTGATTTAACTTTCTCCGCTCCAAAATCAGTGAGTTTGCTTGCTTTGAAAGACGAAAGAATAGAGAAAGTATTTAATGAGGCGGTAATTGAAGCAATGTCTTATGTGGAAAACAATCTAACGTCCACACGCACAAAACGTTTTGAAACCGGCGAAGCGGTATTTGATATAAAAAAAACGCCAAATTTAGCTTGGGCGAAGTTCAATCATCAAACATCTCGCGCAACAGACCCGCAACTTCATTCACATTGCGTAATGATGAATATGACAAAAGAATCTGATACAGGTAAGACAAAAACACTCAATATGGAACTTTATGGGCAGAATTCCAAATTTGCAGGTCAATATTTCAGAAATTGTTTATCGGAAAAATTACAGGACTTAGGCTACGGAATAGAAATAACCGATAGAAAACAAGGTTTTTTCACTATCGCCGGAGTCGGACAGGAAGTCGAAGAACAGTTTTCCAAACGTGCGGCGGAAGTCGATGAGAAAGTTAAGGAACTTCGAGAATTGCGATATTGCGAAATGGGAGAGGAAAAAGTAAATAGATTTATCGCAAATCGTTCTTCGTCGGAAATAAATTTTCTTTTGAAAAAATACCACAAAGACGATGTGAAAGAATTAACCACATTTTTCAAAAATTGCCAAGACAAAGTTTATTTGGACTTCACGGATGCAGAGATTGCCGTTGAAGCAAATTTAATGTCACGTAAGAAGAAACGCAAGGATTTAACTATGGAAGACCTGAGAGCCGATGTCGAAGAACAACTATCAAAAGTCGGTACATCGCTTGAGGGACTGTGTAAAAATTCAGTAATACAGGCGAAAGAAATGAAAGATATACCGCCTACATTCAATAGTTTAGATGAGATTTTTGAAATTGCTATGAAAGATATTACCGAGCAGCAATCGGCTTTCAAAAAAGAAGAATTTCTTATGCATTGTATGAAATTAGGGCTTGGCGATTATTCCGGCAAAGAAATTCTACAAAAATTCGATGAAAAAATCACCGGAAAGGAAATACTTGCTATGCCTGACGAAATCGGTATTTTTACAACAAAAAAAATGGTAGGGATAGAAAAAGCAGTAATTGATAATTGCAAACAGGGAGTAGGGCAAAGTCAAATCAAAGTCGATAAAGAAAAAGCGTTAAATTTCATTGAGACAACCGATGTAAAACTTAAAATCGGCAATTCGTTTAAAAAACAGCCGGAAGAATTACAAAAAATATTTGAAAAAATGGAATTATCTGTATTTACGCAAGAAGAAAAGACGGCAATATTACAGACATTCACGGCAGCGGATAAAGATAAATTCACACAAATATTTAACGCTTGTGATGAAAGCCAAAAATCAGTATTGAAAGAATTTATTTTGAAAGCCGGATATGGTTTTACCCCCGGGCAAAGAGACGCTATCGAACTCATTGCTTCAACGGACTGCCAATTTTCAGTAATTCAAGGTGACGCGGGAACAGGTAAAAGTTTTTCTATGAATTTTGCCCGCGAAATGCTTGAAGCGGACGGCTTTATCGTTCGCGGTTTTGCTCCAACCGGCAAAGCAAGTGTGGAACTGTCCAATTCCGCTAAAATCAAGGGCTGTCAGACAATTGATAAGTTTCTTATCGACGGCGCGTTAAAACAACCGGTATCACATGAAGATTTTTTACAAGCGCGACAGGAAATCGACAGGTTAATTCCGCTTTTGAAATCGGAAGGCAAACAGTCGCAAAATCTTCTTAAAAGGTTTCATTTAAGCCGCGCTGAAGTCGAAAAAATGCAGGACTATCAAATTGAAGCCAAAATACTCAAACACGACAGAAAACTAAATACGGCTTTAACTTCTCCGGTAAAAGACAAGGAAGTTTGGGTAATTGACGAATCCGGTATGGCAGGTTCAGCAAAATATTTGAATGTTATCGAAGCCGCCAAAAGAGCGGGCGCAAAGTGCGTATTTGTGGGAGACAGAAAGCAATTTGCCTCTATCGAAGCGGGAAAAATGTTTCAGGAAATGCAGGATAAAACAAACATTGATAAGGTAATAATGCCGGATGTAATGCGTCAAAAGACAGAGCAGACAAAGCAAATCGTATCTGCTATAAGTATGCAAAAAATGGACTTTGCTTTTGACATGATGAAAGGCAGAAAAGAGATAAAAGAGAATTTGGGTGATATAAACACATATCAAAAAGAGCAGATGATTTACTTTCACGAAGACATAAGAAACAAAAAAGGCGAAATTCTTGCGGTTGCAGGCAGTTCCGCCAAAGTCGTGAAAGTCGGCGAAGACGGCAACAGTTTGACTTTGGGAATTTACGATGCGCAGCGCAACGAAAATGTTGATACAGATTTCAAATTAGCAAAAATAGCGGACAAAATAAGCGTATATGAAAGCGTTCACGAAAATATCATTTCGCAGGAAAAAGACAGAAACGAGCGACTTGATAAAGTTGTGGAAGATTATATGGTAAATACGGAAAGACAAATAAAAAATAATCCTGAAAAACTGTTTGAAACAATGATAATTACTGCGACAAACAAAGACAGGTCGGTTCTAAATCAAAAAATACGTGAAGAATTAAAAAATTCGGAAATTGCAGAAATGAAAGTCAGCGGAGATTTTGAGTTTGCGGTTTTGGAAGCAAATTCATTGGGCGGAGGCGCAAAAAGCATATCGGATTCTTATGAAATAGGCAATAAAATACAAATAGGTCGCGAAATAGCAAAAGAATACGGAGTCGATGAAAAACAAATGGGAACAATAGTTGAAATTGACACAACCGGTAATAAAATAATGGTTCAATTTGGAGAAAAAATAATAGGAATAAATCCGTCAAAAGAACAATTTTCTGCGTTTCGAGAGAATGTAAAGCCGTTTGGAGTCAATGATAAAATAGTATTTCTGAAAAACGACAACGCTGTTAATGTGCGTAATGGACAGTTGGCAATCATAAGAGAAATCAACGAAAACGGAGACGTTGTTGCGGATATGTCCGGCGAAAAGGTAAAATTCAACTTAAACGAATATCGAAACGTTGACCACGCTTATTGCCTGAGTGAGTATAAATCGCAGGGCGCAACGGTAAGCCGTCTTGTTTGGCATGCGGATACAAAATCTGGTGACGTTTCAAGCAATTCGTTTTATGTGGCAATAACCCGTTGTACTCACGAGATTGCTCTTTATACTGACGATGCAAGCGAATTGCAGGAGAAAGTGAAAAAAGAACAATATAAGCATTCTACTGTCGGAATGAGCATTGATGAAGATATTGATATAAAAATTTCTAAGGCTAATGGTGAAACGTATGACGTGAGTAAAGATAATGTTGATTTTGGCTTTGAATCGAAGAAAGAAAAAACAACAGAAAAAAGAGAAAGTATCAGAAAAGAGTAATTAAATTTGACTTTTTAGCCTATTATATTCTTCAAGCCAAAACAGTTCCTTTGCTAAATACTTAATAGATATTTCATTTTTTCCGTGAGCATCGTGAAGTTCTTCTGCCCAATGATGTTCCCAAGAATATCCTTGTGGGAATACAAAGAAATTTTTGTTTTTTTCTAAAAAAGAAATAAACCCTGAATCTGCATCGTTTTTATTATCCCCGTCAATATGGTTTCTCAACGCTAATATACCGACAAGAGTGGCAATTTTTTCCTTAATTAGTTTATTATTTTTTCCTATTTTACTATTAATAATAGAAACCATTAAAGCCGCTGTATCAAAATGCCTTTCTAAAATAGATCCCTTTTTTTCTAAAAGTTTATAACTGCTATTACTATTGTAATTCGTAAATAAATCTTCTATAACACTATTATCTAACTCCAGAGAAATAGACGGAACATAAAGACAAAAATCACTAAAAAATTTTTTAAACTGATTATAAGTAAATTTCATAACATTACCAAGAAACGTTTGATAAAACGCTAGGGTCTGGCAATATAAAATGTCCATTATTTTCTGCAACAACTTTGTCTAACCCTACAAGAGCAACTCCTCTAAAAATTTTACCGTCAGCGGTTTTAATAGTTATTTTTCTATTTATTCTACTGCGCCTAACTATTCTTCCGGTAGATCTTTTATCTACATTTTTATCACATATATCTACACCCTTAACGATTTTGCCATCGGCAGTTTTAATGGTTAATTCTGCGTTACGAATATTCGTCCGAGTTCCCATACGATTCTTATTATCACCAATCATAATTTGTCCAATCCTTTCAATCAAGTTTAATAATCATTAAAATAATAAAATTTCTTCGCTTGTGTCAAATTATTTTAGATTTCCATAAGATTATTTAATTTTAATTCTAAAATTAAAAACAGGGAGAATAAATCTCCTCTGTTTTATTTCTTTTTGATTACAAAAATATTCTGTCCGGTGGATTTTCAATCCCCAATTTTTTCCAATATTCATTAGTTTTTACTCTTCCTTCCGGCGAAAACTTCCACTTATCTTCATCTTTATCAAACCATTTCCAACCGTTTTTTATCCATTTAAGCCCTTCCTCGTCCCAACCATTCTCTTTGGCAGAATCCGCCATCCGTTCCTCTTTCCCTTTTGCCCAAGAAATATTATCGGTTTCATAATACTTGCGTAAAACCTCTTCTGCCTCTTCAATTTGCCATTTTCTCGTTTCTTTCCAACCTTCATCATCGGAATCTACGTCATAAAAACTTCCGTTGAAATCATCCATCGCACTGTTTCTCCAACCTTCCATATAATCCTCCTTTTAATTCTTTTCAATTTTGACTTTGTCGATGTTTTTCTCAATAGCGTCAAAAAACAGTTTCGTCATCGCGAGATATATGTCTCTTTTGCGGTACAAAACACCGTCTCTGTGCGATAATTTAAGTAATGCCGCATCAAACTTGGGCAAATCATCGACTAAAACATCAATAGAAAGCAACCTTGTCTTTTTTGTGGTATTCATTTTGGCAATACCTGCATTGCTTTCTTCTACAACCGGTTTTTGAGATTTTGCTCCGGACAATCCTTCTCTTTGTCTGAAAATGTCAACATTTTTTCCCATTCGTTCCTCCTTGTTTGATTTTTCTTTCTAATTCATTCGCGACATCCATATAATCTTTTGCCCCGTTGCTTGTAGGGCTATATGCAAAAATATCTCTATGTGCCGACGGCATTTCTTCAAGGTCAATATTTGTTCGAACTTTGGCATAAAGCAACATTTCCGGATATGCTTTATCTACTTTATCTGCATACAAATTATGAAGTTTTATGCGTTTGTCAAAATTAACCATAAGAATAGCAAGCGGAACAATTTTTGCGCCTTGTTCCTGAACAACGCTACAAATATCAAGCATATCTTCAAGAGCAACTTCGTGCAAATCGTTTGGACGCATAGGAATCAGACAATAATCGCTTGCCCATAGCGCGTTGTAAGTTATCGAATTGTAAGCAGGCGGGCAATCAATTAAAATGTAATCATATTTGTCTTTTACCGGCTCAAGAACCGTTTTAAGTTTTTTGTTGCGGACAGCCGGAGTTTTTATTCCGCTTAACGATTCCGCCGTTTTCTCCAAAATCAAAGAAGATACGACTAAATCGTATTTGTTGTTGATTCTTATAGTTTCTAATGTGTCGCCGTTAAGAGCCGCGGAAAGCGCACAATGTTCTTCATCAGGGGCAAGTATATGACTTGTACTTGCGGATTGATGGTCTGCATCAATTACTAAAACTTTCTTTTTTTTCTCTGCAAAAGCCGCTGCTAAATTTATTGCGGTTGTTGTTTTCCCCGCTCCGCCCTTTTGATTGGCGATTGCGATTGTGTAAGCCATAGTTAAATCCTTTCTCAATAGTTATATTTATGTATAATATACTTATTGCCATTATTGAAAATCAATATAAATATTATTATTTATTAAAATAATTTATATTCAATATAATTATTATATTTCTTGCGCTAAAATACTACTATTGTCTAACATTAAAATTATTTGACAACAATATATACATTTATGTTATGGTTATATAATATAAACATTATATATAAATATAATTATTTATAATAAATGTAATGTTGTTGTTGCAATAATTGTATTAAATTGCAATATAATTATTGTATAACAATAGTTTTATTGTAAAAATTAAATTTCCAAAGGTCTCATACTTTACAGTTCATTCAGAATTAAGTTTTAAAGGTAATTTCAAAAAATCTGAGAAAAACATAAATATTTTACAGAAATATAATTTGAAAATAGTATATTTATTTCAAAGACAAGGAGATATTATGCCTAAATATCTTGACCCTAAAAACGATTTGCTATTCAAAAAAGTTTTTGGTGAACACAAAAACTTGTGTATCAGTTTGCTTAATTCTTTATTGAAGTTTGAAGGCGATGAGCAGATAAATTGGATAGAGTACGACACTAACGAGCTTGTTCCTGAAATACCGGTTCTCAAAGATACGATTGTCGATGTCCGTTGCAAAGATAAAACGGGTCGTCAATTCATTGTAGAAATGCAAATGAACTGGACAAAAGAGTTTCAGCAGCGAGTACTACTTAACGCGAGTAAGGCATATATAAAACAAGTCGATAAAGGCGCGGAATACGAACTTGCCCAACCTGTATATTCATTGAATTTGGTAAACGCCATATTTGAAGAATCGGAAGAAATGAAAGATGTTTATTATCACCAGTATAAGATAGTAAATATTGAAAACACTGAAAAGCAGATAAAAGGGTTAGAGTTTGTATTTATAGAATTGCCGAAATTCAAGCCGGTAAGTCAAAAAGAGCAAGATTACTTTGATTTATGGCTTCGATTTTTGACGGAGATAAACGAGAATATTGCGATTATTCCGCCAGACCTTCTTGGTAAGCAAGAAATAAACGAAGCGGTAAAATATGTAGAAGAAGGTTCGTTGTCGAAGGAAGAGTTAGAAGTTTATGACAAAGTTCGCGATGCTGTTAAAGCAAAGAAGACGCTTATTAGCAGTGCGGAAAGAAAAGGTAAAGCGGAAGGGCTTGCCGAAGGCGAGGCGAGAGGCGAAGCGAAAGGTAAAGCGGAAATTGCCAAAAAAATGAAGCAACGTGGAATGTCTGACAAAGAAACATCTGAAATAACCGGATTAACGATTGAAGAAATAGAAAAACTATAAACAATCACAAATATCCGCCATTTCTTTTACATATTTTGAATATACTTCGAAGGGCGTATTTAGGATTATCCGTATGTAATGCCCACCAATTTTCGTTGATATAATCAAGACCGCCGTACTTTTCCAAGTAACGAAAACCTTCAGGTTTATTCATTTTATATGCTTCCGCAAATTCAGGAATAATAAATGTTATGAAAGATACCATATCCTTTGTTTCTTTGTCTAATTCTACCATAATAAAATCCTTTCTTTATAAGTTTATATTAAATATAATCATTTTCCTAATAAAAAGTGATAATTTTCTAATTTATTTCTAATTTTTGTAAAATAAAAAAACAGGGAGAATAAATCTCCCCGCTAAACTTTTAATCCTTTTTTTCTTGAATCGCCAATAAACTATTGACTACACTACTTATCGCTCTGATGAACGTCTCATCGCCGTCTTTAACAATCTTTATCAAGCGTTTTTGCAACACAGATAAATTTTCTTCTTTTTTGCCCGAAGTGTCTTCCTTAAACGATTGAATTTTTGCCAAATCCTCCGGTGAAAGTAAAAACAATTCGCTTTTCAAAATCGTAATTGCCGACTCCATTTCAGAGATTTTAGCAAAAATTCTACTACCGGAAGATTTAACCGGCTTTACCTTCTTTTCGCTTTCCACAACACTTTTGACGCTTTTTATTGCGCTTTCTTCTTCTACAATACTTTCCGCTGCACTCATAATTCCATACCTCCGTGTTCTTTTTGTTGTTCTTTTTCAATTTTAGGAGAAATAGGCGTTTCCATTTCCCTCTCTTGTTGCCGGTTTCTTTCGTAGGAATCGATATACGCAAATGTCTCCGATTTGAACGCATCCATTACTCTTACCGTGTTAATCGCGTTTATGACGGATTTTTCTACTCTTGCCGTTGCTTGTTCTTTTGACATTCTTTCGCCTTTATCCGTTTGGTAATAATCATTTTCTTTGGATTTGGATATGCTAAAAAGTTCCTTACTCCCGTTCCCATCTTTTGTGTCCAAATAAGCAAAAACTTTTCCCAAACCGTCTTCTTTTTCTACTGCCAAAACGTTGCCGGCTATTTTGCCATCGACGTAATAATCGACAACAATATCTCCTTTGATTACTTCGCTTTCACGAACCTTTTTGTCAATATTAAATTCTTGACTTTGTACTCGTTCAATGGTTTTATCCATAATATTCTGAACGTTTGCCATTGATGCACGTCCGCGCTCGATAGTTTGAGCGAGCATATCCTCAAATTTTCGCGTAACAGATATGCCTTTATCTTCCATTTGAGCCATAAACGAGTGTGTAAGGTTATTGACTTGCGAAACTTTGTACAAGTCCATACGGACTTCAAGCGGCGACATCGATTTTTCCGCTCTTTTCAAAATATCGCTGTATTGCCGTTTTGAGAAACCTGTCCCCGGATTATCTTCGACAAACTTATTAATATCCGCTTTCATTTGTTCCATAAACGCTTTTTTACCCGACATTTCTTCAATTTTGGCTGTCGCACGAAGCGCCAAGTTTTTAATTTCCGCAACAGTCGGCGGATTCTTTTCCGCTATCCTTTTATCAATCGATTTGTCAATTCGCTCTAAATCGTCTTTCCCCATCTTTTCAAGATTCTTCTCACCGATAAGTTCGCGAAGTGATTCTTTTGGGAAAAGATAATTTTCGTAAGATTTAGGTCCGCCGCCTGCCATTCCCGATTTTTCTGCAAACTCCTTCGGACGTTCGGTAGGAGTCATCTTTTCTTCCGTCTCAACGGGTTCTTTTTTCAAATCAGGCATATTTCCCCCCATAATTCAAGACGTTTTTCTTCAGATTTCCTTCCATATTTTGCGTAATTGTAAGCGTCTTCAATCATTCTCGCCTCTCCATTCCCGTGTGAATTTATCAAGCATTTCGCCAAATAATTTCAAACGCTCTGCTTCAAATTCTGTAAAAAACGCATCCGTCTTCTCTTTCTCTTGCAACATAAACGCCGCAAGTTGCGAATTTGAAAACTCACCGTCGTTAATGTTGAGCGTTTTCAACATTTCGCTCAATTCTTTCTCCGTATACCCTTTCATAACTACTCCTTTTAGTTAAAGTGATAACTCAAAACCCGAATCTTTTTCTTTTTTAGGTGGTGGTTTTTGTGGCTCTTTTTCATAAACAAGTCCTTTGCCCGCCATTAAATCGTTGTATTGCTCTTTGATTAGCGTTTTCATTTTATCTACGGAAATATCTTTTGAAGTCGCTATAATATTCCTACCGTTTTTACCGTCGGGAATGCACATCTCGGTATTATTGCTTTTTGTAAGTAAATAAACTCGTTTCAAATTATCGCTTTTGTCCCCAAAACTTTCCGCTTTGTCAAAACGTGGGTCGTTTATTTTTATCCAAACCAAATTTCTTGATTCGGGCTTTATTTGCTCAAACATTGATAATTGTCCGGCATTTCGTGTTTCTCTTGGTTGTCGCGCCATATCTGTTGCTCTTTGTCTTTTTGGTTTCTCTGATTTTTCAGAATTGGATATTCCAAATAAATTTCCGCTAGCGGCTTGCGCTTTTATCGTCGCAGAAGGTTCTTTGATTTCTTTAATTTCTTTTGCTGGCTCAGGTGTAGTTTTTTCTTCCGGGATTAAGTTCTCTTTTGTATTCAAATCTTCTTTTATAGGTTCGGGAATCTTTTCTCCATTTATTTTCAAATATGGTTTTTCATTTGTTTCCAAAGAATTTTTTATTTCCAAATCGGGCATACTTTTGCCTTCGGGAAGTTTGCTACCCGCAAGATTTATCATGGACTGTACTTCTTTTGAAACATCTATTTTTCCAGAAATCGTTTGTTCCGTCTGATGCTCAATATCTTCCCAATGAATTTTAGAAATTTCTATACCGCGTTTTTGTAATTCTAATAAGTGCTTTTCATACTCTTGTTTAGCAATATTTTGCCGTTTTGAGATTTCTCGCATTACGCTTTCAAGCTGACTCTCATTTTTTCTAATTTCTTCTTTTTTCGGAAATTCTTTTATTTCAACTTTCTTTTTGTGTATTTCCAATTCGCTTTTATTATTTTGGTTTTGTGTTTCAAGATAATTTATCTTATCAACGATTTTTTCGTTTGCCGTCTCAAGCATTTTATCTACTATCGTCTGCCCGCTTGCGTTAGAATTTAATTTATTCATTATATTTTGTCCGTTCGCGTCAAACGATACCTCTAAACTTTGTAATTTCCCAAACGTCCCCTGCGCTTGTATCTTAAAATCGATATTCTGACAACGAACTTCAAGCGCTTCCTGTACGTTTCCTTTATTGAACTGCGATATAACTTTACTAATAAGTTTCTCATCTACTATTTTACGAAAATCTTTGAATGCCTCTTTATTATTTGCTAAATTTTTACCGTCGACCTCCAATTTCAATGTGTCGGGCAATTTCTTTTCATTGTATTGCAATTGTTCTTTTGGGGGCAGTTCGTGTTCTTTTAATGCAAAGATTACGTTGTCGTTTTGAGAAATTTTTGTTTCAAGCGTCGTTATTTCTCGTGATGAAACGTTAAATGCGTTGTAAAACATTTCCTGTCGTATTTTCAAATCTTTTATATCATTTCTTAATTGCATCGATTTTTTCATTAACGGGTCTTCTATCGATAATTCTTTCATATCGGCATAACCTTCTTCTTCAACAGAGCGTGACTTATTTTCTCCGCTCAAAACCTTTCCGATAAATCCCGCTTTAATTTCGTTCAAATGCAATAAACCGGAATCCAAACTACCCTGTTGAACCAAAACAACCTCGTCAATTTTTGACCAGTTATTGCCTTGTCGGTCAATTCTGCCAAGTCGTTGCTCCATATCTCGCGGACGAAGTGGGATGTCCAAATGAATTAACGTGTGCAGCCGCTCTTGTATATTTGTGCCTGCGCCCATTCTTTGTGTCGTGCCGATAATTATTCGCGCTTCACCGCTATTCATTTTATCAAAGGCATCCTGTTTCTTATCGTCGTTATCCAAATCCGAACCAAGAATTATTTCATTCTCCGGTATTCCTTTCAAAATCAATTCGTTTTTCAACGTTTCAAATGCGCTAAAATTGGTCTCTCGGTCTGTGCCTTTATCAAAAAATATCGCCACCGTGCCTTTCTCACGCATTGTCCCCTGATAAACCTGATGAGCATAATCAGCAGCGACATTTAATTTGGAAAACGGCAAATTCGGTGCAACAGGCGATACCAAACGCATATCTAACGCCGCATTTTTGCCGTCGCCGATAATAGTTAAAACGTTATCCGCACCTTTCTCCCGCGTGTTTATGTATTTGAGATTCTCTTCCCGCTCAACTAAGTATTGACGATAACTTTCTAAAAGAGGGTTTGGCGGAATCGCTATCACTTTTCTGTTGTGATGAGGTAAATTTCCACCTCGCGTTAAAATTCCTTCCTTTATCAAGAAATCTTGTTGCTTAACATCCCAAACATCGCGAAGCATTGTCGTCAATTCGGGAACATTCACTATTTTTGAAAATCTTTGAACCGGTTTATAATCTGTTCCGGTATTGTTTAATTCCAATTCTTTTGAGACCTCCGCCCACTGAGACGCCCATTGGTCAAGCGACTTAATATTTTGCTGCTCTAATAAATCCGGTTGCAAATATCTTTGCATAGTATATGCTTCTACAAGCGAATTGGAAATCGGGGTGCCGGTAGCAAATATTATTGAGCCGTTATTTTCTCGTAAAAATTGTGTCTTCATATACATATCAAACGCTTTTTGACTGCCGCTTGCCGTGCCAAGTCCCCGGATTCTATCCATTTTTGTTATATATCCCAGATTTTTGTACATATCCGCTTCATCGACATACAAGCGGTCAATACCTATTTGGTCAAAGTAAAAATTCCCTTTGTCTGCGCCTATCTTTTCAAGTATTTCATTCAATTTATCATTCAACTTCGCAATTTGTTTTTCTATATCTTTAATTGTTTGGTTGTTTTTGTCGCCGTCTTTTTTGTAAACTTCAAGAAAGTCCCTATGTTCTCGCAATTCTTTGTCTATAAATTTCTTCTCATATGTGGGTGAAACAGACAATTTCTCAAAATTTGACTGCTTTATTATTATCGCGTCATAATTGCCCAAAGCCATACGGTTAAAAAATTCTTGTCGTCTCGCCGGCTTGACGGACTCCGCATCGGCGATAAGCAAATTTGCATGTGGATACATCTCTTGAAAATTATTGGCATATTGTTGCAAAGTATGATTAGGAACTACGTGAAGCGGCTTATTGCTTATTCCAAGACGCTTTGCTTCCATTGACGATGTTATCATTTCATAAGTTTTTCCTGCGCCGACACAATGGGCAAGCATGGTGTTTTTGCTTGTCAAAACACGATGTATAGCGTCCGCTTGATGCGTATGTGCAGGGTGTGGAAAAAATGAATTAGGAAAACGAATTTGCGCTTGCGGGTTTGTTCTGCGAAGCGGATGGATATATTCCGTATTTACATAACTGTTCATCACATCGTTGTACCTCCTGCAAATTTTTTCCGTTCTTTCTTTATCGTTAAACACCCAATTCTTAAATTTGTCTTCTATTTCATTCATCTTTTCCTTAACCGCGTTCATTGCCAAAGGATTTGACGTAATCTTTTCATTCCCGTCAATATCTTTTGTTTTATCCGTAATGAAAGGAGTCACAGAACCGTTAAGAATGAATTGTAATATTTCGTCTCCCCTATAAAATTTAGATTCATATTCTTTACTTCCTGGGGTTCTTATGCCGTTTTCAGTCATATTTTGAGGGGTACTTAATCTCCTGCCGTTAATAATTTTAAAATCCCCGTTTGGCAATATTGACACTTGCGACACGCCTGTTTTATCGCCTGTTATTTGTCGCACAAATTCTTCTCGAAACTCATTGTCCAATATTACCGATGAGAGCCGTATATTTATTTCTTCCGGCAATAAATCCTTAGGAACAATTCTTTCTATTGTATCACGATAAGACATAAAATATTCTTCGTTACTTTGAGCGGCAATTTCAGCATCCTTATGTTTTTGCCGCACGTTTCCGGACAAAGCAATCTCCGCAGTATCAAATACTATTTCACCCGTTTCATTAAATTTAGCGGCATTTGCAAACGCCAATTGCTTTTCAATCAATCCTGTCTCAATCGAATGATTATCAGGATATTTCTCTTGCGGAAGCAACGATTTTATATAATCAATGTCAACGCTTCCTGTGTTGTAAATCGATAATACAAACGCATCTTCAAGTGTCTGTACTTTATCAAGCGTCGTTTTCTCAAATTTTGGAAGCTGCAGTAAAAGGTTTGATTTTTCTCCTGTTTTTTCTGCCCTGTTCCATTTCTCAAACGCTGTCACTTTCGTAAATTCAGGATATTGTGATATAATTTTGTAATTTTTGGAAGTATTAAGAAATTTATATTCTTTTACAAAATTATCATATAATTTGTTTAACTGTATATGCTTTTCTTGTGCCTTCAACTTATTTCCCATAATCGTATCTTGCACTATCTCGTTTGTCAGATCTCTCATTTCAATAAATCTGGGTGTTATTTCTATCGCACATTTGATATTGTTTATTTCCTTTGTGTGTTTTATTTTTTCGTTTTTGTTCATCGTGGTTCTGTCTTGCTTTTGCAATTCCGCTAATTTTTCATACAATTCCGATTTTTCATAATTACCGGTTTCGATATTGTAAGTGTGAATTTCGCCTTTGAGCATTCTCACATCGTTATCAAGCAATAAATTTTCACTTTTAGCCAAATACACAGGCGAGCGCTGCTCTTGAACCACCGGTTTTTTGATGTTTTGCGGTAATCTTTCTATAAGTTTATCTAATTGCGGATAGATATTCTCTTCTTTATCAATGGTGACATTCAAAGATTTGCCGTGAAAATTTTGTACTTTTAATTCTCCGATAATCATATCCGGGTTGTCTATAAAATATTGATTCATTGGTACTTTTTCAGAATTTATTTCAATTTCGCCGGTATTTATGAACGACTTTGTAAGTTGGCTCATTTCTTTTTCAGGAGGACGCTTCTGCAAGAAAATTATATCGCTTACGACAGACGTTTCGGCATTCGCTTTGAACGTCTTATCGGGCATTCTTATAGCAGCGATAAAATTACAATTTTGGGCTAATTTTTCACGAAGAGCCGGATTTTGTGAGTCCATCGTATATCGTGAAGAAACAAACGCTATTAGTCCGTTATCCTTTATTCCGTACATCGTTTTGGCGAAATAAAAGTTGTGCAAATTAAATTTATCGGCTCTTGAGATAGTCGGAGTTGCGACATTTGGCAGCTCTGTTACGGCAATATCGGCAAAAGGCACATTGGATATTGCCAAATCAAACGATTTCTCTGGCATCGCTACTTCTTGATAGAGAGAACAATAAACATTTGCGTTAGGATATACATACTGGGCGATTTTTGCAGATATATTATCTTTTTCAACACAGGTAAATGTGTTATTTTCAGGCGCTGTCTCAAGAAAAATCCCGTTGCCCACCGCTGGTTCAAGTACAGCGCCGCCTTTATGTCCCATCCTGTCAACCGCTTGCCAAATTCTTTGAGCAAATTCCGGCGGAGTATAATACGCCGTAAGTATCGAACTGCGAAGCGAATTGTATTCCTTTTCGTTGTCCAACGTTTTAATAAGTTCCTCTTTGCGTTGCTGCCAAAGACCTTTCGGGTTTGCCTCAAATACATCTGGGATTGCTCCCCAACCGGAATAATCTATTAAATCCGACCGCTCCTGCGATGTTGCCTGCCGATTCTCATTTTCAAGCGATTTCAATAATTTCAAACACTTAATATTATGCTCAAATTTTGCTACCTTTCCCACTATCATAAACTATCTCCCAAATTATTTTTATTACTCTGTTTCTTCTCTTCTTCCTGACGCGCTTTTTCTTTTGCCTCAAAATCTCGCTGCGCATCCCGCGCAATCGAACCCAACGTCAACGCTTCTGATATAAACGACTCATCAACCGACTTACTTTCATTGTGCTTCCATATCTCAAACCCAAGCATAGCATTGTGTATTTTCAACGCCTCCAAATTATGCAAAATCCGCTTATTATTCGCGTTTATCATCTCTATCTCAAACTTCGCAGCAAGTATCTGTAAGTCAATAATGTTGTTCATTTCGCCGTTAGCAAATTTTTTATCAACGTCTTCCATACCTGTTTGCAATTCGTTTAATCCGTCAATCGCCCAACTGTAATACATAGCGCTATTGCCCGTCGCTGACGCTGTCAACATTTTCATCATTTCGACTATCTTTGTTTCAGGAAAATCATCGACAGACGTAAGCTTTTTACTGTTTTTTTCAAAAAAATCTTCTTGTAATTTTCTTTGCCGCTCACGTTCCTTCGCAGATTCCTCAGGAGTTAATGAAACAAATTGCTTGCCGTCACTTGTGAATTTCTTGTAATTTTCATCGCTAATAACACGCTTCTTCCAATCTTCCGGAATTTGCGAAGACGTATATATAATTTCATCAAACTTATCGTATATCTCATCCGTCGTAGGCATTAAAAATCCACTCAAATTACTATTGCCAAGCGCTGTCGTGTATTTCTCCGCATGACTAAATACCTCGTCCAATTCCTTAAAACTTCCATACACTACGCCGTCTATTTGTTCAACGGTACTTGCCAACGGATTTACGTAAAAATTCGCATAATTAAGAGGCGATTCCATGTAGTTAAGCATTGTCTCAAACCAATCTTTACCATCAAGATTTTTAAAAACAGAAGCGCCATCCTCTCTCAACCTGCCAAGCGTCCTTTTTATTCCCTTAAACTTGTCTTTCTGGTCTTTAAACCAATTCTTCATCATCCCATAAGTCGCGCCTAACCCTTTCCAATATTGTATCTCGTCATAAACCGATTTCACCGCCTCCCGACTCTTATTATACACCCCAGCCATTGTGCCAAGCCAACCAATCTCCCCCTTTGTCGGATCCCCGCTATCATCCGTATTAGATGCCATCGCCGGATTTAATGTCGCTTGCCCGTCAGGAGTAAAACCGTTTATATCTTTTACTTCTGGGAATTTCTTTGCCAAAACTATTTGACTTGAAAAAATAACAAACATCAACACAAAAATCACTTTTGGTTTTTTCATCAATACCCCATCATTTTTTTTATCGGTTCATCGTCAAGCCAAGTTTTTGGGCAATTTTTGCAATCAGTCGGGAATTTATTCTTATCTTTTCCGTATATTTTTTCGTATGTCCCATTTAATGCATCAACTATTCTTTTTGCATTAAATATTTTCCTAAACAGAATATCTTGGTCTTCTGCCGCAGTTAAAATTTTTATTTTCAATTTATTAAACACCGCAAGCGCTTTCTCTGCAAGAGAAAGGGTATGTGTCGGAACAGGTTTGTATATGTATGAACGTAATTGCATAGGCGTCATACCCGTTATAGTGTCATAATCGCAAGGACAGCCGGCATACATAAATATAGCGTCATCAATGTCAAAATTCCTTTTGCGCGGGAAAGAATCTTCAGGGAATATGTATCCGGTAGTTATGTTGTCAATCGTTTTCCAATCGTAGCAATAATCGTATAAATATTCCGCTTCTTTTTCTTCCAAAGAATCACGCGCGTGAAGCTTAATTGCGGCTTTTTCTATGGCATTTAATTCGTTTCCTATTTTATACATTCTCGGCGGATTATGGGTAAAGAATAAATCGCTCCCTCCCGTCAACTCCTTGTCCTGCGATTCTAAGATTATTTTTGTTGCGGTCTCATATTCCCCTCCCATAAACGAAACTGATATTATAGTCGACGATAATTCGCTAAGCACGGGCGATAACCATTCATTCGCCTTCATTAAATCGTCTGAATTATTTATCCCACCGGTGTTTATTTGATTTGCTTGTTTTTCTCGCTCTTTTACTGCGGAATTAAATTGCTTGCGGTATTTTTTCAACGAGTCCGCAGTGTCGGGAAAATTACTCCAAAAACGAAACCCCTCATTCATTATAGAAATTGTATCTCCGTTACGGTCGCGGCAAAAAAACCAAACCTCCGGCGTTATATGAAGCCGCCAAAATCCAATGTTCTTTGTCGTAAATACCTGCTTTTCACCAACTTTTTTTTTCGCAGTATCAAGAGAATGCTGCTCTATCAATTCATATCCTAAAGGATAGCCAATTTTACCATTCTCATCAAGACGAACCTTCCGAATAAGTAATTTCTCTACATCTTGCGCTGTCGTAACATCTACGTTTTTGGGTATAAATATTTGTGCGTAAACGTCATCGTCGCTATTGTTGTCGTATTTCATAATTGTCGGCGAAGTAGCAGTATCATACTGAGCAAAAATCAAATCATTGCCTTGAATTTTAATTTCTTTATACGTCGTAAGTTTTGGCTTCTCTTGCGTCCATATGGAAACTTTAATTGAATCGGCAATAGTATATTGACCGACAACAGTACGATTGCTCATATTATCAAATACGACAGAATCGCTAAAATTTAAGTTTTCCGTCTCCCGCGAACCATATTGAATCACAACCCTTTTATATCCTACCAAATCTTTCGCATAATAATGAAACGTCCAAAGAGTATCGTTATACGGATAATATTCTATATGCAAAGGAGAATAATCGTTGTTCGACTTTATCTCGCCAAACGGAACTAATATTTTCCCACCCTCCGCCGATTCTTTTAAATTCTCAAACATTCCGGGATATTTGGAAATTTTATCACCGATGTTAAAACTTTCTATAAATTCGTTAGTATCTTTAATTTTTTTGTATTTATTTGTTCTGATTTCATATTTATTATCCTTAAATTGTTTCATCATCTCATCTATCGCCGCCGCTGTCGAATACATCGGGTCGCAAGTTTGTAAATTTGCGTATTGAATTTCTGCGGCTATTGCGGAGGCGTCAGCACTATATTCATTAAACTTAACCAAAGCCACTTTATTCGGTCTAAACCTTGCCGCCGATTGATAAATCCAATCGTTCTCTCCCTCCCCGATTATCCAAGTTTGTCCCCACAACGGAAATTCTGAAAGCGAAAGCGCATGCGCTTTTGAAATACAGGAATATAACAAAATCAATATCGCACCGTAAAATATTATTTCATCTACTATTTTTTGAAATACCCGTTTCATATTACCCTCCAAATCGAAAATTCAAGCCGCAGCCAATACCCTCGTTGGACAATCGAAACGAAAATATCAAGCAATGAATATCCAAGCCAAAATATGGAGTTATTGAAAATCCGGTATAGCCGATTTTTCTATTCGATACCGTCTTTTCTTCGTTTTCCCAACCAAGACCAAAAACAACGCCAGGACGAAACCTATTTGATAAGTAAAAATGATAGCCGCTATATCCGCCGTAATAAGAATGCGGACTAAATAAAGTGTCGCCGTGAGTTTGAATTTCAGGTATCGGATATTTCTTATTTTTTGCAGGCAAGAAATTAAATCCCGCCGTCAAATATCCTTTCTCCCACCGAGAAAACCCAACTCCGACATTCCATAAATTTGAGTTGTTCCAGCGATGCTGCCAACCCCCGTCAAAACCAAAATCGGCAAACAGAGCAGACGCCAATAAAACGATTAAAAAAAGCGACTTTTCCATCCTTCTCACCTGTAATTATCAACTAATTCACTGACAAATTTCGCATATTTCCCGTCCGGAAAATTCTCTATATAAACAATAAGATTTTTGTAATCGCTGTCATACATCACCTTGTTGTACATTATTTGCTCTATCTTCTCGTCAAATTCGGTAATGCCAAAAATTTTGCGGTAATCTTTCAATAACGATGTGTTTTTAAACACCATTTTTTCCGTTTCCGACTTTATCTTTGCGATGGAAATTGAATCATCATAAATTTTACAAAAACGAATTATTTCATTATACGGAATACCAAATTTATTTATGGACATAAGTATCGTTTCCAAATCATTCACTTTTGCCCTTTCAAACGCTCCCAAAACGTCTTTTGGACGAAAATCAGGATACCTGTTCGCAAAAGCGATTATATCTTCCGCCGGAGAAAGTAATATCGCTGAAAACAATTTTTGTATTTCTTTGTCATCGATGACAACGCTGTCTTTGATAGTTTGGTTTGAGTTTGCTCTTGTTTCGTTATACGAAATAACTGCGTTCTTTACCGCATTGTAAATATTTCGATAACTCGCGTCTTTTTCAACCGAAGCAAGTTTGTATTTCTCCAAAAACATTTCCGCAAATTCCGCAAAATACTCCGTATAGCCACGCAAAAATGCGTTATCAAGTACCGCAAAATCGTTTTTCATCGCCCGCTTTTCTTTTGGCGATAAAGACAAAATCTCACAAAACCCAAAAGAAAAAAACAAACATAAAATCATTATAACTTTCATTTTACCATCTCCTTATATTTTTCTATTTGTGAAAAAAGTAAATCCGAAGGCGTTTTTTCATACGTATTTTGCATACAGTCAATTAGCAATTTTATAGTTTCATTCCGTTCGTTTCCCCAAAAATCGTCACGGGAAATAGCGGTTTTGCAGTAATTTGTCGCCGATAAATAATTCTTGTCGTTAGCAAATCCTTTGGCGGATAAATAATATAAACTCGCATTTTCAAATATCGATAATCCTTTCTTGGCGATAATTTTCACACTATCGATATTTGACATTCCTTTCGCCTTTTTATAGCATTCAAAAGCATAATTCTTTGCGTCTTCCCGCGTTACAGGATAATATTTATCGTCAAATACAAATAATTTTACTTCCTGTTCTTTTTGTGGCTTCTTCTGTGTTTTTATTTCCGCGTTTTTTGTATGTTCAACTTTTTTTACTTCCGGTTTTGTTTCTGTTTTTATTTCTTTTTTCAAGGTATCCGGTTTCAGAGTATCCGCCGGTATTTTTTGCGGGACTTTTTCCAAAAGCGTCGTATCTTTTGATGCTGCAAGCAAAACAGTATCCTTTTTCGCCGGCTTCTTTTGTTTCACCACAACCGTATCCTTATTCGCCAATAACGAAAGCGGATTATCCTGCTCTATTTTTGTGCAAGAAATAAAAAACAAAAAAAGAACGGCTGCGTATTTCATTGCAACCACCCTTCTTTTTGCGCTCGCTCCACCATTTGATTTTCCGCCGATACCTCCACAAGCGCAGGCAAAACGTTAAATAAAAATATCAATATCGAAAAATAAAGAAAAAACAAAAGATATACGCCTGTCGGCACGACTACGCCGTCTGCCCGCTTGAACAATTTTTGCATTCTCTTAAATAGAAAAGTGCGAAATATGATATACAAAACCGTCAAAACCAACGCCGTAAATACAGATATATGCGTCAAAACCGCAAAAACCAACGCACAAAGTCCAAACTCCACATAAAAAGAAAACTTTTTTATGTAAAAAATGCCGGAATCAAAGATTTTATATCTCAATAATCTTTTAGGAAGGTCTGAGAATATTTTTATCAGTCGTTGCTCTTCAATCCCGGCTAACTTGCGCTCCTTGTAATTAAGAATTACAAAAAACAACACCAACGCCGCAAAAAGTAAAATAAGACAAATATTGCCCATAAGCCATAATGAACTTTTTCCAAGCGAATTGCTATACAGCATCTGCTTTATTGCGTTTTCAAAAATAAGATATTGCGTCGAATCCATTTTTCATTAACCTCAAATTTTTATCGTTAATGGAGAAAGCAGCAAAATATCAAACACCGTCCCGCCGTGAATAACAACTTGGTCGTTGGTATTACCCTGATTAAACGACCGCGTTATCTCTCTTTGCAAACCGCCTATGCCGTCCTGTATCATCGGCTCGGTTATCTGTTTAGTCGAACTCGCACCAGGACTAACTACCGTGCCGACTGGAGTTGAAACAGTCCCCGTTCCGCC